>Ga0070686_100000947_pt1 | contig 16724 bp, 26 predicted proteins | sample KBSS23LmetaG_FD_65654 | JGI IMG/M metagenome (GOLD analysis project Ga0070686, IMG submission 65654) | Switchgrass rhizosphere microbial communities from Kellogg Biological Station, Michigan, USA - KBS S2-3L metaG | ecosystem: Host-associated > Plants > Roots > Rhizosphere ... | reverse complement strand
GAATAGAAAAAAACTAAAAGTATGTTAAAACTAAAAAAAGGAGATCATGTAAAGATAACACTTGGCAAAGACAAAGGTCGAGAAGGTGATATTGAACGAGTAATCGGTAAAGAAAATACGGTTGTTGTTCCTGGAATTAATATTTACAAGAAACATGTCAAAGGTCAGCAAGGCCAAGCTGGTGGTATTTTTGAGATTCCAAGGCCACTTAATGTTGCTAAAGTTGCTTTGATTTGCCCAAAATGTAAAAAGCAAACGAGAGTGAAATTTACCGTAACAGGAAAAAATGAAAAGAATCGGGTTTGTGCAAAATGTGGAAGAGAGATAGATACAGCTGAGAAGAAGACTGCTAAATGATTATGAACAGACTAAAAGAAAAATACGAAAAGGAAATAAAGCCAGCGTTGCAAAAGGAACTAAAAATTGCAAATGTGATGGCTGTGCCAAAAGTGACCAAGGTTATTGTAAACATTGGTATGGGTGACATGGGGAAGGCAAAAGAATTGGCAGAACAAATGAAACAGGATTTGAAAACCATTACCGGACAGGCACCATCTGTTCGATTAGCGAGAAATTCAATTGCAAGTTTTTCAATTCGACGTGGTATGCCTGTCGGACTTAAGGTAACATTGCGAGGGGACCGAATGTATGCTTTTTTAGACAAGCTCTTTTCTATCGTATTGCCAAGACTCAGGGATTTTCGAGGAATTCCAACGACTGGATTTGATAAAAGTGGAAACTATAGTTTAGGACTTGTGGAACATACGGTTTATCCTGAAATTGATATTGTTAAAAGTAAACCAGTAGGACTTGAAATTACAATAGTAACAACAGCAACGGATCCAGATGGTTCTAAAAGACTTTTAGAGTTATTAGGGACACCGTTTGAAAAAGAAAGTTAAAACGAATTTATGGCAAAAACATCAAAAGAAGTACGAGAATTAAAAAAACTAAAGTACGAAAATCGATATCGAAATCGATGTAAATTCTGTGGCCGAAGTCGAGGTTATATTCGAATGTTTGGGATGTGCAGACTTTGTTTCAGGGAATATGCAAGTAAAGGAGAGATCCCAGGAGTTAGAAAGGCGAGTTGGTAAGCGAAGCTTGTGACTTCGTCTAAAAAAAATAAAATATATGAATATAAATTATCCAGTTGGAGACTTTTTAATAAGACTTAAGAACGCCAGAATGGCAAAACTTAAAACAGTTTCTGTGCAAAGTACAAAACTCGTGAAGGCAACGGCTGATGCACTTCTTGCTGCTGGTTTCTTGCGCGATGTGACTTTGACTGATGGAGTATTAGAAGTCGGTCTTGTATACAAGAAAAAAGAACCAGTCATCATGGATGTGAAATTGGTTTCTAAACCAGGACTTCGAATCTATATGAATGTCGATCAACTCGAGAAACGCAGAAAACCATCGATTCTTATTCTTTCTACACCAAAAGGTGTGATGTCTTCTAAAAAGGCATTGAAAGAAAGAGCCGGAGGAGAAGTAATTGCCGAAATTTTGTAATTATGTCACGAATAGGGAAATTACCAGTTTTAATTCCAAGTGGTGTCACGATAGAAGTGGCTGACCATTCAATCAAAGTAACCGGGCCTAAGAGCACGCTTACTCGTTCTTTTCCACGGGAAGTGAAAGTAACGCAGGTTGAGAATGAAGTCATTATAGAAAAGAAAAAAGAAACGGACTTTGCACGCGCAATGCATGGAACAATCAGGGCTCATATTTTTAATATGGTCAAAGGAGTTACTGAGGGTTGGGTAAAGACATTAGAACTTGTTGGAACTGGATACCGTGCTGAAGTGCAGGGTGATACATTGGTTCTGTCAGTTGGCTATTCGAATCAAGTAAAGATGAAGTTCCCAGCTGGAGTGACAGGAAAAGTTGAGAAAAGTATTGTCACATTAGAAAGTGCTGACAAAGAGCTGTTGTCACTTTTTGCAGACAATGTTCGAGGGGTAAGACCACCAGAACCATATAAAGGAAAAGGAATTAAATATGTTGGTGAAGTAATAAGACGAAAAGCTGGTAAGGCAGCGAAGAGTGCGGCTTAGAAAGTCTAAGTCAAAGCCTAAGACTAAGAGGGGCAATCTTTTCTTACTTAGACTTAAACTTAGTCTTAGACTATAAATGTATGAATACAAAACAACAACGAAATAAAAGAAGAACTCGAATCAGGTCAAAGATCGCAGGTACTGCTATGCGTCCACGGCTTTCAGTTTTCAGGTCAAATACTCAAATCTGGGCACAAATCATTGATGATGAAAAGCAGGTAACATTGGCGAGTTTTTCAACGAAAAATATTAAAGATGCAAAAATGACCAAATCTGATAAATCATTCCAAGTTGGAGAAGAACTTGCTAAACTTGCAAAAGCTAAAAAGATTCATGCAGTTGTTTTTGATCGCGGTGGATACCAATATCATGGACGAGTTGCAAAAGTAGCCGAAGGAGCAAGAAAGGGAGGATTAGAATTGTAATATGTACAACAATAACAACAGAAATAATAATCGAAATAATACTCCTTATGTTCCTGAAGTGAAGGAATTTGAGGAAACAGTAGTTGAGATTAAACGTGTTTCCAAATCCACCAAAGGAGGGAAAACAATTCGTTTCTCAGCACTTGTTGTTATCGGAGATAAAAAAGCTCGTGTCGGGGTGGGCATTTCAAAGGCACCAGATGTTGCAAGTGCTATCAGAAAAGCAGTTGAAAGTGCAAAAAGACGCATGATTACGATCCCTTTGAAAGGTACCACAGTTCCCTATTCTGTTGAAGAAAAGTTTTCAGCAGCACGAGTCCTCCTTAAACCAGCTCCTCCAGGATCCGGTATTATTGCAGGTGGTCCAGTCCGAATAGTACTTCAGTCGGCAGGAATTAAAGACGCTGTTGCTAAGACTTTGGGGACAAACAATAAAGTATCAAATGTATACGCGACGCTAAAAGCATTGGAAACTATTACGAAGATTTATGAGATGAGGAGAGGAGAAAAATGAATTTACCAAAAGTAATTACCAGAGTATCAAAACGACAAGGCCAAGGACACGGAAGTGGGAAAGGTGGCCACACATCCGGTCGTGGAATGAAAGGTCAAAAAGCCAGAACTGGTGTGAGTATCCTCTTTGAAGGATACAAAGTCAGAAAATCTCTTTATAAACGCTTGCCGTTAAAAAGAGGAAAAGATAAATTCAAAGCAAATGGGAAGCCATTCCCCGTAGACAGTTCGTTACTCAATCTATTTAAAGATGGTGATATCGTTAATTTAGAAACACTAGCAAAACTTGGTATTGTTGCTGAAACTGATGCACGAAAATTTGGAGTTAAAATCTTGGGATCAAGTGAGATTGTTAAGAAACTTGATGTCCAAGTCCCAACATCTCAATCAGTTGCAAAAATGGTTGAAAAAGCGGGTGGAACTGTTCTTGCAAAGAAAGCCCCAAGAACTTCAAAATTCAAAAAACAAATTAAAAAATAAGAGTAGTTTATTGTTCGCTATTGCTCAAAATAACATTTAAATGCACATTTATTGTGATAGAATAAGCAGATGTTTTCTCAAATCACCATCTTTTTCTCAAAAGCATTTTCTTCCCCAGATATTCGTCGTCGTATCATAATTACTGCAGTAGTACTTTTTGTTTTCCGTTTAGCAGCACATATTCCTGCCGCTGGAATTGATCCGACTTCTCTTCAAGCATTATTTTACGGGAGTCCCCTTTTATCTTTATTAGATGTTTTCTCAGGAGGAACTCTTGCTAACTTTTCAATCTTAGCTCTTGGATTAAACCCATACATCAATGCTTCAATTGTTATGCAACTTATGACCTATGTGGTTCCTAAACTTGAGGAACTCGCCAAAGAAGGAGAATATGGTCAGGAAAAGATTAATCAATACACTCGATTCCTTACGGTTCCGATTGCAGCTCTTCAAGGGTTTGGCATGTATACAATATTAAAGAGTCAGAATGTTATTCCTACCCTAACGCCATTGCAAATCGCTGCTCTGATTGCAACCATGACCGCAGGTACGATGTTTGCGGTTTGGTTGGGTGAGCTTATTACTGAGTATGGAGTTAAAAATGGAGTATCTTTTCTTATTTTTGCCGGTATTGCAGCCAGACTCCCTGTTATCTTAGGAAAATCAGTTTCTGTCTTAAGCGGTGGAGATCTCTTGAAAGTTGGTATCTTTATCCTTTTGGCAATTGGCATTGTTGCAGTAATTGTGGTTATCAACGAAGCAGTGCGCCAGATCCCTATTCACTATGCAAAACGAGCAAATGGAAACGCCGCTTCTTCCTATATTCCCCTTCGTATTAATCAGGCTGGCGTTATCCCTATCATCTTTGCAGTTTCATTGGTCCTCCTCCCCTCTTTAATTGCTCAATTTGCTCAAGGAGTTCAGAATGATCAAATATCTAAAATTGCCGGGTTTATAACACAACATTTTAATCCACAATCCCTCACGTACAATCTTGTTTACTTTTTCTTAGTGTTTGGTTTTACGTATTTCTATACAACCGTTGTCTTTGACCCGGTTAAATATGCTGAAAATTTACAAAAGTCAGGTGGGTTTATTCCAGGGATTCGGCCTGGGATGGAAACATCAAAGTATCTCAATTTTGTGTTAAATAGAATTACCTTGGCTGGAGCAACATTCTTAGGTCTCATTGCAGTTCTCCCTTCATTTTTCCAAAATGTCATTGGGGTAGCCAATTTGGCAATCGGAGGAACCAGTGTTCTTATCGCGGTGTCAGTTATTCTTGAACTCACGAGGGAAATGGAGTCACAACTGGTAATGAGGAAATACGACACCTATATCAGGGGATAATATGAATATTTTAATCTTTGGTCCTCAAGGCTCTGGGAAAGGAACACAAGCACAGCTTCTTGCCGAACGATTTGGTTTCATTCACATTGAAGCGGGAAATTTACTTCGGGAAGTTGCCAAAACCGACGCTCGGATTAATGAAATTATCAATATCAAAGGAGAATTGGTTCCTGCAGAAGAGACACTTCTCCTCATAGAGAAGAAAATTGAAGATTCAGGTGGACTTTCTAAAGGAGTTATTTTTGATGGAATTCCGAGGGCTCATGATCAGTATGCACCTTTGAAAGCATGGTTAGAGAAACATGGACAAAAGGTTGATCTAGCTCTTCTGATTACGATTGACGAAGAAGAAACGGTCAAACGACTTTCATCAAGACGAGTTTGTGAGAAATGTGGAGAGGTTTTTAATATAGTAACAAATCCGCCTAAAGTAGAAGGTGTGTGTGATATTTGTGGAGGAACTTTGATTCATCGCACCGATGATCAGCCAGAGACCATTAAAAAGCGTCTCAAGCTCTATCACGAGCGCACAGAACCACTCATTTCCGAGTTCCGGAAAGATGGTATATTACAGGAGTTTGATGGAGGGAGAAGTATTGAAGAGATACAGGGAGATTTGATTAAAGTTATTGAGGAAAGGATGTGAATTTTATGGCAGAAAGACAATTTCAAAATAGAGGAGTTGGAGAAGAATATACAGATATTACAGTGGACTTATCTGGATTACCTGCTGCTATTGAAGCACGACAGAACAAAGAAGCGAAAAAAGCTGATAAAAAAGGATTAATGGATAGAGTTGAAGAAGTAGTTGATAACACTCTTACTAAGGTCGAGAATGCAGTTGATAAATTTTTGAGTGCAGGAGGATTTTAATGGACAAAATGCAACTGAAAACCAAGGAAGAATTGGAAATAATGCTTGAGGGTGGAAGAAAACTCGGGCGGGTGAAACATGCATTGGCTAAAATGGTGGCTGTTGGTGTTTCTGCATATGACATTGAGGAAGAAGCATGTCGATTAATCCTTGCAGAAGGGGCTCAGATTTCATTTAAAATGGTTCCGAGATATCACTGGGCGACGTGTATTAATATAAATGATGGCATTGTTCATGGAATTCCCAAGAAAGAAATGATATTTAAAAAGGGAGATATTGTGAGTGTGGATGTGGGACTTTTTTATAAAGGATTTCATACTGATACATCATTAACAGTAGGGCTTGATTTAAGCCCAGAATTAAACCACTTCCTTGAAGTGGGTCAACGGGCTTTAAACAATGCTATCAAACAGGTCAAGAAAGGGAATCGTATTTATGATATTTCAGAAGCAATTGATAAAACTTTGAAATCAGAAGGCTTACACGCTGCGAATGGTCTCGTTGGGCATGGAGTAGGGAGATCTTTGCACGAAAACCCCTCAATTCCAGGGTATTTAGATAAAAAACGTGAACAAACGCCGGAAATCGAAATCGGTGCTGCATTAGCCGTCGAAGTCATGTATACTACCGGAAACGGAGAAATTGCGTTGGATGATGATGGTTGGACAATAGTCACGCGAGATGGTACAATATCAGCACTTTTCGAGGAAACAATTCTCGTTACAGAAAAAGGCCCAATTGTCGCAACGAAGTAGACAAAAAAGCTAAACCGTTAGCTTTTTTTTGTTGTTAACGGATCAAAGATGCAACAACGATTACAAACTATAGACGGAACAGTAACTGAAGCTCTGCCAAATACAATGTTTCGCGTTGATTTAGGTGAGGGGCGACTTGTTTTGACGACATTAAAAGGAATATTACGAAGAAGATACGAGCGAATTTTTCCTGGAGATAGAGTCAAAGTAGAGTTTAGTCCGTACGATAAGGATCGTGGTCGTATTGTATTTAAATATCGAAAATAATATGAAAGTTCAATCATCAATCAAACCAAGATGCAAAGATTGTAAGACTGTTAAGAGACAGGGTGTTTTGTATGTGATTTGCAAAAATCCAAGACATAAGCAGCGTCAGGGGTAAAACAGTCTAAGTACAAGTCTAAGCCTAAGAGGGAATGCCCCCTCTTTATCTTAGACTTTGACTTAGACTTAGACTTTTTTTATATGGCTAGACTATCAGGAGTAGAACTCAACGACAGGTGGAAACTTGATTACGCTTTAACGAGATTAAAGGGTATAGGTTGGACATTGGCTGAAAAAGTACTTGCCGATGTAAAGCTTGATGGCAGTAAGCGAATGTCTGAGCTTTCAGCTGAAGACTTATCTAAACTTACTGCAAATTTGGATGGATATACCATTGAAGGAGATTTGATTAGACTCGTTCGTGGGAATATCGCTCGTTTGCAATCAATTAGTTCTTACCGAGGATCCCGCCATGCTCATTCATTGCCATCTCGAGGTCAACGAACACGACGAAATGCAAGAACAAAACGTGGAAAGAGAAAGACCGTAGGAGCGTTCAAGAAAGAAGCATTGGCAGCAAAAGCATCAGATAAGAAATAAATTATAAGAAATAAATCAAAGGATTATTATGGCAAAAACAAAATCAGCTAAACAGGTAAATAAAGCCTCTCGGGCTGTAGAAAAAGGGAATATTTATGTTTCCTCATCTTTCAATAATACTTTGGTGACTGTTACTGATGAGACAGGTGGAACAATAGCATGGGGTTCAGCTGGAAATGCAGGATTTAAGGGAACAAGAAAATCAACTCCTTTTGCCGCAACTTCTGCAGTTGAGAAAGTTATCAAGACAGCAAAAGAAAAGTCAGGATTGAGAGAAGTAGAGGTATATTTGAAAGGTCCTGGAAGTGGAAGAGATGCAGCCCTTCGAGCAATCAGAGCAGCAGGAATCAAAATCTCAATGATCGCAGACGTTACGCCTATCCCACACAATGGAGTAAGGCCTAAAAAGAAGAGAAGGGGATAATACTAATAAACTAACATGGCAAAATATAACGGACCAAAAAACAGACTAAGTCGACGTGAAGGATTTGACCTCTTCAATAAAGGTACAAAGATGACACGGATGACTGTTCCTCCGGGAGTGCATGGACCAAAAGGCACCAGGAAAGCATCTCAATATGGGAAACAGCTTCGTGAGAAACAAAAAGTCAAAAGATTGTATGGTGTTTTGGAGAAACAATTTAGAAAATATGTTGCAGAAGCTTCAAAGACTCGAGGAAATACAGGAGAAACACTGCTTGCCCTTTTAGAAACTCGACTTGATAATGTCGTGTATCGACTTGGATTCGTAAACACTCGCCCAGCAGCCAGACAACTCGTTTCTCACCGACATATTTTAGTGAATGGGAAAAAGCTTAATATCCCTTCCTATCAAGTCAAAAAGGGAGATGCAATAACGTTATCTAAAGTTGCATTAGCTATTCCGGTTATTCGAGTGCAACTTGAAAATCAGGATACGAAAATCCCAAGTTGGTTAAAGAGAAAAGGACCAGTGGGTCAAATTGAAAGTACGCCAAAACGAGCCGATATTGCAGAGCCAATAACTGAGCAGGATATCATTGAGTTCTACTCGCGATAGCGAGCAAGCTTTGCTTTTATCGAAGACAGAAGCTTTGCATACTCAAGGTAAACTTATTCAGTTGCTAAAGGAGGTGACTATAAAGATGAACGATCAACCATTTTTCGAAATGAAAGAAGAAGAAAAGAAAGAAGGATACTCTCGGGTTTCCATTTCACCTCTTACTCGGGGGTATGGATATACGTTGGGTACATCTTTACGACGTGTTCTTTTAACCAGTTTAACTGGAGCAGCTATTACAAGTGTGAGAATCGCTGGAGTAAAACACCAGTTCTCAAGCATTAAAGGTGCAAAAGAAGACGTTATCGATTTTATTCTTAACTTGAAAAAAGTTCGTGTTGCATATACTGGAGAAAAACCAACTACCGCAACATTAAAAGCAGTTGGTCCTGGGGAAGTTAAGGCAGGAGACATTAAAACAGGAGGAGATGCTGTTATTGCAAATCCCGATTTTGTCATTGCCTATCTAAACGAAGGAGCAAAGCTTGACGCAACGTTTGAAATTAGTTCTGGTATGGGGTATTCCCCTGCAGAAGAGAGACAAACCGGTGAAATTGGACTCATCCCTTTGGATGCAATCTATTCACCAGTTGTTCGAGTCGATTACAAAATCGAAGAAACTCGAGTCGGACGGGTCACGAACTTTGACAAACTTCTTATGGAGATATGGACAGATGGAACAGTTGATGGCATTGACGCAATCGTCAAAGCATCAGAAATTCTTTTGTCATATTACAATCAAATTGTAACTCCTGCAGCAGTTTTAGAAAGTAAAGAAGAAAAACATGAGGATATGGGACCACAAGGAAAGCTTTCAGTTGAAGAAATTGGGCTTCCAACACGGGTTGCCAATGCACTCATGAAGAGTGGCTACGAGACAGTTGAAGACCTTTCAAAGGTCAAACGGGAAGAGTTAGCAAAGGTACGGAATTTAGGAGAAAAATCTGTAAAGGTAATTGTCGAAGCACTTGCTGAAAAAAGTATAGTGTTGGCAAACCTTTCGTAAACAATTATCTGCGTCATTCCGGGCTGATGGTCCGGAATGACAGGATAATAAAAGGAAAAGATTATCATTTTTTAATTATATGCATAAACATGTATTCGGTCGAAAATTTTCAAGAGATTATGGTTCACGCCAAGCACTTTTGCGCGGGCTTATGCGCGCTTTAATTTTACAAGGTTCAATTGTTACAACCAAGGCGAAAGCTAAGGGGGTTCAACCTGATATTGATGGACTTGTGAATTTGGCAAAGAAAGGGACAGTTTCTGATACGAGGCGCGCATATGCTATGCTTGCAAACGATGCTGAAGCACTTTCCATTTTGACAAAAAGTGTAGCACCTGTTTTTGCAAATCGAATTAGTGGGTATACGAGAATAGTTCCAATGGTCAATCGAAGCGGAGATAATGCAGAGATGTCAAAGTTGGAGTGGGTAGAGAAGGTTGAACTAAAAGAAAAACCAAAAACGAAAAAGGAAGTAGCAAAAGATACAAAAAAAGCAGAGAAGAAGACTGAGAAAAGTAAGAAGGGAATTGCAAAATTGTTACCAAAGGCAAAAAAGACAGGTAAGAAAGAAGAAACTAAATAAATACCTCTATGAAATTACAAGTTACAACATATCAACCAAAGAAAAAGGAAGTTAAACGGGCATGGATTGCACTTGATGCTAAGGACCAAGTACTTGGAAGACTTGCAACTGAGATTGCTACCAAACTGATGGGGAAGCACAAGCCAACCTATTCGGCTCATATGGATTCGGGAGATTATGTTGTGGTGACTAATGCAAAGGAAGTAAAAGTTACAGGGAATAAGTTTAAAAATAAACAATATATTAGTCATTCTGGATATCCAGGAGGCTTCAAGTCCTATTCATATGAAAAGGTATTCACCGAACATCCCGAACGTGTGATAGAATACGCTGTTTATGGAATGTTACCTGATAATAGACTCCGGGATCAAAGAATGAACCGATTAAAAATTTTTGTAGGAGAACAAACAAAATATCAAGATAAATTTAAAGTTGCAGAGGAGAAATAATATGGCGGCTCAGACAAAAGAAACAACTAAAAAAGCAAACAAACTTATGAAAAAGGATTATATCTTTGCTGTGGGAAGACGAAAGTCTGCGGTTGCTCGAGTCAGGCTTTTTAATGGCAAAGGCGAGAGCACCGTTAATGGGAAACCAATGAAAGATTATTTCCCAGGCGATGTAAACGCATTTGCCTTCACTGAGAGCTTTAAAACGGTTGATGCAAGTGATAAGTACTATGTGACCGTTAAAGTATCAGGTGGTGGCGTACAGGGGCAAGTAGAAGCAGTCTCTTTGGGAATTGCACGTGCACTTGAAAAGTCTAAAAAAGATTTTCGGCCAGCTTTGAAAAAAGCAGGGCTTTTAACTCGTGACGCACGGGTTCGTGAACGAAGAAAAGTTGGTACTGGTGGAAAAGCAAGAAGGAAGAAGCAATCTCCAAAGAGATAATGAAATTGCTACTTGAAAGATACCTAAGGCTCGAATACAATACCAACTAGCGATATCGAGTTTTTCTTGGTCGCAAAAATAATACTATGGCAGCAGATACAAAACAAAAGTTCGACAGAACAAAACCACATGTAAACATTGGTACCATTGGTCACGTCGATCATGGAAAAACCACACTTACCTCAGCTATTACTATGGTTCTTGCTAAGAAAGGTTTAGCAAAAGCAAAAGCATATGGCGATATTGATTCAGCTCCAGAAGAAAGACAACGTGGAGTTACTATTAATATTTCCCACCAAGAATACGAAACAGAAAAGAGACATTATGCTCACATCGATGCTCCTGGACACGCTGATTACATCAAGAACATGATTACTGGCGCAGCACAAATGGATGGAGCAATCTTGGTTGTTTCAGCTCCAGATGGCCCAATGCCTCAAACTCGAGAACACGTTATTTTGGCTCGACAAGTCAATGTCCCAGCTATCGTTGTTGCACTCAACAAAACTGACATGATGGATGATCCAGAACTTCTTGAACTCGTTAAAGATGACATTCGAAGTCTTCTTAACAAATATCAATATCCTGGAGATACCACTCCAATTATTGAAGTTTCCGCACTTAAAGCAACTGAAGGCGATGCAAAAGCTGAAGAACAGATTCTTGAACTCATGAAGGCTGTCGATGAATTCATCCCTGATCCAGTTCGAGAAACTGACAAACCATTCCTTATGCCAGTAGAGGACGTTTTCTCAATCCAAGGCAGAGGAACTGTTGTTACAGGCCGTGTTGAACGAGGAGAACTCAAAGTCAACGAAGAAATCGAAATTGTTGGGCTTACTCCTACAAAGAAAACAGTTGTCACCGGAATTGAAATGTTCCGAAAGACTCTTGACAGTGCAGTTGCAGGAGATAACACAGGGCTTCTCCTTCGAGGAATTGACAAAAAGGATGTTGAACGAGGACAAGTTTTAGCAAAGCCAGGATCAGTTACTCCTCATACAGAATTTGAAGCTGAAGTATATATTCTTTCCAAAGAAGAAGGCGGAAGGCACACTCCTTTCTTCTCAGGGTACAAACCACAGTTCTTTATCCGAACTGGTGATATTACCGGAAGTGTTACTCTACCAGAAGGAATTGAAATGGTTATGCCAGGAGACAATGCAAAAATGACGGTTAAACTTATTGTTCCAGTTGCAATGGAAGAAGGACTTCGATTTGCAATCCGAGAAGGTGGAAGCACCGTCGGAGCTGGAGTCATCACAAAGATAATCGCGTAATTTGCTCTTTTATACCATGGCAGGATTAGGAAGACTTCGAGTCAAACTTAAAAGTTATGATCACCGCGTTATTGACGAAGCGGTTATAAAGATCATTGATACTGCTATGGCAACTGGTGCTAAAATCTCAGGCCCCATTCCACTTCCCATCAAACATACTATCCTTTCAATCGTACCTTCAACTTCTCGTGGTATCAAAAATGCACAAGAACATTTCGAAGTAATCGTTCACAAAAGACTCGTCGACATTCTCGAACCAACTCCTCGCACCATCGATTCCCTCTCCAATTTGGACCTACCAGCAGGGGTAAGTATTGAGATTAAGATGTAATATTGTTATCTTTATGCAACTGAAAAGCAACAGATCAGTTGAAGAACAACAGAAGAGAATAAACGATTTTGAAAAAGCTTTCCCTACACTTCAAGAACAATACGGAGAAGATATTCCTGTAAAAGAGATTGAAATCCTTGAGACTCCAGAAGGAAATATAGTATCAGTTTGTCATTGGACAAATTTTTGGCATTCAGTACTTCCTCTCGTTGATTACGTAATTATTACCATCACAGATGAAAATGGTAATAATACAAAATCATATACAATAGAACAAGATAAGCTCGTGTCTATGATTTCTGATTACGTAACACGATACGAAGAGCCAGCACCCCATTACGAAGTGAATCATATTACAGATATAGATCTACAGAAAAAGATCTTGAACTCCGCAGAAAACTTTTAAGTGCTTCAAAGTTTTTATTAAGTTTTGTTACAATTGAGTTATACTCGTGGACAGAGAGATTTTCTTTGAATTGGCTTCTGGTTTTTGGCTCAATGTGGCTGCTACTTACTTTGTAGTCTTTGTTTCATTTGATGTTGGGTCCTTTGTAAGATTTACCTCCGTGGGCTTATTAATATTCTCTATTATTTTATCGTATATATGTAGAAAGCAGTCGAAAGAGTAGTGTATACTTTATTTATATGGATATAACTCAAACTATTACAAATGCTCAAATTGCTACTGCTTTAACAATGATTGTCTTTATTTTGCTTCTTTTCTATCTCAGAACAGAACCTTCAAAAAAAAATAAGGCCAAGAAGTGATTAGTAACTCCTATCTTGAAGATTTCTTTGAGAAGTAATTGTTTTTCAGTATCTTTGTATAGAGAAGGATTGAGATGAGAAGGAGGAAGTACTCCATATTAAGCATAATTTCTCGAAGGACGAGTTTGCCTGGCTCAAAGTATATGATTGTCATCAAAAGCTGAATGAACGCATAAAAATACATCATGCGGAAGTCTTTTGTTTGCCAGATATGGAAAAGGACGAATGTTAAGGTGAAGAGTGAGTACCATGGGAAGACAATGGGGGAACAAAGCAGATATAAAATTCCTACTGCCAATAATAATGAATATGAATATTTCTTTAGAATTAATAAGATAAGTGCTCCAATTGCAAAAACATATCCACATATTTTTGCAGCTAAGATATAGACACCGGGAGTGTTAACTCCGAGTAACAAATACAAATAGCGATAGAGGCTTGCGTTGTATTCCTGTTCGTTCGGTAACGTTAAATAGTGCATGATGGGGAAGTATGACTCAGCAATGAATGGCCGATACAAGAGATACAAGAGCCCAGATGAGAGAATAATTGAGACAATTACTTCAAGGAACTTTTTCTTTTTTACCATATCAAATAAGAAGAAGGGAACAAATATGATCGGGTAGACTTTGGTGGCAATTGCCAGTGTCCATACTAAACTTGCGGGGATATATTTCTTCCTTTGATAGAGGTAGAGCCCTGCAATCATAAAAAAGATAACCCAGCCATCGAGGTGAGAATTGGCAATAATTTCTAAGAGGAGCAAGGGATTTAAGATGAATAATGCATAGAGTTTTTTATCTACTAAGAAGTAGAGAAGTATTGCTGATAAAATTATTGGAAGTGCAAAGAGAAATTTTCCTCCAATGATCCCATATTGATCAAATAATGTATGAGCTTCCTTGAAAATATATTGAGCGACTGGTGGGTATGGAGTGAATTTATCACGCCAGTCAACATGCCGGAAAAGCTGCATATTTGCTTCCTGTAAGTCATGGAATTTCCAGTCTCCGGGGACATAGAGATACGGATTGTAACCTTCCTTTTGTACTAATCCATCCCATAAATATCGATACACGTCATTCGACAACTTTGGAGGGAAATACAGATAAATCCCCATACAGGCGACTGAACAAATGGTTATCAATAAAATGGGAAGTTTCTTCTCAGAGAAAATTCTCTTCAGAAGATAGAAATAGAGGCCGTATTGGAGGACACTGAGAGCCAAAAATTGATAAACATCTTTTGGCATGTTGCCATATTGAGCAAGGAAATAGGTTGAGATTGTAAACGCAAGGAGAACCAGTGAAAGTATCATGAAAGTACTCTTTGTATGATACTACAAGTGTAATTACTATTGCGAGAAGGAACGATCTTTAAGAAGCGCTTGTGTCATCTCTTATTTCTTCTGGTCCTTTGACAATTGTAGCTCTACAAAATGGAGTTCCAGTCTGATTATGCCATGATCTATCACCTGCAATAAGTTGATTTGCATCACTTAATACAGTCTTTGGGTCACTTGCAGTAAGCTCAGTCTCATGCATTCCACCTTCTGAATTACATGTTTGTACTATTACCCTATATGTTTCCATAAGTTGTATTTTACACTTTTATTATAATTATTCAATTCACGCAGTTCTTCCAAATCTTTTTCTATCAATCTCTGTCAAATACTTCTTTCGAAGTCTGAGATTAAGTGGGGTGATTTCCAAAAGCTCGTCTGATTCCAAGAAATCAATTGATTGTTCGAGAGAATATTTGATTGATGGGGTTAATTGTAATACACCGTCAGATGATTTGGATCGCATGTTCGTTAACTTCTTTCCTTTGCAAACATTCATTGCAATATCTTCGTCTTTTGCATTCATGCCAATGATCATGCCTTCATAGACGGCAGTTCCTGGTTCAATAAACGTGACTCCTCGTCCCTGCACATTTTGAAGGCCATATCCTAATGCTTCACCTGCTTGATCAGCTAAAAGAGCACCACGTCGAAGTTTTGGAAGTGGTTTCCCAAGTGGTTCGTAGCCGTGAATAATACTATTGTAGATCACTGTTCCCTTTGTTTGAGTTAAAAGGTATGTTCTTAATCCCAAAAGAACGCGTGTTGGTGCATAGAACACAAATTCGGTTTCTGTATTTGATATTGGTCCCATATGGGTCATTCTGGCATATCGTTTGCCAAATTCTTCAGTAATAGGTCCTGTGAATTCATTTGGAACAATGATAGAAACTTCTTCAACTGGTTCCATCTTTTGTCCATCTATCTCTTTAATAATAACTTCAGGCTTCCCTACTTCCATCTCATATCCTTCACGGCGCATGGTTTCCAAAAGAATCGAAAGATGGAGTTCCCCACGTCCAGAAAGGATAAACTTTCCATTGCCCAACTTTTCTACTCGAAGGCTTAAATTACTCTCTAATTCTTTGTTCAATCTCTCTTCAATTTGTCGACTTGTTGAGAACTTTCCTTCTCTTCCTGAGAAAGGAGATGTATTAGGTCCTAATGTCATATGAAGCGTTGGCTCTGAAATTGCAGCTGCCGGAAGAGCTACTGTGTCTGATGGATCTGAAACAGTATCTCCAATGGTTACTTCAGCAACTCCAGAGAATGAAACAATTTCTCCACTTTCTGCCTCTTCAACTTCTACACTTCCTAAGCCTTCATAGATATAGAGTTTCTCAACTTTAGAAAAAAGATTTGGGTTTTTAGTAACAATTACTTTCATTCCTTTTGTGATTTTTCCTTGATAAATTTCTCCCACAACGATTCTTCCAAGATGAGTATCGTAATCAATAGAAGTTACAACCATCTTGAAGGTTCCTTCTCGTTTTTCCGAAACAGGAACATATTCCATGATGGTATCCAAAAGTGCAACAACATCGCCTTTTGATTCTGGATCTTCTGGGAGTTCTTTCCAAGCAGTTCCATTTCGGCCTACAGCATAGACAACAGGGAACTCTAATTGTTCATCCGAGCTTGCAAGTTCGAGAAAAAGTGTTTCAACTTTAGAAACAGTTTGAGCTGGATTTGCAAATTTCTTATCAATTTTATTAACAACAACAATTACTTTCAAACCTAAATCAAGGGCTTTTTTGAGAACAAATCGTGTTTGAGGCATTGGACCTTCTTGGGCATCAACAATGAGAAGTGCAGCATCTGCCATGCCAAGAGTTCGTTCTACTTCACCAGAGAAATCAGCGTGGCCAGGAGTATCGATAATATTAATTTTTGTGCCTTTATAATGAATTGCACAGTTTTTTGCCAAAATGGTAATTCCCCTCTCGCGTTCTAGTTCGTTTCGATCTAGAATTTGTGATTGGCCCATTTCGACTTCATTATCACGAAAAACGTGTGATTGCTTCAAGAGTGCATCTACAAGTGTAGTTTTTCCGTGATCAACGTGAGCGATAACTGCAATATTTCTGATTTCCATATAGTTTGTCTCCCAAAAAAAATACCCGATGGTATACCCATGCGGGCGTTCATGTATTATATCAGATTA
>Ga0070686_100000946_pt1 | contig 16730 bp, 19 predicted proteins | sample KBSS23LmetaG_FD_65654 | JGI IMG/M metagenome (GOLD analysis project Ga0070686, IMG submission 65654) | Switchgrass rhizosphere microbial communities from Kellogg Biological Station, Michigan, USA - KBS S2-3L metaG | ecosystem: Host-associated > Plants > Roots > Rhizosphere ... | reverse complement strand
CGAGCTTCGCCAACAACTGCCTGCTCGCCCGCCGCCTCGCCGAACGCGACGTCCGCTTCATCCAACTCGTCCACCGCGATTGGGATCACCACGGCGACCTCCCCAACGAAATCAAACGCCAGTGCAAAGCCACCGACCAGGCCAGCGCCGCGCTTGTTACGGACCTAAAACAGCGCGGCCTCCTCGAAGATACCTTGATCATCTGGGGCGGCGAATTCGGACGCACCACCTACAGCCAGGGCGACATCACCAAAACCAGCTTCGGTCGCGACCATCACCCACGATGCTACTCCCTTTGGTGCGCCGGCGGCGGCATCAAACCCGGTCAAACCATCGGCAAAACCGACGACTTCGCCTACAACGTCCTTGAAGACCCCGTCCACGTCCACGACTTCCACGCCACCATGCTCCACTGCCTGGGCATCGACCATACCAAGATGACCTACCGATTCGAGGGACGCGATTATCGCCTAACGGACGTTTCCGGAAATGTCCTCAAACAACTCCTCGCGTAATCCGCCCTCAAGTCCATCGAGCGCAAACATGGACGGTATGGACTAAATGGACCACATGGACGTCAAAAAGCGCGCCTTCCAGAGTCCATTCCGTCCATAAAGTCCATCCAGTCCATTTCCCATCCCCCAACCATCACCGTCCCTGCCCTCGTTCTCTCAGCCGCGCCTCCGACCTCACCCGATACAACCTCTCCGTAAAACCGCCTTCCTCCACAAAAGCCCTCGCCTGCGCCTGCTTCAACCGATCCGTCAACGCGCGCGCCACTCCAATCAAAACCAACGCCGAATTCGCGGCAATCTCCGCATACGTCGCCCGCTCCCCACATCGCTTCGACCGCCCGTGAATCTCCTTCACCCAAGCCACCACATCTTCCACCGTCTCACACCGCCGATCCACCAACTCCCGCCGCCGCGCATCATTTTCGCTCCACTCCTTCGATCCGCCATGCTTCAAAAAATCCCGATAATCACCCTCCAATTCGCCGAGACTCGCCCAAGCGACATTCGTCAATTTCAATTCCGTATTCTTTGAAGTCCCGCTCGCCTCGCTACCCTCCGAAATGTTCCGCGTCCCACTCCGCGCCGCCTGCACCATCTGGTCGTGGGTGCGACTTCGCTTGTCCACATACCGATCGCAAAACCGCATCGTCACATCATAACAAAGCTGCGCCGGTTGAAAGCATTTCAACCTCCGAAACCCGCCATGCTTTGGAATCAGCCCCTCGCCATCCACGCATTCATTTTTGCCGAACCATCCCAGAAAGTCCAACCGTTAACGACCGCCCAAACATCTCCCCTCTCCGCCGTACATTCCGTCCATGAAGTCCATTCCGTCCATTCCCCCTCACACAAACGTCATACTCAAAAAATCCTTCTCCAACACCAAACGCTGCAACGGCGTCAACCGCCCGCCCAGATTCGTCAGCACAATATCCCGGCAACGACAAAAATGATTTTCCGCCGCCACCGACTCCGCTTCCGAAGACTTCAGCTTTCCGGTGAACCTAAGAATACATCCCCGCCGCGCGTAATGCAGTCGCACCAACTGATCGCGCTCTCGTTCCGAAACCTCCGGGAACGCCACCGCCGCGAAAGCGAACGCCCGCGCCCAATCCGTCACCGCCTCCTGATCTTTGCGCGCATCCGGAAAACCGCCGCGCCACAGAAAAGAGTCCAACGCATTCTGCCGCATCGTTTCCACGCGCTGGCAAAGTTCGGTGTATTCCTCTTCGATGGTCATGGCGGGTGAAAGGATAAATTCAGCGCGCGCCGAATCAATGCGTTTCGTTCGACCGACGCGCCGCCAATTCGTCCGCGGCGCGGAAGAGCTTCAGAGGGGGCACGACGTTGGGCAAGGAATATAGGGCAATTGGTGGGTCAGTTTGAACTTTAATCCGAAAACATGGGTGAGTATAATCACGGAATGGAAACAATTTATGCCGGGGCCACTGGGCATGATAAATTCTGGCGGCTGGCGTCGAATTTCCGAATCCTCACGCTCCACTGCCTCAGCATCGATCACACCAAAATCACCTACCGCTTGGAAGGCCGCGATTCCAGACTGACGGACGTTGCCGGAAACGCCCTCAAACAACTCCTCGCCTGAGAATTTTTTCCAAGACTCCTCAACGCTTGATCGAAATGCCAGTGGACGTTTACTACTCGCCGGGCGAATCCGCCCAGAGCACAACTGTTCAGGATTTGGCTCACCAAATCTCTCTCGCTGGATTTCCATGTTTTATTGAACCGGAAGCCGACGGCATCCATAGAATTGTTTTGGAGCCGCTCAATTCATCGCTCGTCGTATCTGTTGACAAAAATATCGTTACGTTCGTTACCTTCGAGGGTTCCCTCGTTGACGAGAGCGGTCCAGACCTGGCAGAGGCGGTCGATCAAATCATGACTGCAATAGGATTCTCAGCGGGAGATGAATGAAGGTACGAAAAACGGGACTGACATCCAAAACTATAATTTGCGGGCCCATCCATTTTAGGAAACACAATGAGCATAGAAGCGACATATCACCGTCTCTCTCCTGTTGAATTTCGCCGAGCAACTGCGACGCAGGAAGCATGGCAGGAATATCGCGGTTCTGGACTTCCTGGCATTTCAATCGAGCAAATTCTGCAGAATTCGGCCAATCCAGATCCGGAGTTTGGCGCGAAAATCCTGGCAGCATTCGAACAGCGCGGGAATGATTCCAGCAGGTTGGATATTTCGAAAGACTGGCACGTCATTTACTATCTACTCACGGGGTCGGCCAAGATTTGCGAGCAGCACAAGAAGGGCGAACCACTGCACAACGTGATATTTGGGGGCCTATGCACTGGAGTTCAAACAGGCTATGGCCCCGTTCGCTATTTCGATCACGAATTGATTTCGGAAATTAGCGATGCCCTTTCATCCCTTGATCGCGCCACAGTCGAATCACGTTTCGAGCCAGAAACGTTCGCGAAGCTGAAAATCTATGCGGAGCCCGATGAGGATGCCCGCGAAATGATTTTCGATGAGATCGATCGACTCCGTGACTTTTTCATCGAAGCAAATGCGTCAGGAGAGATCATCCTGGCCGAAGCGCATTGATAAGTCCTCTCGCCGGTCAAAGTTATCGGCGAACCCTGCGGTCACAACGAACGTTCTCGCTTCGAAATCGTCGCGCATATCGAATCCTGGAGCAAAATTTTCAGGCGTTTTTTCGATGAAAAATTCGCGTTCCAAAGACAGTGGGTTTTTCAGCGGAATCAACATGTAACAATTACCCCACAGTTAGCGAAGACTCAGGCCTCTCAATCGACCAATCGTCCCTGCCACTTTTTTTTAAAACCGAGAATCGTGATCATCGCCTCATCGCACCGTGGCGCACTCCACTTTTTAATCGATCGGCGCACTGCTTGCCCAATATCCCAAAGGGATTAAGTCCCTCAGCCAAGGGTTGTTTCGTTTCGTTTGCGAAACGAAACTACCCTGGGTTCGAAGGAGAAGGGTTCCAACACTGAAAGTGTTGCGGCAAATGAGGTTTCGCTTCACCGTCAAAAAAGGAAAATGCGCCCCTCGCGCCATAGCGAAAGGCGTCCAATAGTGGTCTCCAGCCATTCAGAACAAATTGACAAATCCTCCCCTCTCGCCATAATCCACCCCGAACTGCGCGAAAGTTCGCTGCGCCAAAAAGACGCAGCCAACTTCCCCGCAAAAGGAAAAGACCACGGGTGAGGTCTGTACCTCTCCGATCGTTCTTTGACATCTGAATCTCAGAACGCGACTCCATGCGCCTCGATTCTCGAGGCGAACGTAGCGGCCGGAGGGCGAGCCTCGGGCGATTATCAGGCTCGATCCGTTTGGGCGCAGCCCCCCAAAAGTCAACTTTTGAACACACTGGCGCACACTGGGACACACTGGGACACACTGGGACACAATAAAAAAAATACCCCCTCCGGCCCCCGCTCCCCAATCTGCAATCTGCATTCCGCAATCTGCAATTCTTCCGGTCCCGGATAATTTCTGCGTAAGTCCTTGCTATCCCACTTCGTCCCACATTTCTCAAATCGCGCATTTCCACTGCTTGCAATCTCCCCAAGGTGAGAGCATGCTTTGCGCCCCATTTGAAATTGGGACAAGCGGGGCGTATTGTCGCCTTCTAAGAAAATTGTTTAATGAGCACTGAACCTGAGTCCAAATCGCCGCTCGCTGAGCTGGATCTGGACCTGCATTTCCTGCCGGCATGGGCCCAGCAGGCGCCGGACGCAAATCGTTTTGCGAAATTCACTGGTAACGAAGAATCTGGCCGCGGCGATCGCCGGGGCGGAGGACGCGGTTTCGATAACCGCGGACCACGCCGAGACGGCCCGTCGCGCGGACCGCGTCCTGGCGGCGGCGGTGGAGGAGGCGGCGGCGCGCCCGGGCAACGCCCGAGTTTTGGCGGCGGCCCAAGGCCCGATCGCGGACCGCGTCCCGGTGGTCCGGGAGCGGGTGGACCGCAAGGCCGTGGCGGAGATCGCCGCGGTGGTGCCGGACGTTTTGGAGATCGTCGCGAGCCCGAGCGCCGCGAACTTCCTCCCTTGCCGCCGATCGAAGTTAATTTCATTCCCGAAGAAAAGGGCGTCGAATCCCTCGCGCGCCAGATCAAGTTGACCGGCCGCGCCTATCCGCTGTTCGAAATCGCGACCCTCGTTTTGAAAAAGCCGGAGCGTTATCACGTCCAATTTTCGTCCCAGAAAAAAGACGGCGTGGCGATCCAGCCCATTTTCGTTTGTCAATTGGATGAGACCTTGTGGCTGTCCGAGAGCGACGTGATGCATCACATCCTCGACAAGCATTTCAACACGTTTTATTCCTCGGAAAAAATTCCGACCGATCCGCCCAAGGGCACCTACACCTTCGTGGCCCAATGCGGCATCAGCGGCACGATTCTTGGCCCGCCGAATTATCACGATTACCAGAACAAGCTGCGCAAGCTGCACACCGAGCGTTTCTCGCGCATGCCGTTCGACATGTTCAAGAGCCGCATTCGCATCGTGCGCGACGAGCCCGTTGTGAAGAAGTGGCTCGAGGAACAAAGTTTCCGCACGGAATACACCGCGTTGAACGTCCCGGAGACGATCAAATTCCAGACGCGCGAAGAGCTGGAGAATCATTTCAAGACCGCCTTCCTGCCGAACATCATCAAGCAGGAGGAGATGGTGACGTTGCCCGGACCGGCGGCGCAGGCGCTGCAAAATCGGCCCTGGCCCGCGATCATGCGCCGCGCGTGGGATGAGCAAAGCCGTTTCCCGATCAAGGTCGTGAACGTGTTGAGCCAGCAGTTCGCGCGACATGGTTTGCACTTCTTCAAGGTGAACAAAAGCGTGACGCATGTCGCGGTGGCGCGTCCGCGTTACCTCGATATGGAAGCGACGCCGCCTTCCGAATCCGTGCGCAAGATCGTCCAATTCATCGAGACGAATCCAAAAGCGACCCGTCGCAAATTGATCTCGGCGTTTTTCCCGAATCAGCCCATGACCGCTCCGGCGCCCGCCGCAGCCCCGGCTCCTGCGCCCGCGCCCGTTGAAGGCTCCGAGGCGGCTCCGACTCCGGCCCCGGCTCCAGCGCCGGAACAACAAGCGCCGTCGCCCGAGATGGAAGCGTTGATCCGCGATTTGCATTGGCTGATTCACCAGGGCCACGTCATCGAGTTCGCCAACGGCCAGCTCGAAACCGCGAAGAAGCCCGCGCCCAAGCCGATGCCCAAACCGCGCAAAGTCGAAGCCACCGCCGCCCCGGCGGAAGCAACGGCCACCGCGACCGAAACGCCGGAAGCCGCGCCCATGGAATCGACCGCCAGCGCCACTTCAGAAGTACCGGGCGAATCCCACGCGGAACCGCCGACGGATGCCAGCGCCGCTGAAACGGCCACGAATCCGCCCGGCGCCGAAACCGACACGACCGTCGCGGAAGCTGCTGAAGCTCCCGCGCCCGCGCCGGCTGCTTCCGCCGAAACGCCGAAGCCGGCCGAGCCTGCGCCGCAGACGCCGACCGTCTGATTGGCTTTTGCAAATCAATTAACCAGGGAAAAAAATAATGGCTTCGACAATGGATTTGACGCAACGTCCGCCCCGCAGCGCGCGGGTGCGATTGGGTGGTTACGCGATTTTGCCGCGCATGCTCGACAAAGGCCGCGCGGTCATCGCCGGCAAACAAGGCGAATTCAAATACGCCTGCCCGCTCGACCAGGAAGTTCTCCAATACATCGGGATCGATCCCGATAAATTGCGCGAACAACTTGCCAGCGGCAAAGGCGACGGCGAAATCCTCGATTGGATCAAGGCCAACGCGAAGAACCATCGCCTGCCGCACGAAATCGAAGCCTGGTCCTGCTATCAGGATCGTCGCGCGCCCGGCGAAGTCGAGAAGCGCGAATACCTCGGCGAGATCCACAAAGAACTCGCCCCGACCCGCACCGACATCGTGACCTGGTTCGACCTGCTCGACCTCGACGATTACACGACCTACGGCGGAAAGCCCTGAAGTCTTAACGAATAAACAACAAAGCCCGCTCGTGTTCGCGAGCGGGCTTTTTGTTTTTACGAAAACGAGATTACTTCAAACGAGCCAGCGTTTCCTTGATCGCGCTGAAGTTCGGAAGGTCCTTCGGCGTGGGCGTTTGCTCGGAATATTGAACGACACCGTTGCGATCGATGACGAACGCCGCGCGTGCGGAGGTGGCGCCGAATCCGGCCAAATCCGGCAGCAACACGCCATAAGCGTCGGACGTTTTCTTGTTCAAATCGCTCACGAGCGTGATGCCGATCTTTTCCTGTTTGGCCCACGCTTCCTGCGCGAACGGACTGTCCACGCTGACACCGAGCACGTCCGCGTTCATGTCGCGATACGCATTCAAACCCGCGGTGACATCGCACATTTCGGTGGTGCAAACGCCCGTGAAAGCGAGTGGGAAGAAAAGCAACACCGTGTTCTTCTTGCCGTAATTATTGCTCAGGGTGACATCGACCGGCGTGCCGGTGGACTTGCTTTTGAGCGTGAAATCGGGAGCTTTGGAGCCAACTTGAATCGCCATATCAGTAAATTATTGGTTTAGGTTCTTTCCTCGCGCGGGCGTTTATAGACCGCCCGCGCCCCGCTGTCAAAACCGGAAAAAACGCAACGCATTGACCGCCGCAGGGGATTTTGTCACGCTCACAACGGTTCGGAGATTCGGAAATTAATCGATGTGAACATCAAACGCGCTGTCATTACTGCCGCCGGTCGCAATCAGCATTCGCTGCCGCTGCAAACGTTGGTGGACCGGGATGGGGTTCAAAAGTCGGCGCTGCGGATCATCATCGAGGAGGCGCTGAGCAGCGGGGTCGAGGATATTTGTCTGGTGATCAGTCCCGGGGACCAGGCGGCGTATCGCGCGGCCGCGGGGGATTTTCATGGGAAGCTTCAGTTTGTCGAGCAAAGCGAACCGCTCGGTTATGGACACGCCCTGCTCTGCGCGCGGGAATTTGTCAGTCGCGAGCCCTTTTTGCATTTCGTCAGCGATCACCTTTACATCAGCAAGGAATCGCGCCGCTGCGCGCAACAATTGGTTGAAATCGCGGCCACGGAAGCCTGTTCGGTTTCCGCTGTGCAAGCGACGCGGGAAAGTCGGCTGCCGTATTATGGCGCGATCGGCGGGAAGCGCGTGGCGCATCGCGAACGGTTGTATGAAGTGGATACGGTGCGCGAAAAACCAACGCCGACGGAAGCGGAACAAAATCTGATCGTGCCCGGTTTGCGCGCGGCGCATTATCTCTGTTTTTTTGGCATGCACGTGTTGACGCATGCCATTATGGATATTTTGAGCGAACACAAGGCCGCGTCCGCGAACGGGCATTTGCAACTGGCGCCTTCGTTGAATGCGCTGGCGGATCGCGAGCGTTACCTGGCCTATGAACTCGCCGGGCGTCGCTATAATTTGGGCGTCAAGTTTGGGCTGTTGAATGCGCAGATAGCGCTCGGCCTGGCGGGAGGCGATCGCGAAGAAGTTTTGTCTCAACTGGTCGAAGCGCTCGCGGCGCGCGTCGGCGATTGCGCGCCATGCCGGGAAAATTAGTCCACATCATCACGGCGCAGGATGCGGCCCAGCGCGACACCGCGCTTGACGCAATTTGCGGACCAGCGTCGCTCCAGGAGTTGCTCGAAGAATGCGCCGAGCTGGAGGCCTTTCGGCTGCAGAGCGAGAATCTTTACGAACGCGTGCGCGCGCTCTTTTTTCTCTACGCGATCCATCGTTTTCATCTGCCGAATAAACCGGGCGTTGGACAAAAAGGGTTGGTCCCGTTCGATGGTTACGAAGATTTGCTGCAACGACGCTACCCGGAAGCGATCGCGAAATTCCTGGCGGCGACGCTGGCGCAGGGCGTGAACGATTCGCTTTCGAGCGCGCTGGCTGCGGCCTATCACGGGCTCGCGTTTCAAACGCTTTCGGACCAGGTGCGCAAAAGCGTGCGCTCGGTGCGCGGAAATCAATGGATGTTTCGCACAGGGCATCCGCACGATCATCCATTGCGCATTCGTCCCGAACTGTTGGACCGCGGCCAAAGCGGGAATGAGCCGTTTCCGATTTTGCGCGAGCTAACGCCGGTGCGCATGGATTTGTCGCACAGCGCGTGGAGCGACATTTTCTTTTTGGGCATGGATTTCCCGGAGGGCGCGCGCGTGTTGAACGTGTCGATCAATCTCGGCGTGCATGGGCGCGACCGCCAGCCGAAGCCGCCGGTTGAAGCGTATTTGCGCGTGATCGATGAACCGGTGTTGCGCATTTCGAGCGTTGATTTGGGCGCGACCGCGGACATCACCGATCTCGCGGATGTTTTCAATTTTGCCAAAGATTATCTGGGGCTCTTGAAAGCGGCCATCATCGCGGCCGGCATTGTGCCGCCGGGGCTGGAGGGATCGGGACAAAGCCTGGGCGAATTGTTGGGACGCATGATCGGGCCCGGGCTCGGTTTGGAAATTGTCAGCAGCGTGAACAATATTCCGAAAGGTTCGCGCCTCGCCGTTTCGACGAATTTGTTGGGCTCGCTGATTTCCGTTTGCATGCGCGCGACGGGCCAGGCGAAATCCTTGACGGGGCCTTTGCAGGAAAACGAACGCCGGCTCGTGGCGGCGCGGGCGATTCTGGGCGAATGGATCGGCGGGTCCGGCGGCGGTTGGCAGGATTCTGGCGGCGTGTGGCCGGGAATGAAATTGATCGAGGGCGTGCGCGCCGAAGCGGGCGATCCGGAATTCGGCGTGAGTCGAGGACGACTTTTGCCGACGCACCATATTCTCGGGAACGACCAGGCTTCGGAAAAAGTGCGGCGGCAACTGCAGGAAAGTCTCGTGCTGGTGCACGGCGGCATGGCGCAAAATGTCGGACCCATTTTGGAGATGGTGACCGAAAAATATTTGCTTCGTTCGGAAGCCGAATGGAAAGGGCGCAAAGCGGCGCTGCAAATTCTGGAAGACATTCTCGCGGCGTTGAAAAACGAGGATGTCAAAGCGATCGGCGAAGTCACGACGCGCAATTTCTTTGGTCCGCTGCAAACGATCATTCCCTGGGCGAGCAATTTTTATACGGAAACGTTGATCCGCAAGGTGCGCGCGGAATTCGGCGAGAAATTTTGGGGCTTTTGGATGTTGGGCGGAATGTCCGGCGGCGGCATGGGATTTATTTTTGCGCCTGACGCGCGCGCGAAAGGACAGGAGCGGTTGCAGGAAATCATGTCCGAGACGAAACGCGAATTGCAGCACGCCCTGCCCTTCGCGATGGACCCAGTCGTTTACGATTTTGAAATTAATCCGGATGGGACCGCGGCGACACTTTTGCGGGGGCATGAAGCTCTTTTGCCGGCGGGATACTACGCGATGGTGGTCCCGGCGCTGCTGCGCGCGGATGCGCGGAGTTTGACGCAACTTCGGCGCTCGGAACTGGATCGTTTCGGCGGGGCGTGCCGGGCGAAACCGGAGCTCGGCGGGATGGTGCAGATTTTGTTCGATCGGCTTTTTCCGCAAGTTCGCCGCGATGGCGAGGGCAACGAAACGCTCCAGGCGTTGCTCGAAGAAAACGGGTTCGATCCCGCACAGCACGAACAAATTCGCAGCGATCTGAAATCGGGCCGCATCGGGCTCGCGCAAAATCGCTTGCCCGCGAGCGCGACGATTCGCGATGTCGAAATCGAAGACTTATTCGATGCCACCCTGCCCTTGCCGAAGCGTTTGCGCGATATCGGCGCGGAAGCCTTGCGCAATGGCGAAGCGGCGGTCGTGACCCTCGCGGCGGGCATCGGCAGTCGTTGGACGCAGGGCGCGGGCGTGGCGAAAGCGTTGCATCCCTTTGCGAAATTGGGCGGCATCCATCGGACATTCCTCGAAACGCATCTTGCGAAAACGCGCCGGACGAGCGCGTTGGTCGAAACGGAAATTCCGCACATTTTCACAACGAGTTACCTGACGCACGGACCGATCGAATCATATTTGGCGCGCGAAAAAAATTACGGCTGGAGCGGACCGGTCTTGCTCTCGGAAGGAAAATCGATTGGCTTGCGCATGGTGCCGATGGAGCGTGACCTGCGCTTTGCGTGGGAGGACATGCCGCACCAGGCGCTCGATGAACAGAAACAGAAAATGCGCGAAAGCGTGCATACCGCGTTGATCGGCTGGGCCCGCGGTCGCGGCGAGGGCTCCGATTACACGGACAACATTCCGCTGCAATGCATGCATCCCGTTGGACATTGGTACGAGGTTCCCAATTTGTTTCGGAACGGCACGCTCGCACGGTTGCTCGATGAACGTCCGAACCTAAAATATCTGCTTCTGCACAACATCGACACGCTCGGCGCCGATCTGGATCCGGCGGTTCTCGGAGTGCATATCGAGTCGGACGCGGGCTTGAGCTTCGAAGTGATCACGCGGCGCATCGACGACCGCGGCGGCGGCCTGGCGCGTGTCGATGGAAAAATTCGCCTGGTCGAAGGCCTCGCGATGCCGCACGAAGAAGACGAATTTTCCTTGTCGTATTACAACACGATGACGACGTGGATCAGCCTCGATCCGCTGCTCGCGACGTTCGGATTAACCCGGGAAGATTTGCGTTCGCCGGAAAAAGTGACCACCGCCATCCGCGCGCTCAGCTTGCGCATGCCGACCTACGTTACGTTGAAGGAAGTGAAGAAACGCTGGGGCCATGGACAGGAGGATATTTATCCCGTGGCGCAGTTCGAAAAACTTTGGGGCGACATGAGCGCTTTGGCGGAATTGAACACCCGCTTCATCGCGGTGTCGCGCGCGCGCGGGCAACAGCTCAAGGATCAGGCGCAATTGGATGGATGGTTGCGCGACGGATCGGCGGCGCACATCGAACGATTGTGCGGCTGGCGCGCGTGATCAGCGCGAGGTGAGCGTCGGTTGCGCCAGCGCCCGGCGCTTCGATTCCAGCGCATCGACACGTTGCGTCAATTCTGAAATCAGCGACTGCGTCCGCGCTTCCGGCGTCGTGCGCAAGGATGGATTCACGCCGCCATGATCTCGTTTATCGACATAACTCGCGATCGCGTTCTTATATGCCACCGCGAGCCCGGCCACCTGCGGCGAAAGATGCGGCACGGTGTAACCGAGTTGCGAAACTTTTTCCATTAACGCCTCGCGTTGCAGCGCCCAATTTTCCTCGCGCAGCAACATCTTCAAATCGACCGTGCGCATTTCCGGGAGAGATTCGGGCGACGTGCGCGCCTGGACCGTCGTGCTGAGAAGTTCGTCCAGCTTGCGCAGACTGCGCTCCAACGTCCACGCCTGGCGCGGATCGCGCGTGGTATATTCGAGCGTCGTTAACGCCCACCATTTCTCGACGTCGAGCATTCGTTCGAACCCGAACGCTTCGCGAAAAGCAGTCTGCCAATTCCACGCGATCGGCAGCTTTTGCAAAAAGACGGCGAACCGCTGCCGTCCGTTTTGACTTTGCAAAAGCGTGTTGACGAGCAGATGCGCGGAGCTTTGGTAAAGCAATTCACCCGGCGCGCCAGTCGGCGGCGGCGAGGACATCGTTAATTCCTGGAACGTCGGCGTCGCGTTTGTGCGCATCGCTTCGCGCGTGCGATGTTGGAAATCGCGAATATGCACTTCCCAACCGCTGGAATGCTGATCGACGACAAGCTTTGGGCCGACTGAAAAATAAAGTTGCTGCGCCATGCCCTCGATGACCCACGCCGGCAATTCCACCGGATGCCCCGGAACGCGGTTCCCATATTCCACCATCAAAACATGCGCGAGCGCCTTGACGAGACGCGCTTCATCGACGATCGGCGGCATGGCGACTTGATACGTCCAGCCATCGGCAAACTTGGTCGAGACGATGCTGATTGGCATGTCGATCGGCGCGCTGAAAAGAACATTCAGATGAATCGTGGCGCCGACTCGACCCATCGCGGGAACTTCGGCAGCGAGAGCCTTCTTCACGCGTTCGGCGGTCATCGCCAACAAATCCGGTTGCACCAAAATCGAGCCGGGTGGTATCGCATCGATCGCTTCGTTTCCGCGCCCGCCATGCACGACGAATTGATGCGATTGACTCGTCACCGCTTGCGCGCGCGAGGAGCCGACGAACGCCGCCAACAGTATAAAAAGAATCGAGAGCGCGCGCATGTTAATGAATGTCCGCCGGCGGGATCGGGCTGTAGGTATAAAGGCGCAACTCGGGTCGCTGACTGATTTCGTTTTTCGTGATGAGCAACGCCTGGACATTGGTCGCCCAACCGAGGTAATCGACCAGGGGCCGATCGAGCGCGTGAATGGCAGGCTTGAGGCGCGGCCAAAAACGCTTCGGAATTTCCAAATCGCCAATCTTCAATTCGTCGATCGGCAAATCCCACACGTTCGTCCCGCCCTGGCGGATCCGAAACGTCCGTTGCAAAACGAAACTCAACGGCAGCTTGAGAAAGTGCGTTTCGCCCCACGAATAAAATGTCGCGTTCGTTGTGGTCAGTTCGACGCCGACGCGACGCAACTGATAACCCGCGCCTTCTGCCAGTTCGTTCGTCGTCGCGGACATCAGGTAGGAATTTATTTCCAACTGCGAAAACCGGACCCAACCGTCCTGGTGTTTGACCAGCGCCGTTTCGTATTTCTTCAATTTGCGACGCGCTTCGGCTGCTTCGATGTTATTCGGATTTTCCCAATCGAAATTCACATCGCGCGAAATTTCGAACGCGAAGTAAAGCGCGCCCACAACGACCAAAGCGACCAACACGCCCAAAAGGACGCCAACGCGTTTGGTGTTGTTCGAAATCATGATCGGTTACTTCGAATCGGACTTGGGTTTCGATTCGGTTTTAGCCGGCTTCGCTTCCGCCTTGGCCGCGGGCTTCTCGCTCTTTTCGCTCTTTTCGCTTTTCGAACCGCTGTCGCTCGAAGGAGCCACATCCTTTTTTGCCGCTTCCTTGTAGGAATCGCTGCGATAATCCGTGATGTAAAATCCGCTCCCTTTGAAGATGAGACCCGCGCCGCCGCCGATCAATTTCTTAACCTTCCCCTTGCCCCATTTCTTCATGCCACATTTGTCCTTGGGACAAACCGTAAGCGTGTCGTCCTTCATCGATTGGAAAACATCGAACTGGCGGTCGCATTTCTGACAAAGGTATTCGTATGTCGGCATAATTTAAAACGCGCAGATCAAAACACGATGCGCGGCGCATTGGCAAGGGGCCCAACTGCGTCTCTCCAGCATGCGCGCTAGTCGGTGTCTTGGCGATGCATAAAATGGGCCAGTCCGCCAAAAATCCGCCCGGCAGGCAAGTTTCTTGGCCGCGCCGGGTCAATCTGTTACGTTCCGGGACATGAAAGCCTATTTTTGGGGCCTGGCCGCGGGAATGTTTTTGGTGGGCTGCGATAAACCGGCCACCTCGGTCAAACCTTCGACCCCGGCCGCGTCGGCCAAGAAAGTCGATATCGACAACAACAGCAGCGGCAATCCCGTGACGGCGCCCGTCGATTACTTGGGCGCAGTGAACAAAGCCAAAAAATCGAGCATCAAAGCGATCGACATCGCCTCGGTAAAACAAGCCATCACGATGTTCAAATCAGAGGAGGAACGCTTTCCAAAAGACCTGAATGAATTGGTCGCCAAACAATATTTGTCGGCCCTGCCCGCGCCGCCTTATCAAATGAAATATCAATACAACGCCGCGAATGGCGAAGTAAAAATCGTGCCCGCGCAATGAAAGTCCAACTCGCTTACGGCCAGGGCCATCTCGAAGTCGAATTGCCGGAAGGCACAACCGTTATCGAGCCGGCGCATAATCCCGGGCTCGCCGACGAAAAAGGCGCCGTCCTAAAGGCTCTCGAAAGTCCCATCGGCGCCAAACCGTTGCGCGAATGGATCCGCCCGACCGATCGAATCTGCATCGCCTTCACCGACATCACGCGCGCCACGCCGAACGAGCGCATCATCCCCTGGCTCCTCGAGCACCTGCGCGATTTTCGCGAAAATATCGTGCTCCTGAATCAATTGGGGACGCATCGCCCGAACACCAGGGCGGAGCTTGAAAAATTACTGACGCCCGAAGTCGTCCGCGATTACAACGTCGTCAACCACGAACCCGAGAATGAAGCCGCCCTCGTGCAATTTGGAACCACGCGCGACGGCACGCCCGCATTGATCAACCGCCACCTCGCCGAAGCCGACGTGCGCATTATCACCGGCTTCATCGAACCCCATTTCTTCGCCGGCTTCAGCGGCGGCCCCAAGGGCATCATGCCCGGCTGCGCGGCCTTGCGCACCGTCATGAGCAACCACGGCGCGAAAAATATTGGCGATCCGCGCGCAGCCTTTGGCATCACCGAAAGCAATCCGATCTGGGAAGAAATTCGTGAAATCGCCCTGCGCGTCGGCCCCAGCTTTTTGCTGAACGTCACCCTCAACGAACAACGCGCCATCACCGGCGTCTTTGCGGGCGATCTGTTGGCCGCGCACAAAGTCGGATTCGAATTCGTGCGCCGCTCCGCCATGCAAAAAGTGAAGGAGCCATTCGACGTCGTCGTCACCACCAACAGCGGCTATCCCCTGGACATGAACCTTTACCAGGGCGTCAAAGGCATGAGCGCCGCCGCCCGCATCGTCCAGGAACGCGGCACGATCATCATCGCTTGCGAATGCCGCGAAGGCGTCCCCGCCGGCAGCCCCCTCGACAAACTCCTCCGTTCCGCCTCCAGTTCCGCGGAAATTCTAACCATGCTTTCCACGCCCGGCTTTGTGCGCCCCGAACAATGGCAGGCCCAAATCCAGGCTCTCATCCAACGCCGCGCTGAAGTCCTCGTCTATTCCTCCCTGCCGGACGAAGTCATCCGCGCCGCCCACCTTGAACCCTGCCACGACATCGCCGCCGCCGTCCGCCAACGCGCCAGCGCATCCGGCAGCCAGGCCCGCGTCGCCGTTTTGCCCCAGGGTCCATTGACCATCCCGTACCTCGCCTAATCTCAGCGTGACGAATTGCGCGCGGATTCATCCAAGCCTTACGAATTGGCGCGGAGGAATTATGAATCGCCTGTTACTCGTGGCGGGAACCGCCGTAATTTCAATGGGGCTCGGCCTCATCGTTCCGTTATTGGTGGATTGGAATGATACCGGAAGATTTGGCGACCCAGCCAAAGCCATCGCCCTGACCGCAACCCTCTTTGTCTCCGGTGGGTTCATTCTGATTGGACGCAACTGGCGCTTCCGCGCGCATGGCCCCATGCCGAAGCCCGTCCGCGCGGCCATCGCGGTGAACATCGTGTTCCTCGCGTTTTTCGCGCTGGAATTCAGCGACGGCATCCTCCGCCAAAACGGACGAATCTTCTATTGGACCTCCATCCTGTTTGTGCCCGCGTTGCTTCTCCTCTATGGACTGGCCTCCGGCCGGCGATGGGCCTGGTGGACCGCCCGGGTTGCGGCGGCATTACTGATCGCATGGTTTGTCGGCTTCATGATTCTCATCCCCTTCGCCGACCTGCGCGGCCACGACGGACCGGTGCCCTGGTGGGGACGAGTTTATATGCTCGCCGTCAGCATGACCTTCGCCGCAGTCCTGACCATTGCCTTCCGCTCCCTCGGCAACCCCGAAGCCCGCCGTTTCTTCGAACCCGCCCGTTAGAAAATTGTTGATCGCTCAAGCGTTTTCAACAACCGCGAAGCCCTTGCAAAACAGGGCTTTTGAAACGAAGGCGAAGATTCCTGAAAAAGCTATTTGCAATTCTTTCCAAACGCGTGCATTTTCTGCCTCCCTTGGTCGGCGGGGCGTAGCGTAGCCTGGTAGCGCGCTTGTTTCGGGTACAAGAGGTCGTGAGTTCGAATCTCACCGCCCCGACCAACTTCTTCCGCCGGCTTCTCCTGATTTCGACTCGCGCGATGCGAAATCATGGAGTTCACGCCAAGCCCACGCTTCGCTAATTTTACGCGTCCACAATCACCCGGAGTTGACGCGCTTTGATGAAAGGGGATGATGCGGGCATGAAGACGTTGGCTTTGGTGGCGATGCTGGTTTGCGGAAGTTTCGCGGCGGAAAACGAGGGGCGTTTGGCGGCGGCGCGAGCGAGCATTTCCGGGGAAGATATGTTGCGCCATATTCGCGCGCTTTCCGCGGATGAATTCGAGGGGCGCGCGCCGGCGAGCAAGGGCGAGGAGCTCACCATGAATTATTTGGTCGGGGAATTTCAAAAGCTCGGATTGCAACCGGGAAATCCGAA
>Ga0070686_100000945_pt1 | contig 16736 bp, 11 predicted proteins | sample KBSS23LmetaG_FD_65654 | JGI IMG/M metagenome (GOLD analysis project Ga0070686, IMG submission 65654) | Switchgrass rhizosphere microbial communities from Kellogg Biological Station, Michigan, USA - KBS S2-3L metaG | ecosystem: Host-associated > Plants > Roots > Rhizosphere ... | reverse complement strand
AACGGCGAAAACATCCTTAGCGGCGACACGAATGCCTGGCACACCCTCTTCACCCATGCCAACGCCGGCCACTACACCGAAGCCGCCCAACTCGTTGACCTTCCCGCTTTCGCCGATTTCATGATCCTCAACTTCTACGGCGCCAACGCCGATTGGGATCGCGCCTCCAACTGGTACGCCGCCCGCCGCCGCAACCACGAAGGCAAATTCATCTTCTTTATCTGGGACGGCGAACGCACCCTTGAAAATCCCAACGACAATTCCATCGCCGCCAACGACGACCAAAGCCCCACCCGCCTTTTCCACAAACTTATCGAACACCCAGAATTCAAAACGCTCCTCGCCGAACGCGCCCGCCTTCACCTCACCGGCGACGGCGCCCTCAGTCCCAAAAACGCCGCGGCCGCCTACGAACATTGGTCCAAACGCCTCGACCCCGCCATCGTCTGCGAAGCCGCGCGCTGGGGCGCTTACCGCCACGACGCGCACCAATACAAAACCGGCCCCTACGAAATCTACACCCGCGAACAACATTGGCGCCCCGAAATCAATCGCCTCCTCAAAGATTATTTCCCCCAACGCAGCGCCATCGCCCTCGACCAGATACTCGCGGTAGCGCGCTAGAGCCTGGAAGCTAAGAGAGCGCGCCGGGGCGATTGGCGTTCGAGACCAACGTTAATGCTCGAGGCCGCGGAAAACGGACATGGCCTGATTTCGCAGCGCATCATCTGTAAGTTGGTCGAGCCATTGGCGCACGTCGGCAGGATTGTATTCGGTCCAGATGGAAACGAAATCCTGCACGGCGCGGTCGCGCAACGGGCTCTCGGGAAATCGGCTCAACCAATCCGCGGCGAAGCGGGGTTGATTGCGACCCCAGGTTTGGAGAACGGTCATGGCGGCATTTTCCTGAACGGCGCCGGGCGTCATGCTCGCGACAAGATTGACGGCGTCGCCCGGCGAACTTTGCGCGAGGCCGCCGCTGACCGAGGCGAGGAATTGTTCGCGCGCGGCGCCTTGAAGGGATTTTTCGGCCCATTGAATCGCGGCGCTCGGATTGGTGCGGGACCATTGAGAAGCGATGCTGGCGAGCCATTCGTCGGAGGCGGTTTCGGCGGCGTAATTCGCGGCGGCGAGCGGATCGAGTTCAGCCCACGTGGAGCGCATGCTGGAAAGCGCTTCGGTTTTGGCGGCGCCATCGGGCAGGCCGCGCGCCCATTGGAGGGCGCCCTGCAAATCTTCGCGCACCCAAAACGAAGCGAGCACGCTGGTCGCTTCGCGCGCGAACGAACCCTCCGGCAATGTGGCGACAAAAGCGCTCGCGCCCGCGGGATCGTTCACGGCGAGTTGTTGAAGCAGATTTCGGGTGACGGCATGTTGCAACGCTTCTTCGGGCAACTGTCTGACCCAGGCGGTCGCGGCGCCGGGATTCGCTTGCGCCCATTCGGAAACGACGGCGCCCAACAATTCCTGGCGCGGCGCGCCGGCTTCGGAATCGAGAATGTTCTGCGCGGCGCTGGCGGGATCGGATTGGGCCCATTTGCGATAAGCAATCCCCGCGAGTTGCACGCGCGTATCGCCGGTTGCGAATTTGAGACTCGCCTGGAGCGCGGCTTGCGGATCGGTTAGGGCGAGACCGGTGATGGCTCCTTCGATTGCGGACGCGCGCAGGAAACCGGGCTTTTGTGCATTGATCCATGCGAACGCGGCGGTGGTGTCCGTCGCCGCCCAGCGTTCGAGCAGCACGCGAACGAAAGAGCTCTGCAACTGGCTGCTGGGCAGGGAATCGATCGAGCCGAGCGCCTGGAGAATTTCGCTCGCGGGAATTTGCTGGGCGTATTCCAAGAGTAAACGGCGACGCTCTTTAAGGTTCGGTGAACTGAAAGCCGGCGCGCCCGCCACAGCGCGAATCGGTGATCGCGCGGGTTTGGGAGCGGGCGCTTCGCGCGTCAAGCCCGTCTCGGGGGCGATCTTTTGGCGTTCGAAAAAAGCGCCGAGCGCCATTCCGAGAATGGCGCTCGCGCACGCGATGAAAAGCGTTTTGAACTTCATAATCCGGTTACTGCATTTCCAATTTCCAACGTTGATTGTCGCCGCCGTTATCCGTCCAGAGTTCGACCAATGTTCCGTTCCCCGTTTGCGCGCCCGTCACATCCAGGCAACTGTTCGGCGCGCATTGAGGCTGCACTTTGTAAAAGCCGCCGCCCATGTCGACGAACTTCCATTTCTGCGCGCCGGTGCCGTTGTCGGTCCAAATCTGAATTTTTGTGCCGTCGGCAGAGGTGGCGCCGTTGACATCGAGCGCTTTGGTCGTGGCGTGTTGCGGCGTTAGTTTGTAATAGCCGCCTCCCACGTCCGTGAGTTGGAATTTTTGCTGAAGATTCCCGGCCCAATCCCAAATCTGGGCGCCAGTACCGTCCGCGGTCCCGCCGCCGATGATATCGAGCGAGCGCGTCAACGCCATCTTCGGCGTCAACCGGTAAATCGCGCCGGAAGTCAGGCCGGTTCCCGAAGAGACCAGGATTTCGTCGATAAACCCATCGAACGCGGGCGATCCACTGTACCGACCGATTTGCAGTTGGGAACTGCTGACATTGTATGTGCCACTGGAAGAACCCTGGGAGGCGCCGTTCACATAAATCGTGAAGGTCGCGCCGACCTTGGCGACTTTGACTTGAGTCCACGTGTTTATGGCAATGACCGTGGTTCCGGTAATGTCCGCGGTCCCGCCGGATTCAGTGGCCCAAAAACAGAGGTGTCCACTGGCATCCGTGCCAAAACGGAAGCCGTTTGATTGGTAAACTTCCTGGCAGTAAATGCCGTTGCGCCACGCTGGTCGAGACCGCAATTTGATCCACGCTTCGAGCGAAAAATCGCCGGTGAGCGCGCCTTGGATCGGACCGGTTGCCGTCAAATTGCCGGGCAGGAAATCCATCGCCGAACCGGTGTGGCCGGAGGCGGTCCAGGTGGCGCCGGAATTGGCAATCGTGTTGCCCTTGCCGCTGCTGTCCGCGGGCGTGCCGCTGCCTTCGTTGAGTTGCAGTTCGAGCAGTTTGCCGGCGGTCCCGATGCTGATGTTCTTTTCCACACGTGCGCCTCGGCCAAGTTTGTCCCAGACAACCAGACTCACGCGGTAGGTCCCCGCCTTGCTGTAGGAGCGAGTGACGCTGGAGGACGTGGCAGGCAAGCCATCGTTAAAGTCCCAAAGGTAATGCGCGATGCTGCCGCCCGGATCGGAGGACGTGCTGGTGAACGTCACGTTCTGGCCAATGGCGGCGCTGGTTGGCGCGGTAAAATTGGCAGTGGGCTTTGTGTTGCTGAAACCGCGCGACGTAGGCTGTGTATTGTCGCCGTTGCCCGTTACCGTATTGCCGGTCCATTCCAAATCCACGCCGCCGTAAGCGGTCGCCGCGGCGCCGGTATTGCCAGTGATGGCGGTGTTGATGACGCTGAGTTGATCCATCGAAGGCCCCATTTGAATGCCGAGGCTTTGGTTGTTGCGAATCTCACAGGAATCGAGCGAGACGTACCACGAATTGCCATTGAAACGGAACCCGTGACCGCTGTCGCTGGGGTAGGGGGCGCCCACATGGTTGTGAACCGTGTTCAGGAATTTCGTTTTGTAAAGGTATTGGTAATGAACGCCGCCGGTTCCGCCCTGGAATTGCGCGCCCCACTGGCCGCAATATTGAATCGTGTTGTAGGCCCAGTAGCTGTAGTTCATCGCGCCGTCGTTCGAGAGCGAGATGCCGATCCATTGTCCGTGATCGACGGTATTATCCGTCCAAACCGTGTCCACCGCGTTAATCAATTCGAGGCCCACCCAGGCCATGACATTCTCGGCCAAATCGCGCACGGTATTGCGCCGCACCGCTGAGCCGCTCGCTCCATCCAGGCTGATCCAATGATCCAGATTGTTGTCTTCAACCAGGCCGCGCACACAACCGTTCCAAAGTTCGACTCCGAGACCTTCGGTCTTTTTCCCGGTCCCGCTCGTGGTATTGTTTTGCACGACCAGATCCGTGCAATAATCGTTGGCCAGGATTCCGCCGCGGCCCGTTGTGCTGATGGTATTTCGCAGAATTTTATTGCGCGACGAATTCCACGAAATGCGAATCCCCGCGCCCCAATCCGAGGTCACGCCAATGTTGCTGATCGTGTTATCGGAAATCGTGCTGTCGGTCGTGCCCAGAGTCGAACTGCCGTTAAAATGAATTCCGAGCGGGCCGCCCACGGCCGGAAAATTTTGGATGGTGAGGTGATGCAAATTGTGACCGCTGCCCTGGTAGGCGTAAATGCCCTTGTCCGCATTCGCGTTATTATTTCCTTCGAGGGTCAGATAGGAGATTTCCACGCCGGTCAGAATATTCAGACTGATCAAAGGCTGAAGCGCCGTCCCGGTGAAGCGGACGATCGCGCCAGCCTGGCTTTGGCCGGTGAGTTTCACGCTGGATTTGCCGTTGAGCGTTCCCGTGATGTTGTAGGTGCCGTTCGGGAAATAAACCGTGTCGCCGGCGACAGCGGCATTGATTGCGTTCTGGATCGCCGTGCGGCTGTCGCCGGTCCCGTTACCCTGCGCGCCATAATTCACCACGTTTAAAGTCGCCGCCGGCGCCCCCGCGATTGCGAACGCGAACATGACGCCAAGCCATATGCAAATTGATTTTCCCATAAGTGTAGTTCTTTTTCTGAAGTTCCCGTTTCCGATGCCGAGGCGCGGCGCGCTCCGAGTAGGTGTTTTCATGTTCCCTGGTTCGTTTGGTTGAGTGGAGTCTAGCTTTTCTGGAGCGCTTGCCTACTACCCGAATGGCTAGCCCCCTCTCAGGGTCGCTATCAGGGTTTCGCGCCGATTTACAAAGGCGGCCATTTCGGGCAGAGTCGCGCCACCCATGAAGTCCAGCCTCAAGGAGGCTTTGGTCAAAAATCTTTTTCGCGCTGCGTGCTGCCTTGTTCTGGTCACGAACGCGCAGGCAGCGTCCATGCCCATCGCTTCCGCAAAAGGGGTGCGGCAATTGTCCGCGAGCGACGCGGAACGCGCCCTGCCGGTCGAACTCGAGGGGGTGGTTCTCGTCTTCAACCGGATGGTGGACGGTTGGGTGGTGCACGATGGCGCCACGGCCATTTATCTGGATGGACCGCGTTCCACCAATTCGCTTCCGCGCATTCAACCGGGCGACCGGGTGCGCGTGACCGGCGTGACGAGTCCGGGCGATTTTGCGCCGATGGCGCTGGCGAAAAGCGTCGAGGTGATTGGGCGCGGCGAATTGCCGGCGCCGCGAGATTGCACGTTCGCCGAACTAGCCGCCGGAGCGTTGGACGGCCAATGGGTTCGCGTCAGCGGCATCGTTCGGAGAGCATCGTTCGAAAGGCTCACCGGTTACAGCCGGCTGTCGTTCGATTTGGCCATGGGCGCCGCGCGTCTGACCATTCGCGTGCCGCAGGTGGACGCGCTCGAAACGGAGAACTTGATTGCCTCCAAAGCGACCGTTACCGGGATTTGTTTTCCGGTTTTTAATCGGCGGCGGCAGTTGCTCGCGGTGCGGTTGCGAGCCCCTGGCCTGGATCATGTTGTTTTCGAACCTCCCGCTGACCGCACCAGCTACGATTCGCCCAGCCGTCCCATCAACAGCCTGATGCAATTCGAATCCGCGGCCGCGCACGGCCAGCGCGTCAAGATCGAAGGGGTGGTTACCATGCAAAAGCGAGGCGAATTTCTTTTCGTTCGCGACGCCACGCAGGGACTTTGGATCAAGTCCAATGACCAAACAATTCTGGCGCCGGGCGATCGGGTGGAAGCCATGGGCTTTCCTGCTTTCGGCGATTACAATCCCGTTCTCGAAGACGCCGTCTTCCGCAAAGTCGGCGTCACCACAGCGCCGGCGCCGCGCAAAATCCGCGTCGAATCGGCGCGCAATGGCGATCACGATGCCGACCTCGTCGAGTTGGAGGGGACGGTCCTGGACGCGAGCTTCGCGTCGGGCGCCTGGAATTTGTCGCTCGCCAATGGCGCTTGTGTTTTTAACGCGCGCCTGGTTGGGGAAGCCCGGCCGGAGCCGATCGTTCCCGGCAGCCGCGTGCAAATCGCCGGCATTTGCCTGGTGCAGGCCGGCACGGACCGCGCGCCGCAAACGTTTCGGCTGCTCCTGCGTTCGGCGACGGATGTCGTCGTCCTGGCCAGGCCGTCCTGGTGGACCGCGCAACGATTGAGCATGGCTCTTTCGCTGGTCAGTCTGGTGCTGATCGCCGTGATGGTCTGGGTGGGCACGCTTCGCTACCGGGTTCGCGCGCAGACCGCGGAAATCCAGAGCAAAGCCGAGCGCGAAGCCGTTCTCGAGGAACGCACCCGCATTGCCCGCGAATTTCACGACACGATCGAACAGCAACTCGCTGCGGTCACGTTGCAGGTCCAGGTGGCTCGCACCCAACTCGGGCGTTCCACTGAAGCCGCGCGCCGCGTTTTGCAGGTCGCCGAATCGATGTTGCGCCACACGCAAAGCGAGGCGCGGCATTCCGTTTGGGACCTTCGCGCGCGAGCGCTGGAGACGGGCGCCCTTCCGGCCGCGTTGCACGCGGTGGCCGCGTACGTTCGCAACGGGCATCCGGTCGATGTGCAGGTCGACGTCGTCGGCGTCGAACGCGCGCTGCCAGGGCCGGTTGAAAATCATTTGTTGCGGATCGCGCAGGAAGCCACCGCCAACGCCATCCGCCACGGCGGCGCGCGGCGCGTTCGAATCGTTTTGAATTTCGCCGACAGCTCCTCGGTGGGTCTGGTGGTCGAAGACGACGGGAATGGATTCGACGCCGATTCGGCAATCACTTCGCAGGCCGGACACTTCGGGTTGCTCGGCATGCGCGAGCGCGCTGAAAAAATCGGCGGCGAATTGTCTGTGCGCAGCGCGCCCGCCGCCGGCGCGCGCATCGAAGTGCGCGCTCCCCTCTCAGCCCCAACGGAATCGATATGAACACACGAATTCGCATTTTGATTGTGGACGATCACGCGCTCATGCGGGTCGGCCTCGCGACGTCGCTAAACCTCGAGCGGGACATGACCGTCGTCGCCGAAGCCAGCACCGGGCGTCAAGGATTGGAACTGTACGCGAAGCATAAGCCCGATATTGTGCTGATGGATTTGCGTTTGCCCGATATGCCGGGCGACGAAGCGATCGCCGCGTTGCACGCGCGGCATCCCGAAGTCAGAGCGGTCGCGCTGAGCAGTTACGACGCGCAGGAACAGATTTTTCGCTGTGTCAACGCAGGAGCCCGTTCATTCCTTTCCAAGGACGTTGCGCTGGAAGTTCTCCTGGAAGCGATTCGCGCCGTCCATGCCGGCGACAATTATTTGCCGCCGAAAATTGCCGCCCGTCTGGTCGAACGCATGCACAATCCGGAATTGAGCGCCCGCGAAGGATCCGTTCTCAAATTGATCGTGCGCGGCTCGAGCAACAAAGAGATCGCTAGCGCTCTCTGCATCGCCGAGACGACCGTGAAAGATCACGTCAGCAACATCCTCACCAAACTCCGCGCCGCCGATCGAACGCAGGCCTGCACCGTCGCCATTCAACGCGGCATCGTTTCGCTGGATTGACCTGAGAGCCCTCCCCCCATTTGGGGGGCCGCAAAATCCAGCTTCTGCGGAGATGACGTGGCCAGGTCCGGAGCTTATTTTTTGATCAGCACACAAACCTATGAAAAAATCCATGCCGAATTTCATCCTTCGATCCGCACGCCTTTTGGCCGCGCTGGCGGTCGGATGCTTCATTCCATTCAGTTACGGCGCCTCACCCTCCGGCCAGGACATGCCTGTCGGCGACCTGCCTGGCTGGAGACAAATCTTCACGGACGATTTCACCGGATCGGTCCCCGTGGGCAGTTTCCCGGCGGCGGTTTCTACGAAATGGACGGCATATCCAGACGGCTGGCATGACACGAGCGGCAATGGGACGTACTCACCCTCCACGGTCGCCAGCATCGCCAACGGCCTTTTGAACATGTACATCCACACCGCAAACGGCGTGCATATGGTTTGCGCTCCCGAGCCCATCCTGCCGGGCAACACGCTCAACCAGCTTTATGGCCGATACGTCGCTCGCTTTCGCTCTGACGCCTTGCACGCGTACAAAACCGCATGGCTCCTCTGGCCAGCGAGCGAAGTCTGGCCGCGCGATGGCGAAATCGATTTTCCCGAAGGCGATTTGGACTCGACCATTGGCGCGTTCATGCATCACCAGGGTGGAACGTCCGGCGGCGATCAGGATGCCTATTCGACCACGACCACGTACACGTCGTGGCACACCGCGGTGATCGAATGGAAACCCGATTCGGTGACATTTCTTTTGGACGGTGTGCAAATCGGTAAATCGACCTCGCGCATTCCGAACACGCCGATGCGTTGGGTTCTGCAAACCGAAACGACCTTGAGCGGCCAGGTTCCCTCCAACACAACCGCCGGCAACGTGCAGCTCGATTGGGTCGCGATTTATGCTTATTGCCCCACTTGCACTGGACCTTCGACGACCCTCACCGCGAACACGACGGCGGCGCCGATCACCGTTGACGGCAATTTGAACGAGGCGGTTTGGTCACTCGCCACCACCGCCAGCAAAGGGGTCGCCGGCTCTCCGAATAACACCATTAGCTTTGGCGCGCTCTGGAATTCCACCTACCTCTATGTCGGCGTCAAAGTGCTGGACAGCAGTTTGAAAAACGATTCGGTCAATGTTTGGGACGATGACTCGGTCGAAGTGTATATCGACGGCAACCACAACAAAGGGACGACGTATGACTCGTTCGATCGCCAATTCACGAAGGGCTACAACGACACGGGCATTGGCGGCAACAGCAACCCAACTGGCGTTTTGCACGGCTGGGCAGCGGTCACGGGCGGCTACACCGTCGAAATGGCCATACCGTGGAGCAACATTGGCATCACTCCAACGGCGGGGATGACCATCGGCTTCGACATCGGCAATAATGACGACGACGACGGCGGCGCCCGCGATTCACAACTGGTCTGGGCCGGCACGGCCAACAACTCCCAGAACACTTCCGGGTTCGGCGACCTTGTCTTGTCCAGCCAGGTCGTCGGCGGAATCGTCAACAATGCCATTTATCGCCTCACTCCCAAACTGGCCCTCACGCGCTCGCTGGATGTTAGCGGCCAGCTCGCTGCGGACGGAACGCAAGTCCAGATTTGGGATTGGCTGAATCAGAACAACCAGAAGTGGAAACTCACCGACGTCGGCAGCGGCTACTACAAACTCGTTCCACAACACGCCACCACCAAAGCGCTCGATGTCAACGGCGCCGCCTCCGCCGACGGCACGAAAATTCAGATTTGGACCGACAACAGCAGCACAGCGCAAAAATGGAAAATCCTCGATATGGGCGGCGGATATTACAAATTGCAGCCGCAATGCGCGCCAGCCAGTTGCCTCGATCTGAAAGCCTCCAGCACCACCAACGGCACGATCGTTCAACTCTATACCGACAATGCGACCGACGCCCAGCGCTGGAAACTCGAGAAGCAATAATCGATTCTCTGTCTAGTCCAAGTGGAGAATCCCACGCTGCAACGCGACCGTCGCCGCTTCGGTGCGGTCGCTCACTTCCAGCTTCTCCAGGATTTTTGCGATGTGAAATTTGGCGGTGTGCTCGGTGAAACCGAGTATATCGCCAATTTCTTTATTGTTCAGGCCTTTGGTGAGAAGGCGTAGCACTTCGGTCTCGCGGGAAGTTAAATCGCAGTCGGGAGTGCGTTCCGCGAGGCGTTTGGCCACGGATTCCGGAATGTACTGCTCGCCGGCATGGACCATTTTAATGGCGCGCACGAGTTCGTCGCCGAGAACGCTTTTGAGCAAATAGCCGCGCGCCCCTGCCTGCAACGAACGATAAATATCCTCCTCCCCCTGAAAGGTGGAAATCATGATCACTTTGGCATCGGGAAATTCCTTGCGCAGCGCGAACGTGGCCTCGATGCCGCTGATGTCGGGCAGGCGCAAATCCATCAACACCACGTCGGGTTGGCGGCGCCGATAAAAATCGATCGCCTGCGCCCCGGTGCTGGCTTCGCCGACGGCGGTTAATTCGTCGGACACGCGAATCGAAGTCGAAAGACCGATCCGCACAATGAAATGATCATCGACGATGAGCAGCCGAATTTTCCTCTTCATAATCTCTCCCTGAAAAAATAGAAAACGACCGCGCGAGCGGAACGACGGCTTCGATCACGGTTCCAGAGCCGGGTTCGCTTTGGATGGTGACGGAGCCGCCGAGTTTTTCGGCGCGTTCGCGCATGCCGAGCAAACCGAAATGGCCGGTCTCCCCCGACGCTGCATGGGCCGGATCGAATCCACAACCATTGTCGCGCACGCACAGGCGCATCGAGTCGTCGCGAAATTCGAGATCGAGCTCAATCTGGCGCGCGTGCCCGTGTTTGGCGGCGTTGCTGACGGCTTCCTGGCCGATCCGCAGCAAATGATTTTCCACGCGCGCTGGCAGCTGCAGAACGAAGCCGGTCACCGTAAGACGAATTTCGGCGCCGGAACCGTTCTTCGCGATGTCCGCCACCCGCGCCAGCGCCGTCGGCAATCGGTTCTCTTCGAGATCGCGCGAACGCAGGTTCCAAACGAAACGCTGCGCTTCGTCCATGCTGTAACGCACCATGTTCTCGGTGACGCGCAGGATGTCGCGCGAATCGGTGGCGGCGCTCGGCATGGTGGCGACGGCGGCGTTGAGTTGCATGCCAATGCCAGCGAGAACTTGTTCGAGGCTGTCGTGAAATTCGCGGGCAATGCGCGCGCGCTCTTCGAGCACGGCTTCTCGTTCGACTTTTTCGCGAATGATCGCGGTTTGCATGCGGACGCGGCGTTGCAACAACCAGACCCAAACCGACGCGGCGAGGATGAGCAAGCTGAGCAATCCAATGACCGCGAACAAGCGTTCGGGCGTCCACCACGACGGTTGTTGCAGCACGCGCACATCGGCGGGCGAACGGAGCAGCAAACGAAACGAACTTGGAATCAACGTCGAACGCCTCTCGGTGACCTCATTGATGACCGCGATCCCGGTCAATTGAAGGCGCGCGCCCCGCCGAAGCGAATTGGCCAGATGTGGCGGACCCTGCGCGTCGAAAACAATTTCGCCCGCCTGCACCACGAGCGTCTCTTCGCCGCCGCGCGTGGTGACTTCGAGCAGGTCGCCTTCGACCGCCACGAGATCCGCGTCCGAATCTCCATTCAACACGCCCTTCGCGGAGCTGCGCGCGGCCACCGGTTCCGGACCGCTCTCCACGCGCCGAAAAGTCGCGTCCTCGATGATCGGTGTGTATTCACCCATCTTCGGAAACCCGAGCGCTTCGACGACATCGCCAACGTTCAACGGCCCTGGATCAGTCGTCTCGACACGCAACCCTTCGCGGCCATCGCGCAAAAATAAAGTTCGCCCCGTCTGATGGTGCGTCACGATGCCGCGCACTTTCACGCGATGACCGCTGCGTTGGTTCGGCAAAAATTGAAGGAGCGTTTTGACCGATTGGGCTTCGATCGCGAACGGATTTTCGAGCGGCGCTTCGCGAATGGCCACCCCCGAGCCGCTGGGCACGAACAAAACCGGCGCGACCAGTTGCCGCTTTTGATTGAAGCGCCCGCCGACCGCGCCGCACACCGTCACTTCCGCATCGACCAGCCGCCGGCAATCCATCGGCGCGGCATTGTAGATGTGGACATCGACCTTGCCCCCGCCAAACGCGATCACCAATTCCCGACGCGTGTTGGGAACTTCGCGCGCCGAGCGAATAATTCCCTGCACCTCAACCCATTGGCAATCGTATTGGCCAGAAGCCAATTGATCGTACGCAACGATTTCCGGCTCCGGAATGTGCGCTTCCCCGAGAATCCGCGACGATTCCTCGATGACAATCGGCGCGTAACTGCCGGGCGCGGTTCGCCCCCAAAACTCGACGCCTTGCCCCGGAACCAATTTCGTCGCCCCCTTCTTGCGACTCACATAAACACCCGCGGCGCCGTCTTGTGCAAAGCAATCGCCAAACTCATTTTGAAACGTAATCACCGCGTTGAAATGCACCGGCTGTCCCCGCGCCGATTCCTCCTGCGTCAAATTGCGAATTTGCGCAATCGAGCTCAGGGCCGTTGCCGAGTGCGTTGAAGAGACCTGGAGACACGCCGTCCCCATGAATAAATAAATGCTCGCAAAAGTGGTTTGACCTCCTCGTGTCATTTTGGGAACAGCCGCATAGTATCCAACCTGTTCCAAACGACAAGCCCACGGCGACATCATCCAATTTGAAATCTCAAATCTCAAATCTGCAATTCCCCTCGTCCCTCAACCGTGACCAACAGGGGTCAATGCCACCCCTTGATTCGGGGTAAGCTAAGGGTCAAGTTTCGCTTCGGTAAGGGTCAATTCACCCTTGCTACGGGTCAATTAAGGGTCTTTTTAGGGTCAAAAACGAAGATCGAATTTCTTCGCCCACCTTGGGCCAACCATCGGCTTCCCACGATAACGGGCGAATTGCCAGGGAACTCATGCCACGTTGCGCGCCGTCGTAAAAATGCAGGCTCAGCCAAAATCGATCGTGATCGAATAGAATGCCGGCGTGCCCCGGCCCGATGACGGCGCCATCCGTTTCCAATGGACTTGCGCTTTCATGCCAATCACACAATATCCACCCATGACTCCGCAAAATTTAATTACCCCTTCACGCCGTCATTTCATCAAAGGTTTCGGACTCGCCGCCGCTTATTTTTCCGTGCGCGGCGCTTTTGCCGAAGACCTCATGCTCACGCCTTCGCAGACCGAAGGGCCGTTTTATCCCGATCATCTGCCCCTCGACACCGACAACGATCTCGTGGTCATCAATGACGAATTGACGCCCGCCGTCGGCGAAGTCACCTGGCTCAGCGGGCGCATCCTCGATCATCACGGCGATCCGATTCGCAATGCCCTCGTCGAGATTTGGCAGTGCGACAACAACGGCGCCTATCTCCACACCGGCACCACCAACAAAGACAAACGCGACAAACATTTTCAGGGTTTCGGACGCTTCCTCACCGGCTCGACCGGCGAATACCTTTTCCGCACGATCAAACCCGTCCCCTACCCTGGCCGCACGCCCCACGTCCATTTCGCGCTCAAAATGAAAGGGCACGAACGGTGGACCACCCAATGCTACATCCAGGGCCATCCGGGCAACGAAAAAGATGGCATCTGGAAAAACATCAAAAACGAAAAAGAACGCGCCGCCGTCACCGTCCCCTTCACGCCGATCCCCAAATCGAAAGCCGGCGAACTCGCCGCCAAATTCGACATCGTGATGGGTTACACGCCCGAGGTTTAAACACATGAAGGCTCGGCAAAGCGGTCGAAGAAAAATCTTCATCGCTTTATTGTGCATTGCTGGCGCTCTTTTGTTTCTTCCCTTTCTTTCGCTCCTCAGCTATGCCTTCGTAGATCACGAATATTCGGCATTAATCGCGGCGCAACCAAAGACGCGCGCCGATGTCGAACGTGTTCTTTACCTTTATCGGACCCACCAAATCGACATTCAAGATTCAATGTGGGGAAAGGATACGCCATTAGAAAAAGACGAGACTTGCCGCCAATATCTGGTGTTAGGGCTGGAGCCGATCGATATTGTGTATGACCGCTACAATCGAGTGATCCACATGTTCGCATCCTACGAGTGACTTTATCAGTCGAACAAACTTCCCGCCCCCGCGCTGGACGGCAGAGCCTTCCCGCCGTCGAACACCTTATGAAACGCGCCGTTTTTCCAGCGGCGCAGGCGATACAATGTCGCGAAGGTAAAATCCGGCGCGGCCTCGCCTTGACCGCCGACCACTTCGCTGCCGCGCCGCACGTTGTCCTGCATCCACGCCGGCATAAATAAATGGAACGGATTGCGCCGCACTTCACCGACGTGAAACGACGTGCCTGAAACCAAATCCGCCACTTCCTGCGCGCTCGATTCCACCATCAGATTCGGACACGCATTCGCGCCCCAATACTCCGTCTCGATCGTGTAACACTCGAATCCTTCGATCCCCAACATCGCATCCACCACCAAATGATGCGTGCCGATGTGCGTCGAATTCCAATCGTTGTCGTGCGGAAAAAAAATCACGCGTGGATTCTGCTCGCGCAAAATTCCGCGAATCACGCCCACACATTCCTGCCAATGCGCCGAATCGTATTGCCGCGTTTTCGGACTGATCTTTTCCAACCCCGTCGATTTCGTTTGGATCAATCCGTAACCAATATATTCGCACGCCGCCCGCAACTCCGCGAACCGCTCCGCCTGCCGCGCCTTGTTGCTCCCTTGCGTCACCGCAACATTGATCACATTGAAACCCGCCTCGCGCATCAACCGCAACGGCAGTGCGCCGATGATGCATTCGTCATCCGGATGCGGCGAAAAAATAAGCGCCCGCGCCGAATCTGGATCGACCTTGGGCCGCGCCAACGGCTCGAAACCGCCCAACGTCGCGCGCTTCCCCTCATGCAACAACCGCGCGTATTCCTGAACGAGACCAGGGTAAGGATTCATGCGTCAATTTTCACCGGCAATCAAACCGATGTGGCAGTTTTTCATCCTGCGCGGGGTTTGCAATGACATTTCGGATTTCGTTGCCACGGTTTTAAGTGGGCTTTACTTTTCCGGGCATGGCTTCCCCAAAAGAGGGCGCGCCAACCGCGCCGCAGTTGAGCCTGGCCAAAACGCTGCTTAAGGCGTTCATCATCCCGCTCATCGTTCTCGGCTTTTACCTGGCCGCGCCGCGCTGGGCCGATTCCAAGATTCGCGCCGCCTTCACGAAGCAAATTGAAGAGACGCCAAAACTCTCGGCCGCGGAGCGAAGTCGTCGCGCAGAGAGGCTTTCGCAGATCGATTTCGCTGCGGTGGCAAACGATCCCCGCGCCCGTGAAGAGCCGCTTCGGAAAGCCATCGATAGCGCGGGAGTCGGCGGACAATTTCGACGTCTTAAATTGGCCCAAAGCCTTTCCTACGCGCTGCTCGCGATTCTTACGGCCGCTATTCTCGCGATTCTCGCATTGAATTCCCGGGCGCGTCGGTCGCGCGACGATTTAATCCGTTCGTATCGCGTGGGCTGGCGACTGGCCAGCGCCGCCGCCATCGTCCAGGTTTTGCTGTTAACGCCCCTCCTCACTTACGGGCTTTTTGAATTCACCGTTCTGTTGGCCGATAGGTATTATCCCCAGGTTCTTCTGGCGGTTGGGCTTGGCGGAATTTTCGCAATCGTCGCGAGCATCAAGATTTTGCTCAAACGCGTCCCGCTTACTTTCGATCAACCGATGTCGCGCGAGGTTTCCCCCGAAGACGCGCCCGAACTTTGGGCCGCCGTGCGAGCCTCCGCCGATCGCCTTCAGACCACGCCGCCGGATCACATCATTGTCGGAATGGATTTGAATTTCTACGTCACCGAACTCGGTGTGAAGCACGGTCTCGGGACGGCCGAAGGCAAGACACTTTTTCTTTCGTATCCGCTCCTTCGGCAACTTTCGGAACCGGAAATCGTCGCCATCATCGGACACGAACTTGGCCACTTCATTGGCGACGACACACGTCTCACTCGCGAATTTGCGCCGATGCGCCGAAAGGTTGCCGAAACCTTCACCCTCCTTGCTTCGAATCCTTTGGTCGGCTGGACCAGCCTGCAATTTCTTAGCCTGTTCGCATGGACCTTCGGCAAAACGGAGCAGGAAGCTTCGCGAGCGCGCGAATTGCTGGCCGATCAAAAAGCGGCGGCTCTCACCTCGCCGGCCATCGCGGCGCGCGCCCTCGTAAAATTCCACGCGATGACCGAGGCGTTTAGTCGCGGCTTGAGCAAGGCGGTGGAAACTACGGACGTCGGAGCCGCCTCTTTGGAAACCGCGCTGAGCCATCAACTTCCCTCCGAACGCGAATTCTGGTCGCAGCTATTCGAAGAACGTTTGCCGCACCCGCTCGATTCACATCCTAAACTTAGCGTGCGCCTCGCCGCCCTGGGAATTGAACTGACGCCCGAACAAGCGCAAACGATCACGCAGGAACAAGTCCCGAACGCGTTCGGAGTTTGGTTCCAGGGACGCGAATCCATTTTCCAGGCGCTCCTCGACAAAACCAATCGTGTGGTGAAAGCCATGCGGGAGCGCGCCCAGGTCGAGACCGCGGATTACGCGACCGACGCAGGGCGCGAACTGCTCGACCGCCGATTCCCTCCGCGTTCGTGGCGTCGCAAACCCGCCAAGCCCTGGTTCCTCATGATCGTTCTTTCGCTTCTCGCCGGCGGCTGCGGCGCATTAATGATTTTCGTGTTTCACGAAATCGTCCCTTGGTTTTTCTGCGGGTTGGGAATCGCCATTCTCCTCGCCTGCGCGCGCATCACCTGGATTCGCCATTGCAACGGCCAACTCAGTTTGAACGCAACCGGAATTTCCTACACCGGTTGGACCAGGCCTCTCCTTTTCTCCGCCGTCAAATCGATGACGGTTCAGACCTACAACGGCGAAACGAGTCTGATTTTGCACCTCAAGGAAAAAGCCGATTCGATCTGGAAAGCGCCGATGCCCATTCGGACCAAGGCCGTTTCGATCACGGTGATGCGTCTCGGCGCTCCGCCCATGGAGATCGCCAACACGGTTTTTCAGTACCTGACGCGCCAGTTCAAATTCGACCCTGCCGAAATCAATACCGACACGAACTAATCTCCGTCGTTCCTATCCGT
>Ga0070686_100000940_pt1 | contig 16774 bp, 18 predicted proteins | sample KBSS23LmetaG_FD_65654 | JGI IMG/M metagenome (GOLD analysis project Ga0070686, IMG submission 65654) | Switchgrass rhizosphere microbial communities from Kellogg Biological Station, Michigan, USA - KBS S2-3L metaG | ecosystem: Host-associated > Plants > Roots > Rhizosphere ... | reverse complement strand
GTGTTTTTAGCCAAAATAAAGATGGATGGGCCAAAATAAAACTTGGCGAGGGAATCCTGGAATTGCCTTTCTAAATAAAGGAGAACCTCTTTGGGAAGAGAACGTTTCAGAAATGAGCTTCGAACATTAGAAACTGATCTGATTTCTACAATCTTAAAGCCATTCTCATTCAATTTTTGTTTGATAATATCAGGGTGATAGTTAATAAAAGGAAGTGCCTTTTCTTTAATTGATTTTTTACTTGAAATATCTTTTGGGAAAATATCCAAAGGGAACGTAAAATTGCCGCGACACAGCTCGGTAAATGAAGCCTTTGCATGCATTTTATTTGCAAATTCTAAGATTAAGTACCCATTTTTCTTTGAAAGCTTTTTTATCGTTTTCATCGCCTTATCAATATCAGAAATATGGTGAAGTACTCGAATCATGAGAATAAGATCAGCTGAATGCTTTGGAACTTTCGTATCTAGAGTTTCAATCTTTGACTGAATGAATTCAATTTTCTTGTCACGAAGTATTTTTCGTGCAACTGAGAGAAGTTTTGCTGACGGATCAGTCAAAAGGATTTTGGCACAGCGGTGTTTATATGATGGAATGAGTCTGCCATATCCCCCACCTATCTCAACCGCCTTCTTTATCTTGTGAGGAATTCGGTTTAAGAAATGGCTGATCGCAATAACCTCAGCCTGATGTTCATATTCGCGGCCATCCCAATAAGAAGGATAATCGTATGTGTCGTAAGCTGCAGCCATAAGAAAAAAGCAGGGACTAGGGAATAGGATACAGGCAAACGCCTCATTAGTCAAAATGAGTGCTTTTAATCGTGAAGCTAATTCAGTACAATACTAATTATGGCAGATTTAAAATTTAATGAGATCAAAAATATACGCCTTGAGAAAGTAGAAAAAATCAGAGAAATGGGGATTGATCCCTATCCAGCAAAGCTAAAAAGGGATCCCCAGAAGATTTCTGACTCTCGTTTAACTGAAGGGCAAGAAGTATGTAATGCAGGACGAATTATGGGCATGAGAAGCCATGGAAATATTGCCTTCTCCGATTTACGTGACGAATCTGGAAATATCCAAGTGCTTTTTCAAAAGAAAAATTTAGCCGACAAATTTAAATTAGTACAACTTCTAGATATCGCCGATTTTATTTTAGTCGAAGGAAAAGTATTCACAACTCAAGCTGGTGAACTAACTATTGATGTAAATGACTTTCAAATACTTGTTAAAACAATTAACCCACTCCCTTCTGTCTGGTATGGCTTGAAAGATGTCGAAGATCGATATCGGAAGAGGTATTTAGATCTTATCCTAAATCCTGAAGTAGCACAGCGTTTGAGAAAAAGAAGTAAAGTTATTGATTCTATACGAGACTATCTTACCGACGATGGGTTTCTTGAAGTTGAGACTCCAACTCTCCAACCAATTTATGGCGGTGGGTTTGCAAAACCATTTAAAACCTTCCACAATGCCCTAGATTCCGAATTTTACCTTCGTATCTCTGATGAAATGTATCTGAAGAGACTTATTGTAGGAGGATTTGAAAAAGTATTTGAGATCACAAAAGTTTTTAGAAATGAAGGAGTAGATTTTGATCACAATCCAGAATTTACTATGTTTGAAGCACAGATTGCATATAGAGACTATTACTATGGTATGGATCTTATTGAAGAGCTTATTCAAAATGCAGCCATAAAAGTAAATGGAACGACCGAAGTTGAGTATCAAGATATTCTTCTAAACTTCAAACGACCATGGAAAAGATACCGAGTTGTAGAAGCAATTCTTGAATTTACGGGGGTTGATCCACTCCAATGGGAAACTATCGAAGAAGCCAAAAAGGCAACTGAAAAGCTTCCAATCAAAGAATCCAAATTCAAAGAACTTGCCAAAATGAGAAAAATTGGCGAAGTAATTGCATTCGTATTTGAGGAAATGGTTGAAGAAAAATTGATTCAACCTACTATTATTTATGACTATCCCGTTGAAATTTCTCCACTTGCTAAAAAATGTGAAGACGAGAGGTTCACACAACGCTTTGAATATTTTGCGTTTGGGACTGAACTTGGGAATAATTACACTGAATTAAATGATCCAGTTGATCTCAATCAACGATTTGTTGAAGAAAAAGAACGGGAAAAGGCAGGATTTGATGAGGCACACCAGACAGATCACGATTATTTAAATGCAATTGAGCATGGATTTCCTCCCACTTGCGGCTTATCTATTGGAATCGATAGACTTGTTATTCTTTTAACTAATGCTCAAAATATACGAGAAGTAATTCCATTCCCAACTCTTCGACCTCTAGAAAAGAAAACAAGTACAAAGAAAGATAGTAAAAAAGGCAAATAATATGAAAAGAGATCAGGCTTTAAAACTTTTACATGAACACATGCAAAATCCGAACCTCAGGAGGCATTGCTATGCAGTTGAGGCTGTGATGAGAGGGCTTGCTATACGACTCAATCCAGAAGTAGATGAACATGCTCGTGCTGAGCTTGTCGAAGCATGGGGAATTGCAGGACTTTTGCATGATGCAGATTATGAAGAGACAAAAGATGAGGCACATACCAAACATACAAAGGTGATTATGGAATGGCTTGAAGATTTGGATGCCCATACTGATATCAAAGATGCCATTGCGGCACATGGATGGAAATATGTGGATGGAGCACCTGAACCAAAGACACCAATGCAGTGGGCACTCTATACCTGTGATGAACTAACAGGACTCATTGTGGCAGTTGCCCTAGTAAAAGATGAGAAGAAACTTTCTGCAGTAACTGTCGAGTCAGTTATGAAAAAATGGAACCAAAAAGCATTTGCGGCAGGTGTTGATCGAAAACAAATTGAAATGTGCAATGAAATGCTTGGAATTCCTCTTTCGGAATTTATTCAAATTGCACTCTCCTCCATGCAAGCAATTGCCCCTGATCTAGGACTCTAAAATTATGGAACACTTCTTCTTAAATAACGGCATGGAAGTAATTCTCTACCCCATGGATTCTGTACGGTCTTTTTCTTTACAAATTGGGCTTCGAGCTGGAAGTTGTTTTGAAACGAATAAAACTCGTGGCTATTTTCACTTCTTAGAGCATATTATTTTAAATAGTTGCCAAAAGTACAAAGAGACCGAAGATATTCACGCCCGAGCAGAAGACTTGGGTGTTTCATATAATGCCCATGTAAATCATTTGGAAACAAAGTTTTGGTTTACTGGACCTGAAAAAACAATTGAAGAAACAATCGAATTTGTAACCAACCTTTTGAGATATCCTCTTTTTAATGAAGAGAGAATTGAAAAGACAAAAAAGATAATTCTCGCTGAATATCATGAACAGACTGCCAATCCTCATTACCAATATTCGCAACAATGGGAATTGTTCTTTTTTGGGAAAGACAATCCGTATATATATGATAGTTTAGGAATATTTGAAAATATTCAATCTGCAAATGCAGATAGTATTGAAAATATATATAAAAATTATTATCAGCCACAAAATATAAAAATTTGCATAGCAGGAAATTTTCAAATAACTGAAATAAGAAAGTCAATAAAACAGGGTTTTGGCGAATGGGAAGGATCAAAGGAAGAGTTGCAATATAAAGAGACAGTTCATACTAAAAATCGTAAGAAAAGTGTACTAATAGTAGAGCATCAACAAACGCAAATGGATTTGACAATCGGATTCCCAATCCCCGGATATTTAGAAAAAGATATTAAACAGCAAGGAATTCAAAGACTCGCTTCTTATGTTTTAGGTGAAGGACGAACATCACTTCTAAATAAAACTATTCGAGAAGGAAAAGGCCTAAGTTACTCGATTTATTCAGATATCTTTCGTTGGCCATATACCGGGATCTGTTATGTTTATTCAAATTTGAGTCCCCAAAATAGCGCTGAATGCATACGGCAAATTAAGAAAGTAATTCAAACAACAGATGAAAAAGGCATTGATGAGAATCACTTCAGTCGAGGAAAAAACTATAAAAATTTGAGGCGATATCTTAATTTCTCAAGTCCTGAATCGATATCTGATTGGATCATTGGATCTATGATTGAAGGCGCTGATATCCTTTTACCCGAAGATTATGAAAAGATTTCAAATACTGTAACGATTGATGAAGTAAATAGTACATTCAAAGAAATCTTTAATCGCAAAAATGCAGTTCTTATGATGATGGGTGATAAAAAGATAATTAAAAAATCAGGTATAGTTGAGGCTTTTAAAGATTTTCGTTCAAATTGATAGAATATAGTGGTATTATATACAAAATGCCAAGTATTGAAGATATTAGACAAAAATTAAAAGCACAGGAAGAACAAAGACTTCAATATACAAATGCAGTAAGATGTAATTGTGGTAATTTAGTATCTTTAGAAGATGAAGATAGTGTGATAGCTCGGGTTGGATACCGCAAATACGCAGATGGCAGAGGGAATTTACCAAAAGAGTGCAATGAACGAACAGATTGTGAAGCAAAAAGATTATTAGAATAATTCTATGTTAGACATTAAATTCATTAGAGAAAATGTAGATAAGGTCAAAAAAGGAGTTGCTGACAAAAACTTTGATGCTTCTTTGGTGGACAAAGTTTTGGAACTTGATGAAAAAAGAAGAAGTTTGATGGGGGAAGTGCAAACGCAGCAGGCAAAGAGGAATGATATTGCTGAAAAGATGAAGAAGGCATCTGATGATGAGAGACCAGCACTTATTGAAGATGGGAAAAGAGTAAAAGAATGGCTGGGGACAAATGAACCAGAATTAGAAAAGGTTGAACAAGAATATTTAGAAGTGTTAAACCAAATTCCGAACCTTCCTGCAGATGATGTTAAAGTCGGGAAAGATGATAGTGAAAATGAAGAATTGAAAAAGTGGGGGACTCTCCCCTCTTTCGACTTTCAACCTAAAGATCACCTAGAACTTGGGAACAATCTTGGTATATTGGACTTTGAATCAGGATCAAAAGTATCTGGTTCTCAATTCTATTATTTGTATGGTGACGGCGCCATGCTTGAACTTGCACTCATTCAATACGCGTTTGAAGTGTTGTCACAAGAAGGATTTCTTCCCGTTATTACTCCAGATTTGGCGAAATCACGATACTATTTAGGGACTGGGTATGCTCCTCGCGGTGACGAAGCACAAACATATACGATAGAAGACGAAGATTTAGGTCTTATTGCTACTGCCGAAGTGACACTCGCTGGTAAACACGCAGACGAAGTTATTCACGAAAAAGATTTGCCTATAAAATATATCGGGTACTCTCACTGTTTCAGGAAAGAAGCAGGAGCGTATGGTAAATATTCAAAAGGCATGTATCGAGTACACCAATTTACCAAAGCAGAAATGTTTGTATTTTGTACTCCAGAAGAATCTGATGCAATGCATGACTATTTGCTTTCAATGGAAGAAAAGATTTATCAGAATTTAGGTATTCCTTATCGAGTACTAAAACAATGCACTGGGGATCTCGGGGCAATGGCAGCACGAAAATATGATATTGAGGCATGGATGCCAGGACGAAATGACTATGGAGAAATCACCTCAACTTCAAATTGTACTGATTACCAAGCGAGGAATTTGAATATCAAATACCGAACGAGAGAAGGAAAGAACGAATATATTCACATGCTCAATGGCACTGCAATTGTCACATCTCGTGTCCCAATTGCTATTTTGGAAAATTTCCAACAAGCTGATGGATCTGTAGTTATCCCAGAAGTTTTAAGGAAGTGGATGGGGAAAGATACAATTACTCCTCGGAGTTAAATCTGTTTTTCTCTCCCTCTCGTATTACTCTTCCCTCCTTGCCATTGACCGCGGTAGGTATTTACTGCTTTTCCTTTTACTTCCATAAAAAATATCTGTGCAAAACGAGCACCGAGTTCTATTTCAACATCAATTGGCCCTTCATTTTTAATCGCAAAATCAAGTGTGCCATTATACCCTGGATTTATAAATCCAGCTCGCAAATAGAGACCTGAACGAAACGTTGTAGTACGAGGCTTTACAACAGCAGCAATATTTTCTGGCATGTTTACAACTTCAACTGTCTTTACCATGTAATAGTTCCCTGGTTTAAAAATAAATGACGACCTCTTTTGAGGATCATATGAAGCAACTTCAACTAATTCTGGAGTTTCCCTTTCATCAATTCCTAAAAATGCACGCCCTTTTAATTCATAAATCTTTGATAATTGAAGATCAAACACACATCCTTCTGGATCTTTTTGATCACGCGCTGAAAGACCCGTAATGAGATTGTCTGTTTTAATTAATTTTGTAAGTTCTGAATGACCAAGGATCATATTAATTTGTAAGAATGGTCAAATCTTTTTTCTCAAGAGGCAGAGGTTTTGCATCCATCGTAACAATTTGAGAACCAGTAACATCATAACTGATCGTAACCTCTTCATTGGAGACTTTCGGCTCAAACTGCAATATTCCAGCTTCAAAGATTCCTGATTTCCCTTCACTTCCCGGTTTCAAACCAATCGCAAGGGTAATAATTCCTGACGAATTTGCTTCATCAACTGTTGTATTTTTTACGATTGTCTTAAATTCAGAGCTGGGTGTAGGTTCTTCTTTTAAAGATACCTTTGACGGGTCAAAAGTTATTCTCACTTGAACAAATCCAACCTTGTTCTCCTTTGTATCTACCATTATTTTTATCGGAGCATCGGCGCTTACCGTTTGAGAATCAGATGCAAATGAAAGTATTGCAGGAGTAAGACTCACTTTTGAGGTCGAATTTGCACTTCGATATATAAGAAGACCAATGACCGCAATTACCCCAACGATAAGAATTGGGTTTCTATGCTCTAAGTAAAATTTTTTCATTGCAACCAGGCAGAATCGATACGAAGGTTTCTGTCACAATTATTACTTGCGAAATCATTGGCATAAGAAAGACTAAATGGATGTGTTCCGGCAGATTTTGAAAGTGATACGGTATACGACGACCAATTTGAACTCGAAACACTAATGCTCTTTTTAAGAGCAACGCCATCGACACTAATATCAATTTTTGCAGTTCCTTTACATGAGTCACCACTTGCTCGTACTACAAGCTGAGTAGTTGACCTATCAGTAATGAAATTTCCTGTCGCAGTCCCGTTTGAGAAGAATTCTAATCCTTTACCGTCAGAAGCAGTTGGGTCATTAAACACCTGGACCGCAGGAGGAGTAAAACTCATAAATTCTGCTTCAACCGTTGACCCCACAGGGAAAACAGTCACGGTTGGAGTTAATGATACAAGTGGGGCAGTTGTGGCAGTTGCGATTGGACTTGGTGCAGATGATGTTGGTGACAAACTTACTGGATTCAGAGTCAATGTAGTATTTGATACGGTAGTTGGCAATATATTTGATTGCATATCTACAACTTGAACATCCAGAGTATCTATTGTTACATCTGTTTGGTTTGACTCACTAGAGGCTGGAATAAAAGAAAGGCTTGCTAATTGGAGGATGCCTGTTGGTGGGTTTGCTGTATCTGAAGTTGCAAGTGCTTCGACAAGAGTAATAGAACCTGTAGTATTTGCTTCTGCCATTGTTGTCTGTTCAACAACTGTTTTGAAAAGTGTACTTGGAGATACTTCTTGATTTAAAATAACTTTTGTTGGGTCAAAGAGAACTTTTACCCTGACAAACCCAATTTGATTTGTCTTTGTATCAGCCATAACAGTAAATGTACTCGCTGGAGGCAATGTTTGTGTTGCGGGAGAGAAATATAGTTGGACTGGCTCAACTGCCGCTTTTGACCTAAACGAGACAATATTTCTGCTAACCAATACTGCGACAGGGAGCCCTGCAACAATTACCAAGGTCATTACAAGTCGTAGCGCATTTTTACGTCGAAGACTCCGTCGCAATCGATAATAGAACTCTTCCATTTCATTAAAGGTACGATAGAGCACATACCTTGTCAATAATCGAAACCCCTACTTCAGATATCTTTTACCTCTCAACTTTTCGGGAAGTAAGTCCTCTTTTGTATACATCTCGTATCCTTTTCCATAATCCAAGGACTTCATAAGCTTTGTTGGAGCATTTCTTATTACTAATGGGACTGGTAAATTCCCATAGTTGAGAACATCAGCCTTAGCTTTCCCATACGCTTCATATGCAGACCGATCTTTCTTTGCAAGAGATAAATACGTTACCCCATGCATCAGATTAATTTGACATTCTGGGTACCCGATAACTTCGCATGCTCGAAATACATCGTTTGCGACAACTAATGCTGTAGGCTGGGCCATCCCAATATCTTCCGAAGCAAAAATAATCATTCTCCGTGCAATATACAGGGGATCTTGTCCAGCTTCTACCATACGTGCCAAATAGTAGAGCGCGGCATCAACATTTGAAGCTCGCATTGATTTGATAAAAGCCGAGATAACATTGTAGTGTTCTTCACCTTGTTTATCAAAAGATAATTGTCTTCGTTGAAGTGCTGACTCAATACTCTTGACCGATAACTTTTGACTTTTTGAAATATTTGCAGCAATTTCCAAAACATTTAGCAAAACTCTGGCATCACCATTACTGGCTTCAATGAGGAATTGCTTTGCGGTTGGTTCAATCCCCTTTTTAATTTCCAATAAACCTCGCTCAATAATGGCATCTAAATCGTTTTCCGATAATTCTTTGAGAACAACAACACGACATCGTGATAAAAGTGCTCCGATAACTTCAAAAGATGGATTTTCCGTTGTTGCACCAATAAGGATAATGGTCCCTTTTTCAACATGCGGCAAAAGCCGGTCTTGTTGTGCTTTATTGAATCGATGAATTTCATCTAAAAATACAATTGGAGGATTATCTCTTTTTGATTCTTTCTCAAATCCTTTAATAAGATCGGCAATTACTTTACTCGATGTATTGACTGCTGAAAATTCATAAAACTCACGCTTTAGTTCATGGGCAATGATTCGAGCAAGTGTCGTCTTTCCAGTTCCTGGTGGTCCCCAAAAGATGAGTGACGGGAAAAATCCATTCTTTTTCCCATTTCCCAAAAGATGGGTAATAACTCCCTTCTTTCCCGCAATATGTTCCTGACCAATATAGTCATCAAGATTGTGTGGTCGTAAGATTTCGGGAAGTGGTTGAGTCATGTCTTGACATTATATCTCCAAATAAATACCGAAGTAAATACGCGTCTGTCCACTTTGATTGACTTCTTACTAAAACCTGATAGTCTATATCAGCGTATGAAATACTCTATACAAATACTCATCGCTCTCATTTTAGCGATCGGAGGTCTGTCGTGGTTTATTATAAAAACTTCCGCAGTAACAACTCCAACTGTCTTTTTTGAACCAGAGACAAGTGCTCTCATAAACACACAAACAATCTCGTTAAAAATAAACTCCGGAGCAAATCAGATTGGATTTATCCGAGTTTCATTCGCATTTGATAAAAATAAAATTAATTTAGGAGGAGAAATAATACCAACAGATCCTTTTACTACTGAAATCGAAAAGACAGGAATGATTGATGCAAACAATCTTGGTGCAGCGCGACTCGTGTTAGCGGTTCCGCCGGCAAAAGCAGGAGAAGCTCCCTCAGGCGAGTTTGAAATTGCCCGAATTCCCATTCATGTCCTTTCAACAACTCCCAATGATGCAACTGTCTTCATATTTAATAAAGAGGATATCCAAATCATTGACATGGAAAATAACCCAGTGCCTTTTGATATCGTAAATCCTGCATATACTTTAAATTTAGTGGAAGCGACTCAGGCACCAACAAACACGCCAATTGAGACATCAATCACTACTACGCCAACCCCACTCGTTCGGGATACCAATCGATACCGTCATCGCTTCTCATCCTTTTTCCACCGCTAATGAATTGATATACTTCACCTATCATCTATGACTATATGACAAAAGTATTGGAGAAATTTACATCACAATTTAATGGTGAAGTAAAAGTTGTTAAAAACCTCGCGTTTGGGACTTATCTTCAAGCAGCAAATTTAACGCAATCTGGTGGTATTATCAGAGATATTTGGAAAAGTGTTTTTAAAAAAGCAAAAGCTTCTGAGTGGAAAATCGAGAATGCTTTAATCTTAGGGCTCGGTGGAGGAACGTTAGTTGGTGTAATTAAGAGGCAATGGCCAGAGGCAAAGATTACTGGTGTTGATATAGATCGCGATATGGTTGAGATGGGTAAAAAATATCTCAAGTTAAATCCCGATAAAGTGAACATTATAATCTCTGATGCAACTACTTTTTGTAAAAAAGAAATCAAAGCGAAACATACGTACGACCTCATTTGTATCGACATGTACAACGGCGATGAATATCCTCCTCAATTTGAAGAAATTGAATTCTTGCAATTTGTCCAGAAACTTTTATCTAATAAAGGAATAGCTATTTTTAATCGTTTGTATTATGGAGAGAAGAGAAAGCTCTCAGTCAAGTTTTCCAAAAAATTGTCCGTTGTCTTTTCAACAAACGATGCCATTTATCCCGAAGCAAATGTCATGTTTGTGTGTAGGAAATAAAGTGTGGTACAGTAAATTGTGAGACAAAAAGAGTTTACCCTGAGTACATCGAAGGGCTTCGCCCATTTGATACTTCTTTTTATAATTGTTCTTGCTGCAATTGGAGGGATAGTGTATTGGAATATAAACAAATCAAATAGTTCCAATGGTAATGGATACAAACTTGTTTTTAACAATACATATGTAACACCTCCTCCAACTGAATCTTCTTCTCCAACTTCAACAATAAAACCACAAGACGCTCCTAATCAGTATGTCTTGTATTATGCAGTGTATAAAGATACCCACGGGATCTTTTACGCCAACGAGAGTACAACTAGAATGGACCCTTATCAGGGTTCATTTAGCTATCCTAAAGAACCAAATAAACCATGGAGTGAGTACGCAGATTTTAGAGAACTTAAAGATATCAAAATCATTAAAACACAAGGAGTTCTCAGCGATTTACAACCTCCAATCCTTATGAATAATAACTACGCATATGTATCAATCAATGTTATACCGGACCGATCAGACCTGATTAACAGCTCTAATCAGATACTAAAGATAGATCTAGATAAGTTCTCAGCGACATCTATCTGGAGTAATCAAATTGGCTCAACGAAATATAAAAATGCAGGAGGAGTTGTATACTTAGAAAACAATTATGAAAATAAATATTTAGTTGGTTCAATTGGTACCTGTTATTGGTGCGAAGGTAGAGAGGCGGGAAAAATAATCTTGAATGTAGTAACTAAAAATGAAATATACAAAGAAGGTATCGGGAATCTTAAAATTACTCTTTTAGACAAAACATTCTCTTATCAGAAACTTTCTGCTTTTAAAGAAAAATGTGATTCTCCTGAAGATTATGGATGTGATAATGGATACAGAACTGTTATGAAACCTTCTGGCCAAGTCTATACTGAAGCACTTCCTTAAACTTATCTATTCCTCTCATTCCTCACAAACATAAACGTCCCGAAGACAAGGAATATTATGAAGAATGAACCAATTACCAGAAGGTTGGTTTGAGTGCTAAAGAGAACTACTTTGTCGTAGGCAGGGCTTCCGGCATAATACACTGATCGAATGAGATCTACTCCATACGTCATTGGCGCTATACGAGATAATATAAACAAAGGAAGTGGTAAGTTTTTGATAGGACTAAATACTCCAGCGAGGAAAAACTGAGGAAACATAACAAACGGAAATATTTGATTGGCAGTTCGTTGAGAGGACAAATTCCCAATGACAAAAATTCCGAACGCTCCACCTAACATACAAACCAAGAGGAAAAATGGGATAAGTGTTACGAAATGGACGAGTGAAACAGGAACTCCCACAATGAGTCCAAAAACTAAAATGCCAATGATCTGAACCATTGCAACCAATGATTCACCTAAAATTTTCCCAATGATGATTGAATACCGAGAAATGGGTGATACAAAAATTTCTTGAGAAAAATCGTTTTCCCGATCTTCAATGAGAGATATAATTCCTGACGCAGTCGATTGGAATAATGTCTGACCTAAGACTCCAGCAAATATAAATTCAAGGAAATTATACCCTGCATTTTGAGCCAAATTCGATTGAAGACTTCCTCCCAATACGCCAATGAATATAAATGGAAATATAAAGGTAGCAATAATACGACCTCTATCTCGTGTGAATTTGATAAAGTCACGTGTGGCAATTGTTAAGATGGCATTTACGTCTCTCATTCTGCTGCTCCCTCCTTTTTATTGTACCCAACTATCTCGAGATACGCTTCCTCCAGTGTTGGATTATTAATATGTAAATAGGAAAGTGGTGTTTTAATTGATTGAATTACCTTTTGAGCATTCTCATCTTTCATTTGAATTTCAATATATCCATCTTCCTTATATTTCATATTCAATGCATCAAGTTCCTTTGTTAATTTTTTGCGATCTTTTGCATCAACCAAAAGCAGTTCATGAACCCATTTATTTTTTAATTCATCAGGAGTTCCTAATGCCACGATCTTTCCATGATTAATAACGCAAACCCGATCTGCATCTTCTGCTTCTTCAAGATAATGAGTGGTTAAAAATACAGTTGTATTCTCAGTTTTTCTCACGTGCATTAAATATTGCCATAATGATCTTCGAGATAATGGGTCAAGACCGCTCGTTGGTTCATCAAGAAATAAAATCTTTGGTTTATGCATAAGGCTTCGAACAATTTCCAGTTTTCTCTTCATCCCTCCAGAGAATGTTTTTACTGGTTTAAAGAATTCTTTTTCAATGCCAACAACTTTAGCTAACGTATCAAGTCGATCTTTGTATTCTTGAGGCATGAGCGAATAAGTCGGACGATACGAATAGATGCCGTAGAGAATACAGTGGAAGCGTACATTTTCTTCAGCAGTCAAATTTTCATCAAGAGAAGGCTTTTGGAAAATAATTCCTGTAGTTCCCCGAACTTGTGCAGATTCCTTTTCCAAATCATATCCTGCCAACGTAACCGTTCCTGAAGTTGGGGCTAAAGTTGTTGTAAGAATAGAAATGGTGGTCGTTTTCCCTGCCCCATTGGGACCCAGCAAAGCAAAAAACTCCCCTTCCTTCACATCAAACGTCAAATCATCAACCGCATTTTCTTTGGCCTTTTTATACCGTTTGACTAAGTGATTTACTTTGATGATATTAATATTTGTCGCCATAATAAATTATTGGATATCTACGTTGTATAAATATAGTATAAGAATTATTCTGTTGTTTTATTCTCGGATCTAAGCCATGGATGGGGAAGATTATCTTGTGTTGCTTCCATTCCTTTTGTAGGCTGGACATTTTCTGGTAAAGGAACTGAATGACCGTCAGATTCTTTATCTCCAATGGATTTATTTCCTTTTCCCGGCTTTTCATCAATTGCATAGTGAGGAGTCCCATCAGAATTTATTCCAATAGCAGCACTCATATCTATTCGGTCTTCTTTATGTACAACCATATGTATATTTTATCAGTTGAAGTAATATATTGCCAGAAGAATTTATACTCTCGTATTTCTCTTCATCAAAAGAGCAAAACCCAAAACAATAAGAAGAATTGGCCAGAAATGAGTCATGCCTTTTAAGATCCCCATATTCGATAAAAGGAAAAGAACACCAAGAACAATGATGAATAGCCCTGCAAAATTTCTCGAGTTCTGACTTCTATCGCGAGTTGCATCTCTGAAATCGTATGCGAAACTTTTTGCTTTGGTTTTCATTTCATCAATATTCTCATGCATAAAATCTTTAGTAAAAACGCCATCAGTTCTTGATTCTGTAGGGACAAGAATCCAAAGCAGAAGGTAAATAAGGAGTCCTCCACCACCAAAAAGGGTAAGAAGTACAAAAATAATTCGGACTAACGTAGAATCAACATCAAAAAAGTCTGCAAGTCCTCCAGCAACTCCACCCAAAATCCGATCAGTCTCCGATCGATACAATCTCACAACTTGTGCACGTTCTTTTGTATTAGAAGCCTTCCCTCTTTTAGGTTCTTCTGAAGTATTTACATTTACTTTAGTTGCCATAATAAGACCCTCATTACCACCTGAAGTGACTAAATGCTCGGTTTGCGTCAGCTGTCTTTTCCATGTCTTGCTTTTTCCTGACTGCTCCACCTTCATTTTTAGAAGCTTCTAAAAGTTCGGTTGCGAGTTTCTCAGCATAGGTATGGAATTCTGAATTGGAACGAGCTCGAGAGCTGGCCACAATCCATCTGATTGCCAATGCTTCTTTTCTAACACCTCGAACAGGTTGAGGAACTTGATATGCTGCTCCACCAATTCTTCGAGCACGTACTTCCATTTGAGGCTTCACATTCTCCATTGCAAGAGAAAACACTTGCATAGGATCTTCACCTTTTTTAGCGATCAAATCAAAAGCGCCATACACTTCTCGTTGTATAACACTCTTTTTCCCATCATACATCGCTCGATTAATAAGTTTGGTTACCAATCGATTTCGAAATATTGGATCTGGATCTATTTTTCTTGGTTTAGCTGCTGATCTTCTCATATATTTGAATCTTTATTTTGCTGCTGGGCCTCCACTTTCAGACTTTGTTCCATATCGACTTCGTGATTGTTTTCTTCCTACAACACCTTTGGTATCATAATGACCTCGAACAACTTTGTATTTTACACCAGGAAGGTCTTTTACGGTACCCCCACGGACTAAAACGATTGAATGTTCAGAAAGTTCATGACCTTCACCGGGAATATACGCCGTGATTTCTTGTTTATTCGAAAGACGAACACGAGCTACTTTCCGAAGTGCAGAGTTTGGTTTACGAGGAGTCATCGTACGAACTTGGAGAACTACTCCTCGTTTTGAAGGGGATGAAACTTCACCAAACTTTCGATCTTTTGCATTAAACCAGCGAGACAAAGCCGCCTTCTTTGTCTTTTTGACTGAAGTGGATCTTCCCTTTCGAACGAGTTGAGAAATTGTAGGCATAATTACAGACTTACGATTGAAAAATCGGTTTCTTTTGATGCAGCTGTTGCAGCATCACCTGTCAAAGACTTTGCCTGAAACATTTCAGGTTTAACAGGAATAAGTCGTCCAATGATAACATTTTCTTTGAGCCCAAAGAGTGGATCTTCTTTTGCTGCCAAAGATGCATTCGTCAAGACATCAGTTGTTTGTTGGAATGATGCAGCTGAAAGCCAACTTTCGGTAAAGAGTGACCTTCGAGTGATTCCCAAGATTACCTGTTGAGCACTTGCAGGTTCTCCACCGGCTGCCAATACTTTTTCATTCTCAGTTTCAAATGCTGCTTTGTCCAAGAGTTCTCCAGGCAAAAGTGGTGTGTCTCCCGTTGTAATAATTCTCACTTCGTCACTCATCTTTCGAACAATGACTTCGAAATGCTTATCATGGATTGGAATTCCCTGACTCTCGTACACTTTTTGAATCTCATTTACCACATATTCCTGTGTTGCTCGGAGACCTTTAACGGTCAAGACTTCACGAATATCAAGAGGTGCAATTGCAAGAGGTGCCCCTGCTTCAATCAGTTGTTTTTCCTCAACAGCCAATTGAATCGTCTTTGGGACCAAATATTCACGTTCCTCTTTTGGTTTTGCAGTAACAGATGTAACAACAACTTTCCAACCTTCATCAGTCTCACCAATTCGTACTTTTCCTGAAATCTCAGAAAGCGGAGACATTACTTTTGGCATGCGGGCTTCGATAAGTTCCTCAACACGAGGAAGTCCTTGAGTCACGTCAGTTGTAATAACACCTGCGGCGTGTTTCGTTCGGAGTGTAAGCTGAGTACCAGGTTCTCCAATCGACTGTGCTGCTACGATTCCAACTGGCATTCCGAGATCTACTGGCTTTTTACTTGAAAGATCGGTCCCATAACATTTTACACACATGCCGTATCGAGCTGCACAGGTAAGCGGAGATCGAACAACGACTTCTGCAAGTTCTGACTTTTCAATGAGAAGTGATGTGTCATCATCAATCAGTTCATTTTTGGCAACTAACAAATCTCCCTTGCCATCTTTTTTGGAATAAATATCTTCTGCTGCAAATCGGCCCGCAAGTCTGAGTGCAAAAGACCCTGTTCGGACTGCTCGTTGAATAAGGAGTCCATCTGTACTTCCACAATCTTCCACACGAATGAGAACATCGTGAGATACATCAACCAAACGTCGTGTCAAATATCCTGCATCTGCCGTTTTCAAGGCTGTATCAGTCAAACCTTTTCGAGATCCTCGAGAAGAAGTCACATATTCAAATACCGAGAGTCCTTCTTTAAAGTTGGATTTAATAGGAAGTTCAACGATTTTCCCGAGTGGATCAACAACAAGTCCTCGAATAGCTGAAAGCTGTTTAATTTGGTCACGAGATACACGACCAGCTTTTGCATCAGCCATAATTTTCACTGGATTATTGGGGTCCAAAAGATCCCACGTTTTGTTTGCCAAGTCTTCTGTTACTTCAATCCAGACTTCCTGTGCTTTTCGTCTCTTTTCTTCAGCAGTAATAAGACCTTCTTCATATGCATTTTCAATTTCTGAGATCCTTCCGTCAGCTTCTGCTAGAATTTGCGTCTTTTCAGGAAGTACAGGAGAATCAAATGCTCCGTATGAAAGACCAGAAACTGTTCCTCCAAAAATTCCAAGTGACTTGACTGCATCAACCATTTCCACAACACGTTCTTTTGGAAGTTGAGAGAACGCCTTGGTAAAGAGATTCTTCATGAGAGATGATGCAACTGATTCATTAATAAACCCAAGTTCAT
>Ga0070686_100000938_pt1 | contig 16782 bp, 12 predicted proteins | sample KBSS23LmetaG_FD_65654 | JGI IMG/M metagenome (GOLD analysis project Ga0070686, IMG submission 65654) | Switchgrass rhizosphere microbial communities from Kellogg Biological Station, Michigan, USA - KBS S2-3L metaG | ecosystem: Host-associated > Plants > Roots > Rhizosphere ... | reverse complement strand
AGCTCCGCAAGTTGTTCGGCAGTTAATGCGCCGCCGATTACTTCGCTCTCGGCTACCACCGTCAGTCCCGAGGAAACTGCCGGCGACTCGTTTACTTTCCGAGGCTTGGAAAAAATTCGACGCAACGAGGAGAACACGCCTCCTTGAGCCTGGCCGCCAAAGAACGCGGGATTGTGTTGCAGGTCCAGCGTCAGCACTACCTGGCGCGCGAGGGCCGGGTTTTCCAAAAGTTTGAGTTGGGTATTCCAAAAATTGGGATCGGCCTGTCCGGCGATTACGATCTCTTTCGTCTGCAGCACGCTGGTTGGTTTTTGTTCAATGCGAATCATTGTTTCGCCCGCGTAAATCGACGGCGCGCGAAACGCCTGAATCGTCACGAGCGACGTAACCACCAGCACCAGGCTCAGAATCAACCACTTTCTTTTCAGAACTACGAACAGGTAGTCGCGAAAGGCGGTCGGCTCCAGACCGGAGGTGCCGTAGGGCTTGCCTTGCGTAAAATCTGTCAGCGGTCGATCGAGGCTGCGATCGAGCGCGCTCACGGGCATGAGACGATTATCTTGCGACATCTTTTCTAGACCTCAAATTCAGGACCATACTTAAGATTGTAATAATAACAGAGCCGGCGCGTGTGGCAAGCCGAAGGCAGGCAAATCTACGTCTTCGCAACAACTTCGCCGCGCGCCTGCAAACGCGCAAAAGCCCGCAACGCGTCGTCCCAAAGCGGCAACGGCGCCAGGCCGACAGCCTCTGAAAGCAGACACTTCAAACGCGAGTTGCGCGGCCGCGCCGCCGGCCGTTTGAGGCTGTCCTCCGTCACCGTTTCCAGATTTGTCTCAGCGAAACCGCTGAAATCCAGCGCCGCGCGCGCGAATTGTTCGTAGCTGACACCGTCGCCGGCGTTCACGGTGTGGAAGATTCCGGGGAGATCGAGTTGGGCCAGTTCGCGCAAACGCCGCGCGAGATCGGGTGCGTACGAAGGCGTTCCATAGGCGTCGCTGATCGCTTTGAGCTTTTCGCCGCGGCGGGCGCGTTCGATAACTGTGCTCAGGAAATTGGCGCCGCCTGGGCCAAAGACAAAACCGGTGCGGACGACGACCGTGCGCGCATGGGCCAACTGCGCGCGTCGCTCGCCGGCGAGTTTTGAAACGGCATAGACGCTTTGCGGGTTGGGCTGATCTCGTTGCGTGTAAAAACCCTGCGGCTTCTCGCCATCGAAAACGTAGTCAGTCGAAATTGTCACGAGGACCGCGTCAAGCTCGCGGCTCGCGTTGGCAAGGTTTTCCGGTCCGCTGGCGTTCGCGGCAAATGCTCGATCGTGGTCGCCCTCGCAGCCATCGACGTCGGTCCACGCAGCGCAGTTGATCACAGCGTCGGGTTTGTCTTGCTGAAGCGTTTGGCTGACGCGGGCAGCGTCAGCAATGTCGAGGCTGCGGTGATCGTAAGCGAAAACCTGATCGCCGCCGGCCGTGCAATACTCCAAAACTGCTCGCCCAACCATGCCGCCGGCGCCCGTCACGAGAACTCTCAACTTGCCGCCACCTCCGCGCCGTATTGTTGTCGATAATAGTCGCGGTAGGCGCCGCTGCGCGTTCTCTCGAGCCAAACTCCGTTTTCCCGATACCACGAAATCGTCTTTTTCAGGCCTGTTTCCCACGTTTCGCGCGGCCGCCAGCCCAATTCCGATTCAATCAGACTTGGATCGATCGCGTACCGACGATCGTGTCCGGGGCGATCTTTGACGTAGGTAATCAGCGAACGCGGTTTGCCGACCGTCTCCAGCAGAGACTGAATCACATCGATATTGTGCTGCTCGTTGCGCGCACCGACGTTGTAGACCGCGCCGCTGCGGCCTTTTTCGAGCGCCAGCAGGATCGCGCGGCAGTGGTCGTCGACGTAGATCCAGTCGCGAACATTTTGACCGTCGCCGTAGACCGGAATCGGTTGATCGCTGAGCGCGTTCGAAATCGCAAGCGGCAGAAGTTTCTCGGGAAACTGTCGTGGTCCATAGTTGTTGCCGCAACGCGTCACGACCGTGTCGAGCCCGAACGTGTGATGCGCGGCGCGCACCAGATGCTCGGCGGCGGCTTTCGACGCGGCGTACGGACTGTTCGGCGCAAACGGAGAATCTTCCGTGAAGAAAGCCGTTTCGTCTTCGGGCAAACTTCCCATCACTTCGTCAGTCGAGACTTGAATAAAACGCTTCACGCCGCGCGCGCGCGCCGCATCCAGCAGGACCTGCGTGCCGGTGATGTTTGTACGCAGAAACTCCGCGGCGTCGGCAATGCTGCGATCGACGTGCGACTCCGCTGCAAAGTTGACGACCGCGTGCGTGTCCGGCGTCAGCGCGTCGAGCACCGCGGCCGGTTCCGCAATGTTGCCGTGCACAAAACGGTGCCGCGCCTGATCCACGCCTTCGAGGTTGTCCAAATTTCCTGCGTACGTTAGCGCATCAAAGTTTGTGATCGTACAGTCGTCTGTTTCCTCGAGCAGCAGCCGGACAAATGCCGAGCCAATAAACCCGGCGCCGCCGGTAACAAAAATTTCACGCATTTTTTGAGTCAAATCTTACCATCCCTAATAGTCGCAAAAATTGTCACACACGAACGATGTGCGGCCCATGTTAATGAGAAACTGGGCCATTCTCCAAGCGGGCCGAAATAGTAAAGTTTCATGCAAGCGTTCTTGCAAATTTTTGTTGACTTATGATTTGAAATGGTCTATTAAACCGTCTCCGTTTTTTGGTCCTGATCGCGTTGACCTCGTCGGTTCGAGAGTTTCGTGGATGTTTCCTCCTGAAATTTTAAGGATGTCGAACGAAACCTTCACTCGCGTTCAGAGCTGAGACCAATGCCGCTGAATGACTTCTTCAAACCGGGAAGCTTAACCAGTTGAGAGGACGCCCAGTACTCTAACCGATTTTTACAAGTCTCTTCCATTGGCGCATTTCGTCGCCACTTCCACGATTCGGCAAGTAAAGCTCGCCGGTTAACACCGGGGCTTGAAGAGAGACGGTCCATGAAAGCCTGTTCCTGTTCGCCTGTCAGTTGTTCCTGTTGTTGGTCCCGTTTCTCCGGACCCTGCCTTGCCGATCCCGTCTGCCTGATATCGCCCGACATCATTCCTTTGTTTTCGCGTTTAGCATCATTTTCAAGCGCTCGGCAGCAGGCCAGCGTTTGAAACAAACACACAGGAGTCCCCAATGAAATCGAAAAATCCGCTTAAATCGGAGTTAGCTAATTTGATTCGTGTTAGTCGCAAAAACCGAACGTCCTCTCTCCGTTTTTTCCTGCGCTTTGGCGCCATACTAATTTTGGCCGTTACCCTGGCCAGTAGTTTTTATTGGAGTTCTGCAGCCTCCAGCTCCAGCAAAGCTTTGAGTAACGAAAAGCCCGCGACCGTTGCCGACCCGGCCGGCGCGCGGCCACTCGGATTTGTTTCCTTCTTGACTCCGCCGCCGCAAGCGGCGCCTGTGACCGTCGCTACCTTCGCGGGTGACTGTACAACTTCGAAGACGGTATTCAATCTTCAGGACACGGACAAGGTCGTTTGCGCGAAAGTTACCGGCGCGGACTCAAACTGGCGCATCCTTTGGTCCAACGCTAATTTTGATACAGTCCAAAATGTCTCCGTTGGGTCAGGAACCAGCACCTTCACGCTAACGGCAGCGTCGAGCCTGGGAGATTGGCGAGTGATTCTTTACGACCCGCGTGCCGACTCGGTGCAAGCTGTAACGACTTTCACCGTGATCGACGCGAACAATCCCAGCGCGGACTTGTCAGTTTCCAAAGGCTTAATCTCCGGAAACCTCTCCGCGGGCGGTCAAGTGGTCTTCGCAGTGCAAGTCGCGAGTAAGGGACCGAGCGATGCGAGCTCCGTGGTGCTGTCGGACGCCGTACCCGCAAACACGACTTTCGTGTCCTTCGACCAACTCTCCGGACCGGTATTTACCTGCACCAGCCCAACGGCAGGCGCTGGGTCGGGTAGCACGGTCTGCAACATCGCGACTCTGGCGCGCGGCGACGAAGCTACATTTGTGGCCACCTACGAAATTGCTGCGGTCTCAGGTGGGACGGTCATTTCCAACACCGCGACTATTTCCAGCACTACACCCGATCCAAACACTGACAGCAACAGCTCAACAGTCGAAGGAACGGTCGCCGGTTCACCTTGTCAGATTACTGCCCCGGACAACATCACGGTCGACGCAGATTCCGGACAGTCCGGTGCAATCGTGACCTATTCAACTCCTGCATACACCGGCGACTGCGGCCAACCAACTACGGGCGAAAACGGTGAAACGATTCCGGTAATTAGTTGCAATCCGGCATCGGGCTCATTCTTCCCGGCGGGCTCAACGACTGTCCTTTGCGCCGCGCAAGTCGGCGATGTCGTGACTTTCCAGGTCACAGTCAACAATCCCGGCGGCGGTCTCTCCATTGCACTGAACGGCGCAAGCACGATGACAGCGGAGTGCGGCACCTTATTCGGTGATCCAGGAGTAACTGCCAGCGATGGTCAGGGCAGCCTGCCTGATTGCGCCAGCTTCCCTGAAGGTACGGATCCTCTGCCGCCGTGTTGGCACGTTTCGTATCCCAATGACTTCAACCCATTCGGACCCGCTTCCGGTAGTTACATACTGACCTACACCGCCACCAGCGGCGCTAACTCGGTTTCAACTCAGCGAACGGTGAACGTGACGGACACTCAGGCGCCGACGATTACGGTCGACGGGGCAAACCCCTACAGGATCGCCACGGGCTCCTGCTCGCCGTTCGTCGATCCGGGCGTGTCCGCCAACGACGGTTGTGCCGGAGCGAAACCGGTGACCACTTCAATTTCCGGCCCGGGCGGAGCGACTTCCGTAAATACCGCCGTAGCCGGGACTTACACAGTCACCTATACGGCCACCGACGGAACGCACTCGGCGACGGCCACGCGCACAGTTTTGGTCGGCAACTTCTCGGAAGATGAAGTGGACCAACCGGCCAACTCAAACGTGCCGCCGACGATCACGCTCAACGGCGACGATCAAATCCACATCGAGTGTGGCACTCCGTTTACCGATCCGGGCGCGACGGCAAGCGTTTGCGGCGGGTCAGTTCCGGTGACCACAAACGGCACGGTCGATATTCATACGCCGGGCGTTTACAGCATCACTTACTCGGCAACGGCCAACGGCTTTACCACGGAAACAACCCGCACGGTAACCGTCGAGCCAGATAATTCGGCCCCGACAATCACTGTTACCGGCGCGAATCCGATGACGGTCGAGTGTCATACCTCGTTCACCGATCCGGGCGCAGTTGCGCACGATGCCTGCGCCGGCGATTTCCCGGCGACGGCTTCGGGATCGGTCGACGCAAACACGGTCGGCACTTACACGATCACCTACAACGCCACTGACCCGTCGGGATTCGCGGCAGCGCCAGTCACGCGGACAGTGAATGTTGTCGACACCACTGCGCCGGTAGTCACAGCGCCGGCGAATGTCACTGTCTATACGGGCGCGGGTAATACCTCGTGCACCGTGGTCGTCAGTGATGCCACGCTCGGCACGGCCAGCGCCACTGACTCGTGCGACAGTTCTGTTTCGGTGACTCGTAGCGGCGTTCCCTCGGGCAACATCTTCCCGGCTGGAACAACCACGATCACCTATTCAGCCACCGATGACAGTAACAACACCGGCACTGCCACGCAGACGGTGACCGTCATCGACAATACGGCCCCGACAATCACACTCAACAGCTACGCGCCTTCGATGTGGCCGCCTGATCACAATTACGCAACCTTCACGGTTACGCAATTTGTGACGGCCGCCAGTGACAACTGCGATTCAGGTGTCGGCGTGAGCAGCGTGGTTATTCAGAAGGTGACCAGTGACGAGTCTGACGACGGTCCCGGCGACGGCAACACGGTGAACGATATCGTGATTGCCGGTGACTGCAAGTCGGTCCAGTTGCGCTCAGAGCGCAACGGCGCCAGCGACGGCCGCGTTTACACAATTACTTTCCGTGTACGCGACGCTTCCGGCAATACGACCACGGCCACGGCCAAAGTCGTCGTACCGGATAGCAGTGGCAATTCTGCCGTGGACAGTGGTGTTAATCACACCATCACCAGCGGTTGTCCATGAGTCCCCCGGCGCTTTAACGACTCATAACTAGGGTGCGGGCGCCCGCGGCCCGCACCGGCAAATGCAATTAATAACGAGGAGTAGTGACATGAAGAATTCGCAAGCCAAGTTAAACTCGCGCCGGCTGATTATCGTTTGCATCGCCCTTTCTGCCTTGGCGGCGTTGCCTTTGATATCGAGTGCGCGTTCCGCAACCTCGACCTCCATAAACATCGTAAACAATTCCAGTCGCCAAATTCGCAACGTCTACCTGTCGCGCGTTGACGTTGACGATTGGGGCGCCAATCAACTGAGCAGCGCCATCGCGCCCGGCCAGTCGGTTACCATCAGCAACTTCAGCTGCGACACCCAACAAATTAAAGTCATTGGCGAAGATCAGGACGGTTGCTTTCTTTCGGCAGTCGTCGCTTGCGGCACCAGCTCCACCTGGACCATCACCAATGACAGCGCCGCCGATTGCGGGCAATAGGGCACGCGCTCTGCTCCCGCATCCGGCTATTTACTAACAACATGTACGAACTTAAACTGAACACCTAACCCGAAAGACCTAAAAGGAGACTACCAAATGAAGAAGGCTTTACAAGTATTCGCAGTCTTAGTTTTCACATGTGCTTTCGCGTCCCTGGCGAATGCGCAGGCTACGCGCACATGGGTATCCGGCGTCGGCGACGATGCCAATCCTTGCAGCCGCACCGCCCCTTGCAAGACTTTTGCCGGCGCAATTTCCAAGACGGCGAACTGCGGTGAGATTGATGCGTTGGATCCGGGTGGCTTCGGCGCGGTCACCATCACCAAGTCGATCACGATTGACGGCACGGGCACCCTGGCCGGCATTCTTGCTTCGTTGACCACCGGCGTTATCGTCAACGCCACCGCGACCGATGTAATCACGATTCGCGGGTTGTCCATTAACGGCGCTTGCAACGGCATTAGAGGCATGAACATTCTCCAGGCCAAGACCGTGAACGTTGAGGATTGCGTAATCTTCAGGTTCGCGAACGAAGGCATCCTGGTTAACGAGTCGAGCGACATGGCGCTCAACGTCAGAAACAGTGTCATCCGTGACAACGCTGGCGATGGCATCAACACGGTCACGTCCTCGGGGAGTTTGCTCATTAAGACCACTCTTGACAACGTTCGCTTGTCTGGAAACGCAAATGGGCTGCACGCGCGGAACGGATCCAGAGTTACCGCCCACAACTCCGTATTCTCAAACAATGCGCAAAATGGCATTTTCTCCGATGGCCTGAGCGTTTTGGCCACTGTTCGCGCCTGGAATTGCGACATTTCGAGCAACGGAGCTAGTGGTGTCCGCGCCGGTAATGTCGGCAATGCCGGCGGATCGGGTATTGAGATTGGCCAGGATCAGATTAACTTCAACACTGGCGCCGGCATCCTGATTAGCACCGGCGGCGCGATTGAAACATTCGTCAACAACTCCATCAGAGGTAATGTTGGTGGCGATGGCTGTACTGGTTGCACCCCCGTAAATCCGGGCACCTAACAACGATGACGCCTTGAGTGTCACTCCGAGTTCATCTATCGGAGCAGGCACGCAAGTCTGAAACGGGAGGCGGCTAGTCTGATACTATCGACTAGCCGCCTTTTCACTTCTATACCGAGCAAGCAAGGTTACTCAGAAAGCTGTTTTGGAGATCCGAATGCGCACACCTACGAAGTCGTTCCTCAGTTTTCTCATGCTAATGTCGATCGTTGCTTTGACGCTTGGTTACCGGGCTTTGGCGCAGTCGCCTCCGTCGCCGTCCAATCCCGCCATTCAAGGTCGTTGGCGAGTTAAGTTTAGTTTTGCCGGCGAGAGCGAGAAGAACTTGATATTCGATGCGAAGGCGGGCGGCGTTGGTTCCTTTCAGCTTCTGGATACCGGGCCGGACGATAAGCCGGTTCCCACGCCGTTGCCTGCGGTGTGGTCTCAACTGACAAACGACCGCATTAGCGTTTCAGGCGACGCGGAATTGCCGCTCGGCACCTGCTGTCGAGAGATTGGAACGTTGATCTTTAAAGGCAAATTCGATTCAACTAATTCCATTGCGGGTAATTTGATCTTCGTTACCAGCGTGGATGAAGAAGAGAGCCCTTACAAATACCGCTCAAGGGTTGGCACTTTCACGGCCACCCGCATGCCGGCCAAACCCTGATTCGACCAGACAAGTACATTCATTTCGAGCCCTATCCCAATTCAACTTTCTCTGAGCTTCCATGCTCTCTTTGTCTCTGCGATGAATAGACGTTAATCTTGTCGTCGAAGTGCAACCGTTTTCAATTTAGGACAAGAGGAGAGGGTTAATGGAAGACAGCCAGAACCAGGTGCTGGAGTATTGGAATAACGAGGCGGTGGAGTCGATGTACGACAAGCACCTGCTAAACGCGGAGATTGAGCTAATCGGTGCCCACATTCCGGCAGGGGCGAAAATTCTCGATGCCGGCTGCGGCGAAGGTGAAGGGACGCTAGCTTACTCCTCAGTCCCGGGCGCGACGATCCACGCGGTAGACTTTTCGGAAACCAGAATCGAGAAAGCTCGGGAGAGGCTAGCCGGACGCGAGAACGTAGTATTCAAAAAAGTCGATTTCCTTGGCAGCTATGCACTTGACAGCGACTACGACGTAGTCGTTTCGCAAAGGTTCCTCATCAACCTAATGGAATGGTCGCTACAGCAGAAGGTGTTGTTGGATCTGACGTCAATGCTAAAGCCAGGCGGCCTACTACTGATGCTGGAAGGCAGCCGGCAGGGCGTGGACCAGCTCAACGAGTTCCGCGCAGCCCTGGGGCTGGAACCCATCAATATCAAATGGCACAATCTTTTCTTCGACGACGAGGCCCTCGTTAATTTCATGACTGAAAACGGATGCAGGCTAATCACGCAGAGCGGGCTCGGGACTTACTTCCTGCTTACCAGAGGAGTCAGGCCGGCATTGGACCAGGATCTTAATTGGGACTGCAAGTTCAACAGCCTAGCGGCTGCCCGGGGAACCGAAGAACTGCTGGGCCTGGGCCAAAAGTTCTCCAGGCTGAAGCTCTGGGTCTTTCAAAAATAACTGCGCCCTGATATCCCGGCACAGTCGTCACGCGAAGAGTTGATGGCCCGTGCCAGGCAGTCACAAACATTTATAACGAAGCCAATGAATTCTGCCGTTAGCTCAGATAACCTGTTGACATCCCACACGCCTCCCCTCCCCGATGAGCCGCTGTTTGTGGTCGAAGCCCGTCAGTCGGGAATCAGTTTCCATCTCAAGGATTTCTGGATTTATCGCGAACTGCTCTATTTTCTGATTTGGCGTGACGTCAAAATTCGTTACAAGCAAACGCTCCTCGGCGCCGCGTGGGCAATCATTCAGCCTCTGCTAACGATGGTGATTTTTACCTTCATCTTCGGCCGGGTGGCGCGAATAGACTCTGAAGGAGTCCCTTACCCAGTCTTTGCCTATGCGGCTCTCTTGCCGTGGACTTTCTTTGCCAACGCGATAACCACCAGCGGCAATAGCATCGTTGGCAGCACTCACTTGATCACCAAAGTCTACTTTCCCCGGATGATAATTCCGGTGTCGGCTGTCGGTGCGGGTTTGGTCGACTTCGCGGTCGCGTTGCCGATGCTGGCGGCTTTGATGTTCTACTACCACATCCCCCTCACCTGGAATCTCTTGCTTTTTTTGCCGCTGGTCTTGCTGACCACGCTGCTTGCTATCGCCGTCGGCCTGTGGCTTTCAGCAATAAACGTCAAATATCGGGACGTGAAGTTTGCCATACCGTTTCTGGTCCAGATCTGGATGTACCTGTCTCCGGTTCCCTATCCGTCGAGCGTCGTGCCGGCCAGGTGGAGAACTATTTATCTCCTGAATCCCTTTGTAGGAATCATCGACGGTTACCGCGCGGTGCTTTTTGCGCGAGCCATTCCCTGGAAAGAAATTGGCATTTCATTAGTGCTGACATTGGTGTTGCTCTTTTATGCAGCCTATCAATTCAGAAAAATGGAAAAGAGTTTTGCCGACGTTATTTAAGCGATGAAACCAATCATCAAAGTCGAAAATATCGGCAAGCAGTATCGAATCGGCGCGCGTCAGCAAGCCTATTCCACGCTGCGCGAGGCGCTGGCGGGAGCGGTGCAGGCCCCACTCAAGCGCCTGCAGCGCAATGGCAGCAGCGACGCCGTTACGATTTGGGCGCTCAAGAACGTCAGCTTTGAGGTCCGTCCCGGCGAAGTGGTAGGGATCATCGGTCGCAATGGATCCGGAAAATCAACGCTATTGAAGATCCTTTCTCGGATTACCGAGCCGACCACCGGCCGAGTGGAACTTTATGGACGCATCGGCAGTCTGCTCGAAGTCGGCACCGGCTTTCACCCGGAATTGACCGGCAGGGAAAATATTTTTCTCAATGGCGCGGTGCTCGGAATGAGGCGGAATGAAATCGCGCGGAAGTTTGACGAGATTGTTGCCTTCGCCGAGATCGAGAAGTTTCTTGATACTCCGGTGAAACACTATTCCAGCGGTATGTATATGCGTTTGGCTTTTGCAGTGGCGGCCCATCTGGAGCCTGAGATTCTCCTGGTGGATGAAGTGTTGGCGGTTGGCGACGCCGAGTTTCAGACAAAATGTTTGGGAAAGATGGGAGCGGTGGCCGGCGAGGGCAGGACAGTGCTCTTCGTGAGCCATAACATGACCGCCGTGCGGCGTTTGTGCCGGAGGGTGATCTGGCTCAACGACGGCGAGGTGGTCCAAGCGGGTGAAACCACGCAGGTTATCGGCGACTTTCTAAGGCGGGGCGCGTTTTCCACACTCAAAAAGGAGTGGGACGATCCCTCCCAGGCTCCGGGCAATGATCAGGTGCGGTTGCGTTCCATCGCTGTCACTCCGGCCGGTGGACAGATCGATGGGCAGTTTACCGTGAAGACCGCAATTCAACTCGAAGCCGCCATCTGGAATTACCTACCGGGAGCGGTGCTCAATTTCAGCGTGGTGCTCTCAAACATCGAGGGCGTGGCCATCTTCAACACCGTATCTATCGAACGGCCTTTCCCGGCAGGACTCGTCCGCGGATCTTTCCTTATCCCCGCGGATTTTCTCAACGACGATACTTACACTATTAGGCTGCTTATCGTGAAAGACACTTCGGTAGTACTGCTCGATCTGGCTGATCTACTGATGCTTCAAGTTCACGATTCCGAGCGGCGAATAAACTGGTATGGAAAGTGGGTCGGTGCTGTGCGCCCGAGCTTCGACTGGGAGTTGAGCACGGGCGATTAGCCGGGCAGGTCTCGGCATGGATTGACAGAATGTCACGGAAAGATCAGAACTAATGGTTAATGATCCTTTGGAGAGCCTGGCCATTTTCGGCGCCACTCCCGCTTTCAATGAGCAGCTTCACGTCGGCCGCCCGAACATCGGCGACCGCGCGAAGCTGCTGGCACGAATCAACAAGATCCTCGACGATCGCTGGCTCACCAACAACGGCCCCTTCGTCCAGGAACTCGAGCGCCGCATCGCGGAGACCGCCGGAGCCAGGCATTGCATTGCCATGTGCAATGCGACCGTGGCTTTGGAAATTGTGATTCGCGCCCTGGAGCTTTCCGGTGAAGTCATAGTTCCCTCTTTCACGTTTGTGGCCACCGCCCACGCGCTACAGTGGCTGGAAATAACGCCGGTCTTCTGCGACATTGATCCGAAGACGCACAACCTCGACCCGGCGCGCGTTGAGCAACTGGTAACGCCACGCACCAGCGGGATCATTGGCGTCCATCTTTGGGGCCGCGCGTGCGACGTCGCAGCCGTAACCGAGATAGCCACCAGCCATGAGTTGAAATTGATTTTCGATGCTGCTCACGCCTTCGGTTGTTCTCACCGAGGAACCATGGTCGGCAGCTTCGGTGATGCCGAGGTCTTCAGCTTCCACGCCACCAAGTTTTTCAACTCCTTCGAGGGTGGGGCCGTCGTCACCAACAAGGACGAGTTGGCAAAAAAGATCCGGCTCATGAAAAATTTCGGTTTCGCCGGTTACGACGACGTCGTCTATGTAGGCACGAACGGCAAGATGACTGAGGTGTCGGCGGCGATGGGACTGGCCGGTCTGGAAGCGCTGGACGAATTCATCGCCATTAATCGCCGCAACTACGAGCAGTATCGGCAGGCGCTCGCGGGCGTGGCCGGGGTCTCCCTGCTAACCTATGACGAGCGCGAAAAGTGTAACTACCAGTACATCGTGTTGGAGATTGATGAGACGGTCACCGGGATTAGTCGCGATCAAGTGATGGAGATTCTCTGGGCGGAAAACGCCCTGGTCCGTCGCTATTTCTACCCCGGTTGTCATCGAATGGAACCCTATCGCTCGTTGTTCCCCGACGCCGGACTGCTACTCCCTGAGACGAACCGGCTCACCGCCCGGGTGCTGGTAATGCCCAACGGATCGGCGGTCAGCCCGGAAGACATCGCCACGCTTTGCGGCATCATCAGGACTGTAGTCGAGAACGGTGCTCTGGTCAGCGGCCGACTAAAACAAAGCGCCGCTAGTCGCTCAGCTTGAGGTGAGCGGGGGAGCCGAGAAGTAGGAAATGAAGACTCATTCGCAGCCGTGGCAGAAGAAACTTAGTGTCTGCATCCTCTCCTATAACCACGAAAAATTCATAGCTCAGGCGGTTGCCGGCGCGCTCAATCAGGTCGTCGATTTCGATTATGAGATTGTCATTGGGGACGACCACTCGACGGATCGGAGCCCGGAGATTCTTCTCGAACTGCAGCGGGCACATCCGGACCGCATTCGACTCTTGTTGCGTCCCACCAACATCGGCATGAACTATAATTTCGCCGATGTCCTGCGCGCCTGCCAGGGAGAGTATATCGCCTTCCTCGATGGCGATGACTATTGGACCGAGCCACACAAGCTGCAAAAACAAGTGGCTTTTTTGGATGCCCATCCGGAGTGTGTCATTTGCTTTCACAACGTCATTACGATCGGGGACGACGGTCGGGAGCTCTCACGAATAATGGTGCCCGCGAATCAGAAGGAAATCTCGACTCTTGCGGATCTGCTGAAGTCAAACTTCATTCCCTCGTGTTCGGTAGTTTTCCGGAACGGTTTGGTGCCGAGCATTCCCGAGTGGTTCTACCAACTTAGTCAGGGCGACTATCCGCTCCATGTTCTTAACGCCGAACATGGCGACATTGGCTACCTTAACGAGGTAATGGCAGCTTACCGCGTGCACGATAAAGGGCTGTGGACGTCGCTTGATGAACTGGCCCGACTGCAAGCGGAGCTGCGAGCGTTTGAGACGCTAGACAGGCATTTCAATTCCCGGTATCGCAGGATAGTTGGCCCAATCATCTCCCGCTATTATCTGGAGATGGCCGTTGAACACGAAAACCGCGGAGCGCTCTCGGACGCCAGATACTGCGCCCGTCGTTCATGGCTAGCGCCCCTTCGCGGCCTGCTTCCGCCGAGCAAAGATTCATCCCTAACCTTGTTGCGGTTGTACCTTCCCAGGCTCCACCGATCGCTGACTAGTCTAAAAAAATTGACGGGCCGCCCAGTTGGTTGACTCGGCTGGAGATGCGAGCAACCGAACACTCCGCTTTTGCCTCCGGCCTTTAGCACCATGTAAGATCCGTCCTTCCGTCAACGCGGCTATTGAGGCGGGCGCTGGCGTTGTCGAATCATTTATGCAGACACCCACAGAATTGCGCTGCCTGGACCACGCGCAGCTTTTAACTACTGACACTGAAAACGGCGCGGTCGCAGAGTCGGATCTCAATTGCCCATCAGGCTGTATTGTGCCGGTTGTAAACGGCATCCCGCGTTTCGTTGACTCCGCAAACTACGCCGCCGCGTTCGGACTGCAGTGGAATGCGTTCAGCAAAACGCAGCTCGATTCGCACACTGGGCTCACGCTTTCGCGCGACCGTCTGGCCGGCGCACTCGGCGGCTCGCTCGACAGTCTGCGCGGTGCCAACGTGCTCGAAGTCGGCTGCGGCGCGGGCCGCTTCACCGAAGTAATGCTCGCTGCGGGCGCGCGCGTTTTTGCGTGCGACATTTCGTCGGCGGTCGAGGCGAACTACGCAAACTGCAACGCCTGGCCCAACTATTTTGTTTGCCAGGCCGACGCGCGCGCCGTCCCCGTCGCGCCGCATTCGTTTGACTTCGTCGTTTGCCTCGGCGTCATTCAGCACACGCCTTCGCCGGAAGAAACGATCAGCGCGCTCGCCAGCTACGTCAAACCCGGCGGCACTTTAGTCATCGACCATTACGGCCCGGCCTATCCTGCGACTTTCTCGCGACGCTTTTTGCGCAGTTTGCTGTTGCGTCTGCCGCGACCGACCGCGAAGAAGTTATCGCTTGCGCTCGCGCGCGCGTTGTTGCCGCTGCACAAGTTGGGCTGGAACCAAAAGCGCGGCCGCTGGCGTTTGCGGCGGCAGTTGCAACGGTTCTCGCCGCTCGTCGACTATTACGAAATCTATCCGGAACTGGGCGAGAAACTCTTGAGCGAGTGGGCGCTGCTGGACACGCACGACACGCTCACGGACTACTACAAACACCTGCGCTCGCCGGAAGAGATCGAAGCGTGTTTGCGCTCATGCGGGCTGGTCGAACTTGAAGTCTCGTACGGCGGCAACGGCGTGGAGGCTCGTGGGCGCATGCCCGCCGCGCGCGTCGAAGAAGCAAGCGCGCGAGTCTGAACTTAATTGAAAAGCGCTGAAAGACTTGAATAAACAGAGCTGAAAGTTGACCTTCGAAATCTGACATCTGACATCTGACATCTGATCTCTGACCTCTGCCTTTTTATGTGTGGCATCTGCGGAATTTGGGGCACGAATGATCGCGAAGCGGCGGGCAACAGCGTCGCGGCGATGGTCCGCGCCCTGCATCATCGCGGCCCTGACGATCGGGGCGTGCTCGCAGACGACCGCGCCGTCCTCGGCATGACACGCCTCGCGATCATCGACACAACTTCCGGCGGCCATCAACCGATGACGTCCCCTGACGGACAAATCCTGATCGTTTACAACGGCGAGCTGTACAACTTCCGTGAAGAACGTTCGCTGCTCGAAAAACGCGGCCACACTTTTCGCTCAACTTCCGACACCGAAGTCGTGCTCCGCATGTACGAGCACTACGGCGACGATTTCCTGACGCGCCTGCGCGGGATGTTTGCGCTCGCCATTTACGACAAGCGCCGTGGCCCGGGGCGCGAACGTTTGCTGCTGGCGCGCGATCAGATGGGAATCAAGCCGCTGCTGTACGCGCGCGTCGGTGACCGCCTAATTTTTGCTTCCGAGATCAAGGCGCTGCTGGCGAGCGGGTTGGTCCAACCCGAAGTTGATCCGGTCGCGCTGCGGCTGCTTTTGACTCACGGCGCTATTGTCCAACCACGCACGATCCTGCGCGGCGTCGAGATGTTGCTGCCCGCGCATCGTCTCATCGTTGAAGCGGGAGGCACGGAACGAGTTGAACGCTACTGGTCGCTCGGCCTCGATCGGTGTTCGGGGTTGCGGGCTCGATCTTATGAAGAGCAGGTTGAGGAAGTCGCGAGCGCGCTCGAAGAGTCCGTCCGCTTGCAAATGGTTTCGGACGTTCCGCTCGGCGCGTTTCTTTCCGGCGGCCTTGACTCGTCGCTGCTGGTCGCGTTGATGGCGAGACAAACGAGCGATCATCGTGTCAGGACTTTCTCAGTCGGATTCGAAGCGGAAGGTGAAGACATCGACGAGACCGACGATGCCGAGCTCACCGCGCGTTACTTGGGCACGGACCACTCGCGCGTGGTCGTGCGCAGCGAAGACGTGCGCGATCGCATCAGCGAAATCGCGTATGGTTTGGACCAACCGACGGTCGACGGCGTCAACAGTTATTTCGTTTCGATGGCCGCGCGTCGCGGTGTGACGGTCGCGATTTCGGGAACCGGTGGCGACGAACTTTTTGCCGGTTACCCGTGGTTCGGCCAGATGGTGTTTGACGAAATACAACGGCAGGGAACGCCCTGGAAGTCGCTCGCAAAGTCTGTGATTGCTTCAGTTGCACGTAACCCTGCACTTGACTCGCTGGTGCCCAAGCGCGGGGGTTATCGCTTTGGGCGTTTGCGCGATGACGCCGGATTTCTCGCGCGCTACTACGCCACCAATCCGATTTTTGAGTCGGCATGGACCGCGCGACTGCTGTCGCCGGGCCTGCGCGACGCGGCCCAGGCGGGCCGATCGGCGCACTACGATTTGTCGCCGATTGATGAACTGCCGCAGGGCTCCGTGCTCGAACGCGTCACCGGCGTTTGCCTGCGCGGTTACACCACCAATCAACTCCTGCGCGACATCGACGCGGCGTCGATGGCCCACAGTTTGGAAGTTCGCGTGCCGTATCTCGATCCCGTGGTTGCCGACCTCGCGCTCTCGTTGCCGGATAGCGCGAAGATGACGGCGCCTCCAGATTCATGGACCGACAACGCGCGCAGCTATCGCGACGCGGGCACGAAACGCGTGCTGCTGGACGTCGCGAAAGATTTTCTGCCGGCGGGGTTCGACACGAAAGTCAAACGCGGTTTTGGCATGCCATTCAACTCGTGGTTGCAGGGACCGCTCAAGGAAATATTTTTTGAGACGCTGTCGGAAGCGACGGTCAACGCGCGCGGATTGCTGAACGCGACGCTGGTTGCCGG
>Ga0070686_100000937_pt1 | contig 16784 bp, 14 predicted proteins | sample KBSS23LmetaG_FD_65654 | JGI IMG/M metagenome (GOLD analysis project Ga0070686, IMG submission 65654) | Switchgrass rhizosphere microbial communities from Kellogg Biological Station, Michigan, USA - KBS S2-3L metaG | ecosystem: Host-associated > Plants > Roots > Rhizosphere ... | reverse complement strand
GCGCTGGTCGACACCGGCTCGCGCATGGACGAAGTGATCTTCGAGGAGTTCAAGGGCACCGGCAACCTCGAGATCCACCTCGATCGCAAGCTCACCGACCGCCGCGTGTTCCCGTCGATCGACATCCAGAAGAGCGGGACGCGGAAGGAAGAGCTGCTGATCCCGAAAGAGGATCTCAACCGCGTGTGGGTGCTGCGCAAGGTGCTGACGCCGCTGTCGCCGGTCGAAGCGATGGAACTGCTGCTGTCGCGAATGGCGAAGACCAAGACCAACCAGGATTTCCTGGCCTCGATGAGCAACGGCAAGGGCTAGACCCGTTCGTGTCGCGCGAAGGCTTCAGCCGAGCCGATCGCTCGCCTGAAGGCTTCGCGCTCCGTCTACCGATCGCCGCCAATCAAGTCTCCAATCGCGCCGAGGGCGCCGCCGAGATCGCCGCGGCGGACTTCCTCCCGGCCGCCGTGCTGCGCGCGCAGGACGCGGTCGGCGAGCCGCGAGAACGGCAGCGTCTGAACCCAGACGCGGCCCGGACCGGTCATCACCGCGAAGAAGAGCCCTTCCCCGCCGAAAATCGCCGTCTTGATCCCACCGACGAACTGGATGTCGTAGTCGACGGTCGGATCGAACGCGACCAGGCAGCCGGTATCGACCTTCAGCTTCTCGCCGGGTTTCAACTCGAGCGGCACGATCGTGCCGCCGCTGTGGATGAAGACGTCGCCGGTGCCCTCGAGCCGCTGCAGGATGAAGCCTTCGCCGCCGAAGAAGCCGGCGCCGAGCCGCTTGGTGAACTCGACGTTGATGTCGATCGGGCCGGCCGCACACAGGAACGAGTCGCGCTGGCAGAGAATCGCGCTGTTCTGCAACGGCATGCGGATGATCTTGCCGGGATACGGCCCGCTGAACGCGACCGTTGCCCCTGGCGCGGAGCAGCGGAAGAAGGTGAGAAACAGGCTCTCGCCGGCCAGGAACTTGCGCTTCAAGCCGCCGAGCAGCCCGCCTTCCATCCGCGCGTCCATGTCGATGCCCTCGGTCATGTAGGTCATCGCGCCGGCTTCGGCGCGCACTTCGTCGCCGGCGGCCATCGTAATCACCACCGCCTGCATGTCGTCGCCGATGATGTGATGCGTGATCATGGGTTGTCAGCCTGTTCTGGAACCTGATTCGATCGACCGGTCATCGCCGCTGCAGATACAGATCGCAGTACGGCTCGGCGTAATACGGTCGGACTGGAAACCCGAGCCGCCGGATGTTCGCGCGCACGACCTCGTCGCCGCGCGACCCGCCGCACACGACGATCGCGCCGATGCGGCCGCCGGCGGCGGCAAGCCGCGCCAGCGCCGGCGCGATCGCCGGGTCGTCGATGCTGCGATCGCGGTGGTCCATGATGGCGCGGCGCTGCGCCTCGTAGGGCACCGCCGGCGAGTAGTCGAGCCCGTAAATCAGCATCACCTCGTCCGGCGCGGTCGAGATCCGCGTCAGCGTCGACAGCGTAATCGGCGCCAGGCTTCCTGACTCTTGATCGACGTAGTAGCCGGCAAGGTAGTTCGACGCCATCCCCGCCAGCATCGCCGCGAAGAGCGCGACGCCGCCGACACGCAGCGGCAGCGGACCTTCGAGCAACGTGACGATACCGCAGCCGGCGGCGACCGCGAGGAACAGCCCGTTCTCGTACGAATAGTAGACGTGCACGTTGAAGAGCCGCATGAAGATGGCGATCGGCAGGAAATAGAGCGCCACACAGGCGGCGCACGCCGCGAACCGGCGCGGCCGCCGCAGCGTGGCGAGGAGTGCCAGCGCGAACAATCCGCCGCTGGCGACGACGGTGTGGCGGGTCCGGCCGAGAACGACGTTGGCCGGCGCCGCATACCACGAGCGGGCGGTGAAGCGCTCGGCCAGCGTGCCAAAGCGCTGATCGCGCTCTCCGGCCCAGTTCACCTCCGACGCGAGTTCGCTTCCAGCCTTGAGATGATCCGCGAACGCGAGCCACGCCGCGGTCGCAGCAGCCGGCACCGCCACCGCGCACGTGAGGATCGTCAGGGCGGTGTGCCGCTGCCAGCCGGCGCGGCGGGCGCGGTAGACGATCAGCGCGGTCGCGGCGGTGATGAACGCGGTGAACGCCGTCACTTTCACCATGCCGGCCAGGGCGCCGACGGCCGCGACGGAACCGAGCCAACCGTACCGCACAGCCGCACCGGCGTCGCGGGTGGCGCGATCGACGAGCGCCAGGTGCGCGACGGCAAGGCACGTCGCCGTCGATTCGATCATGAAGGTCCGCGACCAGAAGATATAGAGCGGGCTCGCCCAGATCAGCGCGAGGACGATCGCGCGATGTCGCGGCGCGATGTCGAGCAGGTCGAGAGCGAACCAGCCGGGCACGAACGCCAGCGCGTAGAACCCCGCGGAGATCAGCCGCCCGGCGCGATCGAGATCGAGCGGCAGCGTCGTGCTCACCATGGCGGCGAGCCACTGAAAGAGCGGCAGTTCCAGCGGCCACTGCCATGGCGGCCCGAAGATCGGCGTGCGATACGTCCAGAACGGGCCGTGGCGAAAGGCCATCTCGTAGGCGGAGATCGCCGTGTGGGTCTGCCGCCACGCGTGCACGTCGAGGATGCCGTGCCTCCAGCCGACCTGCAGGCCCCAGGCGCCGAAGCCGAACGCCGCCGCGCACAACGCCCACGCGCCCGCGTCGGACGCCGTGAGATCACGCATGCGCGATTGTAGCCGCGGCCTCGACCGTCGCTGTCGTGCGAAGATCAGCGCATGCGCACACGACGATTCGGCCGCGTCGGCTGGCAGGTGTCGGAGATCGGCTACGGTCTGTGGGGCATGGGCGGGTGGACCGGGTCAGACGACGACGAGTCGCTGCGTGCGCTCGATCGGGCGCTGCAACTGGGGTGCAACTTCTTCGACACCGCGTGGGCGTACGGGCAGGGCAAGAGCGAGCGGCTGCTCGGCGAAGCGCTGCGCGCGCGCGCCGACGTGCGCGCCTATGTCGCGACCAAGGTTCCGCCGAAGAACATGCGCTGGCCGGGGAAAGCCGAATACGACGCCGCCGACACGTTCCCGTACGACCACATCCGGTCGTTCACGGAGCAGAGCCTCGAGAACCTCGGCATGCAGACGATCGATCTGCAGCAGCTGCACGTGTGGAGCGACACGTGGGCGGCCGACAAGGGATGGCAGCGCGCCGTCGATGACTTGAAGCGAGAGCGGCTGGTCGCTGCCTTCGGCATCAGCGTCAACCGGTGGGAACCGACCAACGTGATGCGTGCCCTCGAGACCGGCCTCGTCGACAGCGTGCAGGTGGTCTACAACGTCTTCGATCAGGCGCCGCAGGACGAGCTGCTGCCGTACTGCGCGACGCACGATATCGCGGTGATCGCGCGGGTGCCGTTCGACGAAGGCAGCCTCACCGGCACGCTCACCCGCGAGTCACGCTGGCCCGAGGGCGACTGGCGGAACATCTACTTCAACCGCGACCACCTCGACGCGACGCTGACGCGGGTCGAGCGCCTGCAGCCGCTCGTTCCCGACGGCATGGACCTGCCCGAGCTTGCACTGCGCTTCATCCTCGAGCAGCCCGCCATCAGCACGACCATACCGGGGATGCGCCGGCCGCGGCACGTCGAGCGCAACCTGGCCGCCAGCGATGGCGTCCCATTACCAGCTCGTCTCGCGGACGCGCTGAGAAGTCATCGCTGGGACCGTGTCCCGAACACCACGCCGTAGAGCGGGGCTGCTATAATCTTGGTTTCGCCGACTGCCCAAGGAGAACGCTGTGAAGGAAGGCATCCACCCCAAGTATTTCGAGGTCGAGGCGCGCTGCGCGTGCGGCGCGACCTGGAAGACCCATTCGACCAAGCCCGAGCTGCACCTGGAAATCTGCTCGAGCTGCCACCCGTTCTTCACGGGCAAGCAGAAGCTCCTCGACACCGAGGGCCGCGTCGAACGATTCACCAAGAAGTACGGCGCTCAGACGGTCGAAAGCCGGAAGACGGCCGCGAAGACCACCAAGACCGCGGCTAAGAAAGCAACGACGCCGGCTGCCCGCTAAGCTTCAGTTTCCTGTCCAACCGCGCCAGCCGGTGCTGGACCGCCCGAGTCCACGCCGGTTGCGCGTCGACCTCCAGACTCTGTAACGCAAACGCTTTCGCCGCCTCCAGGTCGCGGTCGCGATGCTCATGGTGCACGGCGAGCGCTTCGGTCGCCTCGCGCGCGACCGGCGGTGGACATCCCGGCGTCGCGAGCAGACGTCGCCAGCACGACGCAGCGGCCGCGTACTGCCGCGCCCGGCGATGCGTGAGCGCCAGCGCGCGCAGGCTCTCGATCCGTACCACCTGGCTCACGATGCCGCGTTCGGTCATCTCGACAGCCCGGGAGTACGCGTCCGACGCGCGCGACACGAGATCGGCGCGCATGTAGACGTGGCCGAGCGCCAGCGCCTCGCGCGCGTCGCGCGCCATGTCGGGTCCATGCAGGGTGACGTGGAACAAGCGGGCGGTCAGCGCGGCGAGGGTCAGCAGATCGAGACGGTTGTGCTCGAGGACTGCGGCGAGCGGACGCGGGTCGCCGCTGCGCACGAACTGAAAATACCGGGCCGGGATCTCGAATCCGGGCACGTCGCCGCAACGCCGCAGGCCGAGCAGCTGTTTTTCCAGCGTGACCAGCGAGCAGCTGTCCGGGTCGCTCGCCTGAAAGGCTCGCGCTCCTAACGCTCGCGCTCCTCCACTTCGCGCCTTCCAGAATCGCCGCGCCGGATGCAGGACGTCGACGTGCGGCAGCTCACGAAATGTCGACGGCAGCCGGTGAAAGAGATAGCGCGTTTCGAGCACGGGTGCGTCAAACGATTTCCCGTTGAAGCTGACCAGCGCCCCGGCGCGCGCGAGCTCGTCGGCGACTGCGCCGAGCATCGGCCGCTCGTCTGCGATGCGCGTCAGCAGGAACTGCCGCGTGACGAACCCCGCGTCCGCCTCGAACGATCCGCAGCCGACGAGAAACACCTGCGTCCCGGCGCCGCCGCTCAAGCCGGTGGTCTCGAGATCGAAGAAGACGAACGGCGTTCGCGCCGGCGCGCCCCCGGCATAAAACGTCGCCTGGCTCGACGCCGCGTCGAGGCACTCGGCGAAGGTGCCGATCGCGTCGCGGCCATGGCGACACGCAGCCGCGAAGCGCCGCTCGACGACGTAGGTGGTGCCGCGCCACTCGCCGCCCAGCGCGCGCAGGCTGTCGTCGTCGCGCGGCGGAATTGGTACCGCGGGCTGAGGGCTTGCGTTGCCCACTACGGCTCGGATTCGGTCGGTGAGCGAACTCAAAACGGGACCTCTGCCGCGAGGTCGTCGGTCGCAGCCGGATTCTCGATGCGGCGCGCATCGGCACCGGCGAGAAGATCGAGTATTCGCAGCGCTGCAGCCTTGGCGAGCGGGCCGGTGTTGCCGATCGGTCCAACACACCCGGGGCAGCCGTGCTCGCACTGGCACTCGGCGATCAGCTGCCGCGTCTTCGCGACCAGCTCGTCGTGCATCTGAAAGAGCGGCGCGCTGAAACCGATGCCGCCGGGATAGTTGTCGTAGACGAAGATCCTCTGCGGGTGTGCCGCCGCGCTCGTCAGCCCGTCGCCGTCGCCGCTGTCGATCGAGATCGCGACGTCGTGGGCGTCGCACATCAGCATCAGCTGCGCCACCTGCTTCAGCGCGAACGCCAGGCCGACGACGCCGTCGCGTCGGTCGTCGCAGGCGTACGGCAGCATCCCGATCACGCCGGCGGGTATCGTCAGCCAGTACGACGTCGTGTGCATCTGCTGCTCGGGCAGGTCCAGCTCGCCCGATCCGACGTTCTCGTTGGTGTAGAACTTGATCTTCTTGAAGCCGACCACGCGCGAGACAACGTGGACTTCGCCGTGCGAGCGGTGCGGCTCTTCGGCGAAGCTGTCGATCGCGGTCACCTTCGTGTAGGTGATCGCGTCCGTGTAGTAGTCGCAGTCGATCTCGCGGACGTAGGCCTTGCGCCCGTCGAAGTCCAGCTTCTCGACCTGGAACAACGTCCCTTCGATGATGTAGATCGCTTTCGGATGCAGCGTCGACGGCCCGCTGGTGAAGTCGGTCTCGCCAATCACCCGCGGCTCGTTCGTGGTGTCGACGATCACGAAGTTGTCCGACGACACCGAGCGGAGGCTGACCGCGTCGGCCGGATACGATTCGTTGGTCCACGTCCACGGCGCCTCGTCTGATGCCTGGTGCACCAGCCCCTGCTCGGCAAGGACGCGCAAGATTTCCTGGACGTCGTGCCTGCCGAACGATTCCGTCGCGCTGAACGGCAGCTCGAACGCGGCGCATTTGATGTGGTCGACGAGGATGTGGAGATTGTCGGGGTCGATCAGCGCGCGCTCGGGAGAGGCATCGAAGAAGTACGACGGGTTGCGGACGACGAACTGATCGAGCGGCGCGCTGCTCGCCACCATCACCGCCGCGGAGCGGGCCGTCCGCCGGCCGGCCCGTCCCGCGCGCTGCCAGGTCGCGGCAATGGTTCCCGGGTAGCCGGCGAGCACCGCCACATCGAGCGCGCCGATGTCGATCCCGAGCTCCAGCGCGTTGGTCGACACTACCGCGCGCACCGCGCCGTCGCGCAGCCCCTTCTCGATCTCGCGGCGCCGGTTCGGAAGATACCCGCCGCGATAGCCGCGAATCCGCTCGGGGGCGCCCGGGATGCCTTCGAAGTCGTCCTTCAGGTAGGTCGTGAGAATCTCGGTCGAGAGGCGGCTCTGCGCGAAGACGATCAGCTGCAGGTTGCGCTTCAGGAACTCCGACGCGATGCGCCGGGTCTCGCTCAGATACGAACGCCGGATGCCGAGCTGGTGGTTGACGACCGGCGGATTGACGAACACGAAATACTTTTCGCCGCGCGGCGCGCCGTTCTGATCGACCAGCTCGAACCGCTGCTCGGTCAGGCGTTCCGCCAGCTCGCGTGGGTTGGCAATCGTCGCCGAGGAACAGAGGAACACCGGCTGCGATCCGTAGTGCGCGCAGATGCGGCGGAGACGGCGCAGCACGTTGCAGAGATGGCTGCCGAACACGCCGCGGTAGGCGTGGAGCTCGTCGATGATCACGTAGCGGAGATTCTCGAAGAGCTTCGCCCAGCGCGGATGGTGCGGGAGGATGCCCGAATGCACCATGTCCGGGTTGCTCAGTACTACATGCGCGCCCGAGCGAATCGTCCGGCGTGCGTCCTGCGGTGTATCGCCGTCGTACGTGAAGACACCGATCTGCTCACCCGTCGCCCGGTCGATCGTTTCGCACATCGCCTGAAGTTCGGCGAGCTGATCCTGCGCGAGCGCCTTGGTCGGGAACAGGTAGAGCGCGCGGCTCGACGGATCCTGCAGGATCGCGTGCAGCGCCGGCGCGTTGTAGCACAGCGTCTTGCCCGACGCGGTCGGCGTGATGACGACGGTGTGGCGGCCGGCGAGCGCGTGCCCGATCGCCTCGGCCTGGTGCGTGTAGAGCTGCTCGACGCCGCGCGAGGCGAGCGCCTGCGTCAAACGGCCGTCGAGAGCCTCGGGAAACGGCGCAAACTGCGCCGCCGCCGCCGGCAGGCGGCGAACCGCCGTGACCTGCAGGTCTGGCGTATCCGGCCGATCGATGTCGCGTCCGCCGATCCGTTCGAGCGCCGCGTCGAGCGCGGTGTCGCGTCGAGCTCGCGGGGCCGGCAACATGGCGCAGCATCGTACCAGCGAGGCGAAGGAATGGCAAATGACCGAGGCTAATGACGCGGCGGCGAACGGCTTAGGGGTACGCGGATTGCTGCCCGTTCGCGCATGAACAAGAAACAGGAAACAGCGATTGCGGCTGGAGCATTGACCATCGGCGCGGTTCTGCTGACGCGGGGCATGCGCGCGGCGCGCGCGTTCGAGTTCCGCGACAAATCGATCGTGATTACCGGCGCTCGCGGCCTCGCGCTCGAAATGGCGCGGCAGCTTGGCAGCGAAGGGGCGCGCATCACGATCGCCGCCCGCGATGAAGGGGAGCTCGAGCGCGCGCGCAAGGATCTGTCCGGGCGCGGCGTCGACGTGACCACCGTGGTCTGCGACGTCGGCAACCGCGAGTCGGCGCAGCAGCTGGTGCGCGAGGTCATCGGCCGCACCGGACGGATCGACGTGCTGATCAACAACGCCGGGGTGATTCAGGTCGGGCCGCTCGAGCACATGCAGCGCGGCGATTTCGAAGAAGCGATGGCGGTCCACTTCTGGGGGCCGTTGCACACGATGATGGCGGCGATTCCCGAGATGAAGCGCCACGGCGGCGGCCGCATCGTCAACATCTCGTCGATCGGCGGCAAGATCGGCGTCCCGCACCTCACGCCGTACTGCGCGAGCAAGTTCGCGCTCACCGGCTTGTCCGAATCGATCCGCGCCGAAGTCGCCAAGGACAACATCTACGTGACGACGGTCTGCCCTGGCATGATGCGCACCGGCTCGCCCTTCAACGCCTGGTTCAAGGGGCGGCACCGCGACGAGTTCGCCTGGTTCGTGATCTCCGATTCGATTCCCGGCATGGCGATTCACGCCTCGCGCGCCGCCGCGCAGGTGATCGACTCGTGCCGTTACGGCGACGCGGAGCTGGTGATCACGCTGCCGGCGAAGCTGGCGGTGATGATCAACGGCGTGATGCCCGAAGCGGTGGCGACGATGATGGCGCTGGCGAACCGCGTCGTGCTGCCGCAGCCAACCGGCGACTCCTCAGGCGATCACCGCCATAGCGGCTGGCAGAGCATGTCGGACGCGACGCCCTCCAAGCTGACCGCGCTCACCGAGCGTGCGGCAGCCGAGAACAACCAACTGCCGCACTGAGGCTGGCGGAATTACGCGCGGCCTTTTGTAGCGCAGGCCCTTAGGCCGGCAAACGGCCGCGGGCAGCCCTGAAGGGCTGCGCTACGGTAATTTTGAAACCGCTCTACCTAAAGCCTGATTGCTAATTTATCGCTCGATGTTCAATCGTCGATAAATTAGCAATCAGCAATTAGCAATTTCTAGTGCACAACCTCTGCCTGAGGTTTCAGCACCACCTTGATGCAGCGATCCTTGTGGTCGCGGAACATCTTGTAGGCGTCGGGCGCTGCGTCGAGCGGCAGGCGATGCGTGATCACGAACGACGGATCGATCTCGCCGCGCTCGATGCGCTCGAGGAGGGGACGCATGTACTTCATCATGTGCGTCTGCCCCATCTTGAAGGTCAGCCCCTTCTGGAACGCCGCGCCGAACGGCACCTTGTCGAGGAAGCCGCCGTAGACACCGGGGATTGAGACGATGCCGCCCTTGCGGCAGGCGTGGATCGCCTGACGAAGCGCGTTCGGCCGATCGGTGGCGAGGAACGCCGCCGCCTTCGCGCGATCGACGTAGGCGTCGAGCGTCGCGCCGTGCGCCTCGAGGCCGACGGCATCGATGCAGGCGTCAGGTCCGCGGCCGCCGGTCATCGCGCGCAGCCGCTCGAAAATCTGGCCGTCGTCGAAATTCAGCGTCTCGGCGCCGCCCGCTTCCGCGAGTCGCAGCCGTTCGGGGACGTCGTCGATGGCAATCACCCGCTCGGCGCCGATCAGATACGCGCTGCGGATCGCCATCTGCCCGACAGGGCCGCACCCCCAGATCGCCACCGTGTCGCCGCGCTGGATTTCGCAGTTCTCCGCCGCCATGTACCCGGTCGGGAAAATGTCGGAGAGAAAGAGCACCTGCTCGTCTGACAGGCTGTCTGGCACCTTCAGCGGCCCGACGTCGGCAAACGGCACGCGTGCGTACTCCGCCTGGCCGCCGGCATAGCCGCCGGTCATGTGCGAATAGCCGAAGAGGCCCGAGGTCGTGAACCCGTAGACTTTCTCGGCCATCCACGCCTTCGGGTTCGAGTTGTCGCACAGCGACCACAGTTGCTTCTCGCAGAAGAAACAGCGTCCGCAGGCGATCGTAAAGGGGACGACGACGCGGTCGCCGACCTTGAGCTTCGAGTTCTCCTTGCCGACTTCGACGACCTCGCCCATGAACTCGTGGCCGAGAATGTCCCCCGCCTGCATCGTCGGGATGTAGCCGTCGAGCAGATGCAAATCTGATCCGCAGATCGCCGTCGAGGTGATTTTGACGATCGCGTCGCGCGGGTTCAGGATCTTCGGATCGGGAACGCGCTCCACGCGGACGTCGTTCGTGGCGTGCCACACCAACGCTTTCATCAGATCTCCTTTGAACGACCTGGCGCCGAGGCGCGAGGACGCTAGTCGTAATTGAGGATCGACTGTCTGCCGCGCGGTTGCCCCTCGATGGTCGGCAGTTCGCCGGTCTCCATCAGCTGCTTGAAGCGCCGCAGGTCTTCGCGGATCGCCGCCGCGGGGTCGTGGCCGAGCATCCACGCCACGGTCGCGCCGACCTTGCCGGCGGGCGGGTTGTACTGCATCCGCACGCGAACTTCGGTGCCGCGCCCGGCGGCGAGCGGCGTGAAGCGCACCGATCCGGCGCTGACGACGTCGGCGCCAGCGAGCGTGCGCCAGGCGATGACTTCACCGGGAATCTCGTTGATGATCTCGGCGTCCCACTGGACGGTCCGACCGCCGGGCGCCTTGACGATCCAGCGCGATCGCGTGCTGTCGATCTCGGCGACCGACACGAGGTTCGCCATGAACCTCGGCAGCAGCGAGAACTTTCGCCAGAAGGCAAACAGCACGTCGGCGTCGGCGTTGATCGTCGCCACCTCTTCCACGTTGACGCCGCGGGCGCCGCCGAGCGCCGCGCGCGTATCGCCTTCGTCGCGAGCTGTATTGATCCCGGCCGCGGCATAGACGTGGCAGTGCCCCGTCGCGCCGCGCAGGATGAGCATGCTGCCGGCGGCCGCCAGCGCCGCGCCGGCGGGCGACCGATCTTTCAGTTGTTTTGCGCCGAATGCGGTCAACGCCGCGCCGCCAATCGCAGACGCCCAGCGTTCGACCCCGGCTACGTTCACGGTCGAGTTCATAGCTGTCTACTCCGTTCGCGGCACCACGTTCATCAAGCGTGCCGGCCTCGGAGGGGTCGGGAACCGTTTTCCAGTTTCAGCGGTTTTCCACATGGGGTCGGGAACCGTTTTTCGCGGCGTGATCGGCGGGATCGCCAAGGTTTTCGACGTCGCGTGGGACTGCGTTCGTCGCGCAGACGGCACGGCGAAGTCGGAGAGCGCATCGGTTGCTGACGTCGCCAGGCCAGCGCGTTGATTTCGGAATGAATCAGCGTCGAAAACGGTTCCCGACCCTCTGTGGAAATTCGAAACGGTTCCCGACCCCTGTACGGGGGCACTCAGCCGTGACGTGATATAAGCGCGCATGCTCGAGACTTCCCCTGAAACCGGCAGGCTTCCGCGGACGCTCGGGCTGTGGAGCTCGGTGGCGCTCGTGGTCGGGATCACGATCGGATCGGGGATTTTCCGCTCGCCCGCCGGCATCGCGCAGAAGGTGCCGCACCCGACGCTGATGCTGCTGCTCTGGGCCGTTGGCGGCGCCGTGACGCTCTGCGGCGCCCTGTCGCTCGGCGAGCTCGCCGCGGCGCTGCCCGAAACCGGCGGGCTGTACGCCTACCTGCGAGAAGGCTGGGGCCGGCTGCCGGCCTTTCTGTTTGGCTGGTCGGAGCTGGTACTGATCCGCGCCAACGCCCTCGGCGGGATCGCCGTCGTCTTCGGCGAGTACCTGCTGCGGAGCATCGGCGTCGATCCGGTCGAGCACTGGATCGGTGCGCGATGCCTCTCGGCCGGCGCCATCGCGTTCGCCGCCGCTGCCAACATCCGCGGCGCCAGCATCGGCGCGTTCATCGTCGGGATCGCGACCTGGGCGAAATTTGCCGCGCTCGTCGTCCTGGCGCTGTCGGCGTTTCTGCTCGGCGGCAGCCACGGTGCAACCAGCGCAAACCTGACGACCGGCAGCGGCGGGCCGCTGCTGATTGGCAACATGGGGCTGGCGCTCGTCAGCATCCTCTGGGCCTACGACGGATGGGCCGACCTGTCGTTCGCCTCCGGCGAGGTGAAGGAGCCGCAGCGCAACCTGCCGCGAGCGATCATCCTCGGCACCCTGGCGATCATCGTCATCTACCTGCTGACCAACGTCGCGTACCTCTATGTGAACCCGATCGCGACCGTTGCCCAGTCGCGGCTGGTTGCCGCCGACACGATGCTGGCGATCTTCGGCCGCGCCGGCGTCGTCCTGGTGTCGCTGTTCGTGATGATCTCGTCGTTCAGCTCGCTGAACGGCAGCATGCTGGCGTCGCCGCGGATCTTTTTCGCGATGGCCGACGATCGGCTGTTCTTCAAGTCGATCGCCAGCGTGCACCCCCGCTACAAGACGCCGCACGTGGCGATTCTGCTCGCCGGGCTGCTCGGAATGGCACTCGTGCTGAGCCGAAGCTTCGAGGCGCTCACCGACACGTTCGTGCTGGCGATCTGGCCGTTCTACGCGCTCGGGGTCGCGGCGATCTATCCGCTGCGCTCACGGCGGCCCGATCTCGTTCGGCCGTATCGCGCGATCGGCTATCCGGTGGTGCCGGCAATTTTCGTGATCGCGGTGGCAGCGTTCGTCATCAACGCGCTCGTCCAGGATCCGCTGTCGACCGGGATCACGTTTGCGTTGATCGGCGTCGGCATTCCCGTCTACGTCGTCGTGTTCGCGCGACGATGATCGATTTTTTTGCGCTTTTTTGTGTTGAAGGTCGACGCGGTACTGTTACTCTGTTTTCGCGGCGCCGATATTTTGTGAGAAGGAGGTTCTTGAAGATGGATGCATACGAGCCGCGCGTGCGGCGACGAGGGTTCTTCCTGCACTCGGCGGACGGCAGCGAGCCGGACACCGGCGACCACGAGAATCCCGAAGGCTTTGGCGTTCGCGTCCGCGTCGACACCCGGACATCCCGCCGGCAGATTGCGAGCAGCGGCCGATCGCGCTCCACAGCGCGCTTCGAGCCCACCGACCCGCAGATTAGATCAGGGAGCGTGACTGGCAGCCGTCAACGGGCACACTTGCCCCGCTGATCCAGCTCGCACGGGCCGACACGAGAAACGCAACGACCGCCCCGACCTCCTCGGGGCGGCCGAACCGCCCAAACGGCAACTCCCGCCGGACGAACTCCGCCATACCGTCCGGATCCTCCTGAACCCGCCGATCCCACGATCCTCCTGGAAAGCGAATCGACCCGGGCGCCACGCTGTTGACGCGGATGTTGTCGCCGGCGAGCTGCTGCGCCATCGCCTTGGCGAGGCTGATTTCCGCGGCTTTCACGGCGTTATACGTCATCCGGCCGCCTGACTCCCGTCCCCAGATGGACGCGATCATCACGATTGCGCCGCCGCCCCGGCGCCGCATGATCGGCACCGCCAGGCGCGAGGCGCGCACCGCCGGGAACAGCGTCTGATCGAACGCCTCCTGCCAGTCGGCATCGCTGGTGTCGGCGATGCCGGCGCCTCTGGCGACGCCGACGTTATTGACGAGGATGTCGACGCCGCCGAACGCGTCCGTCGTCCGCTGGAACACAGTTTCGACGCCGGCGGCCGTCGCGAGATCGGCGGTCACGGCGATCACGCGTTCGGACGCGCCCGCCACACGCCGCAACTCGTCCGCCGATTCGTGCAGTTTCGATTCGCCGCGCGCGCAAATCGTCAGGCGGCACCCCTCGGCCACGAGCGCGCGCGCGCTCGCGAGGCCGAGCCCCTTGCTCGACCCGGTCACGATCGCAATTTTGTCAGTTAGCTCGAGATCCACGGTGCCGCGCTTTTACGGACCCGCCCCTGCCTGATCTGCCGGGCTACCTGCCGCCGCGGCCGGTGAGGTCGTTGAGCGTCCAGTCGAACGGCTTGTAAACCACCTGGAAGGTGTTCTTCTCGATCATGTCGCGCTCGGCGGACAGGAGTTTGGGGAACACAAAAGCGACCGCGGCGCGCTCGATCGGGCTGCGGTTCGCGACCGCGGCCGGCGCCTTGTCGCCGTAGGCATCGGCGAACTCCTTCTCGTGCCACGAGAAGATCGAGCTGACGGCCATCTTGCCGCCCTCGTGGTCGAGTTGCGCGCACTGCGCGCGCGTGACGCACTCGGCGGCAACTTCGGCGAGCTGCTCTTCCAGCCGCGCCGGGACGAACGCCTCGCTGCGCAGGCGGCCGCCGCCGACCGCCCCGCGTCCGAGCGCGAAGTAAACCCGGGGATCGTGGAATTCCGGCAGGACCTCTTTTTCGATCTGGTCGAGCGTCAGCGAACGGCCGGCGACGCGGTGCGGCGTGCGCTCGAAGGCGCCGGGTATCTGGCGGATGCTTTTCGCCGGATAGTCGGCAGCGCGGCCGGCGATTGGGTAGTGATCGATGACCGTGCGAAGCACGAGCGCGTCGTAGGCATTCAGCCAGAACGCGATCTGCTCCTCGCGCGGCCGCTTGTCGACGATCGCCGTGCCGAGCTGGTTCACGTAGCCGTCGAGCTTGGCTCGATCGCTCTTGAGCGCGCGGTAATAGACGTCCCCGCCGCGAACGTAGAGGTCGAGGATCTGGTCGAACGACTTCCGCCGCGCTGCGTCGGCGGACGATTCCTGGGCGTGCGGTGCCGCGACCAGCAGCGACGCGGCGACCACAACAGAAAGACGCAAAGGCCGCATACGGCCGACTATACCCGATGGGAGAGAAAGCGCGCGAGCGCGGCGTCGAACACCTCGGGCTGTTCGAGGTTGGAAAGGTGCCCGGCCGCGGGGATCTGCACGAGCTCGGCGCCAGCGATCGCGCGTTGCATCTCGACGGCGTTCGCCACCGGCGTCACCGTGTCCTCCTCTCCGACCAGGATCAAGGTCGGGACGTGGATCGTCGCCAGCAGCGGCGTGGAATCGGGCCGCGACATCAACGCGCGGATCGCGCCCGCGATGGCGACGGGCGGGTTGGCCAGGACGAGCTCGCGAACGTGCGCGACGACGTCCGGCCGCTCGCGCCGCGTCGTCTCGCCGAGCAGCCGGGGAATCATCTCGTCGGCGACGGCGGCTGCTCCCTGCGCCTCGAGCGTCTGGAGCAGCCGTTTCCGCCCCTCGACCGCTTCCGGCGAATCGGCCTGCGATTTCGTGTCGGCGAGGATGAGCGCGTGCACGTAGCGGGCGGCATGTCGCACGACGGCAAACGCAATGTAGCCACCCATGGAGAGGCCGCCGATTACCGCTTCATCGATGTGCAGCGAGTCGAGCAGATCGATGACGTCGCCCGCGTAGTCGTCGACGCTCGAGGCCGGTCGTTCGCCGCTGCCGCCGTCGAACCCGCGCAGCTGCGGGACGAGCACGTGCCAGCCGGCCTCGGCCAGGGTGAGCTGGCGCGCCCACATGCGCGCATTGAGAGGAAAGGCGTGAAGAAAAACGAGCGCGCCGCGGCGGCGCGCGGCCGGCGAGGGCTGAGCTTCGACGAATCGGGGAATCACAGAGGGAGTATACGGGCCCATAGGCGCACCCGCAGCGCCGGCCTTTAGGCGTGCTATTCGCCGCGCGGGCAGCCCTGAAGGGCTTGCGCTACGGCCTGCTACCGCCGTTCAGCACGCGTGACGGCAGCGAGCACGCGGTTCTGGTCGTAGCTCGACTTCAGCCGCCCCGCCGACGACACATACGCGGCGCGCATCGCCGCGTCGAGCGCCCGGCCGTCGAGCGCCGCGATCAGCGTTTCGGCGCGATCGTAATCGGATCGCATCGCGTCCACTGCCGCGAAGAACGGGTCGCGAATGCCGTCCTCGACGCCAAACTTCGCGACGTAAGCCGTCAGAATCTGGCGCCGATCGTAATCCGACTGGACGTCGGCCGCCGCGGCCAGCACGCCTCGCTTCGTGGCAGCGCTCAGGCGGCCGCGGCTGATGATCTCGGTGAGGACCATCCGCTTGTCGTAGCTCGATCGCATGTGCGCGACCGCCTGGAAGGCGGCGTCGCCGTCGAGCCCGGCGCCGCTTCGGGTAAGCGCATTCAGCGCTTCGCGCTGGTCGTAATCGGACTTCATCGCCGCCATCGCCTTCACATAGGCGAGCGATCCGCGCGCGTCGAGGGAGACGTTCGCGGCGACGTGCTCGAGGACGCTGCGGCGATCGTAGTCGGACATCATCTGCGACGCGGTGCGCTCGATAATCGGCACCGCCCGGCCGGAGTTGGGATGCGCGACGTCGATCAGCGTGACCAGATAGAGCCGCCGTGCGTAGTCGCTCAGCAGGCGGTCGACTTCCTCGAGCACGGCGTCGAAGCCTTTGGCGCCGTAGATCGATTTGACGCGCGATTCAGCGCCCATGCCGGACCGGCGCACCAGCTGCGGCAGCTCGGTGGCGAGGAACCGGCGGCCGTCGTCGTTCCAGCCCTGGCTGCGGCCGCCGACGAAATACTCACGCGTCAGCTTCCCCGAGGCGGCCGTGATCTCCACCGTGTGCGGCACGCTGTCTACCCAGTGGCGCAGCATGAGCGAGCCGCCATCCGAGAGCGACTGCACGTCGGTGAGATCCTCAGTGAACGTGATCGTGCCGCGGAGCGTGACGTCGTATCGAGAGCCGTTGTCGTCCCAGCGCATCTGCCACTGGCTGGACCCTGACATCGACAGCCCGTTCACAGGCGGCGCCGGAGGCGCGGGCGGCGCTGGCGGTGCCGGAGCGGCCGGCGATGCGGGAGGCACAGGCGGCACAGGCGGCGCGGGCGGCACCGGCGGGCGCGGCGGCACGACGGGCGCCGGCGGCACCGGCGGCGGCGGCACGCAGGCGTGGGTCGGAACCTGGGCGACCGGCCCGCAGCTGACCGAGACGGGCAACAACCCGCCGAGTCCGCCCGG
>Ga0070686_100000936_pt1 | contig 16793 bp, 13 predicted proteins | sample KBSS23LmetaG_FD_65654 | JGI IMG/M metagenome (GOLD analysis project Ga0070686, IMG submission 65654) | Switchgrass rhizosphere microbial communities from Kellogg Biological Station, Michigan, USA - KBS S2-3L metaG | ecosystem: Host-associated > Plants > Roots > Rhizosphere ... | reverse complement strand
TCTTCCGCGGCACCGTCGTCGAGTGCCGGCAGGGCGAAGGGTTCTTCGTCGGCGACGCGGTGTGGCTGCCGCCCGACGGCGAGCCGATCGGCCCGATGGCGCTGCAGGTGACGCTGCGACCGGAAGGCGACGGCGCGACCCGCGTGCGCGTCACCCAGACCGGCTTCGAGGAAAGCGCACGGTGGCGGCGCTACTACGAGGTGATCGGCTTCGGCTGGCAGCGCGCGCTCGCCTCGTTGAAATCACTGCTGGAGAAATGACATGACGCTGCTGCTGCTGTTCCCGCTGCTGATGACCGCGCTGCAGCACGACGGTCATGGCGCGGCGGCGAAGCCGGCGACGCTGGTGCCGGGGCTCGGCCGCCTGCACCATCCGATCGCGACGCGAAGCGCCGAGGCGCAGCAGTTCTTCGACCAGGGCCTCGTCTTCATCTACGCTTTCAACCACGACGAGGCGATCCGATCGTTCCGCCGCGCCGCCGAACTCGATCCGGCGTCGCCGATGCCGCACTGGGGAATTGCGCTGGCGCTCGGGCCGAACATCAACCTCGACGTCGATCCCGAGCGCGAAGCGGCCGCCTACGACGAGGCGCAGCGCGCCTCCGCGCTCGCCCGGGATGGCGCGGCACCGGAGCGGGCCTACGTCGAGGCGCTGGTGAAGCGCTACTCGAACGATCCGAAAGCCGACCTGAGGGCGCTTGCGGTGCAGTACAAAGACGCGATGCGCGAGCTCGTTCGCGCCTATCCCGACGACCTCGACGCGGCGACGCTCTACGCGGAAAGCCTGATGGATCTGCGGCCGTGGCAGCTGTGGCTGCCGGATGGCACACCGGCCGAGGGCACGGCCGAGATCGTCGCAGCGCTCGAAGGCGTGTTGCGGCGCGATCCGTCGCACATCGGCGCGAACCACTACTACATTCACGCGGTGGAAGCCTCGCGTGCGCCCGGCCGCGCCGGGCCGAGCGCGCAGCGGCTCGAGACGCTGGTCCCGGCTGCAGGCCATCTCGTCCACATGCCCGCGCACATCTACATGCGGACCGGCAATTACCGCGGCGCCGTCGACAGCAACGCGCGCGCGGCGGAAATCGATCGCGAGTACATCAGGACGTCGGGCGCAACCGGCGTCTACCCGATGATGTACTACAACCACAACCTCGACTTCCTCGCCTCGGCGGCGATGATGACCGGACAGCGCGGCGACGCGACGCGCGCGGCCGCGATGGTGGTGGCCAACGCGGCGCCGATGATCGCGCAGATGCCCGAGCTGGAACCGTTCGCCGCGAAGACGGTGTTCGTGCTGCTGCGGTTCGGCCGGTGGGACGACCTCCTCGCCTTGCCGGTTCCCGACGCGACGCACCTGCTGCTGACGGCAACGCATCATTACGCGCGCGCCGTCGGCCATGCGGCGCTCGGCCGTCGAGAGGAGGCGGCGCGCGAGCGCCAGGCGTTCGCGGCCGCGCGCGACCGTGTTCCGGCAGAAACTGCCTGGGGCTACAACAAGGCGTCGTCGATTTTCGCGGTGATGACGCCTTCGCTCGAGGCATGGATCGCACGCGCCGGCGGCGACGACGCGGCGGCGATCCGTTCGTGGCGCCAGGCGGTGGACGCTGAGGATCGGCTCTCCTACAACGAACCGCCGGATTGGTACTACCCGACGCGCGAGTCGCTCGGCGCCGCGCTGCTGCGTACGCGCCAGTACGCGGAAGCGGAGCGGGTCTTCCGCGACGACCTCGCCCGGAACCCGAACAACCCGCGGTCGCTCTTTGGCGTCTGGCAGGCGCTGTCGGCGCGGAAGCAGCCGGCGGCGGCCGCGCAGCGGCGGTTCCGCGAGGCCTGGAAACACGCCGACGTTCCGCTGACGCTCGCCAGCTTCTGAGCCGTGGCGCCGCGACTTCGGCCGTCACGCTCGCTGGCGCTGCTGATCTTCCTGGTGCTGGCGATCGTGCACACCTGGCCGCTCGTCACCGCGCCGGGGCGGCTGTCGCGAAACGATCACCCCGATACCCTCCTCAACGAGTGGACGATCGCGTGGGTGGCGCATGAAGCGCCGCGCGCGCCCTGGCACCTGTTCGACGCCAACATTTTCTATCCCGACCGCGGCGCGCTCGCCTACTCGGAGAACCTGATTGTGCCGGCGGCGATGGGCGCGCCGCTCTTCTGGGCCGGCGTCTCGCCGGTGCTGGTCTACAACCTCCTGCTGCTCGCCGGCTTCACGCTGACCGGCTGGGCCGGCGCGATGCTCGTCTGGAGGTGGACCGGCGACTGGCCGGCGGGGCTGATCGCCGGCGTGATCCTCGCCTTCAACGCCCACAGCTTCACGCGCCTTCCCCACCTGCAGGCGCAGCACGTCGAATTTCTGCCGCTGGTCTGGCTGGCCTTCGACGATGTGCTGCGGCAGCCGCAGGTGCGCACGGCGCTCAAGCTCGCGGCGTGGTTCACGCTACAGAGTCTGGTCTCCGTTTACCTGATGGTCTTCACCGTCGTCGCACTCGTCGTCGGCGGCCTGGTGCGGCCGGAGGACTGGTGGGGAGCGCGGGCGAAGCGCGTGGCGCCGGCGCTCATCGTCGCCGCGGTCGTGTCGGTCGTGGTGCTCCTGCCGTTTCTCCTGCCCTACAAGCACCTCAACATCGTGCGACCGCTCGACGAAGTGGCGCTCTACACCGCGCGGTGGCGCAACTATCTCGCGACGCCGGCGCGCCTGCACTATTCGACGTGGAGCGCTCGCTTCTTCGGCGGGACGGCGCTGTTTCCGGGATCGATCGGGCTCGCGCTCGCGGTGGTCGCGATCGCCGACGGCGTCGCATTCACCGATCGGCGCGCACGAATGCTGCTCGCCTCGGGCCTCGCCGGCGTCGCGCTGTCGTTCGGGCCGACGCTGCCCGGCTACGCGATGCTGTATCGCTGGCTGCCGCTGCTGCAGGCGGTGCGGGCTGTCGCGCGGTTCGGCTACCTCGCGATCGCGGCGACCGCCGTGCTCGCCGGATTCGGCGCGGCCGCACTGCGCGCGCGGTGGCGCGACGCGCGCTGGCTACCGGCAGCGACCGCCGCCCTGTTCGTGCTCGCCAACGCCGACGGCTTGTGTGCGCCGATTGCCTACACCGACGCGCAGCCGGTACTGTCCGTCTACAACCGGCTGCGCCGCGCCGCCAACGCCGTCGTCGTCGAGTTTCCGTTCTATCCGCCGGATCGTACGTTCCACAACGCGCCTTACGTGTTCAACTCGATCCGCTACTGGCATCCGCTGGTGAACGGATACAGCGGGCTCGTCCCGACGAGTTACGAGGTGCACTACGCGCACCTGCACGGCTTCCCTGATGGGGAGTCGATGGCGTCGCTGCACCAGCTCGGCGTCACGCACGTCGTCGTTCACGACAAGGCGTTGCGGGCGTGGAGCAGCGCGTATGCCGCCGACGCAGTCGGACGGACGCGCGATCTCGTGCCGATCGAAACCGACGGCGACGTCACGCTGTATCGGCTTCGCCAGTAGGCGCTGGCGCGCACGTTCACGTACCGCGCGCGGGTTGGGGCTTGGGGCTTGGGGCTTGTGGCTTGTGGCTGGGGGCTTCACGATTCAGCTAGCCCCCCTCGCCGTCAGAACAACGGATGAACGTTCGTGAAGAGCGCGAGGCACAGCGTGTACAGCGTCGCGAAGACGACGATCACGCCGTCGAACACGAGCCGCGATCTCAGTGTCGCCAGCCAGATGAAGACGGGAAACAGCACCGTGCAATATCGGCCCAGGCCCTCGAACTGTCCTGACGACAACGGCAGCCACAGGTTGGCGAGCATGAACAGGCCGTAGCCGGCGCCGAACCGGCGCCAGACGAACGGAATCACACCGAGACATGCCAGCGCCGCGATCCCGTTGAGCGTGTCGTACGGCGCCATGCGGCTCTCGCTGAGGAACACATATGGATGCGTCAACAGCGCGTGCAGCAGATTGACGGGGACCGTCCACGGCCTGCCACCGGGGTAGTAGCCCCACCGCTGAAGCGCCTGCGCCCACAGGAGGAGATCGCCGGTCTCGCGGTAGACGAACAGGCAGTAGGCGGCGAATCCGCAGGCGGCAAGCGCGATGGCGCCGCCGGCCCGCAGCCGGTCTCGCTCGGTCGGCCCGGCGCTTTTCCACGCGACCCACGCGAGCGCCGGCAGCATGAAGATGCCGTTCACGCGCGTCGCTGTTGCGACCGCGCCGCAGAGCCCCGCCGGTATCCATCGCCGCGTGCGAAAGAAGTAGAAGCTGGCGACGGTCGACAGCAGGAACGTGCTCTCGCTGTAGGCCACGCCGAAAAAAAACGCGAACGGGAACACCGACGCCGCCATAACGGCGCGCGACGCTCGCGGCGCCGGGAGATCGAGCCGCGCGAGATAGTAGAGCGCGACCATCGCCAGCACGAAGCAGACCCATGCGACGACGATGCCCCCGAGGTAGACGTCACCAGGCGCGCGGCCGAACAGGCGGCCGACGTAGCGCATCAGCAGCGGGTAAACCGGGAAGAACGCGATGTTGCTGCGCCCTCCCGCTATCGCCGGGCCGGCGTCGTAGCCGCTGCGCGCGATGCCGAAGTACCACCCGGAGTCGTAGCGCGTGAAGCTGTCCCAGAACAGGTTCGGCGCGCCCCACATCGTGAACGGCTGGCGTTGATAATCGGGAAAGACGACGTTGGCGAGGAAGGCCAGCAGCGCCGAGAAGAGCCGGAAGCCGAGCGCCGCCGTCGCGATCCGCACGGCAGGATGGGCGCGGCGGGACAACCAGGGCAACGCCGCAACAATAGATCGACCGTTACGGGATCGACAAATCGCGGCGACGCGAGCGCCGCGTGGCGCGGCGAAACAGGTAGAACGCGCCGGCCGCGGCGGCGACGCCGGCGCCAATCAAGGCGACGCCGGCGTAGGTGATCGGGCCCGGCGGCGGTGGAATGGCGCGCCGCGCCGCATCGGAGGTCGCGCGCCGCCGGGCGAGCTCGAGCCGCAGGCTCTCCTCGCCCTGGGCCATCGCCCAGCGATGATTCGCTTCGAACAGCGGCTTCAGCACGGCAGAGAGGCGACGGAGCAGCGGTTTCTCGGCGCTGATTCGCCAGTCGTAGGTGATGTCGACGACGGGACCGTCCTGCACGAACGACCAGATGCCGCGTCCTTCGAAGTCGCCGGTGGCAACGAGCGTGAGACCGTGCGGGTAGCGCGATTCGGTCACCTCGAATTCCCACCACAGCGTGTACGGCAGCCACCCTTTGGTGTGCACCCGGACGCGACGACCGGTGCCGTCGGCGCGCTGGGGCGTAAGCTCCTCCACCGCCAGGTACACCGCCGGCCACCACCGCACCAGCGCCAGCGGATCGCCGAGCACATCGGCCACCTCACCGCACGTGCCCTCGACCCGCCAACGGCTCAGGAACTGATACTCGTTGCTTTGCTTCACGTTCGAGACAACGGCAATTAGGAATTTGGAAATTCGAATTTGGAATTAAGAATTCGCACCTCTGTTCGAGCGGTTGGACGAACCCTCAGGTGACAGATATCCCGAGCGGCGCGAACTTGAGTACGAATTCCAAATTCCACATTCCTACTTCCTAATTATTGCGGCGGCGCCGTTCCAGTCTTGCCATCCAGATCGACAAAGGTGATGTCCTTGAACGCGCCGAGCTGATCCTTCACCTTGGCCCAGTCGCCGACGATGGCGATCACCGAGTTGTCGGTGCCGAACAGCGACTGCGAGGCGCGCTTCACCTGGTCGGCGGTGACCGCGGCGATCTTCTCGCGATACGTTTCCGGGTAGTCCTTCGGCAGGCCGAAGACGTAGACGTTGTTGAGCAGCGACGCGAGGCCCGCCTGGGTGGCGGTCGAGATCGGGAACACGCCGCGCAGGTACGACTTCGCGCCCTGCAGCTCCGGCGCGTCGACGTTCTGCGCGCGCATGCCCTCGAACTCCTTGAACACTTCGCCGATCGCCGGGCCGGTTACCTCGTTGCGCACGTCGGCGTTGAAGCGATAGAAGCCGGCATCGGCAAACCCGGTCATCGCCGATCCCGGCGAGTAGGTATAGCCCTTCTCCTCGCGGATGTTTCGCACGATGCGCGAGTTGAAGGCGCCGCCGTAAATCGTGTTGGCGACAGTCAGCTCGTACCAGCGCGGATCGCTGCGCTTGACCGCCATGTTGCCGATCGAGATCGACGACTGGATGCTGTTTGGCCGCTGCACGAAATAGACATGCCGGCCGGTGAGCGCCGGCGGCGCCGGGAACGACGGCGTCGGCACGTCGCCTTTCGCCCAGCTGCCGAACGTTTTCTCGGCGGCGTCGAGGATCTTCGGGGGATCGACGTCGCCGACGACGAGCAGGAAGGCGTTGTTCGGCCGGTAGTGATCGCGGTGGAACGCCTCGATTTTCGCCCGGTCGATCGCCTGCACCGACGCCTCGGTTTCGCTCGTCCGCGCGTAGGGATGCTCGCCGAAGAGAGCGCGACGGAACTGGCGGTTCGAGAGGAACTGCGGCGACGCCTTCTGCTGCGCGACCGTCTGCAGGTGCTGCTGCTTGAGGATCGCGAGCTCGTCGGCCGGCAGCGTCGGGTTCATCACGACGTCGCCAACCAGCGCCATCAACTGCGGCGTGTATTCCGACAGGCCGCGCGTGGACAGCGACGAGTAGTCCTGCGACACCGCCGCCGACAGCGACCCGCCCATCCCGAACACTTCGCGGCGGATCTGCCGGCTGTTCCGCGTCTTGGTCCCTTCCTGGACGATGTCGGCCGTCATCTGCGCCAGCCCGGTGAGATCGGCCGGGTCGCTCGCGTAGCCGGAGAGCACCGTGAGCATCACGGTGACTTTCGGCACCGCCGCCTGCCGCGTGACGATCACCCGCAGGCCGTTCGCCAGCGTCTTCTCGACCCGCGGCGCGAGCTGAAACGGCCGCTCCGGTCCCACCGACGGCCGCTCCTGCGCGGACGCGACGGACGCAAAGGCTGCAAAGAGGGCCAAGGCCGCAAAGAGGCTTGAGGCTTGAGGCTTGAGGCTCATTTTCCGCCTCCTTCAGGTCGCCGATCGATAGAGGTGCGATTGGCGGGCACCAGGTATTTCTTCGCCGCCTGTTGAACGTCCGACGCCGTCACCTTCTCCAGCTCGCCGAGGATCGTGTTGATCCGGTTCGGGTCGTCGTCGTAGAGCGTGAGCGCAGCGAGCAGGTCGGCGCGGCCGAACCCGGGGATGATGCCGCCCTCGAGGCTCTCGAGAAACGACGAGCGGAAGTTCACTTTTGCCTGCTTCAGCTCCTCGTCGCTGATCCCGTGCTCCTGGATCGCCGTGATCACTTTGTCGACCACCTTGAGCACGTCGGCCCCCTTGAGATCGGGGCGGTAGTCGACGCGGAAGGTGTAGAGCATCGGGCCGTTGTAGTCGAAGTTGTTGCCGAGGCCATAGTTGAATCCGCCGGTGACGTTCGACGCGATCTGGTTTTCCTTGACCAGCGCCTGATACAGCTTCGCGCTCTCGTCGCTGACCAGGAGCGGATCGAGCAGCGACAGCGCGAAGAAATCCTTGGTCATGCGATCCGGCAGGTGGTAGCCGAACGCGACCGCCGGGGTGCGTGCCAGCTTGTCCGCCTCGGTGAAACTCTTCTCCGCGGTCTGCGCCGGCTCCTTGATGTCGGGCCGCGGCGGCGCCGGCCGCGACGCGATGCCGCCGAAGTGTTTCTCGGCCAGCTTCATCACTTCGTCCGGCGTCGTGTCGCCCGACACCACCAGCACGGCGTTGTTCGGCGCGTAATAAGTGTCGAAGAACTGCTTCACGTCGTCGAGCGTTGCCGCCTGTAAATCGGACAGGTCGCCGTAGAAGTTGTGCGCGTTGTACCAGTTGGTGTTCGCCTTCTGCGGCAGGCCGAGCCACTCGAAGGCGCCGTACGGCTGGTTGAGCACGTTGACGCGGACTTCCTCGCTGACCACGTCCTGCTGGTTCTTCAGGTTCTCCGGGGTGATCTTCAGCGACTTCATGCGGTCGGCCTCGAGCCACATCGCGAGCTCGAGCGCGTTGGACGGCATCACCTCGAAGTAGTTGGTGTGGTCGAAGCGGGTCGAGCCGTTCAGCACGCCGCCGTTCTCGTTGACGATGCGGACGTGCTCGAACTTGTTGACGTGCTCGGAGCCCTGGAACATCAGGTGCTCGAACAGGTGCGCGAAGCCGGTGCGGTTGCGCGGCTCGATCCGGAACCCGATCCGGTACATCACCTCGACGACCACCACCGGCGCGGCGTGATTCTCGCTGACGACGACCCGGAGCCCGTTCGGCAGCTTGCGATAGACGACCGGCACCGAGAAATTCTGGGCCGACGCCGCCGTCGCGCAGGCGATCAGCGACACGGCGAGAGCGAAACTGCGCATGGCGCGTGAATGTAGCATAAGAGTTTTAGACGACGTTTCAGGCGTAAGGTTTGATGCCGCGGCCGACGAAGGCGCCCATCAGGCGGCGGCGCAGCTCGTTGGCGACCTTGCCCTGGTTGAGCGGCAGCGTCTTGAATTTCGCGCGAACGGTCGCGGCGCCGTCGGCGAGCGATTCGACGCCGGTCACCTCGAGCGGCGCCTGGACGACGGCGCTCCATCGTGGATCGCGTTCCATCGATTCGCCGACCTCGCGCATGGTGCCGATCACCCGGTCGATGTTCTCGCCGTAGCTCACTCGCATGTCGACAATCGCGTAGGCGTACTGCTTGCTGAGGTTGGCAAGTGTCGTAATCGTCCCATTTGGGAACACTTGCACTGCGCCTTCGCCGTCGCGCAACACGATCGTCCGCAGGTTGATCTGCTCGACTGTGCCGCCGACCCCGTTGATCCGTGCGATATCGCCGATCCGGACCTGGTCCTCGAGAATCAGGAAGAACCCGGAGATGACGTCGCGCACCAGGTTCTGCGCCCCGAACCCGATCGCCAGGCCGGCGATGCCGGCACCGGTCAGGATCGGCAGGACGTCGATCGACAGCTCGCGCAGCAGCATCAGGATCACGACGAACCCGACGACGGCCGTCACCAGGCTGGTGAGGATGCCGGCGAGCGTGGCCGCGCGTCGCTGCCACTCGAGGTCGTTGGTGGCGTGACGGCGCGCCAGCTTGAACTGCAGGTGCTCGATCGCAAGGTTCGACGCGCGGGTCACGACAAAGGCGCCGACGAGAATCACCGTGATGTTCACGCCGTGGACGAGCACCCAGTGACCGACCAGCCGCGGATTCCAGGTCGGCTCGTTGACCCCGAACCGCTCGAGCGCGAGCGAAATCGTCGCCAGCGCTGCGACGCTGTAGGCGAGGACGGTCAACGCCCTCATCAACTGGCGGGCACGCGCGTGGACCGCGTCCCGGTTGTCGGTGCCGACGATGTCCAACGTCTTCAGGAGCCGACGGACGAACCGTTCCGCGAGGCGGACGACGACGTAGGCGAGGATGAACGCCGCGACGGCGGCGACAACGCGCGGGTAGGCGACAGACGGCATCACAGGCGTTTGATCTTCAGATAGTTCGCATCGTCGCGCGTGAGATCGGGGTTGATGCTGACGAGGACGACGGCCGCGCCGGAGGGGACGAGGCCGCGGGCGACCAGCTGCTCGCCGATCAGCGTGCCGGCCGAGTCGACGTTCTCGCCGATGTCGGTGCAGACCGGCATCACGCCCCAGTAGATCGAGAGCTTGCGTGCGGTCTCGTCGCGATCGGTGGTCGCGAAAATCGGCGCGCGGGGGCGGAGGGCCGACAGTCGGCGCGCGGTGCCGCCGCCGCGGGTGACCGCGACAATCGCGTCGGCGTCGCCGCGGTTGGCGAGCGTCACCGACGCCTCGCACAGCGCCTGCGCGTGATCGTGCGGCACCTCGCCGCGGCGACGCATGTGCACCGGCAGGTCGGCCTCGTAGCAGGCCTCGGCGTCGCGGATGATCGCGTCGAGCGTCAGCACGGCGCGCGCCGGATACGCGCCTGCCGCCGTTTCGCCGGCCAGCATGATCGCATCGACGCCGTCCTCGACGGCGTTGGCGGCGTCGTTCGCCTCGGCGCGGGTCGGACGGGCTTCGCTGGTCATCGACTCGAGGACCTGGGTGGCGACGATCACCGGCGTCCCGGCCCGCCGCGCGGCGCGGGTGATCTCCTTCTGCGCGCGGGGGACGCGCTCGAGCGGCATCTCGAGGCCGAGATCGCCGCGCGCCACCATCACCGCATCGCTGGCGGCAATGATCTCGTCGAGATGATCGAGCGCCTGCGGCCGTTCCAGCTTGGCGACGATCGGCACGTCGCCGCCGCCGGCTTCGGCGATCAGCTGCCGCGCCTGGCGGAGATCGGCCGCGGTCTGGACGAAGCTGACGGCGATCATGTCGACGCCGAGCGACAGGCCGAAACGCAGATCGTCGGCGTCCTTCGCGGTGATGGCGGAGGCCGGGAGCGGCACGCCCGGCGCGTTGATCCCCTTGTGCTCGCCGATCGCGCCGCCCTCGACGACAGTCGTCTGGATCTCGGTGCCGTTGGTCGAGTCGACGCGCAGTTCGATGACGCCGTCGGCGAGCAGCAGTCGATCGCCGGGCCGCACGCTGTGGGCGAGGCCGCCGAAGGTGGTCGACAACCGGCCGCGCTGGCCGGGGAAATCGCCGGTCGCGATCGTCAGCGTCTCGCCGCGTTCGACGGGAATCGGCCGGCCGCCGACGTTGCGCCCGGTCCTGATCTTGGGTCCGCCGAGGTCCTGCAGGATCGCGACCTCGCGGCGGGCCCGCAGCGCCGCCGCGCGCACGCGCGCGAACGTCTCGCCCTGGGTCTGCTGCGTGCCGTGCGAAAAGTTGAGGCGGAAGATGTCGGTGCCCGCCGCAATCAGCGCGTCGAGCATGTCGTCGGACCGGCTCGCCGGACCGACGGTGGCGATGATCTTCGTGTGCCGCATCTCGACCTAGAATATCTCGCGATGGGCATCATCGTGCCGGACGCAATCGAGCACTACCTGGCCGGCCTGAACCGGTTCGGCAGCAGCGTGCTGGATGAGATCGCGCGCGGCAACCAGCAGCGCGGCCTGCCGCTGGTCGACGCCGAAGTCGGTGCGCTGCTGCGCGTGCTGGCCACCGCGGTCAACGCGGCGCGCATCCTCGAGATCGGCACGGCGATCGGGTACTCGGGGATCTGGCTGGCCGGCGCCCTGCCGCCGGGCGGCATGCTGATGACGATGGAGATGAGCGAGGAGCGGGCGCGCGAGGCGCGGGACAATTTCGCGCGCGCCGGTCTGGCTGATCGCGTATCGGTGCTCGTTGGCGACGCCAACCTGAAGCTCGCGAAAGTGTCCGGCCCGTTCGATCTGATTTTCCAGGACGGCGACAAGCAGCTCTACTCGCCGATGCTCGATCGCCTGGTCGCGCTGCTGCGGCCGCGAGGGCTGCTCGTCACCGATAACGTGTTGTGGGACGGCGAGGTGGCCCCCGGCTTCATCGACACGCCGCGGCGGCCGGCCGCCGATACCCGTGCCGTCGCCGAGTACAACGTGCGCGTCGCCGCACATCCCGACCTGACCACGACGATCGTCCCGCTGCGCGACGGCGTTTCTATTTCGGTGAAGAAGCCATGACCATTGACGCGTGGTTGACTGCTGCGACGGCCGACGCCGAACGGCGCGGCCTGCCGGAACTGAAACCGATCCTCGAAACGCTGGCGCGCGCCACCACAGCGCTCCGCGCGGCTGATTTCAACGATCACGCCGACGACCGCAGCGCGAAGGCTTCAGCCGAGCGTACGCCGCCGGCCCGCTGATCGCTCGGCTAAAGCCTTCGCGCTACAACAGACACACCATGCTGACCATCGAAGAATTTGGCAGACGGCTGCGCGCGCGTGAGGTGACGTCGGCGCAGGTCACCGACGAGTGCCTCAAACGGATCGACGCGGACAACGGGCGCTTGAACGCCTTCATCCGGGTCACCGCCGACGAAGCGCGGCGGCAGGCCGAGGAAGCGGACCGCGAAATCACCGCCGGGCGCGACCGCGGTCCACTGCATGGCGTGCCGATCTCGATCAAGGACCTGCTCGATGTCCGCGGCACACCAACGACCGCGGCCTCGCGAGTTCGCGACGGCCACATCGCGGCGCGCGACGCCACCTCGATTGCGCACCTTCGCCAGGCTGGCGCGGTGTTCGTCGGCAAGACCAACCTGCACGAGTTCGCGTTCGGGACGACGAACGAGGATTCGGCGTTCGGCGTCGCACGCAATCCGCACGATCCATCGCGGTCGCCGGGCGGATCGAGCGGAGGGTCGGCGGCGAGCGTCGCCGCCGGGATGGCGCTCGCCACGATCGGCACCGATACCGGCGGCTCGATTCGCATTCCCGCCGCCGCCTGCGGCATCGTCGGGTTGAAACCGTCGTTTGGCGAGGTGTCGATCGACGGCGTCGTGCCGTTGTCGAGGACGTTCGATCACGTCGGCCCGCTCACGCAGACGGTTGCCGACGCGAGCCTCGTCTACCACGCGCTGCTCGGCGACGAGCACGTCACCTCGCCGGTGCCGCTGCCGCTGCACGGGGTGCGGCTCGCGATCCCGCGCGGCTACTTCTTCGATGTCCTGGACGACGAGGTGCGGGCCCGCTTCGAGGAAGCAGTGGGCCGACTGCGTGCGGCCGGCGTGCACCTCGACGAGATCGAGATCCACCACACCGCCGACATCGCGCCGGTCTACCTGCACATCGTGCTCGCCGACGCGGCCGCGTATCACGCCACCACGCTGGAGACGATGCCTGAGCGCTACACGCCGAATGTCCGGGTGCGGCTGGAGATGGGACGGTATGTGCTCGCGGAGGACTACGTGCGGGCGCTCGCCGGCCGCGATGTCCTGCGCCGCGAGGTCGACGCGGCGCTCGCCCAGCACGACGCGCTGATGCTGCCGACGCTGCCGATTCCGGCGCCGACGATTGGCGCGGCCACCGTGCCGGTGGGAACGAAGACCGAACCGGTGCGCAACGTAATGCTCCGGTTGACGCAGCCGTTCAACGTGACCGGCCATCCGGCCATTTCACTTCCGTCCGGGCAGACGAAGGGCGGCTTGCCGTGTGCGATCCAGCTCGTCGGCTGCCGGATGCAGACCGACGCGCTGCTGAAAGTCGCGCTCGCCTGCGAGCCTCAGATCGCCGCTGGCCCGTTGCCCCGCTCGGGGAAGGTCGGCGGCTGAACATCCGGCGCGCTCGGGACCGGGATGTCCGGCGGTGGTACCGGCTTGATGTCCGGCGGCGGCTTGTCGATCGGATCCGGCGGCCGCGGGAAGTCTGGCTTCGAGGGTTGCTCGATCATGTCGTGACGAGTTGCAACCGCCATTCCTCCCCGACACCGGTGAACCCCATCCGTGTGTTTAACCGCAGAGGCCGCAGAGAATCATTCTCATCGGTTATCTAAACGTGCACGTAAACTCCTGCTGCTCTGATTATCCAAACGCTCGGGTTATTCGATGAAAAAGAATTCTGCGATCTCCGCGGTCTGTGCGGTTAAGCATGGCCTAGGGGTTTAGCGAAATGTCGCTACACATCAAGGCCGACGGCTCGCATCAGGGCCAAGGCATTGCTGTGCTCGACGATGCCGGAGCGGAGGCGGTAGTCGAAGGTCATCCGGCCGTGCTCCAGCCGATCCTCAAAGTGCATGTTGATCGCGCTGGTGCCAAGTGTGGCCGGCAGCTCGGCCAGCGCCAGGTCGTGTGTGGTGATCAAGCCAATCGCGCCGAAGTTGACGAGCGCGCGAACGATGCCTTCCGCGCCGATGCGGCGATCGTAGGAATTGGTGCCGTGCAGGATCTCGTCGAGCAGGAACAGCAGCGGCACCGGTCCGCGCGCCGCGTCGACGATGGTGCGGATGCGCAGGATCTCGGCGTAGAAGCGCGAGTGCCCTGCCTGCAATGAATCCTCGACGTGCAGCGTCGCGCCGAGGACCAGCGGTGACAGCCGCAGCCGGCGCGCGGCCACCGGCGCGCCGGCCAGCGCCAGCACGACGTTGACGCCGATGGTGCGCAGGAAGGTGCTCTTGCCGGACATGTTCGATCCGCTCAACACGATCAGCCGCGGCCCGTCGCCGCCGAGCCGCACGTCGTTGCGCACCGCGGCCGCCTGCGGCAGCAACGGGTGCGCGAGCGCGTCGGCGTCGAACAGCGCCGCCTCACCGGCGATCTCCGGAAACGGATCGTCGGGCCGCTCGTAGGCGTAGGTGGCGAACGCGGCAAACGCCTCGGCTTCGCCGATGGCGCGCAGCCACTCGGCGATCGCGGGCCCGTAGGCCGTGTGCCACCTCGCGATCGCAATCGCGAGCTGCGGGCGCAGCAGCAGCGCGTAGGCGAACGGCGCGAAGAGCAGGTTGTGCGTCGAGTCGAGCCACGACACCAGCGAGCGCAGCCGCGCGATGCGGCGCGACGGCGGAACGCCGGCCGTCATCAGCGCGTCGTGCAGCGCCACCAGGCGCGGCGAAGTGAACTGCTGCGCCTCGAGCCGCGCCAGCAGTTCGGCAACCAGGCCAAGATCACGATCCGGCGTGTCGATGGCGTGCAGGACGTGGTGCAGCGGCTTGCGCCAGATCGCGGCGACGCCGACCGACGCTGCAATCCACAGCACCAGCAGATCCGGCAGGAGGACGTCCTGGTAGACGGCGACGGCAAGCGCAATCGTGATCGCGGCCAGCCCACCGAACAGGAACGGCAGCGCCGCCGGCAATCGTGTCGGCGGCGCCTGCGACCACGCGGCGAGCAGCCCGGTTCGCCCGATTGGCGACTCGGACGCCAGCACCGCGACGTCTTCGCGGAAGTCGAGCATCGGCCGCAGTTCGTCGATCGCGCGCTGCCGCGCCACGACTTCGTCGGTCGGTGCCGGCCCGCTCAGCCATTCCGCAAGCGTCGTCTCGCCCGCTTCGGTCCGCGTCGTGTTCAGCCGCTCGAATAGCGAGGCCGGGCCGAACAGATCGAGGTCGCGGGCATAGGGATGATCGCCGGCAAACGCCGCGCCGTCGCGGCCCGTCCCGGCCCAGCGGTCGGCAAGCCGATCGAGGCCGCGCACGTAGACGCGCTCGGCCGCCTGCGCGCGCTCGAAGCGGTTCAACTGCCGCGCGTGCACGAACGCCAGCACGCCGAACGCGACGCCGATTGCCATCGGCCACGCCGGTGAAATACTCGCGCGCACGAACGCCATCCACAGCAGCACGGCGCCAATCGCGGCGAGTGCCAGGCGTCCGTTCGAGATGAGCAGGTTGATGCGGTCGAGCGCCGCGATTCGCTCGCGTCGTTCCGTCAGGCGGCGTTCGTACTCCCCGCGGGGCTGAAGCGCATTCATTTCTGTAGTGTCGGCCTTTAGGCGGACCGTCGTTCGCCTTCAGGCGGACCGTCCTTGGTCCGGCTGGACCGGGACACTACGACGAAATCGCCAACAGCGCCCGAGCGAGCGTGACGTAGTGATCGGCGGCGGCGTGCAGCTCGGCGACCGAGACATATTCGTCCGCGGTGTGGGCGACGTGGATTGACCCTGGGCCGAACAGCAGCGGCGCGCCCCAGCGCGGCAGGAACGGGATGTCGGTGGTGTACGGGAATACCGCGGCGTCAAAGCCGGGCACCGTCGTCAGCCTGACCGGCGGCACCTCGAGGACGTGCTCGATCGCGATCCGCGGCTCCAGCGCGCTGATGGCGCGGCGGACATCGGCGGCATCGCTCACGGTGCGGAACATCACCTCCGCGTCGGCTGACGGCGAGACGACGTTGGGGGCGACGCCGCCGGTGATCAGCCCGACCGTGTAATGCGTGCGGCCGAGCACCGGATCGTCCGGCAGCGACACGCCGCGCAAGGCGACGAGCGAGTCGATCAGCTTGTCGATCGCCGATTCGCCGAGTTCCGGGAACGACGAGTGCGCGGCACGTCCGGTGGCGCGCAGCTTCAGGCGCAGGATGCCGCGCGTCGCCAGGCCGAGACGGTTGTCGGTCGGCTCGCCGTCGATCAGGAAGCGGCTGGCGTGTTCGGTCGCTGCGTCGTTGGCCGCGCGCGCACCGTCGCTGCCGCGCTCCTCGCCGACGACGAAGACGAGGCTGATGCGCGTCTCGCCGGCGCGGCGCAGCCGGTCGGCCGCCGCCACCTGTGCGGCGAGGATGCCTTTCGCGTCGCAGGCGCCGCGGCCATAGAGGCGATCGCCTTCGAGACGGCTGGGAAAGAACGGCGGGACGCAGTCGATGTGCGTGGACAGGGTGACCGCGCCGGTGGCGTCGCCGGCCGGCGTCGCGATGACGTTGAAGCGCGTGGCGTCGACGCGCTGCTCGAGCACCGACCAGCCGTGGGCGCGCAGGTAATCGGCGAGCCAGCGCGCGGCGGCGCCTTCGCGGCCGGTCGTCGAGTCGATGTCGACGAGCGCGCGCGTCAGCGCGACGATGTCTGTGGCCTCGGCGGTTGCCGTCACACCCGGCTCTCTGGACCCGCCACGAAGATACGAAGACACGAAGACGGTTTTGTAGAAAATTGGCTTCGGGCCTCCGTGCCTTCGTGGCGTGTGCTGGGAGGCCCGATGACTAACGGATCCACGCTTCGAGCTCGGTGCGTGTGTCGGTGCGCGAGTCGCGGTACTTGACGATTACCGGCGTCGCCAGCGAGAGGCCCCAGTCCACGCCTGTGCCGTTGGTCACGGCGCGCGCCCCGGGCACCACGACTGCGCCCTCGGGAACGATCAGCGGCCGATCGGCCGCCGGCCGGATGATCTCGCCGCGGACCAGGTCGTACACCGGCGTCGAGCCGGTCAGGACGGTACCGGCGGCGATCACCGCTCTCGCCTTGACGATCGCGCCCTCGTAGATCCCGACGTTGCCGCCGAC
>Ga0070686_100000935_pt1 | contig 16809 bp, 11 predicted proteins | sample KBSS23LmetaG_FD_65654 | JGI IMG/M metagenome (GOLD analysis project Ga0070686, IMG submission 65654) | Switchgrass rhizosphere microbial communities from Kellogg Biological Station, Michigan, USA - KBS S2-3L metaG | ecosystem: Host-associated > Plants > Roots > Rhizosphere ... | reverse complement strand
AGCAGAAGTATCCCGGGTTTTCGGGGCTGAATCTTTCCTGGGAAGTTCGGGAAGGGTTGGCGAAACATTTTACGGAATTCCTCCAGCCGAAGCGGGGCCGCATCAAAGCGAAGTCGCCGTCGTTGGAGGCGCAGGTGGCCAATTTGGCCGACGAGATCACGTATTACAGCCACGATCTGGATGATGGATTAACCGCCCGTTTGCTGTCGGAGGAACGGCTCGATCGCGAGGTGCATGTCTGGCGCGTGGCGGCTCTGCAGGTGCGCCGCCAGTTCGGGGAACTCCCCGATGAAAGCCGGCGCTACTACGTCATTCGTTGCATCATTGATGACGAAGTGAAGGACGTGGTCGAGACATCCGAGAAAGCCATCCTGGCAGCGGGAGTGAAATCGGCCGACGAAGTCCGGCGGCAGGCGACGAGGCTCATTCAGTACAGCCCCGGGCGCCGACGGTTGAACCTGGCGTTGCGGAAATATCTTTACCGGAATTTGTATTACAATCCGGAGGTCCATGAGCCCAATCGCCGGGCGGTCCGGATGCTGGAGGAACTATTTCACCACTTTGTGGAAAACCCGCCGACCTTCGATGAACGCTGGCGCCGGCGGGCGCGTCGCGATGGCTGGCCGCGTGTGATCTGCGATTATTTGGCGGGGATGACAGACCGCTTCGCGCTGCAGGAGCATCAGCGCCTGTTTGGGTTGGGAGTGTAGAGGCTCAGCTCGTCACCAATTGGCGCAACACATACGGCAGAATGCCGCCGTGCTGGTAGTAATCGATTTCGATGGGGGTATCGATGCGGCAGCGGACTGGAACATCCTCGGTTTTTCCGTTGGCGCGAGTGACGCGCAGGGTGAGGTCCTGTTGCGGTTTGAGGTTCGGACCGAGGCCGGTGATGTCGTAGGTTTCGGTGCCGTCGAGGCCGAGACTTTGGGCGGTGGTGCCCTCTTTGAACTGAAGGGGAAGCACCCCCATGCCGACGAGGTTGGAGCGGTGAATGCGCTCGAAGCTCTGCGCCACCACGGCGCGTACTCCCAGCAGGCGCGTCCCTTTGGCTGCCCAATCGCGCGAGCTGCCCGTGCCATATTCCTGGCCGGCGATGACAACCAGAGGCACACCCTCTTTCTGGTATTTCATGGCGGCGTCGTAGATCGACATCTGGTCGCCGTCGGGTTGGTGCCTGGTCACGCCGCCCTCAACGCCGGGGACCATCAGGTTTTTGATGCGCACATTGGCGAAGGTGCCGCGCGTCATGACGCGATCGTTGCCGCGCCGCGAACCGTAGCTGTTGAAATCCTCGTACGGCACGCCGTTCTCGAGCAGGTAACGCCCAGCGGGAGAACTCTTCTTGATGCTTCCGGCTGGCGAGATGTGATCGGTAGTCACGGAATCGCCGAAGATGCCCAGGGCGCGCGCCCCGCGGAGTTCGGCGATGACGCCAGATTGAAGGGAGAAATCGACAAAGAATGGCGGTTCCTGGATGTAAGTGCTCTTGGTGTCCCAGGCATAAACAGCGCCGGCGGAGGAAGGGATCTCGTTCCATTTCGGATTCTGCGTGGCGAAATCGGCGTAGAGGCGGCGATACACTTCCGGGCGCAAGGCTGATTCCATGGCCTGGCGCACCTCCTGCAGCGTGGGCCAAATGTCCTGCAGTTTCACAGGGCGCCCGTTGCGGTCGATGCCGAGCGGCTCGGAACTGAGATCGATATCCACGCGTCCGGCCAAGGCAAACGCCACAACCAGGGGAGGGGACATGAGGAAGTTGGCTTTGATGCTTTGATGGACGCGGGCCTCGAAGTTGCGGTTGCCGCTCAAAACGCTGGCGGCGACGAGATCGTTTTTGGTGATGGCATCCTCGACGGCGGCATGGAGCGGCCCGCTGTTGCCGATGCAGGTGGTGCAACCATACCCGACGAGGTTAAACCCGAGTTGGTCGAGATACGGTTGCAAACCGGTGGCCGCCAGATAATCGCTCACCACTCGGCTGCCCGGGGCCAGGCTGGTCTTCACCACCGGATTGACCGTGAGCCCGCGCTCGACGGCCTTGCGCGCCAGCAGTCCGGCCGCCAGCATCACGCTGGGATTGGAGGTGTTGGTGCAACTGGTAATGGCGGCAATCAAGACGCTCCCGTTGCGAAGCTCGGCTTTGAATTTCGGAAACGCCGAGAGCGGAACTTCCTGCGGCAAATCCGGCGACGGATGCTGGTCGCGCATTTCGGATTCGCTCGGCTCCAACTGGATTTTGCGAAAGCCGTAGCTGTGATCGGTGTCGCCCTTGCCGTGTTGCTCGCTGGAAACGCGGACGGCCCCGGCCAGATCATCGCTCGTTTTGCCGAATCCGTTTTCGGTCAGCGGACGCGTGAAGGCGCGGACGAATTCTTCCTTGAGCCGCGGCAGTTCGATGCGGTCCTGGGGGCGTTTCGGGCCGGCGACGCTGGGGACAACCGTGCCCAAATCGACTTCCAAATCGGCGGAGTAATCCAATTGGCCGGCTTGCGGCATGCCGAACAGGCCCTGGGCTCGATAATAGTTCTCGTAAATCTGGCATTGCTCATCGGTGCGTCCGGTGGCCCGCAAATAGCGGACACACTCGGCGTCGATGGGGAAGAAGCCCATGGTGGCGCCATATTCGGGGGCCATGTTGGCGATGGTGGCGCGGTCGACGACCGGCAGCGCTGCGGCGCCTGGCCCGTAGAACTCCACAAATTTCCCCACCACTTTGGCTTTGCGCAGCAACTGCGTGACGGTCAGGGCCAAGTCCGTGGCCGTGACCCCCTCGCGCAGGGAGCCGGTCAAGTAGACACCGACAACATCGGGCGTGAGAAAATAGACCGGCTGCCCGAGCATGCCGGCTTCGGCTTCGATGCCGCCGACGCCCCAGCCGACGATGCCGAGGCCGTTGATCATGGTGGTGTGCGAGTCGGTCCCGACCAACGTGTCAGGATAGTAAAGCTGAGCGGATTGTCCGTCGGTTTGGAAGTCGTGATGAAGAACACCCTTGGCGAGATACTCAAGGTTCACTTGGTGCACGATGCCGATGCCGGGCGGCACGACCTTGAAGGTGTCAAAGGCTTGCATCCCCCATTTCAGGAATTGGTAACGTTCCCGATTGCGGTAAAACTCCATCTCGAGATTGCGGGTCAAAGCCTGCGAAGTCCCGGCGAAGTCGACCTGGACCGAGTGGTCGACCACCAAATCCACCGGCACGAGCGGTTCGATAATCTTCGGGTCGCGATTCAGCCGGGAGACCGCGGAGCGCATGGCGGCGAGATCCACCAGCAGCGGCACACCGGTAAAATCCTGCAGGACAATGCGCGCCACCACGAACGGGATCTCCTCCGTTCGTTGTTCGGCCGGTTTCCATTCCGCCAGGGCGCGCACGTTATGTTCGGTGACCTTCTTGCCGTCGCAATTGCGCAGGACCGATTCCAGGACGAGCCGGATGGAGACCGGCAAGCGGGAGATGCGCCGGAGACCGGACTTTTCGAGGGCGGGCAGGGAATAGAACTGGCCCTGCCGCCCATTTCCCAACCCAAAAGTCTGCCGAGAATCAAAGAGGTTGTGCTTCATAAACGCGAAAGTCGATGAAGCCGAAAATGAAGAGAGGCGTGGGTTATGTCAATCGCAAGCTCGGCTGGAGGTGGTATGGAGTATGTGGTGAGAAAATACCGCCCTCACCCCCAAAAGAGGGAACTCCCTCGGCCGCGTCTGGAGCGCTCCACCGCCTTCGAGTCTCGAGCCGCTTCCTCCCCGCATCACGCGCACAAACGTCGCCCTCTCCCGGGGGGAGAGGGTTGGGGAGGACGGATATCCCGGCATCGCCTAATTCTGCGCATCCTCCTTAACTTCAAACGCGCCAAACTTGCAACGCCAAACGCCGAACGCCAAACGGCGTCAGCGCCCGAGCCCGTGCCGCACGACTGAATGGAGGCCGATCTCGACAGTGGTTTGGCGGCCGAGGAAATCCATCAGCACCATGACCCGGTCCTTGCCCGGCATGACTTGCGTGACAATTGCTTGCAGTCCGTGGAAAATGCCGCCGGAGATGCTGACTTCGTCGCCCGGCGCCGGGCTTTCGCAAATGGAATGAATCCCTTCGTGCCCGAGCAAGCCGCGGATTTCTTCAATGGCGGCTTCGGGGACGGTAGGCCATTTGGAGCCGAAATGAACCACGCCGGCAACCCCGGGGGCGTAGTGGACGCGGGCGAGGCAGGTCTTCCAGTTGAATCGGGCGAACAGGTAATTGGGAAACATCGACTCCGTCACGATCACTTTGCCATGGCGCGTGGAGCGGGCGAAGCGAATGCGGGGATTGAATACATCCACGCCCATCTGGCGAAGGTGCCCGGCCGCAATGTGTTCATGCTTGGGCTGCGAGCGCAGGCAGAACCAAGCAATCGTTACGTCCATGTGCTCCGCCGTTGGCGCGGGCGGGCTGGTCAATGATGTGGCGTCCGACATCGGTGGGAATGATTAGGCGGCAGCTGCTCCCGGTCAAGAAATTGGCGCGAAATGGCAGAGAGAGATGCGCACGGCCACTCAAAGCTCATAAACTTCATCAAGAACGGACAGAAAAACCCGAATTGGCAAAAACATCCGGGCTTTGTGGGTAACTTCGTCGAGCGAATGCTGAAAGATCAGGATCTCGACCAAGGTCGCGACAAGGTTTGTTGCATCACTGCCTCGGAGGGACTCTAACAACGAGGCCGACCTTGCGGGCACGCCACGTTTCCGTTACAAGCAGGCCGCTTTTGACATGGCTGCCCCGGAGCTTCGCTCGTTCTCAATTTCTGGCGTGAGTTATTTGTTGCTGTTCGGCACTGGAACAGCGGCGGGATTTGTCGACTCGATCGCCGGGGGCGGAGGGGTAATCACTTTGCCCGTCCTGTTGAATGTGGGGCTGGGCCCGGCGGAGGCGCTGGGAACGAACAAATTGCAGGCCACATTTGGTTCCGCCAGCGCGACCTGGCATTACGGGCAAGCGGGCCTGATCTCGATGCGCGCGAGCTGGCCGGGGGTTATCGCCACGCTGATAGGAGCCACGGCGGGATCATTGGGAGTGCGCTCTCTGGCTCCGGCTTTGTTGCGGTGGCTTATTCCATGGCTGTTGATAGCCATCGCACTTTATGTGCTGCTCCAGCCCAATCTTGGAAAGCGTGCGAGAAAGCCGCGGTGCGGCTTGTTGCCTTTCCATTTGTTGGTGGGATTGGCGTTGGGATTTTACGACGGTTTTTTCGGGCCAGGCACCGGCACATTTTGGGCCATGGCCTACGTGATTCTTCTGGGATACGACCTTCGCAAGGCGACGGCGCATACCAAATTAATGAACCTGTCGAGCAATGTGGCGTCGCTGCTTATTTTTCTGTTCGCCGGCCAAATGCATTTTGGCGCCGGGCTTTGCCTCGGGGCAGGGCAGTTGGTGGGAGCGCGTCTGGGCAGCCACTTGGTAATTCGTGATGGTGCCCGCTGGATCCGCCCGCTCCTGGTTACGATGGCGTTGGCGATTACGGTGCGCTTGCTGTGGCGCCAGTCGACGTAGCGCAGGGCGTGGAAGTTGGAAGCCTGCGCTGCGTCACCTGCCGCCCGCCGCCGGAACCGCGACAGGCTGGCCGCCTCCCTGCAGGCGCAGGAAGAGCAGTCGCAGACTGTTCAACACCACCACGACCGTGCTGCCTTCGTGGCCGAGCACGCCAATGGTAAGGGGAATGCGACCGAGGAGCGCGCAAATCACCAACACTACCACGGTGCCCAGCGAGATGACCAAATTCTGGCGGATGATCCGGCGCGCCCGTTGGCTCAATCGAAACGCGGTGAGGAAATTCTCCAGTCGATCGTGCATCAGGACCACCGAGGCCTGTTCGAGGGCGGCATCGGAACCACGCGCGCCCATGGCCACGCCGACATCGGCCACGGCCAGGCTGGGTGCGTCATTGACGCCGTCGCCGATCATGGCGACGCGGCGCCCCTGGCGGGTCAGAGAACGGATTGCTTCGACTTTCTCGTCGGGCTTGAGCTCCGCCCGGACTTCATCGACGGCCAACTGAGCCTGGAGATGCTCCCCGGTAGCCCGGCGGTCACCGGTCAGGACGATGCTGCGCAGGTGCAGCGCCCGCAGCGATTCGATGACCGCCCGGGCTTGCGGACGCAGATCATCGCGGAGCACAACACGTCCGGTGAGCGCACCGCAGGAGACCCAGACTTCCGACGAACCGGGTTCGGTGCCCGGCAGGTCGCGCAGAGCGGGCGTCTGCATCACCGGCAGCATCCAATCGCGCTTACCCAATTGGACAGGCACGCCGTTGAGTTCCGCGCGCAAACCAAAGCCCGTGACGCTTTCGATTTGTTGCAGTTCGAGTGGGCTGAGTTGGTTCTGTTTCCCGTGGAGGGTGATGGCCCGGGCCAACGGATGGGTGCTGTGGCGTTCGAGACTGAACGCCAGTTGGGCCACATCCGCTTCGCGGCCTGGCGGGAAGCTTTCCACGCGTTCCACGCGCAGTTCGCCGGTGGTCAAGGTTCCGGTCTTGTCCATGGCCACCACGGAAACCTCCGCCAGGTTTTCAACGGCAGCGCCGCCTCGGAAAAGTATGCCGCGGCGGGCGCTCCAGGCGATGGCCGCCAGAACTGCTGATGGGATGGAAAGCACGAGAGCGCAGGGCGAAGAGACCACCAGCAAGGTCATGGCTTTGTAGAAAGCGCTCTTGCTCACCGCACCGGCAGGACCGACCGACGAGCGGAAGGGGGTGTCGCCGAACCCGCGCCACCAGACGAAGAACATCACCAGCGTCAGCGCCAGGATGCCGTAGGTATAGGGGGTGCCGAACTTGTCGGTGAAACGTTGCGCGGGCGCCTTGAGGTGCTGCGCTTCGCGGATGAGCTGAATGATGCGCTGCAGCGCGCTCTGACTGGCGCGGCGAAGGACGACCGCTTCGAGGGAGCCCCACAGGTTCAGCGTGCCCGCCAGCACGGTGTCACCGAGTTTCTTTTCCACCGGCGTGGCTTCGCCTGTGAGGTTGGATTCGTCGGCGGCGGTGGCGCCGCGAGTGACTTCGGCATCGGCGGGAAACTGTTCGCCAGGCTTGACCAGGAGTTTCATCCCGGGCTCTAGCTGCTCGACGGGCACCCGCGTTTCCGCGCCGGATGCGGTGAGGACGATGGCTTCCTTCGGAGCCGAGTGGAACAAGGAGCGAATCTCGCGGCTGGTGCGTCCCATGGCGAAATGTTCGAGGGCGCCGGAGAGGGAGAAGAGGAAGAGGAGCATGGTCCCTTCGCCCCAAGCGCCGATACTGGCGCTGCCGGCGGCGACCGCGAGCATGAGGAAATGCACATCGAGCGCGCCGTGCTGAAGGCGTTCCCAGACTTCACGAAAGGTGAACCAGGCGCCGGCCAGGCAGGCCAGGGCGTAGAGCGGACGCGCCAACGGCATTTCGCCCAGAAAATACGCCGTCAACCCCAGCGCGCCGCAGAGCCCGGCAGCGATCAATTGCACTTTCCAATCGTGCTCGTGGTCTTCTTCGTCCGGGAGCCGCACTTCGCGCGGGACGATTTTAGGCCACGGCAAAACGCGCCAGCGCCAGAAGGTGGGTGCAGTGGGGCAGGTGACGCGCGCGATGGTGGTGGTGGTCCCCTCGTGTTGCACGGTCAGATTGGGCTGGGCGCCCTCGCCTTCCGGATGCGCGCAGGTGGAACAGTCCGGGGCGCCATCCAGCAGCACACAGCGTGGATTGCCGGGCTGCTCCTGCAAGCGGCGCAGACGGCTGCTCACGGCCGCCTCAATTTCGCCGGGGTTGGGTCGCCCGATGGTAGCCACGGAAATAGCCTGATGGGCCCGATCGATGCGAACAGCTTCCAAGGCAGGTTCCTCGGCGAACACCTCCGCCACTGACTTCACCAGGCAACTGGTGGGCGTTTCGGCGGGCGTGTCGGTGGAACCGGGTTGTTTCATTCGTTGTGTTGCCGCGCCTCGTGCCATCCGTCGCGCGAACCGCGGCATAGCAAGAGGATAGAGCCTCGCTGTGGCATTGCAATTCCTGGGATCGGGATGGTTCGCTGGACGCGAGATGATTTGAAGATTGGTCAACGGTCAGCGTCTCTTCTTCATGCCCGCGCCTTCGCCGTTCTCCCGCCGTGAGTTTCTTGATGCCACCGCGTTCGCCGGCGTCATGGCCCTGGTGCCGCTTCCCAGCCCGGGAGCGGCGCCCCTGGCGACGGTACCCGCGCGGCGGCTGGAGCGATTGGCCACCGGCGCGAACATTTGCCGGTGGTTCCGATTTCCTGTCAACGAATCGACGGAGCATTTTGCCAATTACATTCCTGGAGACGAGGCGGCATTGATGGCGCGCATGGGCCTGAAACACGTTCGTCTTTGCGTGGCGCCGCGGAACATGATGGAGGCGGCCACCGGTGCGGTGCGCGAGGAGCCCGCGCGATTTCTCGAAGCAGCGCTGCGGCGCTTTCACCGGGCGGGGCTGCTCGTCATGGTGGATATCCACAATGAGGATCGCGCTGTAGAAGTGGAGCGTGCCTGGCAGGATGCCTTCGTCAGATTTTGGGGCGCGTTGGCGGCACGGCTGGCGAGGTTTGACCCGGAGTTCACGATGCTGGAAATTGTCAACGAGCCGGTGTTCGCCAAACGCGAGGAGGAATGGAACGAACTGAACGTTCGTCTTGCCACGGCCATTCGCGAAAATGCCCCGCGGCACACCATCGTGACTTCCGGCCCCAACTGGGGCGGCATTAGCGGCCTGCAGAAATTGCGGCCCCTGGCCGATGGCAACGTGGTTTATTCGTTTCATTGCTACGACCCGTTCACCTTTACGCACCAGGGCGCGACTTGGTCCAGTGACGCAGTGAAACCGCTCCGCGCGGTGCCGTATCCGTCCAGTGCGGAGGCGGTGGCGCCGCTCTTGCCGGCACTGGAGGCGCATCCCGCATCGAGAAAGTTGCTGGAAAAGTACGGTCAGGAACAATGGAACAAGGAGAAGCTCGCGGCGCGGTTTCAACAAGCCATCGCCTGGGGGGCAGAGCATCACGTACCGCTTTATTGCGGTGAGTTCGGCGTCTTCCCGCCGTATGCGAAGGCCGAGCATCGGGCGAATTGGTTTCGCGACTTCGGCGAGGTGCTCGCGGCCGGCAAAATCGGCTGGGCCGTGTGGGGCTGGGACGAAGGATTTGGCCTCAACCGACAACTGGTAGCCGGCCAACCGTCGGTCGACACCGTGGTGGCGCGGGCATTGGGGTTAAAGGTCGATTGAAGGATTCAACAGATTGAACGATTGAACAGGTAAGGATTGACTCCGGAGGGCGGCTCTCTATTCTCGGCGGCGATTTGATGAAGGTCGATGGCTCCTCGAAGTTCGAGTTACGGCGCGCGCACGGCGCGTCGGTGGGAGCCGTTGCGGCCAAATGGAGCGTAAAGCCCCTCGCCGTTATGCGCATGGCCCGCCGGCACTGGAACCTAAGCCTGTGTCTGTGGAGGAGCGGGGAGCAGCGCGCGAGAACCTAACAGAAACCGATTCTAACTCGCCCTGCTCCCGAAAAGGAGCAGGGCTTTTTTTATGCCTGAACTCAATCCTGCTCGAATGGAAACGGACCGTCCCGCGACCATGCTGCCGGCCAGTCCGCTGACGTCGGCCACGGCGGTGCTGATCGCACTCAGCTTCTGTCATTTGCTGAACGACACAATTCAGGCTCTGATTCCCGCCATTTACCCGCTGTTGAAGGATTCCTTTCATCTGAATTTCACGCAGATCGGTTTGATCACGCTCACGTTCCAGTTGGTGAGTTCGGTGCTGCAGCCGGTGGTGGGGCTATACACGGATCGGCATCCGCAGCCGTATTCGCTGGCGGTGGGAATGGGAGTGACGCTCTGCGGATTGGTGCTGCTGGCTTTGGCTGCGACTTACCAGGTGGTCTTGTTCGCCGCCGCTCTGGTTGGCACTGGCTCGGCCGTGTTCCATCCGGAATCCTCCCGGATGGCCCGGCTGGCCTCGGGCGGCCGGCATGGGTTTGCGCAATCTCTTTTTCAAGTGGGCGGCAATATGGGAACGGCCCTTGGTCCGCTCCTGGCGGCCTGGATCATTGTTCCCCGCGGCCAGCGGCACATTCTTTGGTTCAGCATGCTGGCCTTTGCCGGGATCGTGATTCTGTCCCGAGTGGGCGGGTGGTACCTGCGCAAGGTGGCGGTGGTTCAACGTCCGAGCAGGCCCATGGCTGCGCTGCCGACCAGATTGCGCGCGCGCCAGGTGAGCGTGGCGCTGTTCATATTGCTGGTGTTGATGTTTTCGAAGTTTTTCTACCTCGCCTCGATGACGAATTATTACACGTTTTATCTCATGCACCGATTTGGACTCTCTGTGCAGGGAGCGCAGATATATCTATTCATCTTCCTGTTCGCGGGCGCGTGCGGAACGCTCGCCGGAGGTCCCGTGGGCGATCGCATTGGACGCAAGCGTGTGATTTGGGTCTCCATTTTGGGGATGGCGCCGTTCTCGCTGCTCATGCCGCATGCCGGCTTGTTTGGAACGGCGGTGCTTTCGGTGTTTGCGTCGCTGGTGATGGCATCGGCGTTCCCGGCCATTCTTGTTTACGCCACCGAGTTGATGCCGGGGAAAGTGGGCATGATCGCGGGACTCTTCTTTGGCCTGGCCTTCGGTCTGGCCGGCATTGCGTCCGCCGTGCTGGGCAAGCTGGCCGATTTGACCGGCGTGGAGTTTGTGATCCTGGCCTGCTCGTTTCTGCCGTTGCTCGGATTGCTGACGTGGTTTCTGCCGGACGTGGAGAAGGAGGAGCGGCCGATTTGACCTGCACAGACCCCAGCGCAGCAGAGGCGCACCCGAAGCACGCGTCAACGGCCGGTAGTTCATGGTTGATGGTTGAAAGTTGAAAAAGGCCGGGTGACCACGGATTGCCCCTGTAATTTACAGAACGAGCATTGCCTCATGCGGAGCAGCGTTTAGGCTCGGCGGCGTGGCATGAACGCATGAACGTGCGGGGCGCACTCGTTGGGTTGGTGGCGGCGGGTTGTTTGTTGTCGGGAACACCCGGCGTCGCGGCCAAGCTGGAGGCAGGAGTTTTGCCGGCGACGGATCTGTTCCAGGACGGATTGATCCCTCGCTTGCGGATCGAACTCTCGGCGGAGGCGCGCGCATCGCTGCGGAGCAAACCGCGCACGTACGTCACGGCCACCATCCGCGAAGGGGCGCACGTTTACACCAACGTTTCCATCCGGCTGAAAGGGGGCCCGGGCAGCTTCCGGCAATTGGACGATCGCCCGGCGTTCACCGTTAATTTTGGGCGGCTGGCGCCCGGGCAGAAGTTTCATGGCTTGCGCAAGCTGCACCTGAACAACTCCGTGCAGGACACGACCTATTTGTCGGAGAAGATCTGCCGCGAAATGTTTGAGGCGGCGGGAGTTCCCTCGCCGCGTGCCGGGCATGCCGTGGTTGACCTGGAGGGACGGCTGCTGGGTCTGTACGTGTTGGTGGAGGGAATCGATAAGCAGTTTCTCGGGCGTTATTTCAAGGATACCAAAGGGAATCTTTATGACGGCCATTCGCAGAATGATGTGACGCAACGCATGCGGACTAACTCCGGGGAGAGCCGGAAAGAGCAATCGGCCTTGCAAGCGCTGGCCAATGCCATCCGCGAGCCCGACTTGCAGCGCCGGCTGACGGCAGTGGAGAAGACGCTGGACCTGGAGCGGTTTATTTCCTTCATCGCCATGGAAATCATTGTCTGCCATTGGGACGGTTACGCGCTCAACCGGAACAATTTCAGGATCTATCATGACCGCGACGCGGAGCGGCTGGTGTTTTTGCCCCAAGGGCTGGACCAGACGTTTCAGCGACAGAACATCCAGGCTTTCCCTCCGATGGTGGGGGCGGTGGCCAAGGCGGTCTTCGAGATTCCGGAGGCAGCGGAGCGTTATCGGGCGCGACAACTCGAGCTGCTGACCAACGTTCTGTCGGTTACGCCACTGGCTCAGCATGTGTCGCAAGTGGCGTCGAATGTGGATTTGGTCTTGCAGAACATTGACCCGGGAGCGTCAGGCTCTTATCTCAGCCGCGCTGGTTCATTCCGGCGCCGGATTCGGCAACGGCTCGACGGGTTGAAGCGGCAACTGTCCGGCACATCCTCGGAGGACGAATATGCGCAGAAGATGAAACTGCCCGGCTGGGAGTCGCAGGTCGATCGTGGCGACGTGGTGATGCGGGAAGAACGCGGCGACAACGGTCACACTTGGCTGCATGTCCGCGCCAATGCCGCCGGAGCGGGTTCGTGGCGGGCCCGCTTGGCGCTGGAGCCGGGGCGGTATCGGTTGGAAGGGATGGTGAAGCTGCAGGGTGTGAAACTGAGCGAAGGCGACCCAAAGAGCGGGGTGGGGCTGCGGATCTCGCGTCGAAAGTTTTCGCGGAAGCTGACGGGCGACCTCGGCTGGACGCCGCTGACGTTCGACTTTGAGGTGACCCCGGATAAGTCGGAAGTGGAGCTGGTCTGTGAACTGCGCGCTGAGGGGGGCCAGGCTTGGTTCGATCTGACGACGCTGCAATTGCTGCGGCGGCAATAGGCTCGCTTTTTTCGGGGCGACGTCGTATGCCTCGCCTTCGGTGATGGGCTTCTGGTTGCCATGGAACGAGCGCAGGCGGATGGCTCGCGGCTTGAGGGCCGCGGGCGCGGCTTTGCTGCTGCTGGCCGGGTTCGGGCGAATTCAGGGGGCGGAGCCAATGCGCTATTTGCATCATCCGCCGGAATCGCCGTCGGATCGGAGGTATCTGTATCACTGGAAGATTCTGGAGACGGCCCTGGAGAAGACGGTGCCAGCCTATGGGCCGTATGTGATGGAGGCCTCGGAGTTCATGACGGAAAAGCGGCAGGCGTATGAACTGAAGCACGCGACGGGGAAATTGACCGTGATGTATTTAGGGACGACGCCGGAGATGGAACGGGAATTGGTGCCCGTGCGGATTCCGGTGGACAAGAATCTTGGGGGATATTGTTTGTTTTTGATTCGCAAGGAGGCGCAGGGGTTGTTTGCTCGGGTGGAGACGCTGGAGGAGTTGCGGCGATTTCGATTTGGGCTGGGGCTGGGTTGGATCGACGTCGACATTTTGCGCACGAACCAGTTTCAGGTGGTGACGGGCTCGAGTTACGACGGGCTGTTTGAGATGCTGGTGAACCGCCGGTTCGATGTGTTTCTGCGGGCGGCGGTGGAGGTTCTGGACGAGTATCAGGCGCGGCGTGAGTTGATGCCGGAATTGCAGATTGAGGAGCGGCTCGTTCTGTATTATCCGATGCCGATGTATTTCTGGTTTGCCAAGACTGAGCAGGGCGGGCGGCTGGCGGCGCGGGCAGAAGCCGGCATGCGCAAGATGTTGGACGACGGCACGTATGACCAGATATTTGAGCAATACCAGGGGCCGAAGATTCGGCAGCTGAACCTGGCGGGGCGAAAGATTTTCCGAATCGACAATCCTTTTTTGGGTCCGGAGACGCCATTGGCCGAGCGGCGGCTTTGGTTCACACCGGAATCGTATCGAGAAGGGGGGCGTTGAGCCAAGCGGGTATGCATCGCCGACGACGCTCGATTGCTTTTCTGGTGGCGGCAATGCTGGTGGGAGCGACGACCCTGGTGCTGGGTTTGTTCGCGTGGGTGAACCATCGCAGCGAATGCATGCGTCAGACGGCGCGACTGGAGTCGGAGCATCACACGACCGTGGAGCAACTGGCGGTGAGCTTGACGTTGCCGGTGTGGAACTTCGATCGGGCGCAAATTGATCGAGTGCTGGAGAGTGCCATGCAGAATCCGGAGCTCGCGGCCGTGCTGGTGCGCCTGGAGGATGTGCATGCCACCGTGCATGGACGTGGACGCGATGGGCAATGGAGGGTGCAGTCGATTGTTCGCGAACCGGTTTCGGCGGATTTGCTGGCGCAAACCGCCAGGATTGCCATGGGGACGGAGACGCTGGGCACGGTGCGGGCGTTTGTGACACCGCGGTTCATGCAGCAAGCGCTGCGTCAGGAGCTGGCCTCGAACATCATCATCATTGTGATCCTGGACGGCCTGTTGGTAACCGGGCTTTATCTGCTGTTGTGGCGTTTGGTGTTGAGGCCAATTCAGGCCCTGGAGCGTCGGGCAGGCGAGGTGAGCCAGGGCGGGAGCGCCGGCATGCCGTTGGCCGCGCCGCGCTTCCAAGGGGAGTTGGAGGGACTGCGGGCCTCGCTGGACGATATGATTCGGCTGCTGCACGGGCGCTACGATGCGTTGCAGGAAAGTCAGCGCACGCTTTCCACACTCCTGAGCAATCTGCCCGGGGTGGCCTATCGCTGTCGCAATGACCCCGATTGGACGATGGAGATTGTCAGTGATGCCTGCCGGGAACTGACCGGCTATGCGACCGAGGAGCTCATTGAAAATCGCAAGACCAGCTATGGCCGGTTGATTCATCCGGACGAGCGCGGGAGAGTTTGGGACGAAGTCCAAGCATGCTTGCGCGAGCATCGTCCGTTTGAGTTGACCTATCGGATCCGCACGGCCGACGGCGCGGAGAAGTGGGTTTGGGAGCGGGGACGTGGCGTTTATGGGCCGGACGGCGTGCTGATGGCCTTGGAAGGATTCATCAACGATGTGACGGCGCGGCACCGGGCGGAAGAGGAACGGCAGGGCGCCGTGTTACGGGAACAGCGTGCGCGGGAGGATTTCACGCGGCGCCTCATTGCCTCGCAGGAGGCGGAGCGGCGGCGCATCGCCGGCGAATTGCATGACAGTCTTGGTCAGAATCTCCTATTGATAAAGAACCGTTCCGAACTGGCGCTGGGGGTGGCGGGGACGCGTCCGGAAGTGCTGCGGCAATTGGAGAGCATCAATGAGGTTGCCTCCCAGGCCATCGAGGAGGTGCGTCAGATCTCCCATGATCTTCGTCCGTATCAGTTGGACCAGTTGGGCTTGACGCGTTCGCTGGAAGTGATGATCGACAACGCCGCCCGCTCGAGCTCCATTGTGTTTGAGCGAAAGCTGGACTTTGCGGACGACGGGATCGCCGGCGACGCGGCCACGAACTTGTATCGGGTGGTGCAGGAATGTTTGAACAATGTGCTGAAGCATTCGCGCGCGCGCCACGCGCGCGTCGAGTTGGAGAGAGACATTCACGAGCTGCGATTGCACCTGAGTGATGATGGGGTGGGTTTTGACGCCTCGACCGCGCAAGCGCCGGGCGCCACCGCCTTTGGCCTGCGGAACATCGCGGAGCGGGTCCGGATTATGGGAGGGCGATTGCGCATCACTTCACGACCGGGGGCGGGAACGAGCACCGAGGTACGAATTCCTTTGGCGGAGCGGGAAGGGGAGTGAGGCAAATCGCTCTGGTCTTTGCGCTGGTGGTGCGGCAGGCTTGGAGCGCATGGCAGGCCGGCTCAGGGTGTTAATTGTCGATGATCATCCGTTGTTTCGTCAGGGATTGAAACAGGTGGTGCAGGAAGACCCGCAGTTCGAGGTCGTCGGCGAAGCCGGCGATGGCAAGGTGGCATGGGAACAAATCCGGGAAAAGAAACCGGACATCGCTGTCCTCGACGTCAGTCTGCCAAGTCTATCCGGTTTGGACGTGGCCGCCAAAGTGCGCGACGAGAATCTGGCCACGCGCGTGGTCATCCTGACCATGTATAAAGAGGAGGAGACCTTCAACCGCGCGCTGGACCTGGGAGTGCATGGCTTTGTCCTGAAGGAGAATGCGGTCCAGGACATTTTGAACAGCCTGACTTCGGTGGCACGCGGCGAGCATTATCTGAGCCCGTCGATCTCGGGGTATCTGGTGCGGCGGCGCAGCCGCAATGAAGAACTCACCCGGAAGAAACCGGGGCTGGAAGATCTCACCAAGGCCGAGCGGCGAATCCTCAAGCTTATCGCGGAAAAAAAGACGAGCCGCGAGATTGCCGCCGAACTGTTCGTGAGCCCGCGGACCGTCGAGGCGCATCGCGCCAACATTTGCAGCAAGCTGGAGCTGCATGGGAGCCATAGTTTGCTTCAGTTCGCCCTCGAGAATCGCGCGGCCCTCTAACCACGGAGAGACGGAGCAGCCCGGAAGTTCCACCTCGAATGGACGCGAGTGGCGAAGGGCTTCGGTTCTTCGCTGGTCGCTTGCCCAGGTTGATTGCGCACGCGCCGCGGGCGAACACGATTCAAACCGACACCCGACACCAGACCTCTCTCGTACGTAGGTTCACGTACGAAAATAGCGAGGGCTGCGGATATGAAAATATGGGGGGTCAACAATTTCCATGGGCGGGCGCACGGCCGATGGTGGCACGTGCCGGAGAGGACCGGACGAAGTTTATGCGATTAATGATAGTTGATGACCATGCGGCAGTGCGCCAGTTGATCCGCCATTTGGTGACGACTGAAGCAGATGCAGTGTGCGAATGCGCGTCCGGAGATGATGCATTGCAGCAGGTGGAGGATTTTCGTCCCGACACCGTGACGCTGGACATCCGGATGCCAGGGTTGTCGTGGCTGCAAACCACGCGGGCGCTGCTGCAGGCCCAGCCATCCGCTCGTGTTTATGTAGTGACAAGCCACGACCAACCGGATTTTCGGCAAGCCGCGTTGGACGCCGGCGCAGCGGGATATGTGGCCAAAGACAATCTGATTCGGCTGCGAGCGACGCTGGCGCCTGACATGGACGCGCCGCCTGGAGCGGAAGGGCAGCGGGTGGCACGGAAGCCGTCGCCGGGACAGGAGTCGACGCGGATAGGCGAGTTATCAGCGGCCGTGGCGATGGAGCGAGTGCGTCAGTTGGAGCGGCGGGTGCGTGAGCTTGAGTC
>Ga0070686_100000932_pt1 | contig 16826 bp, 13 predicted proteins | sample KBSS23LmetaG_FD_65654 | JGI IMG/M metagenome (GOLD analysis project Ga0070686, IMG submission 65654) | Switchgrass rhizosphere microbial communities from Kellogg Biological Station, Michigan, USA - KBS S2-3L metaG | ecosystem: Host-associated > Plants > Roots > Rhizosphere ... | reverse complement strand
CGGCTTCGAAGCGTTGGTCACTGGCAACGGTCGAATTCAAGGCAATCTCACCTACGACGACGCTGGCGCCTCCAAAAGCGTGAAAGCCATCGAAGTCACTAGCATTGCCATTTCCCCGGATCAGATTCACGCCACCATTCGCGGAACCTGCACGATCAACGGCAAAGGCGTCTATCGATTCATCCTCGAAGTCGATGACTTTGGCGAACCCGGCCGCGGACTCGATCGCTTCGAAATCACCCTCGAAGACGGCTACCACGCCGGCGGAACCGTGATCCGCCCGGGCAACATCCAGGTCCATCGGTGAATGCGAAGCTGCCCGCTCCTGCAGAATCGCTCCCGGCTTTGCTCAAGAGGATTCATGAAAACTGTCACCGTATTCCGAGACTCTCCACAATTTGCGAATGCTGAAACCCGATCCTTCGCCGCCTCAAAACTGGGCCGGGAGCTAAATGCTGACGTGTCTGATCTCCGCGGTCATCAAAGTCCCTGCGAATGGCCCGCTGATTGGCGTCGCGCGATGCTGCCGAGTTCGCTGAAGGCGCGGTTCCGCAGTTCACCTTCGGGAAAACGCGCGGCCCATTGCCCGGCGGCGGGCAGGTCAAGCGAAGCCCAGGCATTCAGCACGGCGATGGCCGCTTCGGTTTGCGCTCGGCCGGCCGGAATTTTTTCCACCACAAGGGTGGCGGCTTCGACCGGGGACGTTTGGGATTGAACGGAGGCCAGTTGGGCAATGAGTCGATCGCGTTGTTCGCCGGCGGCGCCGGTCAACGCCCAATTGAGGGCGGAGGAAAAGTCCTTTTCGGCCCAACGTTGGATGACCGCTTGCAGTCCCCCGTTCGGGTTATCCTCAGTCACCCATTGACTGAGCATCCGAACGGCTTCCGCAGGATCGCTCTCTGCGATTTGCAGGCAAACTTCGGTGAGGATCGCGTCTCGTTCGGCGGGGTTGTTCAGCGTGGCCGCCCAATGCAACGCCGCGGAAAAGTCGGTCGCCGCCCAGAGTTGAGCCACGCCACGCAGGAGTTGATCGTGGGTGTCACCCATGGAATTCGCTTCGGCGAACTGCGCGGCCGCGAGCGGGTCGGCGCCAACCAATTGCGCGAGGAGATTGGTGAACACGATTTCGCGATCGTCGAGATTCGCCGAGGCCAGCGCCGCTTGAATCTGGACCAGCAAATCCGCCGGAACGGGGGCGGCATGGGTTTGAACCGGGGCCCGGGGCGTGCGCAACGGCTTCACGGGCGCAATGGTTTCTTTGGCCGATGGTTTCTGAGAGCCTTCGGCAGTCGGCTCCAATGCGGCTCGCTCAAGCTGTGTCGCGGCGGGCTGGTTTATCGGCGCCTGTGAAGCGGACCTCCACAAGCTCAAGACAATGCCGACGGATAAGATGGCAACCCAGGCGAGAACGAGCTTCGTTTTCATGCGGAAAATGCTGCCAGTTCGCCCCCTTTGGTTATTCCGGGACGAACTGGCCGTGAGAGATAGATGTTACAACGTGCCGGGCGGGCGAGGAAGCGCTGACGTTCCGCGCACGGCGTTGAGCATGTTCTGGTCTGTAATAGCGCCCGTGGTCCAATTGAAGATTCTTCCGTTGATGTCCCAGCAAGTGCCGAACATTCCCCGGCTGTTGATGGCATCATGCACGTACTTGTTCCAGTAGGTCACCGACGCGTAATTCAAGTCGATCAACCCACCGGTCAAGTCCGGCTCGGCCGGCTTCTTATCCGCCGCCCATTCGCCAAAGAGCACGGGATACCCGTTGTTGACGAACTTGGTCTTCATCTTGTCCATTTCCCCGTTCAGGTAGGCTTCTTCGCAATTCCAGTTCGGGTTGCGCGACGGCAAGGTGGTGGAGTGATAATTCTGTCCCCAGAAGTAGAACATATTACCCCACGACTGATCGCTGGTCAGTTCGACGAACTGCCACGGCTCGTAATAGTGGACTTCAAGCATCAAACGACCCGGCGTCGGATCGCTGGGCATGGTCACCCAATCATAGGATTTGGTGGTGTTGGTGTTGGGCCCTTGAACGATGATCCAGCGGGTGGTGTTGTTGCCGCCGGTGGCGCGGATCGTGTTGATCCAATTTTGGTAGTACTGGAACAGCACGGCGGTCTTCGGCTGAGTGTCGGCGTTCGGTTCATTGGCGCAAGCGAAGAGCAGATGGCTGTCGTAATTCTTAAAGTTGTTCGCGATCTGCTGCCACAGAGTTTGCAGGTGGCTGTTGAGCCTCGAATCATAGCGCGTAAAGGTGTTGTTTTCAAACCAGCCGTTATCCCAGTGATCGTTGAGAACGACGTACAGGTTCTTGGCGATGCACCAGTCCACCACCTGCTTGACCCGCGCCATGTAAACCGGGTCAATGGCGTAGGTGTGAGAGTTTGCGTGGCTGTTCCACGCGCACGGGATGCGAACGGTGTTGAATCCCTGGGCGGCAATCTGGTTGATCAAGGCCTGCGTCGCCGCAGGTCCCCAGCAGCCTTCGCCGCACGGCGGCTCAAGGGTGTTGCCCAGATTCCACCCGTGGCTGGGCGAGGGTAGTTGCGCGAGGGCGATTTCCTGACGCATCAGCAGGCAGGCGATCGCGAGAAACAGAATACTTAACTTCTTGTTCATCTTTTACTCTCCTTCAGGTTTAGTGTTGCTGAAACACCGCGACAGTTCGTCACGAAACGCCTCGCAGTGAACGGCAAGCAACGATTGCCTGCAGCCAAAGAGATGGCATCCGCAATTTTCTGGCGTAGTGGTCAATCACGTTTTTACCAAAGCTGCCGGAATCGGGTAGTCGGGTGAACTCATGAGGGGCATTCCCTGAGGGCCCAACCGGAAAATCCCCCAGGAGTCTGTTGAATAATGTTGACCATTCATTTCGCGTCAGGCCGTTCACCGCCAGCCCGGCCGCACGCTGAACTGTTTTGGCCAACTCGCTTCACGCCGCTTCTAGTTCTGCACGAAGGTCGTGACGCTCTTGGGATCGAGCGTGCCGGTGAACGAGCCGCCGGTGACGGAGTAGGTCGGACCCTGCAGGAGACCTTTGGTGTTCGACGTTGCGTACGAACTCATGGAGGCCGCATTTCCGTTGCTGATCGCGAAGGTCTGGTTCCTGGTTTGGGACGAGGTGTTGATCGAAACGATCACAAGTTTGCCCGCGTTCACAAAGGCGCTGTGATAAGTCCCGGTAGCGCCGCCCGTCGCATCCACCCGCACGGCGCCGTTGCGAACGAACTTCGCGTATTGGCCCATGACGTAACCGCGAATATGAATGACGCTGCCGCCCGGCTCGATGAGATTGCAGTTGGGCTGGCGGAGGTACCACCAGACATAGGCATTGGCGAAATTAATCGTGAGTTGATTGTGGATTTCGACCGCGGTATCCAGCGCCCCGGTGATGGTCTGGTCATCACTGTAATGTTCCGTCATCCAGATGTCCTTGCCAAGATTGTAAGCTTCGGTCCAAAGCCCGTTGTGGTTGGCGCCATACCAATGATAGGCGCAGATGTCGGTGTTGGCGGCGCCGGTCGGGTTGGCCAGGATTGAGTCCGAGTAAACCCTCAGGTAGTTGAAGGTTTCCGGCATCATCAGACGCGTGTTGAAGCCCGCCCCGTAGTTCACGATGAAATCGAACAATTGCTGCTCCGTCCAGGAGCACGAGTCGTAGGTGACACTAATGTTCGGCTCGTTCTGGACGGAAAGGGCGTACAATCCAGGGATGTTGCTCGCAAAAGAATTCAGCCAGGCGACGTAGTTGCCGTATTGTTGCGGCAAGAGGCTCCCGCCAATGGTGCTCTGGTTGTCCTTCATGTAGGCGGGAGGGGACCATGGACTGGCGAAGACAATCGCGCCGCGGGCCTGCGCTTTTTGCGCGTTGGTGATTTCAGGCGTCCAATTTCCGTTGGCGTCGATTTGGACCCGCAGGATGCTCAAGCCGAGCGTGCCAAACAAAACATCGCATTCCGGATCCGTGAGGTAACCATGCCAGGCGCTGGACCCGCCAAAGCCACGGATGGTCTGGCGAGCCGCCGCCTGATTGATGGCGCAGGTGGAGCTGGCCGCATGCGCGGCTCCCGTCAGTAACAGGCTCACGAGGACGACAAGGGCGCAGAGATAATTCGTACTACGGTTCGTCATTGTTTTCAAAAGTTTATGGACCCATGTTGGACGGCGATGCCCATTCGTCACGGGGCCTGGAAGGCCCATTGCTGGTTATTGCCGCCGCTGTATGTCCACAATTGGACGAGCGCGCCGTCGGCGGTCGAGGCCCCGTTCACATCAAGGCAGGAGCCGGTCGCGTGAGTCGGCGTGAGTCGGTAATAGCCGCCACTGGTTGCGGTGAAGGTAAACTTCTGATTCGTGCCGTTGAGCCAATCCCACAACTGGACTTTCGTGCCATTGGCAGTTCCCCAATTGCTAACTTCAACAGCCCGGCCGCTTTGCACGCCGATGATGCTGTATTGGCCCGAGCCTCGATCCGTCACCGTCCAGCGCTGATTGTTCCCTCCGCCGTATGCCCACTGGATGATCTGGGTGCCGTTGGCGGTTTGCGCGCCATTCGCGTCCATCGCCTTGCCGCTGTGCCGGGCGATGATTTTATACGTGCCGTTGGCGACCGGGCCGCCTCCTCCAGGAGGAGGAAGCGCCGCTCCGCCATTCACCGCGGTGATGTTGGCCTGGTCCAGGACCGCGCCCGTATTCCAATCGAAACTCACGCCCGGAATGTCCCAAAAGAAGGGATACAGTCTGTGACTGCGAGCGGAGTCGCCCACCTTCTTGTGGAAATAGGTCCGCGAAGCAAGATGCCGGTTGAGATCGTCACCGGTGAGAGTACTGCGCTTCATCGCGGTGAACTCGCCGACCATCACGGGAACTCCCACGTTGATCCATTTCGTGACCATTTTCTGGAACTCGTCGTCGACATAAGAGTCTTCGCCCCAGGTGGAGTTGCGAGACGGATTGGTGGTGGAATGATATGCCGCTCCCCAGAAGTACGCCATCACACCCCAAGTCTCATCCTGGGTCATGAGGGTAAAATTAAACGGGTCGTAAAAGTGCACCTCGACCATCAGGCGATTGGCCGTTGAATCCGCGGGGAGACTGGTCATCAAACTCTGGGACAACTCGATGTTCGTGTTCGGCGCCTGGACCACCAGCCAGCGAGAACTGTTGTTGCCGCCCTTGGATCGGACAGCGCTGATGAACGTGTTGTAGTACGTCCGCAACGTGTTCCATTCCGCGGCCGTATCGCAGTTCGGTTCGTTCGCGCCGGCAAACAATACACGGCTGTCATAGTTGGCGAAGGCGGTCGCGATCTGCCCCCAATAGGAACTCATTTTCGCGTTGATCGTCGCATCGACGGTGTCGCCGATGTGGTTCTCCAGCCAGCCGCCGTCCCAATGGCAATTGATGATGACGTACATGTTTTTGGCCAAACACCAGTCCGTCACCTGCTTGACCCGGTTCATATACGTGGAATCGATTTGGCGGGTGGACTGATTCGCGTGGCTGTCCCACGCGCACGGAATGCGAACGGCGTTGAACCCCTGCGCGGCCACAGAGTTGATCAGCGCCTGGCTTGCTGTCCCTCCCCAGCAACCTTCGCCACAGGGCGCCTCCAGGGTGTTGCCCAGGTTCCATCCCTTGGTGGCTGCGGGCAGTTGCGCGAACGCGGCCTTCGGAAATACCAGCAGGCAGGCGATCGCGATAAACAGGCTATTTAACCTCTTGTTCATGCTTCCTCATTGTTTAGGTTTTTGCGCAGGCAAAACACCGGCGTAATGGGTCGCGAGGAGCGCGGCGCTTGCGTGGTGTTAAATGGAGTGTGACCAAAGTTCAGGTCGAGCGACTAGTCAGATAAACTCACGATGGAGTTTTCCCGATGCGACGGTCAGGGTCGCTCATGGCAATGTCACCGCGGCTGGCGCGCAGGTTTAAATCTAGCCAGGTTGCCGAGTTCGCTGTACGCGCGCGCCCGCCCGTCAAACGTTCACGGCCGGGCCGGCATCTCGGCAAGCTTGGCCACCGCCTGGGCGCGAGAGTGGACGTGAAGTTTCTCGTAGATGCTTTGAACGTGCGTATTCACGGTGGAGATGCTGATGTTGAGGGCCTCGGTAATTTCCTTGTAGAAGTAACCGCGCGCCAGCAATTCGAGCACTTCGCGTTCGCGAGGGGAAAGGCCCTCGGTTTTAAGCGGCGCGGCAGGGGTCTCGTGAAATGATTGCACGACTTTGCGGGCGATGTAACTAGTCATGGGCGCGCCCCCTTCCAGCGCCTGTTTGAGCGAGGCAATTAATTCCTCACGCGGCGTCCGCTTGAGCAGATAGCCCGATGCGCCCGCCTTCAACGCGTCGAAAATATGCGTCGTGTCGCCATAAACCGTGAGCATCACGAATTGGGTGTCGGGCATCGCCGGTTTGAGCCGGCGCACGCATTCGATGCCGCTCTGTCCCGGAAGATTGATGTCCACCAGCACGATGCGCGGTTTTTCCTCCGGCAATTTGGCGATGGCGCTCTCGGCGCTGTCATACACCGAAAGGCAACGGAATCCCTCGGCGCGATTGATCCATCCGTTCAAGATTTGTCGAATGGAAGCATCGTCCTCCACTATGGAAACGAGAACGCTCAATGGCTTCTTCTGTATCATGACTTCGCGGCCCGCCGCCAATCGGTAATTCCTACGATATGGGAAAAAGAGCTCTCAGTGAGCGGTCGCATCCAGATTGATAACGAAAGATACCTTCGTTCCCTTCCCAGGGACAGTATCAATCGCGCACGTTCCCCCGATTTTGTCGAGGCGCCGACGCATGTTGGCCAGCCCGTTTCCAAAGTCCTTTCGCTCCGATTCCGACGGCGAAAATCCGCAACCATTGTCCTCCAGCATCAGCACGAATTCGGTGGAAGTCAGGCGGGCGCCGATTCGCGCCTCGGACGCTCCAGAGTGTTTTACGACATTGTGCAGCGCTTCCTTGAAGGCCAGAAACAGATTGTGGCGCGCCTCAGCGGTCAGCGGGAACGCCGGGATCTGCAGCGGCACATCGAAGCGGCAACGGACGTTGGCGGCGCCCAGAAAATCCTGCGCGAAGTTTTCAAGATACGCCATCAGACTATCGAGCGTGTCATGCTGCGGATTGATGGCCCAAACGATTTCGTCCATGGACCGCGTCAACTCGCGCGCGGTGGTGTGAATTTGATCGAGATTTCCGGCGGTGGAAGAGCTTTCCTCCAAAGCGCCCCGCGCCGGATCGCTTAACATCGTGATGCGAGTCAAGGTCGAGCCGAGATCGTCGTGGATGTCCTTCGCGATGCGGGCCCGTTCGTTTTCGATGGCACGCTGGCGTTCGAGTTTTTCCAACTTGCGATGCAGCCGGCGGCGGGTCTCGAACCACACGAAGCCGGCCGCGCCCATGACCAACGCCGCCGACGACGCGATGCGGAACGAGAGGGTCTGCCAGAAGTAGGGCAGCAGAGAGAACGACACCCGGGCGCTGTTTGCGCTCCAGACGCCGTCGCTGTTACGGGCCATCACTTCGAACACGTAGTCGCCGGGCGGCAGGTAGCTGTAGTTGGCCACGCGTTTGACGCCGGCATTCACCCAGTCAGATTGCCAATTTTGGAGCCGGTGCTTGAATTGGATCCGCTCCGAGGCGACAAAACTCAGGCCGGCATATTGAAAATCGATCCGATGCCGGCCCGGCGGAATGCGCAACCGCTGCGCGCCGCTGTTCGTCATCGCCACGGCTTTTTCATCCAGCAACATTTGCTCGACGACGACCGCCGGCGGAAGGAGGTTCGTGCGAACGTTGCTGGGAGTCACCGCGACCAGGCCGCGACTGGTGGAGAACCAAAGTTTCCCATCCTCTGTCTTGCAGCCGGCCGCCTGCAAACCACTGGAGCATTTGAGCGTAGGCAGTCCGTCGCTTAAGCCAAAGGTCCGAAAATGGACGGTCTGGGCCAATCCGTCCGCGCACGCGTTCAATTCAGACCTGGCGACTCTGATCAGGCCGTTATGCGAGCTCATCCAGAAAAATCCCAATCCATCGTCTTCGATGTGCGCGATAAATCCGTTCGGCAAACCTTGTTCGCGGCCAATCGTGGCAAAACGACCGTCCTTAAACCGGTTCAAGCCGCCGCCGAGTGTTCCAATCCAGAGCGTGTCGTCATTTTCAAAATACAAACACCCGATGTTTTCCGAGGCCAATCCGTCGGCTTTGTGAAACCATTGGTCGTTCCCGTTTTTGAGTTTGCCCAATCCGCCGCCCGAGGTTCCAAACCATATTGTCCCGTCGCGCCCTTCCGCGACGGCTCTGACATCTCCTTTCGCCAGGTTCTCCGCCAACCGGGACGGCGGCTGTTTGCCTGGATCGTAGCGCAGCAATCCTGCTTTTCCGCCAATCCACAGTCCGCCCTGGCGATCCCGGAGCAACGCCGTGACCGGCTCCGTCCATGTTTCCAGGCCGCGGACAATCTGAAAACGATCGCCATCGCGCACATACATTCCTCCGTTCCAGGTGCCGATCCACAATTTGTTCTGAGCATCCTCGATTACTGACCAAACGTAAGGAATCTCGATCCCGTCCGCTTGCGCGAAGTGTTTCCATTGGCCATTTCGCAACTGGTACAACCCCGCTCCTTCCGTGCCAATCCACAAGGAGCCGTCGTGTCCGGGATACACGCACAACACCGCGCGGCCGAGCCACTCGTCCGGCCCCGTCACGGTCTCGATGACGCCCCGGCGCAGCGCCGCCAGGCCCGCGCCGCCCGTGCCGGCCCACAGATTTCCTTCGCGATCCTCGCACAGTGCGGTCACCCAATCCGAAGGAAAGCCATTGGTGCGAGCAAACACCAGCGGCGGCTCCGCGCCCTCGCGAACCAGCGCCAGGCCGCCATCGGCGGTGCTGAGCGCGAGTCCGCCCGACTGGGTTTCTATAACCTTCGAAATGGGTTTATATTGCCAGGGCACGGGGCGCGATTCTTTGGTCCATGCCTGGTTATTCCACTGGCGCGCGCGCTCATCGGCGATGACCCACAAACGGTCATCCCGACTCGCGCCGATGCCGGTCACATAATGGTTGGTCGCGCCTTCAATGAACGGCAGCGGGATTAACCTTTCGCCGCTTAACTCCGACACCCGGCCATAGCGGCTGACCCAAATCCTGCCCGTGCGCGAGCGCGTCAGATTCACAACTTTTGCAGCATCGCCAGGTTCGCCTGTAAGGACCAGACCGTCTCGTAACCGGGCCAGCAATCCATCGCTATTCAACAACCAAAGATCACCTTTAACGTCCGTCGCGAGTTCCTGGATTTTGCCGCCGCTCCAATTGGCTGACACCAGCTCGGTCTGAAAACGCCCGAGCCGAAGGCTCGAAACTTCGCCGCCCTCGTGCCCGATCCACAACGTACCGTCGTTCGCCTCGAACAAACTGGTCACGCGACTGCTCGCCAGCCCCTGCGTGTTATTGTTATCGAAAACCGTAAAACGCAAACCGTCAAAGCGCGCCAGACCGCTGTAGGTGCCGATCCACAAATAGCCGTCTTGGGTCTGCGTCACCGCCGTCACGGTGTTCTGCGGCAGCCCATCCTCCGTGGCGCCCGCTTCCCAGCGTTGCACGGTGTAATGCGCAGAAGTCGAGACCTGCTGCGCTTGAGATGTCCCCATCCACCCGCACAGAAGCGCGGTCAGGCTCTGTTTCCATGGAAACAATCGACGCACTTGGAAATCTTGTTGCGTGCCGGAAGCAAAGTGCAAGTGGTTTGTCCGAAATTGAAGGCGTCGTCTGCGGCTCAAATATTTCTTCCAACTGAGCACGCCTTCAGCCGAGCCCTTTGATGTTCCAATGCGTCATCGTTTTGAAAATGAAATACGCGGCCCCGCCCATGATTGCCAGGAAAAGCAAAATGAGCAGCGCGTCAACGATTCGGTCTTTTTTCGTGCGCAAGTGGAGGGATCGAAAACGGTCCAAACCAAACCCCGAATGCGATCAGTCCTTAAATCTGTGTCCTTTGCGCCAACTTTCAAGGCGAATCAGCCCCTCCCTGAATTGCGGCGCCCACTGGTTCGGGCGGATGGTCGCCGATTGGGGCGATTTGGAGCCAGTCGTCTCCGAGAAGTTGGGAACGGGGTGGTCGTTTTGAATGCACCAACTGAGCTATCGACCGATGCTGATCCCGCGCACGACGGGATTCGCGGCCGCCGATTTGTAGTTGTCGCCGGGGGGACCGTCCTTGTCGGAACTGACTGGCAAACCGCGCGCGAATTCCAAGTCCTGGCGCAGGCGCGGAAGCTCGCGTTCGGCGAAGGCCTGCAAATCGGCATCCGATCCGTCCGCCGCTTGTTTTTCGAACGCGGCGATTTCCGCCTGCTGTTCGGCAATCACCTGGCTCTTGAATTCCTCATCGAACTTCCCGCCTTTCAACTCCGCCAGCCGGTCGAGCGACAGTTGCAAATTCGGGTCGAGCTCGCTGCCGGTCGTGATGCCCTTGCGCACGAAGAGCGCGCTCAATTCTTTTTCCGCGCGCCGCTGATCTTCGGCGATTCGATTCGCGAAATGGCGCACGTCCTTGTTGCGCGTATTGGCTTCGGCCAGTTTGCCAAGCTGCATTTGCACCGCTCCATTCTGGCAGGCCGTGCGCGCGAAGGCGTTATCCGTGCTCGAAGCCTGGCCGGTTTGCGGCGTGGCTGAGAGGCCGCCCATCGCGGTCTTTTGCGGCGTTTGCGCGCAGCCCGCGAGCGCCGCCGCGATCATGACCAACCAAAACGTCTTCATAATCGAACCATCCTCCCGTGGCGAAAAACCACCATCGGGCATCCTCCGAATTCGATTACCCCGGATTTGCCGTCGGTCGCCCCGCAAAAAAAGCGATTCGCCCCAATTGCATCCCGTTTGGAAAGCGCCCCGATATTGTCGCGCCGATCGCAAAAAATGTTTACCGCCATAGCCATTCGATTTCCGCGCGTCCGCGCTCGATGGCTCATTTCCCCGAATAAGCCCTTCACTTGAATGCGCTCTGTTTGAAATGGCGTGACCATTTCTTTCACGGCTCCGTCTGCATTTTTCCATTATAGGAGGCGTCTTTCCGCGCTTCGTGTCCCCGATGAATTTTAACCTTTGTCCCGAGTCCCCTTATGCATTTAAGAAATTTAGTTTTGGCCAGCCTGATGGTTGTCGGCGCTTCCGCCGCGGTCTCCAATCAACAAATCGTCGAGCCGCAATTCATGAAGCCCGCCGGCTCGCGCGCATTCTCCATCGAATACGTCGGACGCGCCCTTGAAATTCCGGAAGGAACCAAAAAATTGCGCCTCTGGTTTCCCGTTCCACAAAACTCGACCGTCCAATCCATTCGCGATCTTGGATTTTCCACCCCCGCCACGCTGGCCGCGGAGTCCAAATACGGAAATCAAATTGCGTATTGGGAAATCGCGAATCCCAAAGCCACGGTCGAAGTCACGATGAAATTCGCGTGCGACCGCAAGGAGGTTGCGCTCGATCTCAGCCAGCTCGCGACCGACAGCAAGGACGATCAGAATCAATTCACGGTTTTTAAAAGCCCCGATAAACTTGTCGTGATCGACGAGCGCATTCGCCGCATCTCGGCTGAGGTCTGCGCAGGAAAAACGACGACCCTCGAAAAGAGCCGCGCGATTTACCAATACGTCCTGCGCAGCATGGTCTATGACAAAAATCATCCGGGCTGGGGCCTCGGCAGCACCGCACACGCGTGCGACGTGGGCAAAGGGAACTGCACGGATTTTCATGCGCTGTTCAATTCGCTTTGCCGCGCGCAAGGCATCGCGAGCGGTTTCGAAATCGGCCTTTATCTTCCCTACGAAAAAGGCAAAGAGGAAACGCTCGGCGGCTATCATTGCTGGGCCTTCTTTCGTGTGCCTGGCAAAACCTGGGCGCCGGTCGATTGCTCCGAAGCCTCGCGCAATGCCGCGCGCAAAGATTCCTTTTTCGGCGGCCACACCAGCAATCGCGTCACGCTTTCGACCGGACGCGATATCACCCTGGAACCCCGCCAGGATGGCGCGCCGTTGAATTACTTTCTCAATCCCTACTCCGAAGCAGACGGAAAAATTGTGAAAACCGAAAAATCCTGGAGCTACAAAGACCTCAACTAATCAGCCACCCCCCCATGAAAAAAACAAACCAAGCCTTGCGCCTCGCTCTTGCCGCGGCGCTGTTGTCCACGCCGTTCATGACGATCGGCCAGGACGCCAAACCCGCCACGCTCCAGGAAGCGCTCGCCCAAATCGAATCGTTGCGCAAGCAAATGAACGATCTGGAAAAGCTCGTCAAAACGCAGCTTCAACAAACGCCTCCTCCCGCGTCGACGCCCTTGGCCGCGACCGCGGTGACCGCGCTTGCCGCCACGCCTCCGCCCGCGCCGGACAGCGGGTTTGTAAAATGGAACGAGCTGATGGTCGGCAAATCGCATTTCAAGCTTTACGGATTTCTGCGCGCCGACGCGGTCTATGACGATTCGCGCACCGGCGGCAATGGCCTCAATAGCGCGCTGATTCCCGCCACCGTTCTTTCCGAAAACGGACGCGGCGGCGCGGCCAATCTCGCGCCACAGGCCAATCACGATTCCTTCGTGATTCATCCGCGCCTCACGCGTTTCGGCATTGATTTCACTGGCCCCGAAATCGCCTCCCTCTGGGGCGCAAAAACCGGCGGCAAGATCGAAGTCGATTTCTACAACATCCCCGCCGGCGCCGCCGAGTCGCGCGAATTCCTTCGTTTGCGTCACGGCTATCTTTCGTTGAAATGGGACGAAGTCTCGCTGCTTGCGGGACAAACGTCGGATTTGATTTCGCAAAATTATCCGATTGTGAATCCCGATTTCGTCATGTGGGGCGCGGGCAATCTCGGCGATCGCCGTCCGCAATTTCGTCTCGAATACACGCCCAAACTCGGCTCCGGGACCGGCTTCGTTCAAATCATGGCCGGCCTCACGGGCGCCGACGACAATCGCGACCTCGACGCCAATGGCATTCGCGACGGTGAAGCCAGCGGCCAACCGACCTTGCAGGCCCGCGCCGGTTATCGCTTTCCCATTTGGGAAAAGCAAAATCTCGAAATCGCCGCGTGGGGTCATCATGCCAGCGAACGCGTGGACGCGGGCCTGCCCGCCGGCGGAAAAAAGCAGTTCAGCAGCGACGCGGTCGGCATCGATTTCTCGACGCCGCTTTACAAAGACTGGCTTTCGTTCAAAACGGAAGTTTGGAAAGGCCGCAACATCGACGACATCCGCGGCGGCATTCTCCAGGGCATCAACGCCGCGAACGGCAAGCTGATCCACGCGGAGGGCGGTTGGGCCGAACTCACGCTCAAACCGTGCAAACAGTATGCCTTTAGCGCCGGCTACACCGTCGATAATCCGGACAATTCGGATCTTCCCGGGCAGGCGCCTTCGCGCAATCGCGTCTGGTATCTCGCCAATCGTCTCAACTTCGATCCGATTGAAATCGGCATCGATTATTTGAATTGGACCACCGACTACAAAGATCCCGCCGGGCGCGGCAAAGGCCAGGACAACCGCTTCCAGGCTTACATCAGTTACAAATTCTGACGCATGAAAAAATTCTCTCTTTGCGCTGCGTTGGCCATCGTCGCAACGGCGTCGATGCCAGCGGCGCCGCGCACCGCCACCTTCGAGGTGAAGCACGAAATCAAAATCGCTCCGCCCGCCGGAGCCAACAAATTGCGCCTTTGGATTGCCATGCCCCAGGAGGAATCCATCGAACGCGTGCGCAACTTCAAAGTCGAAGCGCCCGCTCCCTACCGCATCGAAACCGATTCGGAAGGGAACAAATCCGCCTTCATCGAAATTTCCGCTCCGAAAACGAACGCGTTTTCGATTGTCGAAACCTTCACTCTCGCGCGCGATGAGCAAATTTCCGACGTGAAAAAGCACAATGGAAAACCCCTCAGCGCGGCGCAACAAAAAGCGTTATCCAAATACCTCGCGCCCAATCAACACGTCATCATCGACGATCGCATTCGCGCCCTCGCGGCGAAAATCGTCGGCGATGAAAAAGACCCGATCGCGGCGGCTCGCAAGCTCTACGATTGGACGCTGGAGAACATCGATTATTGGGTCAAAGATCCCGCGCACAAGAAAGCCTCACCGGTCGGCAGCACAGAATATTGTCTTACGACGAAAACCGGAAATTGCACCGATTTCCATTCCCTCTGGACGTCGCTCGCGCGCGCCTCGGGAATTCCCACGCGCATGGTCTATGGTTCCTTCTTCAAGAAGGAACTCGACGGCCAGGACGCCGACCAAAGTTATCATTGCTGGCCGGAATTTTACACGGCGGGCTTCGGTTGGGCTCCGCTCGATGTTGCTGTGGCCGATATTTTTGTCGGCGATTTTCAAACCACGCCCGAGAACGAAAAACTCGTTCGCCTCACCACGGCGGATGGTTATGCGGGCGCCGACATAGCGAAGGTCGATTATTATTTTGGCAACATCGACGAACGCCGCGTCACCTGGTCGCGCGGACGCGACCTGACGCTCTCGCCGAAGCAGGACGCCGGCCCCGTGAACATGCTCGCCAAAGCGTATGTCGAAATCGACGGCAAACTCGCCGCCGAAAAAGAAGTGTGGACTCGCAAACTCACGTTTCGCGAGGTGAAATAGACGCGCGTGAACTTTGTTGATTCATGGGACGCTGGCGATCAAGGTTGCGGCGAACTCGCGCTCGAACTGCGGATGCGCCTGGAAAACTTGAAGGCGGGCGATGTCTTTCGCCTGACCTCCACCGACCTGGGCGCGCCCGAAGATTTGCCGGCCTGGTGCCGTCTTACTGGCCACGCGCTGCTCGCCGCCGCGCCGCCGCACTATTGGATTCGCCGCAAAGATTGATGCCATGCGCCGATCATTCGAAATCATAAACGAGATAACGCTCCACGTTGGGCGCGCAAATTTCTTCCTTGAACCGCGCGTGTCCCGGATGTTGCCGATACCCCTCCCGCGCCGCGCTCGATTCGAGCACCGTCGTCAACGCCACTTGATAGCTCGCTTCCACCGTCGGCTTCCCGTCCGTGACCATGCGGCCGATGTGAAAAACCAACACGCCTGGAATCGGCTGCAAATATTTTTTGGCGCCGGCGATGAGTTGCTCCACCGCGTCGAGCTTGTTGGCCTTCACCCAAAAAATCACAATGTGCGAGAACATCTTTCCATCCAACCATTCAAACTCTAATCCCTCAACCCATTAACCTATGCCCGGAAAATTCTGTGTTTCACTCACCTTCGCCAAAGACAATCAGGACAAAGCGACCGTCGCCTTCGTCATCGCCAACGCCGCGCTCGGCTCCGGCCAGGACACGCTCGTTTTCCTGAGCGTCGAAGCCGTGCGCCTCTCCCAAAAAGGTTACGCCGACGACATCCACGAAGAAGGCTTTGCTCCCTTGCGCGAACTCATGGCCAACTTCGCCAACGCCGGCGGCAAAATCTTTGTCTGCTCGCCGTGCTTCAAAAAGCGCAAGCTCGACGAAAACAATTTGGTTGCCGGCGCCACCATCGTCGGCGGAGCCAAACTCGTCGAATTCCTCGCCGGCGGCACGCCCTCGGTGAGCTTCTAAATGGAGCCCGTTCCTCAACATTCCCACACACCCGACGTCTCCTTCGACGGCGGCGATTTGGATTGTGGCGGCGGATTGCTTTTATTAATTCGCCGCCACATCGACCCGCTCCCACGCGGCGGCCTCCTGGAAATTCTTTCCACCGACACGTCCGTCGAAGGCGACCTGCCCGCGTGGTGCCGTTTAACCGGCAACGAAATGATTTCGTGGACCAAGTCCGGCAAACAGCGCGCCTATCTGGTCTGCAAAGGAACCCTCGCCGAACGCGCCGCAAAACCCCCTGCCGCAAAATCGCTGATCACCGCCGTCTCCATTCCGGATCAACTGCCCGCTCCCGCTGACGCTCCGAAAATTCCGCCGCTCGCGATCATGGGCATCGGCAGTTGGCCCCGCCCGCGTTGGATGGTTCAAGCCGTCCACGAACATCTCGAAGGCCGCCTCGCCGAAGCCGAATTTCAAGCCACCGCCGACGACGCGGTTCGTCTCGCCGTCGAAGCCCAATTGCGCGCCCACGTCGATGTCGTGACCGACGGCGAGCAACGCCGCGACAGTTACTCCAGCTTCGTCGGTTCGCGTCTGGACAACTGCCAACTCATTCCGCTCACCGATCTCACGGCGATGGTCGATGATCGCGAAAAATTCGAGAAAGAACTCCGCGCCCTCGACGTGCCCGCCGCCGACGTCCGTCATCCCGTCGTTTACGGTCCGCTCGGTCGTTCCAAATCCCTCGCCGTTCACGAAGCCGAATTCCTGCGCACGCTCACGCATCAACCGATCAAGATCGCCTTGCCCGGCCCCTATCTATTAACGCGCACCATGTGGCTCGATTGCCTCACCGATCGCCCCTACCAAACCCGCGAAGATTTAGCCCGCGACATCATTCGCGTCCTTCGCGAAGAACTCCATTTTCTCCTCGCGGCCGGAGTCGCCCTCGTCCAATTCGACGAGCCTGTCCTCACCGAAGTCGTCTTCACCGGCGGCCACAGCAAACGCAGCTTCATGTGCGGCGCCTTGAGCGAAAAAAAATCCTCCGCGCACGAACTCGCCTTCGCCACCGACCTCCTCAACGCCGTTGTCGCCGGCCTGCCGCGCGATCGCGTCGCGTTGCACATGTGCCGCGGCAATTGGACCCGCGACGAATCGGCCGCCTTGCGCGGCGATTACCAACCGCTGCTTAACCTCCTCAAATCTGTTAACGTCGGAACCCTCTTCCTCGAACTCTGCACTCCGCGCGCC
>Ga0070686_100000928_pt1 | contig 16839 bp, 12 predicted proteins | sample KBSS23LmetaG_FD_65654 | JGI IMG/M metagenome (GOLD analysis project Ga0070686, IMG submission 65654) | Switchgrass rhizosphere microbial communities from Kellogg Biological Station, Michigan, USA - KBS S2-3L metaG | ecosystem: Host-associated > Plants > Roots > Rhizosphere ... | reverse complement strand
CCTGCCCAGTCGTCACGACGTAATCTCCGACAGTCACTTTTTCCAAACCTGAAACGTAACGCATTTCGATCAAGCCGAGATCTGGACGACCGCGGACCGAACCGAGCGCACCTGATTCACCCAGTTGGCCCACCACTGCTCCCGCACCCGCTTTTTCATCCGTAACGAGCATCACTTGCGACGCCCACGGACTCACGCTTACCACACGACCGACAATCCCGGTCGCTGAAACAACCGGCATATTAACTTTCACGCCTGAACTACTGCCACGATCGATCGTGATGGTGTTGAACCAAATCGACGGATCACGGGCAATGACTCGAGCGGGCATCGTTTGATACGTGTTCTGGTCGCGAAGACCGAGCAAACCCTTCAAGCGTTCATTTTCAGCTGTCTGCAAACGAGCGTTATGAAGTTCGCTTTCCATCTCAGTGACACGCTGTTTGAGTTGTTCATTCTCTGCAGCGATGCTGTGGAAATTGAATATCTGCCGGAAGAAGTTTGAGGTTGCACCGCCGGCCTTAGACGAAACATTTTGAACGGGCGTCGCTACCGTTTGCGTCCACACGCGAACCATTTGCTGTCCACCCTGACTGTCGCGGGCGTCAATTGCCATAATCACGACGTTGGCGAGTAGCAATCCAATCAACCACAGCGGAGCTTTCTGCCGAATCTCTCTTTGTGTACGAACAGTGGCCATCTTAACTACTGATAACTTTCGCTGCCGTTACATTCCGCTTGTCATTGTGTTTTCCCACTTGACGCGTTTTAGCAGGTCGAAATCCGAAAGCATCTTGCCGGTGCCGAGAACGACGGATGCGAGTGGGTCATCCGCGAGGGATACGGGAAGGCCAGTTTCTATCGACAGCCGCTTATCGAGATTCTTCAACAGCGCGCCGCCGCCGGTCAGTACAATCCCGCGCTCCACGATATCTGCTGAAAGCTCCGGTGGCGTTCTTTCCAGCGCTACGCGCACGGCGTTGATAATCGTCGAAACCGAATCCGCGAGTGCCTCGCGCACTTCTTCATCGGTAATCGTGATCGTCTTCGGAATTCCTTCGATCAGATTTCGACCGCGAACTTCATAAGAGAGCGGTTCGTCGAGTGGGTAAGCCGAACCTAGTTCTATCTTAATCGCTTCAGCAGTTCGTTCGCCGATGAGCAAGTTGTACTTGCGCTTGATGTACTGAATGATTGCTTCGTCCATCTCATTACCCGCAACGCGAACCGCGCGCGAGTAAACGATACCGCTCAAACTGATAACTGCGATGTCCGTTGTGCCACCGCCGATGTCTACCACCATGTTGCCGTGTGGCTCGGTGATTGGTAGTCCGGCGCCGATTGCTGCTGCCATGGCTTCTTCGACGAGATAAACCTCCGAAGCTTTCGCGCGATAGGCTGAGTCTTCCACTGCGCGTCGTTCCACCTGCGTGATTTCAGATGGAATGCCGATGACGACTCGGGGGCTCACCCACGTCTTGCCATTGTGTGCCTTCCGAATAAAGTGCTGGAGCATCTTCTCCGTCACTTCGAAGTTGGCAATAACGCCATCTTTCATCGGACGAATGGCAACGATGTTACCGGGGGTGCGGCCAAGCATGTCTTTCGCGTCACGGCCCACAGCTTCGACCTGATTTGTTACCTTGTTAATAGCCACGATTGACGGTTCAGATACGACGATGCCGCGCCCTTTTGCATAAACCAGCGTGTTTGCCGTCCCAAGATCTATGGCGAGGTCGCTGGAAAACAGACTAAAGATCGATTTCAAAGCCATCTGTTAGATTCACTTCCCGTGTTTAAGAATGAAACTTCGGGTGGGATCGGCGGTAATGTTAGTAACTAGCGAATCCCAATGGCCCGGCTCTGACGACCCTGCAGCTGGTCCTATGACTCCGGGGATGTCGGGAGGCTCCTTACTCTATTCGACGCACCAAACACGTCCGAACTACCTAAGATACACTGTGAACGTTTAACCGTAAACCGGAAACTTCTAAAGGATTTGCCCGTTTGGGGTAGATCTCAATTCACTATCTCAGGTTTAGTTGTCTGGTCAGCAGAGTCGCTCTGAGAATTGAGGGCTTCAGCATGAGCCGGATCTGCTGGCGGGGGTCCGGCTGCGAACTTCACGCAGTTCTTACTTGCTGCTTTCGCTTCGTACATCGCCGTGTCTGCACAGGCGATCAACTGCTGGGGGGATGAGGCGTGAAGCGGGAACGCGGCAACGCCAAAACTGGCAGTGAGGGAGAGATGCAAACGTCGTCCACCGGTGAACTGGTATCTGCATATCTTTTGGCGAATTCGTTCAGCGACAGCGCCGGCGAGTTCGGTTCCAGTGTCAGGCAGAACGATTACGAATTCGTCGCCACCGTAACGCGCAACCGCATCGGTGTCGCGGATTGAAGAAAGAATCACAGCGGCCATCTCCATCAGCACATGAGAGCCGACCAGGTGACCGTGTTCATCGTTGATTCGTTTGAAATCGTCGAGATCGAGAAACAGTGCGGCGACACTCGATCCGTAACGTCGCGCACGCCGGATTTCATTCAGCAAGAACTGACGGAGATAGCGCGCGTTGTGAAGTTTGGTCAGATCGTCTGTTTGCGACAGGCGTTCAGCCTCAGCGATCCGAACGGCATTCGCCAGCGCCGACGCGATTGGATGGGCCAGCGCATCAAGCAAAGCTACTTCCGACTGTTTGAAGTTTCGCATGCTGCCAGTTTCACGCACGCCCTCCATCACGCCAAGTATGCGCTCGCCACAGATCAGCGGCACAGCCACGATGAAGTTTCTACGCTCTTTCCGCTTGATGGTTCCCATTCCGTTGGCGGCCAACTTTACGGCCTTCGATTCTGAACCGAGAGGCACGGCTGAGTCTCCGGTAAGAGCGCGTCGCCAATGTTCGTCGTTCTCTACTTCTTCGGGTTGATCTGAAGTCCTGACGGCAATGGTTTCCAATGCTGAGCCATCAAATCCTTTCGTCTCTGAGACGAGATAGATGGTCCAGCGATCGGCGTAAACCAGTTTCTGCAATCCTTTCAGAGCGCTGTTCGCCGCGTCGTTTTGATCGCCAATGAAGTGTAATGACGAGACGAGATCAAATGCAGAACGCAGACTGCTGCTCCTTAACCGTTTCGGCAACGCATTTGATCCGGCAGAGACTGGTTTATCGAGCATGCCAGTCAGTCGAAGTTCGCCACTGCCCTGTCCTTCGATTTCTCGCAAGAGGGCTGGGAGTTGTGCGGCCTTGTCGGCAATAGCGCGAAAGCCGAGTCTTTTTAGTGTCGCGCTGTCAAGACTGCGAAGATTATGGCTTTGAAAACCGTAGACATGTCGACGACACGCAATGAGCGGAACGCCCGGCCAAAAAGCTTTCGCATGATCGATCGCCGTGTGCAACTCAACCATGTCAGCACCAGCAACCACCTCATAAAGCACTGCCAGTGGCGGTGGTCCAAGCGCTTCTGAGGTCGGTTGCGATTCGCGCTCACGCGCCAACGCAACCTCCACCTCGACCTCACGCAGACCCTCGATCAGAGTTTTTACACCAGCTGATCTCAACGCCTCGATTAATTCGTAAGCGGGCGCTTCGTGAGCATCAGTTAGTAACACTACGTGACTGGCCATTGTTCCCTTACCTTGACGTTCAACCTCTTCGCGCTGCCCTGCCCGAAAGCGGAAGCTTGTACTGACTTGAATTGCCTTGTGAATCCTGCGCGTCGACTACGACGTCGCGTGATCCAGCTACAGAGATCTGAATCTGAAACGTGCCGTCGCTGGGAACGAGTGCCTCACGCCCACTGACGCGTATGGTCGTGCCAGGTTCTGCGCGGCCGCGCACGAGATAGATATTGCCTCCCAGAAACTCTGCGGCGAGGTTCGAAACAGCGACTTCCGATCCAGTGCCACGCTGAGTAACGATGAACTTGCGGGGTTCACTCCAGTCACTTGTTTGCCCGCTGGTCGCTGTTGCTCGCACGCGCCAGAAGTAAACGCCGGGTCGCAAGTCACTCGCGCCGAATTCAGTCGCCACTAACTGATCACGTTCGATAACTTTTCCATCCGCAACAAAGAATGGAGAAGTAGCAACTTCGACTCGGTAGTACGCAGCTGTGCCTGACTGAGGTCGCTGCCATTTGAGTCCAATACCGGCGGATCCACTTTCGCCAACGAAAACTTTTTGCAAGTCATGTGGTTCAGAAGGCATCGGAACATCGAGCAGTCTCTGAGGACGAGAGATCGTGCCCTGATTGTTAATTGAGACGTACTCGTTCGCCTGAATCGAAGTCTTATCTCCAGCTCGGTTTGTAGTTTCAACCGCACCAGCGTTGACTCGAATTTCTTCCGTTCCTTCCGGGTTTACACCGAAGCTCGCACCAGTCTGATCGCCGAGTTTGCTCTTGGCCTTTGGCGTTTCAACTACGTTCGTCGCGCCTTCTCCCTGTACTTCTGTCTTCACGTAAAGCTGTCCACTGTCGACTACAACGTGGACGTTACTCTTTTTTCCATCGTCGGCTCGTGCGTTGTCGCGCACGATGATCGTACTGTTTGGCTTAACCACCAACGTCGAGCCGTCGGCGAGACTGATTCGCGCCCGACCGCTAGCCTGAGTCTGGACCGTGTCGCCCGGGTAGAGTTCAGTATCGGAGCCGGCTTGGATTGTCTCGCGAGTTGCCGCCCTCACGACGCGAACATCACCTTCGAAGGATATGAATCGGGCGCCGGATGGGGATTTGATCTCCGCGACGTGTTTGAGTGGATTGCCATATTTCCATACGTAGAGTGCTGCTCCGGCGGCCACGCCGCAGAGCACAAATATGGTGATCATCAGATAGATGAACCGCTTCTCAATGATCCACCAATCAAAGGCGAAACGACTAGTTTTATTGGGCATGGGGGGTCGGTACTTCTGAGGGGCAGAGTGTTGAGTTGATTTGCGTGGCCAAAAGCTCGACCGCTTTCGACCCTTTGACCCGCACAATTAAGCGTGATTACCTGACCGCGGCGTGGGCGGCAGGTGCGGACAGCAGCGAATGACTGCCAGTAGGAAATCTAACACAGCCGGAGACGATGGTTCAAGACTGTTTATCACTGAACCTAGACTGTTTTAGCGTTATTTGTGAACTTTTTCGGCGGGATCTCGGTCGGTTGCTGGTTGGCCGTCTGAATCAACGGGGGAATCAGATCGTTCGCCGTCACCTTTTGCGGCAAGTCCTCCCTCCTGAGAGTAAGCCGCGCCGGACTCCAAAGACGCCTCGACGGGTGTATCGTCGAAGCCTGGAGGAAGGTCGACATCGATAGAGGCTGGCTTATGAGGCTTGAACAGTATTGAGGCGACTACTGAACCAGCAAGCACAATAGCCACGAAAATCAGTGAGGCCCAGATGGGGATTTCAATATGAACCGCCACCAGTAGCATCTTCACGCCAATGAACGTGAGCACAATTGCCAGGCCCGTCCGCAGGTAGTGAAATTTGTCGATGACGCCGGCGAGCAGGAAATACATCGAACGCAGACCCAGGATCGCGAAGACATTAGACGTGTAAACGATGAACGTATTGGTTGTAATCGCAAAGATCGCGGGAATTGAGTCGACGGCAAAAACCAGATCGGTAACCTCAACAACAATCAGCACCAAAAGAAGCAGCGTTCCTGTACGACGGCGACCGACCTTTGTAAAGAATTTGCTTTCCTCGTAATAGCGCGTGATTGGAAGAAAGCGTGTAACGAGTCTCACCACCGGATTGTGTTCGGGTTGGATCTCGGTCTCTTCCTGCTTGAACATCTTGATGCCTGTGTAAACAAGGAAGGCACCGAAGATGTAGATGATCCAGTGAAAGCGATTGATAAGGGCCGCGCCTACAAAGATCATCGTGAGCCGCATTATGAGGGCCCCCATCACACCCCAAAACAGAACACGGTGCTGAAACTTTGCAGGGACTTTGAAGTACGAGAAGATGAGCAGGAAGACAAACAGATTGTCTACTGACAACGACAACTCTATGAGATACCCAGTTAGGAATTTGAGTCCGAGGTCGGAGCCAAGGTAGGCAAACACTACCCCCGCAAACATCATTGCGAGCGAGATCCAAACAGCACTCCAAATCCATGCTTCGCGGTAAGTGATTGTGTGGCTTTTACGATTGAAGAGGCCGAGGTCAAGGCTCAACATCATGAGGATAAAGACACTGAATCCAATCCAGAGCCATGTTGAACCGCTAATTGCATCCATGCAGGGCAGTAACAATAGCATCCGAGTTTGGCTGTAGCAAATTTGTCAGTTGCGGCGTCGGCGCTAGTCGATGGTCAGTGGTTCCACTACGTCGGGCGACGGACCACCGACAACGGACCACGCCCCACTGACAACCGACAACGGGCCTACCTACAAAGGCGGGGTGTGGAGTTGCGACCGCGGGCGTCGTCCCGCTACAATCCGCGATTTGCTGAAAGGGAAATAAATGCTCAAACAACTTGGACGCCTTGAACGAACTCGCAACATCATCATCCTCGGTTTTGCTGTTTTGATGGCTGTGAGTCTCGTCATTTTCTACGCGCCGGGTCGCTCGGCCACCACCGTAAACCCCGCCACGAGTACTGAAGTCGTTGCCAAAGTCGGCTCCGACAAGGTTACCGTCGCCGACATAATGTTGGTGCGGGAGAGCTTTCGGCAGCGTTTTGGTGGACAGATCTCGCTCTCGCAGTTGGGCGGCAACCGTAGCTTCCTCGAGAGTTTGATCGCGAAACACGTTATGAGGCAGGAAGCAGAACGCCTGGGCCTCTCGGCTAGCGATGCAGAAGTCGCGGAACGCATCAGGCGACAATTCTCTGACGCGTCAGGAGCGTTCGTTGGTTCTGAAAGATACAAGGACAGCGTCATCCCTCGTTACGGCAGCGTTGAGAAGTTTGAGAATGAATTGCGCGACGAAATCGCCCAGGAAAAATTGCGGGCGTTCATCACGTCGAGCGTCAATGTTTCTGACGACGAGGTTCAGCAAGAGTACAAACGCAAAGAGACGTCATTCGATGTTAGCTATGTGATCGTCAGCGCTGACAAGCTTGCGGAGAAGATCCAACCCTCAGACGCTGACCTGCGCACTTACTACGATGCTCACAAAACTGACCTTCGCTATCTCGAACCACAACGGAAAGTGCGGTACCTCTTTGTGGATCAGGAGAAGGCAGCGTCGAAAGTGCAGGTTTCAGATCAGGAACTTAAGGCTGAGTACGACAAGCTGGCACCAGAATTCAAACAAGCGGGAGTTAAGGTGCAGCAGATCCTGCTGAAAGTCGCACGTAAGGATCTCGATCCGCAGGTCGAACAAAAGGGGAAAGATCTGGTTGCAAAGTTACGCGGGCAGACCGGTCAAGTGAGTGAACAAGCATTCGCAGATGCAGCGCGCGGCAATTCCGAAGATCCAGCGACAGCAAGTAATGGAGGCTTTCTCGCGAACCCCGTCAAGAAGAATCCGAATAAGCCACAGGCGCTTTATGAACGCGCAGTCGATATGCAACCGGGCGAGATTACTGATCCAATTCGCTACGGAGGCAATTGGTATATCTTGCGTCGCGGTGACCCGGTGCCGAAAACATTTGAGGCTGCGAAACAGGAGATTCTGGTTTCACTTCGGAACCGCCGCAGCTATACGGAGGCGTTGAAGGTCGCTACGAAGGCATATCAACGACTGAAGGAAACCAAAGATATCCAGAAAGTCGCACAGGAAGTCGCCGGCGAAGCGAACATGGCTGCGGCAGATATGGTGCGCGAGACGCCGTACATAAAACCCGGAGACGACGTTAAAGATATTGGTACCAATCAACAGTTCGAGTCGGCTGTTGGGCAATTGAACAATCCAAACGACATTGCTGAACCGACGGGAATTAAGGGAGGTTTTGCGATCCCCATCCTCGTCGACAAGAAAGAACCGCGCATTCCGGAGTTCGATGAGGTAAAGACCCAAATAGCGGATCTCGTTAAGAAGCAACGGGCGAAAGACGATCTGGAGCAGAGGGCAAAGAGTCTGCTTTCGTCAGTGACGTCTCCCGATGCGCTCAAAGCCGCTGGCGAAAAAGAGGGATTCGAAGGCGATGTTGATAAAGATTTCAAAGTCGGTTCATCAATCGGAAAGCTGGAACCGAACGCAGCATTGGATGAGCAAATCTTCGCGATGAAGGCTGGTGAAGTTGCCAAGAACCCGGTGAAGGTTGGTGAAAACTGGGTCGTGTTCGGAGTAACGAAACGCAAAGACGCGGAGATGTCGGAATTTGCTACGAAGCGGGATGACGTTCGGCAAACGATGTTGAGTCAGCGACAAGGCCAGGTCTTCGAAGACTACATTACGGCTGTCCAGCAACGTATGAAGCGTGACGGATCCATAAAGATCTACGAGGATGTGCTGAATTCAATTGAGGAACCGGAAGAACCGACGGCGGCTCCAGGACTACCGCCAGGATTGAACTTTCCAAGTAAGCAGTAATGTCGTCAGAGTGATGAGTGATAAGTGAAGGCACTTATCACCCATTACCCCGTCACTTATCACTCATCAGTTTCCCAAGAACGGAGCGATCTCAGATTGGGCCACGGCGGTGCGAACCTGAAGTTCGTTCGCCTGACTTGAGATTTTCAGATTCGCTAACGCGCTCTTTGCGAGTACCCCTTTGGCACCCGTCAATCTACCGACGAAGAACGCGCCGAATTGTTTAAGGCCTTCCAAAGTGTCTGCCAGACTGCGAGCTGAAGGTGCATCAACAGTTCGAGCGGCGAGGAACACAGCAACATCCTTCGGTGTAGTACCGACGGAACCATAGACCTGGCGCAAGGCAGATAGATCCTGTGCGATCGGTGCATTCCCGATGTCGATATTTTTAATCAACTGTTCTGAGATGTTGCTGCCGAATCCGATCACGGCATTAGGGTCGCGATTAGCAAGTGCGATCAGTTCCGCGTTCCGACGTTGGCGATTGCGGCTAACGTCAATCACTGATCGAATGTTCTCCGGATTAGCAAGTGCCAGCGTGTTTGCATCCAGCGGGGCCACGGCTATTTCTTTAACATTAAAATCGAACATTCCAAAAATGCTGATGTTCTCCTCGACAGTGAAGATGTAGATCGTCTTACCCTGGTACTTCTCTTCACGATATTTCCCGTCGGCCGCCGCTCTTCCTGCGGCAACCATCGCACCAGAATTGAAAGTCCCAGTGGCTAGCGCCACCGTTTGCAGTTTCGTGATCCCTGGTGATGGATACGTGTACTTAACACCGAGCGCGAGTTGATCGAAGGACCTCGCGTCCAGTCCCGTACGAGTCTTGAAGCGATCAAGATCCGCGCTGATTTCAGCGAGCTTCGACGGATTCGTTGCTAACACCTGAGGCAGAACTTCGTTCAGTAGACTGTGAAGCTTTACCTGTGCGACTCCGTCTGATTCAGGCAACGACGCCATCAAACTCGGGGGCGCCTGGGCTGCCGTGGCTTTGGGTCGAGTCTGACCGTCCACTTTGAATGCGGCGAGACTGAAAACGATTGCAGCCAGTACGAAAAGTCTTAGTTTCACTTTCTAACCCTTCCTTTAAAAAAGCTTTGGTAAAAACAACGCTTCCGTCCGATGCCGCCTCTGACACGCGAGGTTGGCTCTAATTACTTGATTCGCTGTTGCAGGACCTGCATCTCCACCTTCTGGTAGTCCTTCGGTATGGCAAAAAGCGCTTTATCAACACTCAACCAAACCTTCGATAGTTCCATCCTGCGAGTACCTGCCTCAGAGTGCGTCTCGGATTTTACAGGCATTCCCAACGCCTCATCGATCCAAATCAAGGTCTCACTTTCGCTAACGCTGCCATTGGTCTCACTATTAACGGTTACCTTGTATTTCGTGGTGGTCGTTCCGTTCACTGTCTCCGCTCCCAGGTTCTGATACCTGCTCTGGATCGGTGCTGTATGTACGTATAACTCTTCGAGACCGTCTTGACCATCTTGACCTCGAACGAGTGTGCCCGGTCCGACCATCTCGGCATAGATCTTCTCATCAGGAACAAGAACGAAGTTTCCTGCAGGGAGATCTAGATAAACCACTCTCTTTCCACCGGAATTGTCTTCTTCTCTTCGCTTGTCGCCATCTCTCGCGATCGTAACTGTGCTCGCGCTCGACTGTCCGGAAGCACTCGGCGTGAAGGAAATTGACCGCACTGCCTGGTAAGTTTCGGGTTCCTTTGTCTTAAACGGAGGAGTGGAGGTGACTACTGACGACGATGACGTTTGGAGCGAGGGCTGAGCGGATTTGGAGCAGGAGAGCGAGTAAATCGCGGTGACGAGCAGAATCGTGAGTAGACGCCAACGCGAAACGACCACTGCTCACACCCGTTCCAGCAGCAGCGCAAGGCCCATTCCCCCGCTTACGCACAGCGTCGCGAGACCGAGCTTCGACTTCCGCTTCGCCATTTCATGGATCAGAGTTGTTGTTATACGCACGCCAGTGCAGCCGATTGGATGGCCTAAAGCAATCGCACCGCCATTTACATTCAGTCGTTCTTGATCAAACTGGAGTTCTCGATCGCACGCTATCACTTGCGCCGCGAACGCTTCATTCAACTCAATCAGATCGACATCACTGAGATTGATGTTTCGTCGATCGAGGAGAGCGCGTACAGCGGGAACTGGTCCAATGCCCATGATCTCCGGAGCGACGCCGGTAATCTCGTAATCGACGATTCGCGCTTGCGGCGAACTACCGCTGGAATTTACAGCCGTTTCGCTCATAACTGTGACAGCGGCGGCACCGTCCGTGATTCCCGAAGAGTTACCGGCCGTCACTGTGCCGGTCGAGGCAAACACAGGTTTCAGCTTCGATAGATCCTGAATGGTTGTTTCTGATCGAGCATGTTCATCTTTTGCGAAAGTGATCGTTTGACCTTTCGGCCCTTTGACTTCCAACGCTAAGATTTCGTCGCTAAAGCGATTCGAAGAGATAGCGGCGGCCGCTCTGTGTTGCGATCGCAATGCATACTCGTCTTGTTCATCTCTGGAGATTTCGTGACGCTGAGCGAGATTCTCCGCAGTCTCTCCCATCACAAGACCTGAAAGCGGATCGTTGAATCCGTCGCGATACATTCCGTCGACTAGCTGCGTGTTTCCCATGCGCATGCCCCAACGAGCGCCTTCAGCGAAATAAGGGACACGCGACATGCTCTCGGTGCCGCCCGCCAGTACGACATCTGCGCGGCCGAGCATAATCTCCTGGGCAGCGAGAATGATTGCCTTAAGACCTGAGCCGCAGGCCTGATTGACTGTGAATGCCGGCACCGATTGAGGAACTTGCGCTCGATAAGTGATCTGCCGTGCGACATTTGGGCCACCGCCTGCTTGCCGCGCGCAACCCCAGATCGATTCATTGACTTGCTCTGGATTAACTCCTGCCCGCTTCAAAGTTTCGACGGCAACAGCGACACCCAAATCGGCCGCTGTCAAAGATGCGAGCGTTCCACCAAACTTTCCTATCGGTGTGCGCACTGCTCCTGCGAGATAAATGCTTTTCGTTTCCATAGACTCCGCTTCACAACTACCGAACGCGAGTGCAGCGACCGATTTCAACTGACTGAAGCGCAAAACTCGCATTGGAATCGGTCGCTGCGCTCCCGTGCGGTAGTTGTGAGTTGCGAAAAATGGTAGCACACGGTAGAAATAACAGCGACTAACCCACCCAGATGCTGCAGCACGCATCAATGCAAGTATTTCGGATTTGAGATTTCGGATTGCGGATTTTGTGTTCAGGGACTAGATCAGAACCAAATCCGAAGTCCGAAATCCCAATCCGAACTGAACCGAGCATCTACCTCACTTCATGTTTCAAAGCCTCACGACATCCGAACAACGTTCGTACGCACACAGGCACATTGCCGAGTTGTTTGCAGGACACGCGGAGTGGCTCTGCTCCGTCGATCAAAATGAAGCCTACTCCCTTCATCGAAACGAGATTGAAATATCCATCTCGACTGATCGACTGATGTTGTCGTGCTGGACGGAGAAGGGAACTCGCACCTGGCGGCTACTCGACTGGTTCTGGAACGGAGAGGCTCTCGCTTTTCACGGCTCACGCAAAATGGGCGCGGAGCGGCCGTTCATTGAGCTGATCCCGCGGACATCTGCCTCATCAATCACGGCAACGATTCGCGCTGCTCGACAAGCGCGGTGTTACCGACTGGCGGAACTCGCATCTGCTCTCGAGCCTGACACGCGAATTGAACGCGCTTCGCTGAGCCCCGGCGCACGCAGAGGTCAGCCCGGCCGTTACGCGCGCATCCTACTCCGGCGCAAACGTTATCGAATTGCTGTCACAGCCCCAGTGATTCCAACCCGTGTTGGTGCGGTTGATGCTTTTCTTTCGGCGGCTTTGCTGTGGTTTCATCGGACGTCAGAACGAATTCGCCCGCCTTACATTGATCAATTGTGGTTAATCGTTTCGAAAGAAATTCTGCACCCAACCATCCATCGCGTTTCACTGTTGCGAGATGGATTAAGACAAATAATTAAACTCCACGTGGTGGACGACGAACTCTCAGTGCTTGAACTAAGAGAGTGTCCAGACCGAAGAGAACTTTGGAAGAAACGACTCGCACGGTTCCCACCTGTTCCACCCGCATCAATGACACCGCAGACCCTCGCAATAATCGACGAGGCACCGGACGCTATTGATGTTGTTCATGCACGGCACGGCGAGACGCTCAGGTATTTCGGCCTACCCTTCGCGCGTGTGCGTTCGCTTATGGGAGCGGAGCGAGTTTGGTTCGGCATCGAGGGGGCATACCGGCGAATTCTTGACGACGCAAGCATTGACGACTGGATCAATCTATTGAACGAGTTGCGCGAGCATCGATCAGCAGGTGAGTTGGACCATCGTCACGCGCTTTATCGGAGTGCCGCCGAAGCGTGGCTTGAGTCGCTATTACGGAAGGACATCACGAAACTCGATCCAGGTTTGATCATCGCCCCGCTGCATGCGCAGTTTCGCACAGCACGTGGAGGCAAACTTGGCATTCGACCGATCGATATGCTGGCGCTCCGGCAGGATGGACGATTGGTAGTCATTGAACTGAAGGTGGCGGATGATCGCGAACACGTGCTTCAGGGCGCCGACTACTGGCGACGAGTGGAAGCTCATCGACGCCGCGGACATATCGCTAAGGCAAAGCTCTTCGGCAATAGAGAGATACGAGACGAATCGCCACTCGTTTACCTCGTCGCACCAACGCTGCGCGTGCATCCGTCGTTTGGCACACTGGCCCGGTGCATTGCTCCTGACATCGAGATCTACCGATTCGATATCAATGAAGACTGGAGAACTGGAGTGCGGGTGATGAGAAGGATGAAAGTGAACTAACCTGACCCGTTTTGTACTTGGTGTTTTGTACTTAGTGCTTTGCGCTTTGTACTTAGTGCTTTGTACTTAGTGCTTGGTGCTTGGTACTCGCTAAGAACCAAGAACAAAGAACAAAGCACAAAGCACAAAGCACAAAGCACAAAGTACAAAGTACAAAGTACAAAGAACTAAAGCACAAAGTGCTGTGAATCAGTGCTTCACAAAAATTGTCTCTTCTTTTTCTTCTTGTTTTGCTGGTGCAGTAGCGTTGCCGGTCTGCTGATCTCTTGAGTAGATACCAGAAACGCGCATTCTGAACTCGTCGGGATTGGTGGCGTTGTTGAGCGCTTCTTCCAAAGAAATCATTCCAGCCTGCAATAAACGAAACAGCGACTGATCGAACGTCTGCATCCCGTACTGAGAAGTGCCGGCAGCAATCGCCTCGCGAATCATGTAAGTCTTTTCCTCGTTGATGATGTGATCTCGAATGAAGGCAGTTGAGACGAGCACTTCAATCGCAGGTACGCGACCTGGACCTTTCGCTGCACGAACAAGGCGCATCGAGATTACCGCTTTCAGGATTCCAGCCAGCTGAATTCGCACCGACTTCTGTTGATGAGACGGGAATGAGGAGACAATGCGCGTAATCGTTTCAGTTGCGTCAAGAGTGTGTAAGGTGGACAGCACAAGGTGCCCTGTCTCGGCAGCAGTCAGGGCCGTTTCGATCGTTTCATGGTCGCGCATTTCGCCTACGAGGATGACATCCGGATCCTGTCGTAGTGCGCCGCGTAGCGCTTCTGCAAAAGAGCGCGTGTCGACATCAACCTCACGCTGAGTAATGAAAGCTTGCTTGTCGCGATGCAAGAACTCGATGGGGTCTTCAATAGTAACGATGTGACCGCTGCGAGTGGTGTTGATGTAGTCGATCATCGCGGCGAGTGTCGTCGACTTTCCGGAACCAGTTGCGCCCGTCACCAGAATCAGACCACGTTGTTCCTGTGCGATTTTATCGATGACCGGAGGCAGTCCGAGCGCCGCCGTCGACCTGGTTTGATCTGGAATGACGCGCAGAACAATGCTCACCGTTCCTCGCTGCTGAAAGATATTTGCGCGGAAACGGCCCAGGCCCGAGACGCCGTAAGCGATGTCGACTTCCGATATCTCCTTGAATCGCTGTTTCTGGCGGTTCGACATCATCGCGAACGCCATATCCAACGTGTCCTCAGGTCTTAGACGTGGAGCGTCTGCTACGGGATGAAGCTCGCCGCCAATCCGCATTACGGGGAAAACACCAACTTTTAAATGCAGATCCGACGCTCCATGACCAGTCGCAACTCGGAGTAGTTCGTCGATTTTTAACGACATGAGAGAAAGACAGCCTTTCGGTAAGACTACTGAGGTTCTGGGGTTTTTCTGAGTATTTCTAGCGCCAGAAGGGGCAGCGGAATACTGATTGGAAGGCGTAGAATCGAGCGTCTACGCGGGTTTGACTATAGCGCGACGGCGCTCGGACGGTCAATAAGATCTGATGGTCCCAAGGGAGCCGTTCTGACCTGTTAAGTGAAATTCGGTGGTGGAGGTGGGAGCTTGTAGAGAGCCGCTGCGGGCGTAGCCAACAATCTTCGTCGTAATATCGAGACACTAATGAGAGCAGCGGCAAGTGAGACAATGTAAGTGAGCAACCGGAAGCCTGCTGTGATCCTTTCTGGCCAATCGAGCGCCAGCGCCGCGATTTCGTAGGCAAGTGTAAGAGCCACTGCGACGACGAATTCAGAAACTAACCAAACTCCAATTCCAATCAAACTCCAGGCCAACGCGCTGCGGTGTCGCTCACGTGCAGCCTGCGACATCATTTTTGGGATTCGATAGATAAGAAAATAGAGTTCGAGCATGTGTTAGCTCCAGATCCTCTTATAGCACACGAACTAAAACACGAAAGACCACCAGTATGAAACAAGTGGTCTTTCGATCGGTGTCTGTAACGACTTGCTAATCTCTTGCCGCAGTTTGGTAAGAGAGCGCTGGCTCGTTTTCCGTGCTCGCGCCATCGGTCGTTGTTGGTGTGTAACCGTTGTTCCCTGGGTTCGCTTCCTTCGCGTTTACGTAAGTCAACCAATCTCCCGGCGCCTTTCGCTCACCCTTCGTGATATCGAAGAACGCTTTTTGAATGGCTGCAGTAAGTTCACCGCGCCCGCCCTTGCCGACCGTAATTCGATCAACGGATCGAATCGGTGTGATCTCAGCTGCCGTTCCAGAGAAGAACAACTCGTCAGCTACATAGAGTGCCGCGCGCTGGATTGTTCGTTCTTTAACTGTGATACCGAGCTCGTGGCAGATTTGAACCACGCTGTCGCGGGTGATGCCAGGAAGAATCGATGAAGATAGCGGTGGTGTAAGCACCACGTCGCCGGTCACGAGGAAGATGTTCTCACCCGAGCCTTCCGAAACGTAGCCACGGTCATCGAGTGCGATGCCTTCAGCGAATCCATTCAGCAGCGCTTCCATTTTGATTAGCTGAGAATTCATGTAGTTCGCGCCACTCTTCGCCATTGCCGGCATTGAGTTCGGAGTCAGGCGGTTCCAGGTTGAAACGCAAACGTCCACGCCACGCTCGATGGCTTCATCGCCCAGGTACTTACCCCAATCCCACGCGCCGATGTAGCAGGCGAGCGGATTTGGAAATGGGTTGACGCCAAATGCAGGATGAGCTTCATCGAGACTGCGGAAGAGAATTGGACGGATGTAGCATTGGTTCATTTCGCTGCGACGAACTAATTCGATGATGCTGTCGCAGAGTTGATCGAGAGTCCATGGATGGTCCATCCGGTAGATCTTTGCCGAATTCAAAAACCGCTGCATATGTTCTTTCAACCGAAAGACGGCTGGCCCTTGCTTGGTCGAGTAACATCGGATTCCTTCGAAGATGCTCGAGCCATAGTGGAGCACGTGAGACATCACATGCACGCGCGCATCGTCCCATTTAATGAACTCACCGTTATGCCAAACGGTGTCGCAGATACGCGGTGTAGCGATGTCCTTTGCTTTGCCGTCTTTTGAGAACATATTGTTTACTCCTTTGGGTGGATCAGTCTCGGATAAAGATATAAAGAGGACTGGTCAGACAGCCGAAGTTTTGTCTAAACACATCTCCATAAATGCTGCGACAAAACTGTTGATAATCATTGATGGGTCTGACACCGCACAATACCGTAGTTTTGAGGCTATTGGCAAGACGCCTTGCTTAACGTTACGACGGGCTCTTACCATCGAAAATGCAAGCCCAGATATACAAAAGAGCGAATCGACAAAGCCTTCCGCGAATTGCGCGTCGCACCCGCGGAAAGTGCATATTAATTATGCTCTTCGCGCTAACGGGCCTTCTATCAAATTGCCGCAATCACGACATGACAAACAACCAAGAGAACTCTTCCAAAAACGCTAACGTCAACTCCGATCCGATCGCGATTCATCAACGCGCGATCGCCATCGACATGCA
>Ga0070686_100000926_pt1 | contig 16872 bp, 14 predicted proteins | sample KBSS23LmetaG_FD_65654 | JGI IMG/M metagenome (GOLD analysis project Ga0070686, IMG submission 65654) | Switchgrass rhizosphere microbial communities from Kellogg Biological Station, Michigan, USA - KBS S2-3L metaG | ecosystem: Host-associated > Plants > Roots > Rhizosphere ... | reverse complement strand
AACGCCAGCAGCTCGATGTCCTTGGCTTCAACAGTCTTGCGCAGCGCCACATCGGTCTGCAGCAGCGGTGCGCTCGCCGTCACCAGGACTTCCTCGGCGACGATTCCGGTCGGCATCGCGAGGTCGAGCGTCAGGTTGGCGGTCGCGTCGAGCTGCACGTTCTCGCGGCGAATCGTCTTGAACCCCTGGAGCTCGGCGAGGATGTCGTAGCGTCCCGGCAGCAGGTTTGGAAAGGTGTAGAAGCCGGTGCCGTCGGTCACCGTCGTGACGAGCTGCTGCGTCTGCGCGTTGCGCGCGGTCACGGCGACGCCCGGCATCACCGCACCCTGCTCGTCTTTGATCGTTCCGGATAGCGTGCCGCGGTCGAACTGGGCCCCTGCCGGGGCTGCGGTCGCGAGCGCCAGCAGCATCACTGTTGCGCGCGCGAGATAGAAGGGTAGCTGCCGAAGACGATCGATGCTCGCCATGGCCCTCCTCCTTGTCGAGTAACAGGCGGACGGGCCACCAGCCGGTCGGCGGCGCGCCGCTAACCCACGCTGAACGCGCGGATGATACACCCGCGGCGGGCCATGCGCGCACTAGGAGCGCGAGCCTTTCAGGCGAGCGGCGGGAGCGAGGGGGTGTTACTTCGCGCTGAACTGCGCGCGCCAGTACTCGCGGGTCATGCGCGCGATGTTGGAAATCGGAATCTCTTTCGGGCACACCGCTTCGCACTCGCCTTCGTTCGAGCAGCTGCCGAAGCCTTCGCTGTCGGCCTGGGCGATCATCGCGGTGACGCGCTTGCTGCGCTCGGGCTTGCCCTGCGGCAGGAGCGACAGCTGCGAAATCTTCGCGCTCATGAATAGATGCGCCGACGCGTTCTTGCACGCCGCGACGCAGGCGCCGCAGGCGATGCAGGCCGCCGAATCCATCGCCGTCTCGGCGATCTCCTTCGCGATCGGGATCGCGTTGCCATCCGGCGCGCCGCCGGCGTTGATCGAGATGTAGCCGCCGGCGGCGATGATTCGATCGAAGGCACTGCGATCGACGACGAGATCCTTGACGACAGGAAACGCCTTGGCGCGCCACGGCTCGACCGTAATCGTGTCGCCGTCCTTGAAGCGCCGCATGTGGAGCTGACACACGGTGGTGCCGCGGTCGGGTCCGTGCGGAATCCCGTTCACGACCAGGCTGCACATGCCGCAGATCCCTTCGCGGCAGTCCGAGTCGAAGGCGATGGCTTCCTGTCCCTGCTTGACCAGACCCTCGTTGACGACGTCGAGCATCTCGAGAAACGACATGTCGGGCGAGACGTGGTCGGCGCTGTAATCGACAAGCTTTCCCGCCACGCTTGGCCCGGCCTGTCGCCAAATCTTCAGATTGAGTCTCACGCTCTCCTCACCAAGTCGGGGCTTGGGGGCTGGGGGCTCGCTGATCGCTCGGCTAAAAGCCTTCGCGCTCCTAACGACAGCTAGCCCCGAGCCCCCAGCGCCGACCCCCGTCTACTTGTAACTGCGCTGCGTCGGGTGCACTTCCTCGAACTCGAGCGGCTCTTTGTGCAGCACCGGCTCTTTGCCGACGCCGGTGAACTCCCACGCCGCCACGTACGAGAAATTGGCGTCGTCGCGCAGCGCTTCGCCGTCGGGCGTCTGGCTCTCCTCGCGGAAGTGGCCGCCGCACGACTCGCGGCGATGGAGCGCATCGAGCGTGAGCAGCTCGGCGAACTCGAGATAGTCGCCGACGCGGCCGGCGTACTCCAGGCTCTGATTCAGGTTGTCGTTCGTCCCCGGCACCGAGACGTTGTGCCAGAACTCGTCGCGCAGCTTCGGAATCGCGGCCAGCGCGCTGCGCAGGCTCGCTTCGGTCCGCGCCATCCCGACGTCGTCCCACATGATGCGTCCGAGCTCGCGGTGGATCTCGCGGATGCCGCGCGAGCCCTTGATCGAGAGCAGCCGGTTGATCTGCGTCTGGGCGCAGTTGGCGGCGTCCTTGAAGGCATCGTGATCGGTGGTGACCTTCGGCAGCGGGTTGCTCGCCAGGTAGTCGCCGATCGTGTAGGGGATGACGAAGTAGCCGTCGGCCAGGCCCTGCATCAGCGCACTCGCGCCGAGGCGGTTGGCGCCGTGGTCGGAGAAGTTCGCCTCGCCGAGCACATGGAGACCCGGAACCGTGCTCATCAGGTTGTAGTCCACCCACAACCCGCCCATCGTGTAGTGAATCGCCGGGTAGATCCGCATCGGCACTTTGTACGGATCCTCGTCGGTGATCTTCTTGTACATGTGGAACAGGTTGCCGTATTTCTCCTTGATCACGTCCGGGCCGAGCCGCGCGATCGCGTCTTTGAAGTCGAGAAACACCGCGAGGCCGCTCTCGCCGACACCGCGGCCCTCGTCGGCCATCTGCTTGGCGTTGCGCGAGGCGACGTCGCGGGGCACGAGGTTGCCGAACGACGGGTACTTGCGCTCGAGGTAGTAGTCGCGTTCCGGTTCCGGGATCTGCTCCGGCGAACGCGTGTCCCCCTTCTGCTTTGGCACCCACACGCGCCCGTCATTGCGCAGGCTCTCGCTCATCAGCGTGAGCTTGGACTGGTGATCGCCGGTGACCGGGATGCAGGTCGGGTGAATCTGCGTGAAGCACGGGTTGGCGAACAGCGCGCCGCGTTTGCAGGCGCGCCACGACGCGGTGACGTTCGAGCCGACGGCGTTCGTCGACAGGTAGTAGACCGTGCCGTAGCCCCCAGTGGCGAGGATCACCGCGTCGCCGGCGTATCGTTCGATCTCGCCGGTGATCAGGTTTCTGCAGATGATCCCGCGCGCCTTGCCGTCGATGACCACGAGATCGAGCATCTCGCGGCGCGCGAACAGCCGCACCGTGCGCTCGTGGACCTGGCGCATCAGCGACGAGTAGGCGCCGAGCAGCAGCTGCTGCCCGGTCTGGCCGCGCGCGTAGAAGGTCCGCGACACCTGCGCGCCGCCGAACGATCGGTTGTCGAGCAGGCCGCCGTACTCGCGCGCGAACGGCACGCCCTGGGCGACGCACTGATCGATGATGTGCACGCTCAGCTGCGCCAGCCGGTAGACGTTCGCCTCGCGCGACCGATAGTCGCCGCCTTTCACCGTGTCGTAGAACAGCCGGTAGACGCTGTCGCCGTCGTTCTGGTAGTTCTTCGCGGCGTTGATGCCGCCCTGTGCGGCGATCGAATGGGCCCGTCGCGGCGAATCCTGAATGCAGAAGTTGAGGACGTTGTAGCCGAGCTCCCCGAGCGACGCCGCCGCCGACGCGCCGGCGAGGCCGGTGCCGACGACGATGATCGTGTACTTGCGCTTGTTGGCCGGGTTGACCAGCTTCATCTCGAACTTGTGCCGATCCCACTTCCTGTCGATCGGCCCGGACGGTGTGCGCGCGTCGAGTTTCATGCCACCCGTCCTCCCTGCGTGAGGTACGCCCATGCGGCGATGACGATGAAGCCACCGGCGATCAGCACGGCGAGGACTTTTCCGGCGAGGAGCAGCTTCGGCGTCACCCGCGGATGATCGACGCCGAGCGACTGGAAGCCGCTCGAGACGCCGTGCCACAGGTGCGATCCGACGACGATCATCGAGAGGATGTAGAACACCACCAGCAGCGGGTTGGAAAAGATCTCCATTTCCTGGCGGTAGAGATCGCGTCCGCCGGCGGCCCACTCGTACTGCGTGCCCCAGCCTTCACGAAACGCCTTCACGTGAAAGATGAGAAAGATGATCACCCACAGACCGGACGCGATCATCGTCGTCGACGCCAGCGTCTTGCGGCTCGGCCGGCCGGCGCGCTTCTTCTGCTCGTAGGCGACCGGGCGCGCCTGCTGATTGCCGAGGAACATCCGCACCGTCTTGTAGATGTGCGTGAGAAAGCCGGCGAGGATCAGCAGCTCGAGCGGATAGAGCACCGCTTTGTTGCGCTCGAGCGTGAACGCGTACTGGTTGTACGCGGCCGGCCCGGCGAAGACGACGAGGTTTCCGCCGATATGAATGAGGAGATAAAAAACGAGGAAGAGTCCGGAGAGGCCGATCAGGATCTTGGTCCCGACCGACGTCGCAAAGACGCCGATTCGTGAAGCCATCGATCGCTCAGTTTACTGTTGCGTGACGAACAGGCGCAAGTTAGCATCAGGAGTTTCCTGCCGTCATGAAAATCCACGAGTATCAAGCGAAAGCAATTCTCGCGAAGCACGGCGTGCCGGTGCCGCGCGGCGAGACGCTCACCGATAAATCCGACGCCGCAGCGGTGGCCAAGCGCCTCGGCACCAGCGTCGTCGTCGTCAAGGCGCAGATTCACGCCGGCGGCCGCGGCAAGGGCGGCGGCGTCAAGCTCGCCAGGTCGCCGCAGGACGCCGAGAAGCTCACCGCGCAGATGCTCGGCATGACGCTGGTCACGCATCAGACCGGACCGGAAGGACGCGTCGTCGGCCGCGTGCTGATCGAGGAAGGACTGCAGATGCAGCGCGAGCTGTATCTGAGCATCGTGCTCGATCGCGCCGCCGGCAAGCCGGTGATCATGGCGAGCGCGGCCGGCGGCATGGACATCGAAGAAGTCGCCGCCTCCACGCCGGAGAAGATCGCCAGGGTCTACGTCGAACCGGGCGTCGGCATCGTGCCGTTCGAGGCGCGTCAGCTCGGGTTCGCGATCGGCCTCGACGGCGCCCAGGTGAACAAGTTCGTCAAGGTGGTGACCTCGCTCTACGACGCCTACCTCGCGACCGATGCCTCGCTCCTCGAGATCAACCCGCTGGTCGTCACCGCCGCCGGCGATTTGCTGGCGCTCGACGCGAAGATGAACTTCGACGACAACGCGCTGTATCGCCACGCCGACATCAAGGAACTGCGCGACCTCGCCGAGGAAGACCCGCTCGAGATCGAAGCCTCGAAGTTCAACCTCAATTACATCCATCTCGACGGCAACATCGGCTGCATGGTGAACGGCGCCGGTCTGGCCATGGCGACGATGGACATCATCAAGCTGGCCGGCGGCGAGCCGGCGAACTTCCTCGACGTCGGCGGCGGCGCGAACGCCGAGCAGATCCGCAACGCGTTCAAGATCCTGATGTCGGACAAGAACGTGAAGGCGGTCCTGATCAACATCTTCGGCGGCATCCTGCGCTGCGACGTCCTCGCGCAAGGGGTGATCGCGGCGGTCAAGGAGCTCGGCGTGCCGGTGCCGATCGTGATCCGCATGGAAGGCACCAACGTCGAGGAAGGGAAGCGCCTGTTGCGCGACAGCGGCATGAACTTCACCACCGCCGATTCGATGGACGAAGCGGCGAAGAAAGTGGTCCAGCTCGCTGGATAGAGCCGCCACGAAGACACGAAGACCCGAAGATTTTCTTTGTTGGTTTTCGTGCGTTCGTGTCTTCGTGGCCACGCACCTATGGCTGTACTGATCGACAAATCGACACGATTAATCGTCCAGGGGATCACCGGGCGCGAGGGTACGTTTCACGCCAAGCAGGCGCAGGCGTACGGGACCAATGTCGTCGGCGGCGTCACGCCGGGGAAGGGCGGGACCACGCACGAAGGCTGGCCGGTCTTCGACACGGTGCAGGACGCGGTGAAGCAGACCGGCGCCAACGCGTCGGTGATCTTCGTGCCGCCGCCGTTCGCCGCCGACGCGGTGATGGAAGCAGCCGACGCCGGCGTCGCGCTCGTCGTCTGCATCACCGAAGGCATCCCGACGCTCGACATGATGCGGGCGATGACGTTTCTCAAGGAACGTCCCGGCACGCGGCTGGTCGGCCCGAACTGTCCAGGTCTGATCTCACCGGGCAAGGCCAAGGCCGGCATCATCCCCGGCAATATCTGCAAGGAAGGGCGTATCGGGATCGTGTCGAAGAGCGGCACGCTCACCTATGAGGCGATTCATCAGTTGACCCGCCTCGGCATGGGGCAGAGCACGTGCATCGGCATCGGCGGCGATCCGCTGATCGGCACCTCGCACATCGATGCGCTGAAGCTGTTCGCGAAGGACGCGGATACCGACGCGGTCATCATGATCGGCGAGATCGGCGGCAGTGCCGAGGAAGAGGCGGCCGCGTGGATCAAGTCGAACTTCAAGAAGCCGGTCGTCGGCTTCATTGCCGGCCAGACCGCGCCGCCGGGACGCCGGATGGGCCACGCCGGCGCGATCATCGCCGGCGGCAAGGGAACGGCTGCGGAAAAGATGGCGGCGTTGACGGCCGCGGGCGTGAAAGTCGTGAAGAGCCCCGCCGACATGGGCAAAGCCATTCAGGAATTGTTATAATTTCCCGTTCGTTTCCCTCTAATCGTTTTGTTCTCAAGGACTTGTGAATGACACCGACAGATCTATCGGTTCAGGAGCAGCAGGCATCCACCCATAAACAGAAAGTCGTCAACGACTTCAGCATCCAGGTGGCGACGGTCAACGGGTCGGGCAGCCAGACGGCGAACCTCGTGCTGCTGCGCTCGATCCTCCTCATGGGCGTGCCCGTTTCGGGCAAGAACATGTTCCCGTCGAACATCGCCGGCCTGCCCACCTGGTACACGATTCGCGCGAGCAAGGACGGCTACATCGGCCGCAAGAAGGAAGTCGACTTCCTCGTGGCGATGAATCCGGAAACTGCGAAAGAAGATGTCCTCACGCTCGAACCGGGCGCGGCGGTTGTCTACGACGAGCCGCTGAAGCTGAACGCGCTCCGCAACGATCTCGTGTTTTACCCGGTGCCCTTCGACAAGCTGGTCGCGCCGGTCTGCCCCGACGCGAAGCTGCGCCGCCTCGTGCGCAACATGATCTACGACGGCATCCTCGCCAAGCTGCTCGGGATCGACATGGCGCTGATGGAGAAGGCGCTCGGCAAGCAGCTCGGACGCAAGGCCAAGGCGGTGACGCTCAACGCCGGCGCGCTGAAGGCGGGCTTCGACTACGCCGCCGCCAATTTCACCAAGCAGGATCCGTTCTGCATCGAGCCGATGAACAAGACCGCCGGCAAGATCCTCATCGAGGGGAACGCCGCCGCGGCGATCGGCTGCATGATGGCCGGCGTCACCGTCGTCGCCTGGTATCCGATCACGCCCTCGTCTTCGCTGTGCGAGTCGCTGATCGGCTACATGAAGAAATATCGCATCGACAAGGACGGCAAGGCGACGTTCGCGATCGTCCAGGCGGAAGACGAGATTGCGTCGCTCGGCATGGTGATCGGCGCGAGCTGGGCGGGCGCGCGCTCGATGACGGCAACCGCCGGCCCGGGCATCTCGCTGATGGGCGAGTTCGCCGGCCTGGCCTACTACGCGGAAACGCCGGCGGTGATCTTCGACGTGCAGCGCGTCGGCCCGTCAACCGGTCTGCCGACCCGAACCGCGCAGGGCGACCTGCTGCAGGCGGCGTTCCTGTCGCACGGCGACACCAAGCACATCATGATCATCCCTGCGTCGGTCGAAGAGGCCTACACGATGGCGATGGACGCGTTCGATCTCGCCGAACAGTTCCAAACGCCGGTGTTCGTGATGATGGACCTCGACCTCGGGATGAACAACTGGATGTCGGATGCCTTCCAGTATCCGACGCGGACGATCAACCGCGGCAAGCTGCTGACGGCGGAGAAGCTGAAGGAACTCGGCGAATGGGGCCGCTACAAGGACGTCGACGGCGACGGCATTCCGTACCGCACGGTTCCTGGCGACGGCATGCCGGCCTACTTCACGCGCGGCTCCGGCCATAACGCGAAGGGTCAGTACAGCGAGCGGCCGGACGACTACGTCGAGAACATGGATCGGCTGAATCGAAAGTTCGAGACCGCCCGCAAGTACGTCCCCAAGCCGCTCGTCGACTCGAACCCGAAGGCGAAGATCGGCTTGATCGGCTACGGCACCTCGGACTACGCGACCCAGGAAAGCCGCGATCAGCTGCGCGAGGAGACCAAGGTCGAGACCTCGTACTTCCGGCTGCGCGCCTACCCGTTCACCGAGGACCTGTCGGCGTTCATCGACGCGCACGAGCGCATCTATGTCATCGAGCAGAACCGCGACGCTCAGCTGCTGCAGCTGATGAAGCTGGAGCTGACGCCGGAGCAGCAGACCAAGCTGCGCAGCGTCCTCCATTACAACGGCCTCCCGATCGACGCGCGCAGCATCACCGACGATGTGCTCGCCCAGGAGGGATTCGAAGTGGCGAAGAAGACCGTTGCCCGCGTCAGCGCGGGAAGCGCGGGTGGAGAATAGCCGCGGCCTCTGGTAGCGCAGGCCTTCAGGCCTGCCAGCGCCGCGGGCAGCCCTGAAGGGCTGCGTTACGGATTCATAGCAGAAACGACTTTATGCCTACACCTTTGAAAGTGAATCGAATCGGGCTCGAACCGCAAATCTACAAAGGCGGCAAGACGACGCTGTGCGCCGGCTGCGGGCACAACGCGATCTCCGAGCGCATCATCGACGCGTTCTACGAGATGGGCGTCAACCCGACCCAGGTGATCAAGCTGTCGGGGATCGGCTGCTCGAGCAAGAGCCCGGCCTACTTCCTCGGCGGTTCGCACGGCTTCAACGCCGTGCACGGGCGGATGCCGTCAGTCGGCACCGGCGCGATGCTCGCCAATCACAAGCTGATCGCCATCGGGATCAGCGGCGACGGCGACACCGGCGCGATCGGCATCGGCCAGTTCGTCCACCTGATGCGCCGCAACCTGCCGATCATCTACATCATCGAGGACAACGGCTGCTACGGGCTGACCAAGGGGCAGTTCTCGCCGACGGCCGATCTCGGCTCGAAGCTGAAGACCGGCGTCGTCAACGATCTGCCGCCGATCGACACCTGCGCGCTGGCCATCGAGCTCGGCGCCACGTTCGTCGGCCGCTCGTTCTCGGGCGACAAGAAGCAGCTGCTGTCGCTGCTCAAGGCGGCGCTCGCGCATCGCGGCACCGTGATGCTCGACGTCATCTCGCCGTGCGTCACCTTCAACGACCACGAGGGCTCGACCAAGAGCTACGCCTACGCGAAGGATCACGACGATCCGGTCGAGGACGTCACCTTCGTGCCGTTCTTCGAGGACATTGCGGTGGACTACGCGCCGGGCTCGGCGCAGGAAGTCACCATGCACGACGGCTCGAAGCTGATCCTGAAGAAGCTCGAAGAGGACTACGACGCGACCGACAAGATCGGCGCGCTGAAGCGGCTGCACGAAACGGCGCGCCGCGGCGAGTTCGCGACCGGCTTGCTCTACATCGAACCGGACCGCGACGACTTCCTCAGCCAGTTGAACGTCGTCGACGAGCCGCTCGCGACGCTGCCGCTCGAAAGAATACGGCCCGGACGCGAAGCCCTCGAAGAAATCATGGAGGGATTGCGCTAGATAGCGCTAACGCCGCCTCTCAAGGGCGCAGAGGGTAACAGAGGCCGCAGAGGCGGAGGGCAGAGGTCAGAGAGGGGGCAGCCTGCCTCTCTTTTTCCTCTGCTCCCCTCTGTGCCCTTGTCTGTATTCAGCTAACCGCCTTCGCTCTCGTCCTCGTTGGCGCCGACGGCATCTTCGGCTGTCGCAATCGGATCGTTTGGCAGTCCCTCGCCGTCGACTCCTGGGCCGTTCGGATTGCCGAACTGCTCATCGGAGGGGCGATCCCCTTCCACGGCGCCTTTGTGCACGTCCTGATCGTCCTGCTGCTTCTTCGCCATCGGGGTCATGTGTGCTCCCTCTCGCCGCTGCCTTTCAGGCGCGCGGACCGCTGAGATAGAATCGCCGGATGACCGAGCGGACCCTGGCCATCATCAAACCGGATGCCGTCGAACGGCGCGTCGCCGGGAAGATCATCGAACGCATCGAAGCTGAAGGATTCCAGATTCGTGCCATCAAGCGCGTCAACCTCTCCCAGGCGCAGGCCGAGGGCTTTTACGCCGTCCATCGCCAGCGCCCGTTCTTTGCCAGTTTGACGTCGTTCATGTCGTCCGGGGCGGCGATTGTCATGGTCTTGGAGGCCGCCGACGCGATCAAGAAATGGCGAACGTTGATGGGCGCCACCGACCCGGCCAAGGCCGACGCCGGCACGCTCCGCAAGGAGTTCGCGCAGTCGATCGAGCGCAACGCCACGCATGGATCCGATGCACCCGAGACCGCGGCGTATGAAATCGGCTACTTCTTTGCCGGCCTTGAACTGATTTAAGTGGGCAAGCTGCTCGTCTTCCTCGGCCTCGGCATCGCCGGGCTGGGGCTGCTGATGATGCTTGGATTGCCGATCGGCCGGCTGCCGGGCGACATCTATGTGAAGCGCGACGGCTTCTCCTTCTATTTCCCGCTCACGACGTCGATCATCCTGAGCATCGTTCTCACCCTCGTCCTCGCCTTCTTCAGACGATGAGCATCAAGTCGGATCGCTGGATCAAGCGGATGGCGCTGGAGCGCCAGATGATCGAGCCGTTCGTCGACGATCAGGTCCGCGCCGGCGTGATCTCCTTCGGCGTCTCGTCCTACGGCTACGACGTCCGCGTCGGCAACGAGTTCAAGGTCTTCACCAACGTCTACAACACGGTCGTCGATCCGAAGGCGTTCGATCCGAAATCGTTCGTCGACATCGTCGCCGACCAGTGCATCATCCCGCCGAACTCGTTCGCGCTGGCGAGCACGGTGGAGTATTTCCGGATCCCGCGCGACATCCTCACCGTCTGCCTCGGCAAGTCGACCTACGCGCGCTGCGGGATCATCGTCAACGTGACGCCGTTCGAGCCGGAATGGGAAGGGCACGTGACGATCGAGATCTCGAACACGACGCCGCTGCCGGCGAAGATTTACGCCAACGAAGGCATCGCCCAGGTGCTGTTCTTCCAGAGCGACGAACCGTGCGAGAAGTCCTACAAGGACAAGAAGGGCAAGTACCAGGCGCAGCGCGGCGTTACGCTGCCGAAGTTGTGACGCCGTCGGGGCTGGGGGCTGGGGGGCTAGCTGTATCGTTGGGGACTCGACGCGGCTCCGTAGCGCAGGCCTTCAGGCCTGCCAACCGCCGCGGGCAGCCCTGAAGGGCTGCGCTACACGAACGTCATGCCGGCAGGTTGACATCATGTTCAAACGACTCTCAGTCGCGGTGCTCGCGTGTGCCACGTCGTTGACCGCGCAGCAGCCGCAGTATCCGCAGCTGCCGAGCGAGACGCCGGCGCGGCTGCAGCGGTCGAGCGACGAGTACGACTTCACGCGCCGCGACGTGATGATCCCGATGCGCGACGGCGTCAAGCTGCACACGGTGATCCTCGTGCCGAAAGGCGCGCGCCGGGCGCCGATCCTGCTGACCCGGACGCCCTACGACGCCACCGGCCTCACCTCGCACGCGCCGAGCGCGCATCTCGCGTCGGTGCTCCAGGGCTACGACAACGCCGTCGAGGTGATCGTCGAGGGGGGCTACATCCGCGTCGTGCAGGACGTCCGCGGCAAGTACGGATCGGAAGGCGATTACGTGATGAACCGGCCGTTGCGCGGGCCGCTCAACCCGACCCCGGTCGATCACGCCACCGACACCTACGACACGATCGACTGGCTGGTGAAGAACATCCCCGAGAGCAACGGCAAGGTCGGCATCCTCGGCATCTCCTACGACGGGTTCCTGCCGTTGATGGCGTTGTTCAACCCGCATCCGGCGCTGAAGGTGTCGGTGCCGATGAACCCGATGGTCGACGGCTGGATGGGCGACGACTGGTTCCACAACGGCGCCTTCCGCCAGCAGATGATGCCCTACATCTACGACCAGGAAGGGACGCGCGGCAACGACAACGACGCGCGCTGGTTCACGCGCCACTACGACGACTACGACACCTACATGCAGGCCGGCTCCGCCGGCGAACTCGGTCGGCGGCGCGGCCTCGACCAGATGGGCTTCTGGCAGAAGATCAGCGAGCACGCGGCCTACGACACGTGGTGGCAGGAGCAGGCGGTCGACAAGCTGCTCGCCAGGCAGCCGCTGATCGTGCCGGTGATGCTGGTCCACAGCCTCTGGGATCAGGAGGACATCTACGGCGCGCCGGCCGTCTACAGGGCGATCGAGCCGAAGGACACGAGCAACGACAAGGTGTTCCTGGTGATGGGGCCGTGGCACCACGGCCAGGAGATCGGCGACGGCAGCACGCTGGGCGCGCTCAACTTCCACAGCGACACGGCGCTGTATTTCCGGCAGAAGATCCTGCGGCCGTTCCTCGATCACTTCCTGAAAGACGACGAGCCGAAGCTGGAAGTGGCGCCGGTCACCGCGTTCGAGACCGGCACCAACGAATGGCGGCAGCTGCCGGCGTGGCCGGCCGGTTGCGTGATCGGCTGCCGCGTGACGCCGACGCCGTTCTATCTCGGCGCCGGACTGAAAGCCGGCTTCACGCCGCCGCAGAACGGCGACGCGCCGTACGACGAATACGTGTCCGATCCGTCGAAGCCGGTGCCGTACCGTCCGCGCCCGAACCAGCCGTCGGGCGGCGCCTACTGGGCGCGCTGGCTCGTCGACGATCAGCGCGAACCGTCGGGACGGCCCGACGTGCTGGCCTTCGTGTCGGACGTGTTGACGCAGCCGGTGAAAATCAGCGGCCAGCCGATCGCCAACCTGACCGCGTCGACGAGCGGCACCGACTCCGACTGGGTGGTGAAGCTGATCGACGTCTATCCTGATGAAGTCGCCGCGGAGCCGGCGATGGGCGGCTATCAGCTGATGATTGCCGGCGACATCTTCCGCGGCCGTTATCGCGAGAGCCTCGAGGAGGCGAAGCCGATCACCGCCGACGCGCCGCTGCTCTACAAGTTCGCGCTGCCGAACGCGAATCACGTGTTCCTCCCCGGCCATCGCATGATGGTGCAAATCCAATCGAGCTGGTTCCCGCTCTACGACCGCAACCCGCAGACCTTCGTGCGCAACATCTTTTTCGCGCGGCCGGAGGACTACAAGAAAGCCACCCAGCGCGTGTATCACACGCCGGCGGCGGCGAGTTACGTCGAACTGCCGGTGGTCAAGTGACGTGACGGGGCTGGGGGCTGGCTGAACTCAGTCAGCCGCAAGCCCCAAGCCGCAAGCCGCAAGCCGCAAGCCGCAAGCCACAAGCCCTGACAGCTAGCCCCGAGCCCTCAGCCCCGACAGGGGACGGCGCCTGCGACCGCAGCGCCGTCAAACTTATAATCCCGTAAAGATTATCAATTTGACTTCTAGGTCGTTCGCCGTGTCTAATCGGCGAACTACCTATGAAAATCGCGTATCAAGGCGAGCCGGGCGCCTTTAGCGAGGCGGCCGCACGGCGCGTGGCGCACGACGCGCCGCTGGTGCCGTGCCGCAGCTTCGAGGAGGCCTTCGACGCCGTCGCCTCGGGCAAGGCGACGCACGGCTGCCTGCCGTTCGAGAACTCGATTGGCGGCAGCATCCACCGCAACTACGACCTGCTGCTCGCGCACGACCTGCCGATCGTCGCCGAAGTGGAACTGCCGGTCGTGCATCACCTGCTGGCGCTGCCCGGCGCGACGCTCGAAGGGCTGCGGCGCGTCTACTCGCACCCGCAGGGGCTGGCGCAGTGCGAGCGGTTCCTGCGCACGCTGTCGAAGGTCGAGATCATCGCCACCTACGACACCGCCGGCAGTGCCAAGATGGTCGCCGACGCCGGCGTCACCGACGCGGCGGCGATCGCCTCGGCGCGCGCCGGTGAAGTCTTCGGCCTGACCTCGCTCGCCGCCTCGGTCCAGGATTTCGACGACAACATCACGCGCTTCCTCGTCGTCGGACGCACGCCGCTGAAGGATGTCGTGCCCGACAAGACGTCGATCGTCTTCTCGCTGCCGAACGAAGCCGGGTCGCTGTTCAAGGCGCTGAGCGTGTTCGCGCTGCGCGGCATCGACCTCACCAAGCTCGAATCGCGGCCGATTCCCGGCCGGCCGTGGGAATACCTGTTCTACGTCGACCTCGGCATCGCCCGCGACGAAGTCGCCTGCGCGCGCGCGCTCGCCCATCTCGGCGAGTTCGCGTCGATGCTGCGCACGCTCGGGACTTATCCGAGCTGGAAGACGCACGAGGGGCGCATGCCGGATCCGTTCGAGGTGTGCTCGTGAGCGACCGTTCGAACCCGTTGACCACCGGTCCGCATCGCGCCCCGGCGCGCGCGATGCTGAAGGCGGTCGGTTTCTCCGACGCCGACCTCAAGAAGCCGCTCATCGGCGTCGCCAACACGTGGATCGAGATCGGGCCGTGCAACTACCACCTGCGCGATCTCGCCGTGCACGTGAAAAACGGCATTCGCGCCGCCGGCGGCACGCCGATGGAGTTCAACACCGTCTCGATCTCCGACGGCATCACGATGGGCACCGAGGGAATGCGCGCCTCGCTGGTCAGCCGCGAAGTGATCGCCGATTCGATCGAGCTGGTCGCGCGCGGCAACGGGTTCGACGGCCTGGTCGTGCTGGTCGGCTGCGACAAGACCATTCCCGGCGGTGCGATGGCGCTGGCGCGCCTCAACATTCCCGGCGTGCTGCTCTACGGCGGATCGATCGCGCCGGGGCAGTGGCATGAGAAATCGGTGACGATTCAGGACGTCTTCGAAGCAGTCGGCGCCCACGCCGCCGGCACGATCACCGACGACGATCTGTGCCGGCTGGAAGCGGACGCCTGTCCGGGCGCGGGCGCCTGCGGCGGCCAGTTCACGGCCAACACGATGGCGATTGCCAGCGAGTTCCTCGGCATCGCCGCGCTCGGCAGCGGCAGCGTGCCGGCCACCGATCCGGCGAAGGCGGCTGTCGCCCGCGCCGCCGGCGAGCGGGTGATGGATCTGGTGCGCAAAGCCGTCCGCCCACGCGACATCATCACCCGCGCCGCGCTCGAAAACGCCATCGCCTCGGTCGCGACCACCGGCGGATCGACCAATGCGGTCCTGCACCTGATCGCGATCGCCCGCGAGGCGGGCCTCAGCCTCGAGCTCGCCGACTTCGATCGCATCAGCAGCCGCACGCCGCTGCTCGCCGATCTGAAGCCGTCCGGCCGTTTCGTCGCCACCGATCTCCACGCCGCCGGCGGCAGTCCGCTGGTCGCGCGGCGCCTTGTCGAAGCCGGTGTGGTCGACGGGAGCGCGCAGACGGTGACCGGCCGCACGCTCGCCGACGAAGCGGCGAACGCCGCCGAAACGCCGGGACAGCAGGTGGTGCGTCCGGTCGCGCAGGCGATCAAGAAAAGCGGCGGTCTGGTGATTCTCCGCGGCAGCCTCGCGCCCGACGGCGCGGTGATGAAGGTGTCGGGCACCGAGCGGGCGCAGCACCGCGGCCCGGCGCGCGTCTTCGACAGCGAAGAGGCGGCGTTCGACGCGGTTCAGAAGCAGGCCATCAAGCCGGGCGACGTCGTCGTGATCCGCTACGAAGGGCCGAGCGGCGGTCCGGGGATGCGCGAGATGCTCGCGGTCACCGGCGCGATTGTCGGCGCCGGCCTTGGCGACACCGTCGCGCTCGTCACCGACGGGCGATTTTCCGGCGCGACGCGCGGCTTCTGTATCGGGCACATCGCGCCCGAAGCGGCGCACGGCGGTCCGATGGCCGCGGTCCGCGACGGCGACACGATCGTCATCGACGTCGCGACGCGGACCTTGAACCTGGAAGTCGCCGACAGTGCGATCAAGGAGCGGCTCGCCGCGTGGCAGCCGCCGCAGCCGCGGTATCCGTCAGGTGTGATGGCCAAGTACGCGCGAATGGTGTCTTCGGCGTCTCTGGGAGCAGTAACTGGATAAAGACGAGTGGGGGCTGGGGCTAGCTGTCACGGCAAGCCCCGAGCCCCGATACGTCGCAGGGTTTTTATGAAACTGACAGGTGCGCAGATTCTGTGGGAAGCGCTCGTCCGCGAGGGCGTCACCGACGTCTTCGGCTATCCGGGCGGCGCGATCCTTCCGGCCTACGACGCGATGTTGCAGTACCCGATTCGCCACGTGCTGGTCCGCCACGAGCAGGGCGCCACGCACATGGCCGACGGCTACGCGCGGGCGAGCGGCAAGGTCGGCGTCGCGATCGCGACGTCGGGTCCCGGCGCGACCAACATGGTCACCGGCATCGCCACCGCGATGATGGACAGCTCGCCGATCGTCTGCATCACCGGACAGGTCGGCAGCAAGCTGATTGGCTCCGACGCGTTCCAGGAAACCGATATCACCGGGATCACGCTCCCGGTGACGAAGCACAATTACCTGGTCACCGCGGCCGACGAGGTCGCGCATGCGGTGCGCGAGGCATTCGCGGTCGCGCGGTCGGGCCGGCCCGGGCCGGTGCTCGTCGACATCACCAAGGACGCCCAGCAGGGGAGCTGTGCAGTCGACTGGGACGCGGCCGAGCCGCGGCTCAGTGAAGCCGTCGACGAAGCGCTTCCCGGCGACGGCGATGCCGACGATGCGATCGCGTTGATCAACGCGGCCGAACGGCCGCTGATTCTCGCCGGCCACGGCGTGATGCTCTCGGGCGCCGAGCGCCAGGTCGTGCAGCTCGCCGAACGCGGCCAGATTCCGATCGCGGTCACGCTGCTCGGCATCGGCGGTGTCGCCGCCTCTCATCCGCTCAACCTCGGGATGATGGGCATGCACGGCGAGGCCTGGGTGAACAACGCGATCCAGGAAGCCGATCTCCTCATCGCCGTCGGCATGCGCTTCGACGACCGCGTCACCGGCAACCTGAAGACCTACGCCCGCAACGCCAAGAAGATCCATGTCGACATCGATCGCGCCGAGTTGAACAAGAACGTGCGCGTCGACGTCGCGATCGCCAAGGATCTCCGGATCGCGCTCGACGAATGGGTGCCGCACGTCACCCGCACCGATCGCAGCGCCTGGCTGGCCCGCATCGACGTCCTGAAAGGCGATTCCGCCGTCCGCGACATCCAGAATCTCGCGGATGACGGGCACCTCTACGCGGCGCACGTCATCAACGATCTGTGGCGCGAGACCGACGGCAACGCC
>Ga0070686_100000925_pt1 | contig 16884 bp, 24 predicted proteins | sample KBSS23LmetaG_FD_65654 | JGI IMG/M metagenome (GOLD analysis project Ga0070686, IMG submission 65654) | Switchgrass rhizosphere microbial communities from Kellogg Biological Station, Michigan, USA - KBS S2-3L metaG | ecosystem: Host-associated > Plants > Roots > Rhizosphere ... | reverse complement strand
CCAACACCCTGATCGCGGAGGGCGTGTCATGAGAACCCGCGACATCATCTACCGCTGCGTCTGTCCGCCGATCCCCGATCGCAGCTTCGACTGGTGCGTCTACCACGACGGCGACGAGGAGGAGGGCCATTGCGGCTATGGCGCCACGCCAGAGGAGGCGCTGGCTGATCTGGAACGGCTCGATCAGGAACGCGCCGAAGCCTTGGAAGACGCCGAGCGCATCGACAGCGACTTCAACGAACAGGCGGGAGGCTACTGATGAAAACCTCCGAGCAAATCAATGAACTCGCCGCCGCCTTGGCCCAGGCCCAAGGCATGATGGGAAATGCGGTTATGAACCGGATCAATCCGCACTTTAAGTCAAAGTACGCCGATCTCGCTGCCATCTTCGATGCTTCGCGCAAGCCGCTGTCCGCTAATGGCCTTGCAATCGTGCAGACCATCGAAAACGGTGTGCTTCACACGCGACTGCTGCATACGTCCGGCCAATGGATTGCCAGCGAACACCCCCTGCCGATGTCCGGGCGACCGCAGGAGATAGGCTCTGCGCTAACCTACGCGCGCCGTTATTCGCTCTCTGCGCTGATCGGCATTGCCGCCGACGAAGACGACGATGCCAACGCGGCAGAAAAGAGAGCCGCTAAAAACGGTAACGGTAAGCCACCCGATAAACTCAGCGAGGATGCGATCAGCGAACTACACGAAGCAATCTATGCGGGCGGTCGCACCGAGGCATGGTTCTGCCAGTTTGCCCACATCAATGAACTGGACGCCCTCGCCCCCGAGCGCTTCGCCGCAGCGTTAGCCTACGTCAAGAAACTGCCAAAGGTGGACAATGCAACAGGGCAGTGAGGAATGGCTGCTCGCCCGCGTCGGCAAGGCGACCGCCTCGCGCGTTCGCGACATCACCGCCACCACCAAGTCGGGTGGCTTCACCGCCGGGCGAGACAACTATCTCGCCGAACTAGTGTGCGAGCGCCTGACCGGCCAGCCCACGCCACAGTACGTCAACACCGCCATGGCCAATGGCACCGAGCGCGAGCCGCGCGCCCGCTTCGAATATGCCCTCAAGCAGGGCGTGGAGATCGAAGAGGTTGGCTTCATCGCACATCCCACCATCGCCAATGCCGGCTGCTCGCCCGATGGGCTGGTCGGCAGTGAGGGCTTGGTAGAGATCAAATGTCCGACCAGCAAAACCCACCTCGGCACCCTGCTCACCGGCAAGGTCGATGTCGCCTATATTGACCAGATGCAATTTCAAATGGCGTGTACTGGTCGCTCGTATTGTGACTTTGTCTCCTACGATCCGCACCAGCATGAAACGATGCAACTGCGGATCATCCGCGTGATGCGCGATGACAAGGCGATCGACAAGATTGAATTGGAAGTGACCCAGTTTCTGATCGACGTGGACGCCACCGTTGACCTGCTGCGCAAGCGCTACATGCAGGAGGCGGCATAGATGCCTGCGCCAGCTATTACATTCGAGTGGAATGGACGCGCCATGATCCCCCGGCGCACTGCCTCACGGCTGGCAGAGAAGTCATTCACCAGCGGTGCAGCCTATCGGATGATCGTGCAGGAGGAACGCCGATCGCTGGAACAAAACGCTAAGATGTGGGCAATGCTCAGCGAGATCGCAGCGCAGAAACAGCACTGCGGTCGCTCCTATGCTCCCGATCAATGGAAGGCACTGTTCCTGCACGCCATGGGCCAACAGGTGGAATTCCTGCCGTCGCTCGATAACACCACCTTCGTGCCATACGGATTGCAATCCAGCAAGTTGAGCAAGCGCAACATGATCGAGCTACTTGAATTTATCACTGCATGGGGCGTGCAGAACGGAGTGGTGTTTGCAGATGACCCGCGTTGAATTCACCAAGGCCACCAAGCTCGCCGCCTTCCGCCGCGCGCTTGGGCGCTGCGAGGGCTGCGGCGGCCTGCTGGTGCCGGGAAAGTTTCACTATGACCACCGCAACCCGTCGGTGTTTTCCGGCGATGCCAGCCTGGAGAACTGCTCATGCCTGTGCGTCGGTTGTCATGGTGCCAAGACCACGAAGCAAGACATTCCGACTATTGCCAAATCCAATCGCCTGCGCTTTCGCGCTGCCGGCATCCGGCCGGATCGCACCATCAGGGCGTGGCGCAAGTTCGACGGCACCCCGGTCTACAAGTCGAGGGAGCGATGATGGTCCGCAGACTGCGTCATGCCGATACGGTGCGCCAACCGGACCCGGAGGTTCATCGCTCGACAGCACAACGGCAAGCAGCCGTCCGCGCCGCTCACATCATGGCCGAAGCAATGGAGGACAGTTGTCGGGGCAGTGATCCGCAGTTCAACGGTAATGTTGCCGATGCCCTCTATCATATCGCAGCCGCCCTGCAACGGATCGCCGATGTTGTCGAAAGCCAGTGGGGGCCCAAGCCATGACCGACATCATCGAGCGGCTGCGCGATGCAGCGACGCCATGGCGGTCCGATATTATGGACGAGGCTGCCGCCGAAATCGAGCGGCTGCGAACACGATATGACAGCGCAACTGACCAAGCCGTGCGCTATGCCGACGAGATCGAGCAACTGCGGGCACTCCTGCGCGAAGCAGTGATGTACGACAGCCAAATCCCGTGGATGGAAACATGGTGGCGGAAAGCCCGCCGCGCCCTGGAGCCCAAGCCATGACCGACATCGCGATGGTGAGAATGCTGGAAGAGCGCGACGCCGAGATCGAGCGGCTGCGGGCGGCGCTCAAGGAGGCTGGGATGCTGGTCGAGGCAACGGCGGCCTATTATCCGAGCATCCCCTATAAACCACGTCTTGATGCTTGCCTGTTGGAGATCCGCGCGCTGGAGCCCAAGCCATCCAACAAGCCATCCAACGATAACGGAAAGATCATCGGCTACGATGCGACGGAGCCCAGTCCCTTCAAGGAATGAGCCATGACCGACATCGTTGAGCGGCTGCGCCGCGAGGGCGTTGAGTTTCACGAACAACTGGAGGCCGCCGACGAGATCGAGCAGCTGCGGGCACTCCTGCGCGAAGCAGTGATGTACGACAGCCAAATCCCGTGGATGGAAACATGGTGGCGGAAAGCCCGCCGCGCCCTGGAGCCCAAGCCATGACCGTTTCGCCGGCGAGTTCCGTACCCCTTCGACCGGCGGAAGGCGCCGCCCCGTCCATTGCTCCACAACGGTTGGGGCGGCGTCAGAATTATGAGGCTGATATGACCGACGACATTGAAGCCCTGCCCCGCATGACCAGGGAACAAGCCGTATCCTTCCTCAAAGGCCGCGGCTACCCCGTGTCAATGGAAGCATTCATCCGGAGGAACGGGCCACCCCCAATGGGAAAATGGGGGCGCCGCTACCTCTATGAGCCGCGCACATTGCTGGCGTGGGCGGAGAGGAGGATACAGCCAGTTTCCTACCCTAGCGTTACCCCCAACATGAACAGCCGCACTCCGTAGTTGAATATGCTAGCTTATTTCAGATTTGAATGTGATGCATCAGCACAGTCTGATGGCTGTGGAATGTTTGTGAAAGGTTGTTACTGTCTGGGCCATGCGCGAAATGCACAACATCGGCAACGGCTTACAATTGTGACTGGTTGGGATTGACCGTGGACATGCCGTGGATAGGTTGGAGAATTTGTTTACCCCAGCGTTACCCCCGCACCCATGAACCCGCGCCTTGAGGCAATCCTGATCACGCTGGCGCTGTGGCTGGCGGTCGCGGTGGTGCTGGCGTTTGCTTTCGGCTGCGCGGTGCCGCTGCGGTGAGGGGTGATGTCGTGGTGCTGTTCTGCGCGCTCGCGGTGTTCGCTTTCGCGACGGCCGCGGCGGTCTTGGTGGCCTGGGGATTGTGGAAGGCAGGAGGGGATCAGGGGTAGGGATAGACAACCGTCACTTCATCGTCGGTTTCGACGCCGAGGCTTTCGGCCAGCCCCGGGGAGAGGTCAGCCGCGCGGCCGGTGTTTTCTTCGTGTGGTCCCCAATCGGCGGGGTGTGCGAGCCGGCTAACACCGGTCTGCTTGTTGGTCACCAACGCCATTTGCCCGCTATGCCCGAGCATTTCCTTGGGCGTCTGATCGTAGTCCCAACGACATGCCACATAGAACACGCTCGGATCCATGCGCCGCGCAAGACCCGTGGTGGCCGGCGGCTGCTTCTCAAGGAACAGCCAAGGCGCATCCTCGAATTCGTAGAAGAACGCCAAGCCCTCGCTCGGCGAAACGCCGGTATCGTTGGGCCCACCGAAGGTCGAGCATGTGCCTTGCGCAGCGAACAACACATCGCTGGGTGGCTCTGGGGGAATTGGGTGGCCGCTATCTTCCCCAGCAATGGCGCCGGCAATAGCACCGCAAATGACATCGTAATTCTGGTAGTAAATATCAACGTCGGCCTGACTGTCTACGAAACAAGTCTCAATTAAGATCGCCGGCTCTTCGGTATTATTTAAGAACGCTAAATCGCTTCTGTGCTTAGAGCCTCTATTTATGAGCCCCGACGCTTCGCAAATCTGGTCAACCACCACGTCGGCGATCTCCTGGCCGGTCTGGCTGACATAGAGCACCTCGCAGCCCATCGGCTTTTGCGTGGTTTGGTAGGCGTTGAAGTGTACCGACACGTCCAGATCCCGGGTCTGGGCGTTGTGGAAATCAGTAATCCTACGGAGATTTTCGGACTGATCGTCGGAAACGTTGTCGTGATAGGTGGTCACCTCGATGCCGGCCTCGCGCAGATAATCGGCCGTGGTTTCCACCACCTTGCGCGCCTCATCCACCTCGTCAATATAGCCGCTGGCCCCGCGGATGTGCTTACCGTGCCCGCTAGAGATGACAACCTTCATGGTGCAAACCCTCCGAGCAACCGCACCCGCAATTCATTGCCGGCCGGCGCCGTTGCCGTGCCGGTGTCGATCGCAACGGCAAACTGCCGGCGCTCGGTCTGCACCACCGGCCGATCGCGCGAGCCCGAGCGGATCTTGAGCCAGCCCTTGACGAGCCCAAGGCCGATCACCGCCGTGCCGGGAAACACTGCGGAGGAAACCTCGAGCCCGTTTGTGTGTAAAATGTCGTTGTATCCGTTGCCGTCTGACGAAGTCATGAACGTCACGTCGGCGTGCGTCCAGCCGCTCGGCATCGTCAATTTCACGATCTCCCCCGCACTACAGTCGAGCCCGTCCGAAAGACTTTCACCACTTTCTATGACGGGCCCATCTAGTATTTGTATCATAGGTATCTCCCTGCTAAAATGCGCAACGGGGCGAGTGCTTGCGGCACCGCCCCGTCACTTCCCGCAACAGCCTTTCACGGAGGCCGCAATGGGCAACTACCTCGATATCACAAATCAGCGTTTTGGCCGGCTAACGGTGATTGCCTGTAACGGCAGGGATCACCGTGGACATATGCACTACCTCTGCCGCTGTGATTGCAATGCGGAAAAGATAATAGCTCGCAACAGCCTTCTCCATGGCCGCTCAAAAAGCTGCGGATGTCTGCGCAAAGAAGTGACGGCAAAACATATGCGCGAGATAGGGCGGCGGACGATCCATGGAGCGGCGCGAAATAATGAAATGACTGGCGAATATCGGTCTTGGCGAGCAATGAAATGTAGAACCACAAACCCGAATGATCCTTATTACAAAATCTACGGCGGACGCGGCATCACAGTGTGTGAACGTTGGATAAACAGCTTCGCTGTATTCTTGCAGGACATGGGGCCGAAGCCTTCGCCAGAACACACTCTCGACCGCATCAACAATGATGGAAACTATGAGCCTGGAAATGTCCGATGGGCCACCCGGAAAGAGCAAAACGCCAACAAGCGCAACCCTTGGATCACCCGCCGGGCGCGCAATGCGGCGGGTCCCAAGCCAAAGCTAGCTTCCGGGCGCGGGCGTGAGCGCTAATTGCATTCGCCATCCCGACCTGTGCGCGCCTAGGTTGCTCAGTCTCCGGGTCTTTGGTCCAAATAGAGAAGAGATGGGCAACCGCTTGCGTAAATCCCTCATCAATCCCTTTGAGGGAAAGGTCGCGTACGCGCTCTCGTTCTGTAGGGTCGGCGCATGTGACCGGCACTTTCGACCACGCAAGATCGCGCTCCAGCAGCACATAGATCAGCGCGGCGATGCAGATGCACAGCCCTGCGATCACCGCGCGGGCGGCGATCATCTGGGCAGGCGGAAGCCGGCGTCGCCGGAAAACTGCAGCAGCAATCCGATGATGACGATGACGAACACCGCCACCAAGGCGATGATGGCGATCTTGTGCAGCGGTTCAGGCAACGGGAATTGCTGCAGCAACCACCAGAGGAAGATCGCGACGATTACTAAGATAACGAGGTAGATCAGAAGTGAGATCATCATCGCCTCCCTTGCCGTCGCATTCTGGCTGCGGCGGCGTCGAAGCCGCCGAGTTCGTCGCGGCGGTCTTCGATGTTTGTGCTCATCGGCCCGCTGGCCAGAAAGGCGTCAACGCCTGCCGGGTTGACCCAACGGAAGTCGGGATAGCCCTGCTCCCCGTTCACGCTGGCCATCAGGTTGTCCATCTGCTCGCCCGGACGGAACGGCATTTGCGCGCCGGCGAATTGCGGTAGGGATGCGGGCGTTCCCTGCTGCGCCGCCATGCTCAACAGTCCAGCTTGAGCAGGGGCTAGATCAATCAACGGGCCACCAACCCCACCAACGCCCATCTGCTGCGCCAGAGGCGAGCGCGCCGCGGTCATGCGCGAGAGCATGTCGGCACGACTGCGCATCATGGCATTACCAAGCCGACGCGCACCGTATCCGGCGCCGATCGCGGCCAAATATTTTGGATCACCAGTAGCGTAAGACGTAGCGAGGCCGGCCCCAGTCACTAGCCCGCCGCCGCCACCGAGCGCGTTACCGACCAGCCGCAGCATATTTGGAAACGACGTGCTGCGCGTGGCCACCCGCAAACGGTTAATTTCCTGCTCGTTAAACCCCTCCTTCTTGGCGGGGGAAATGCCCTTGTTGTTGGGGCGGATGAAAGCGCGCAATTGCTGCCGATAGGCATTCTCCACATTCAGGCCGGAATGCGCCGCCGCGGCCTGATCCTCGGCGCGCTGGCGCAGTGCATCGACCGCCCGTAGGCGAAACTCAGCCGCTGTATTGGCGCGAGTTTCCTTGGCCAAGGCCGCAACCTGTCGGGCATCACCGCTCAAGACATCTGCGGGCGAAATCTTGGCCATATAATCATCGAGGCCACGCATGGCGTTGCGCGCGGCCTCCTGCTCGGTGGGTTTGCTGAAATCGCGCGCTACCGCGCCAAGTTGCCGGCGCAGCGCGTCAATATCATCAAACTTTACGCCTGCCTTTGCCCCAGTGAGCGGCGACATGATGCCCTTGGTCGCCGCACCTTCCAGCAATGCGGTGGTATCCGGTGCCAATCTGGGATGAATTTGCTGATCGATCCTGATCTGATTGATGGCACTCTGCATAGCCTGCGGTTTGATTTCGAGGCCGGACCCGCGCAGCGCCTTATAGCCAGCGTCCACCGCCTGCCCCAGTTCATCGGCGGAAGGCGCCCCGAGGTAGGATCGCCCAGCCCGCCCAATGCGTCCGGCCGCAGCGCCGACGACCGGGAGTGCCGCACCCAAGCCGCCGCCAATTTTGGCGGCCGTGGTGGGGTCTTCCCCGCGCGCCAGCGCGTCCGCTGCGGAAATACCGGCTCCCGACGTGCCGCCCGCCACGATCCTTTGTGCGATCGGGCCAGTGCCGCCAAGCGCCCGGGCGCCAAGCGCAGTTGCCCCGAGCGGTGCAAGCGCCGCCGCACCGCCGCCTACCTGCAGCGCAGTGGAAGCGATCGGGCTTTCCTTTTCGGCCTGCGCGTAGTCGGCTTCACGCAATGGCAGGTTCTTGGCGTAGCGTTCCGCGAACGTCCCGCCCTTTTCACCCACGCCGGTCAATGGATGGGCTGCGGCGCGGATGGCCGCCTCTGCTTGTGGGATGTAGGCGCCGAGCACGGGAATTCCGCGCAACGCCATGCCGGCAGTCACGTCTTCGCCGGGTGCTGGCAGCACCCAATCATCGACGGCGCCGGCCCTTGGTGAGGATGGCCCTTGCGGGGTATCAGGCACAAACCAATCGTCGGCCATTAGATCGGGCTCCCCGCGCTATCTACGATTTGCCCATTGGGCAATTTCCATTGATTGCGGCTTGGGCTGTAATAAGAGCCTGCCGGAACGTTAGCTGGCCTGGACGGTGCGGCCCCGCCACGACCGGCAGTCGGAGGAGGCTGGCCCGAAGCATCGGGGCTCGGGGCCGTGGTGGTCTTGGTTATTCCTTCATGCGCGGCCCGCCGCCGGTCGATGATGTCGCGCGGAATGCCGCCCCGGCCGCGGAATGCCTCCTGCTCCCTTCGGGTTAACTCATCCTGCAGTTGATCGAACTTGGACAGCGCCCCCGTCGAGGTGTCAGTGGGTTGGATTTCATATCGCTCAACATATTTCTGTGCTTCTGCGATACCCATGCCGGCGCCGGTCAATGCGCGCAGCAGCGCCTCGGTCCCCGATTTCACCTTGCGGGCCACCTCGCCTTGCTCGCCCGCATTGAGATAGGTTTTTACCTTGCCGGTGATGGTATCGGTTGCCATCCCGCTTGCGATTTTCGCTCGGATGGCCGGGGCCTCATCAAGAAACTTTCCGCCCATGGCAATTGCCGCCGCCGTTTCAGCCGGGAGTGGCTTGCCCTCTTCATTGAGCGTGCCGCCGCTCACGATCCAGTTCTTCACCTTCGGATCGTTCTCATCCAGCCCTTGAGCTTTGGCGATGGTCCGGCGCTGTTCGAATTGCGCCGCAAGGTTGCCCTCACTCTTGGATTGATAGAACTGCTTGGCGAATTGCGCATGTTCCGGCGTGCCGGGCGATAGCCCGAGATCGCGCGCCGCCCGGGTGAATTCAGTTGGCGCGGTGGCGGGATCGCTGCGGGCGAATTGCCGCTCCTTGAAATCACGCTCAAGCGCATCCTGCTGGCGCTGGTAGGCGTCCCGCGCGGTCTGCTGCCTGAGTTGCGCCTGCCGGGTGTCGGCGGTGCTGCCACTCTGGAACCCTTCCAGGGCGTTGCCCCAGGTGCTCTGGCCGCGCAGCGGGTTGGACGGCTGCAGTAGCCCGAGCCCGAGCCCGATCAGCGAATTGGAGCGGCTGGCAAGCGCGTCGCCAAAACTGGCTTGGCCGCCGGCGGCGTCGGTCGGATTGAACATGTCCAGCAAACTTGCAGGCATTTTCCGCCCCTGTGGTGGCCCTGATGCAATGGCGGTGGCTTCTGGCGGGTTTTCGCCCGCGCCGGTTGCTCGCCATGGTTCCGGCAAGCCGATCGGCCGCATCTCCCGGTCGGCGTCATCCCCGTATAGCGGCGTGACCGTGCGGCGGCCGGCGTCGGCTGTTAGCAGTGCAGAAGCTTGCTGTGGCGACCAACCCCGGAAATCCCCGGTCGCAACGTCGAGCTTGTCGGGGCGCCCTTTGAATGCCGAGCCGGTGTCGTGCACGTATCCCGTGACATCGGGCAGCGTGTAGGATTTTCGGTCGATCGGGCTGGTATAGGTCAACGGCCCCATCTTGACGGTCTGGCCGTAGCGAGAGGGATCGCCAGCCAGTGTCACAAATGGTGAGGTCCCCAGGCGAACGTCGTCCAGTGTGGAAGGAACGCGCCGGCCGGTCTGCGGATTGGGCTGCGAGGTTTCGAAGCCCCCTTCCATGCGGTCGCCGGGACCGGGGGCGTAGTAGGTCACGCGGCTGTTGAACGGCTCAAACGAGCCGGATGATTGAGGTCGCGGCCGTAGATAATCCCACGGATAGGGCATGGCCTACCTCACAACAGTTGGAGCAGGCCGCCAGCGGCTGCACCAACGCCGGCGCCCGGCAGCCCGCCGAACGAGGCGCCCAGGCCGGCGCCTGCCGCCGCGCCGCCGAACAGCCGCTGCAACGTGCTGGGTTGGTTGATCGGGGTGGTCTGCGTGCCGGACATGCTGCCCCCCAAGGCTCCCGCGCCGCCACTAATTGCATTGTACCGTGCTAATTGCTCCCATGGCCGCGCTTGCTGCGCGTTGTACAACTTGATCTGGTCGTTGAGTTGCGACTGTGCGCGCTCGTTGTAGAACTGCCCGAGGTTCATCAGGCCCTGCGCCGGGGCATAGCGCGCCTCGTCCAGCCTCGGCATCAATTCCGACCATTGCCCGGCGCGCTGCAGACCGCCGGTGAGAATGTCTTGTTGCTGTTGCTGTCTGCGGGCGTAGTCCTGCGCTAACACCGGTGCCGCGGCCTCCTGCAGCCCGCGCGCCATCACATCGGTGTGCGCGCCGCTGCCATATCGCCCGGCGCCGCTCATGGACGAATTGATCTTGTTGCCGATGCGCGCGTTGCTGCTTTCCAGCATTTGCTGCAGGAACGGGTTTTCGTTGCCCTGCGCGTTTTGATAGAGTTGCCGCAATTCAGGGCTCAGACCCTGATTTTGGATCATGTTGGTGCCGAGAGTGCGCGCAGCATTGACACCGGCGGTGCCGCCGGAACGCACGTCCTGCCCGAGTAGATCGTAGAAATGTGCGGCGCCCTGGTCGAACCGCGGATCGAGCCCGGCCTGTGTCGCGCCGGCATAAGGCTGGTAACCGACATCGCTCTGGAACAGCCCGCGGGCGTTCTCCAACCCCTCGATCAGGTGCGGTTGCGCAGCGCTCCATGGGTCGCGCGTCTGCTGCGTCTGCTGCGTGACGGGTTGCTGTGAGCTTCCGCCCATGGCAATTCTCCTACAATTGTTTTTCCAGCATGTAATGCGTGACGCGGTAGCCTTGGGTTTTGAGCAGCCGCCACCAGCCCGGCCGACAGATCGGCCGAACTTCCACGCAGCCCATATGTTCCTTGAGATACTTCTCCATCTGCGGCAGTAAATGCACCCACTGACGCATGTCGCGCCCCGTCATCCAGAGCACTTCGGCGATCAGGTCATCGCCACGTTTCTGATACTGAAAACCACCGAGCGCATGTGCACGCTCACCATCCCACGCAAGCGCGATCTGCACTTCGCCGCGCATGATGCGGTCATGCAGATAGCGGACGGTTTCCTTGGTGCGCTTGGCGATGTCTGGCAGGAACGGCAACCAGTGCGGCATCCAAGCGTCGAGATATTCCCGCGTGGTCGGGATCGGCAAGAATACTAACGGAAGGGTGTTTACACCCGTCTTCACATCTAACGTCACCGCACCGCCAGGATCTTGCACACGGTCTTGAGCACGGCGATCGCTTGTGCCGGGGTGGTGACATTGGCGGCAAACCATTGATCGATCTGCGCCGCGGTGGATGCGCGTAGTCGATCATCGAGATCGCGCACGCCTTGGTCGGTGCGCAGTCCCTCGGTGCGCGCCGCCTTGGCCTGCCGCGCCGGCAATTCGACCGCCGCAAACGCCGCATCGCGCGCATCAAGTTCGGCGATCTCTTGTGCGGTGAGCGCAATGCGCGCACCGTTGACCATCTTGTGCGTGTGCGCGCTCATGATCGGCTCACCCCGTACATGTGAATTGTCCCCGAGGGTATGACGCCGGGGGTGGAGAAAAACCGGATGCCGTTGATGGGAGCTAATGTGCCAACGTTGCAGCCGCCACCGACCGACTGCACCGCACCGTTGACATCCTGGCTATTCACGACGCTGGTGTGAAAGATGCAGTGCTTGTAGCTGCCGGTTTTACCGGGACGAAACAGCCGGAATTCGCCATCCATGAGATGATGCGCAACGGCGTCATAGATGCCGCTGATAGTGAACAGCGCATTAGATCCGTTGAAGTTGCCATAGACTTGGTTGATAGCCGCATTATGCGATGAGATATGCTGAAACGCTGACCAGTAATTCGGCGCCGCCAGCCAAGTAGCACCGGCATCGATGCTGATCTGCACTCCGATCTGCCCGGCCGGCTGGCCGGCAAGCCCCGTCATCACGAACAGATATTCGTCGTAGGTGTCATCGAGCCCGGTGGTGAATATGAGCGCCGATGAACTGCTGGCGATTTGCTGGTTGATCAGGATGGTGGTCGAGGTGCTGGGGATATCCAGCAAGATCCAGTTGGTGCCATCGTAGAGTACCTCAACATAGGCATTTTCGGTGAATTCCTTGCCGGCCAGTTCCTTGCCCAGCATGGTCTTGACCGCGACCGCGCCGGTGACATCGACGTTCAAGGTGGTGGGTCCGGTGTTGGTCAGGCCGGTGCCTACCTTGAGCAGCACCCGCAGCCCGATCGGCACGGCGTCGACAGTGTAACCCACACCTGAGAGAAACGTCTGTGCATTGGCGAGCCCGTCGGTGGTCTTGGCGCCCACGCGCAAGTCGCGGTTCTTGGCCAGCGCCGCCATCAAACCGCGGGCACTGTTGTTGACGAGATTTCGCGCCATGCCTTCGGGCCAGCGAGTGCCGAGATCAGCGGTGGCATTGTCAGCCGCCGTGGTGCTCCAACTAAAAATATCCTCCCCCGGCATGATTTAGTCTCCCCTCATTTCGGTTGGGACGAACTTGCCGTGAGCGCGTCTCAGTGCAGCTACATAAGCCGTATGTGCCTCAGCTGCGGTCGCAAAGGTTCCAAGCCTGTAATCGCAACCATCCACGCAGATGCGTGAGTAAAATTTTCCTCGCTTGGGATGAACGCCGGGCGGCAGATCATGCTGCCGCCGAGGATAAATGCGATTAACAATGTTCTGTTGTTGTGTGGAGATACGCAGATTGCTCCACCGATTATCTGTGCCACAGCGATTGATGTGGTCAATTTGCCGTGGCCATTTGCCGGTCATCCAGAGCCAAGCCAAGCGATGTCCGGTATATCGCCTGCGATAGAGGCCGATCTGAATATAACCGTGGGTAGTGTGCCCACCCGCCGTGTCGCCAATATTTATCCCACGGTAACCGCGCCCGCTCACGCGCCAAGTGAATAGACCCGTGTCAGGATCATAATTAAGAAGCCGCCGAAGCTCTCTGGCTGTTATTTCCCCGGGCATTATACCGCCTCCATGGGAGTGTCGAAAATTTCATTCGCCCGCGCTTGCGTTAAGATGCCGTCCGCGACCAGCGTGGTCTTCAAATTTTGGGCCTTCTGTTTATTCAAGTCGACGGTCGGCTCGGCAAACACGATGTCCCACGTCTTGGCGAGATGGCCGTTGTCAGCAGTGCGCCCTTTTGACAGCGCGAGATACTCAGCGTTCGTCCAGCGCGCCACGAACGATGACGTGTCCACGATGTTCTTGCGCTTGGCATCCGGGTCGTGCGCGGCCACCACACCGTCAAGCACGCCGTTCTGCGCCGGTGTGAGGTTCTCCCGGCCGGTGATGGTTTCGTCGGTGGCGCCCCAGGAGAACGGCAAACCGCCGAGGCCTGCGGCGATCACCTCGTCGCCGAATGTGGGGCCAAGGTCTTTTGCCATGGCCTAGCCTCGGATCATCCCGGTCACGTACACGTACCATTGTCCGGTACCACCCAGAACGTGGCCGGCCGGCGTGACGTAGTGCAGGGCTTCGGTTGTCGTGAAGTTGGCGGTGCTGCTCTGCTGGTTGAACCCGTTTGCCACGACGATCTGATCACTTGGGTCACGCGCCAGCAGGTCGACGCCGTCCAGCCACATCTTGCTGATGATATGCGAGACGGTTGTGGTGTTGGTCGCGGTTCCGATCAGGCCGGCATGCACCGCCTCCTCGGCCCAGGTCAGAAAGTATGCGCGCGAAGTCCCGCCGTTGATTTCAACGCTACTGGTCGAGGCGCTGCTTGCGCCGTTCGTTTGCACTCCCAAGAAACGGATATTGCGACGGTTGAACCAACTGATCACACAGCGCAATGCGTCGGTGTTCTGAAACTGCCCCGAGGCATTGGTGCAGACCATGCCGATCAAGGTGCGGGTTTCATCGGGGCCGCTCTTGATTTCCGTTCCGCAATTGCCGGCCGCAATGCTCATCACATGGCCGGTGGTGGAATAATCTGCGGTTATGGTCCCGCCATTATTGAAGGCATAGACATAGTACAAGGTCGATGCTGAAAGCGTTTGCAGCGCCACGCCTTCCTTGAAAACGTTGATGGTGGAAAGCCCCGCGATCCCGCCGAGCGGAATGGCGTAGATGGTGCCATTGATCCTGATGCGGTCACCGTTGTAGGGCAAAAACTGCAATGCGGTGGAACTGAGATAAGTCAGTCGGCCGCAGTTGAGGCCGATGTCGGTGGTGCTGGCGGTGCCGCCGCCGGTTGCGGCGAGGGTACCGCTGCTGAACGTCAGGTTGGCGCCGATCGTCACCGGCGACCACGTATTGGCGGCACTGCGATAATAGATTGTATGAAGACCGGCCGCCGCCGCCAATGACGTGAGGTCGGCATCGAGCGGCTGATACGAGCCCGCTGGCTGCGCGCCGATGTCGCTCAACACCGTGGCCGGCGCCACACCCTGGATCGTGGTCGAGGTCACCCACTTGGCGTATTGGCCTGATGTAGGCGTGCCGCTGTTGGAAACATTGCCCCCGCCAACCGCCGTCGCCTTGGCCTGTCCCGGCGTCGAAAAGTCCCAGGTTATTGACGCCGTGTTGGTCAGCACCCGCTCGGCGGTGAGCGTGGCATCGGAAGCCGCAGTGACGTATTCCGCCGTGGTTGGAGCTCCACCGCCACCACCTCCACCCGCCGCGGCAATGGCGTCGGCAACATACTTCGCATCCACCGCGCCGATCGCCACCCGGGCTGATAAAGGATCACGCGCGGCGTCAAATTTGTTCCTAAACGGGACCGCGCCGGGTGGCTGTCGTGCCGACGACCACCACTGATCCGTCATATCTCGCCATCAGGTTGGGCCTCAACCTGCACGCCCTGCGCATGGGTCCAACTCGCGCCAACCGGCGTCTGCACGCGGAAGCGATACAGCCGCGCCGATGAATGCATCGCCGCCGAGCCGGTGACCTCGATGCCGATCGGGTTACCCCAGGACACACCGTCCTGCAGCCGCTCGCGCTGGCCGAGCGTCACCGTCACCGGCGCGGCGTCCACCAGCGGATAGGCTGCAGTCACGAACGTACGCTGCCCTTGCGACAGGTGCCCCTCGGCGGTTTCGATGGTGGCGGCGAGCGGATCCCCGTCGAGAAAGCCGAGCCTACCGTTGACATCGATGGCTGCCGGCACCGGCCGACCGCCGATATAGGCGTGGCTGTCGAGCGAAGGCGATGTACTGTCGAGGTCGGGATCGGCCGGATCGGCGGGATCGTCGGTATCGAGGTCGATCTGTGCCGATGCCAGCGTGCCCCACATCTGCGCCGCCTGCGTGCTGTAGCTCCACCTGTTCAGGCTCCAATCATAGATGATAATGCGGTCGTAGATGGTCGAGGTGCCGGAGCTATAGAACGCCCACATGACGTGCGGCTTGCGCGGATCGGCAAAGGACAGCGTCATGTGCCGCCGCTCTGGGTCGCTGTGATCGAGAAACCACTGGTTGACGATATGGTCACCGATGCTCGGGTTCTGTGCACCGATGCCATAAAAGCCGTCTTCCGACAGCAGAAACAACACGCCGCGCGTGAACACAAAGCCGTACGTAGCCATGCAACCTTTTTCGCGCTCGATCCGGCTGAAAGAGAAAATAACGTCGGTCTGCCCGGGCAGGAATTGCATGGTGCGCAGCGATCTATCTTGAACGACGAAACCGCTCTCTCCTCCCGCCACCCCGATTACTGGGCCGCCGTCAGGGAATTCCTGCTCGTCCGACAGTTCAAGGCCCACGGTCCACTGCTCGATGTTGTTGATGCCGCTCCACTTGATCACGCGGTTGTTGGTGGTCAGTCCCGAAAGCACCAGAAAGTCACCGACCACCGCCACGCTGGTGGCATTGGGCGGGTTGCCGCCCAGCGCCTCAAATGCGGTGCCGGCGGTGACGGCAGCTTTTTGCGGCTCGTCCCCCGGGTGGACTGCCACGAGCACATCGCCAAATTGAGCAAAACTCCACAGCGCATCGTCCGCCACGTTGTAGGCGCCGCCGACCGCACGGCTGACATCGGTCCAGGCCGTACCGTTCCACTTGTACAGATGGGTCGCGGTGCCAGCGTAGATGACATAGGCGCCGCTGCTGGTGCGGGCGAACGTCAGTCCCTTGGCTGGCGCCGGCAGAGCTGTGGTGCGCGGCACCAACCCGGGAAACGGCAGATAGGAGTTGGGCGCCGGATAGACGTTCTCGGCTATTGCGGCGAACTGATTGTCGAGCAGCGCGATGTCGGGCCGCCACTCGCCGAATTGCAGCGGGGTTTTTGCCAGCATGCAGGCCCCTTCAAAAATAATCAGCCGTTCGCACTGACGGGCTGGTTGCTCCCGTAGTCAGCGCCGATAGCTGGATGATCTCTTGCAACAATTCATCGCGCCGCGCCTTGTACAGTTGCGCCAGTTCAAGGTTGCGGCCGAGCGCGGCAAGCTCAACCATTGTGCCGGACACATAGAGATCGGGATAGGCGGTCAGCAGCCAGTTGGTGTTGCTGTCACTGCTGCCGGTGAGAGTAGGAATGCGCGCGTAGTAGTGGAATTCATACGGGTTAACATCATCGACCGGGCGCACCCGCAGCATCGAGCCCTCTATGGTGAACAGTTGCGGCCGGTACGGGCCTTCGGTGCTGGTCGGCAGATAAGCCGGATGCACGTAGTCAAGCTCGAAGTACGGATAGCGCTCGGTGGCACGGATTGTGCGCCAGACCAGATAGTCGCTTGGCAGCGCCACGTCGCCGCTGGTGGTGGTGAGGCTGGTCGAGGTTTCCATCTGCCGCACGCGCAGCCGGCGGTTGGCCGATGCCTCGAACTTGATCACTTGGTTGTCGTAGTCCGAGATAAAGCGCGGATGCGCCAGCAGCCGGTTCAATTCGGTTTTGAGATCGCCGTAGTTAACGATCGCCAT
>Ga0070686_100000924_pt1 | contig 16901 bp, 6 predicted proteins | sample KBSS23LmetaG_FD_65654 | JGI IMG/M metagenome (GOLD analysis project Ga0070686, IMG submission 65654) | Switchgrass rhizosphere microbial communities from Kellogg Biological Station, Michigan, USA - KBS S2-3L metaG | ecosystem: Host-associated > Plants > Roots > Rhizosphere ... | reverse complement strand
TGGCTCCGATCAGCTTTCGCGAGGGTTTCGCGCGTCAATTGATTTTTCCAGCGCGTGATCGATTCGCGCTTGTCGCCAGAAGTCTCACGCAATTCGCCCCAGGCCGATTCCAGTTTTTGGTTCACCTCCGCGTTCCCCAAACTGCGAATCTGCCGCGCGTGGAAAACGGAAATATCCGCGCGCGGAATTCTTCCCTCTTTCACTGCGTCCAAAAGCGCCGTTGCAAAAGTCGGCCGCGACACCAGCGCCGACAAAAGTTGTCCCCGCTCGGAAGCATGAAATTGCCGATACGAACGCACCAGCCTTTGCGCCGCCGCCGCATCGTCGAAGGTCGCCAGACCCCGCGCCGCCACGGAATTGATGAACTGTTCGCCGATCAACTGTTCGCATACCGCGCGAAAATTCGGCGCGCGATTATCGATGATCGTTTGCAACGCCGCTTTGCGCGCATCGAGTTCGGCGGTTTTATTGAGGGCAATTTTTTTCACTTCCTCAAGCGCGCGCCCGTCGCCAAAAAGAACGCCGAGATCCTGCGCCGCAGGAATGCCCGTTGCTTTCGCCGCGAGCGCATCCCACGCTTCCGGTTTGGTCGCCTTCCGCCAGCCCACCAATCCCTCGGCCATTCCATCGAGCACATCAGTTTGAAACGCGCGCGTGTTCGGGGTCGCCGCCGCCAGCAATCGATTCAGCGGCGCCGGATTTTTCTCGATGTCTTCAGAAAGCCGGCGCGCGATCAATTTTCGCGTCAACGGGATCTTGGAATTAATTGCCAGCCGCGAAAGCTCCGTCGGATCGGCCTTGCCCACGGGGATCAATCCGTACCAAATCATCAACGGTAAATTGTGGTCGCTCGCATCTTCCGGGTGCGACAACAACGGCCCCGCCAGTTCCGCGCGCTGAATTGGCGGCATCCGTTGCAACGTCGAAGCCAGCGTCAAACGCACCAACCCCGACGAATCCGACTTCGCCATCCGCGCCAGCTCGCGCACCTTCTCCGACGGAATCGCCTTGTCATTAAAATCGTCCACCGGCCGCCGGCTTAACGTTGTGTCCAGCGGCCAATCTTCCGTCAATAACCGGATCGCCCACACCCGCACATGCTCATTTGGATGTTTCAATTGCGCGCGCAAAAACGCCTCGTCCAGCGCGCCCATCGTGTAAAGCGTCCACAGCGCGCGCAACTTCACGCCCACATTTTCATGCTTCTCGAACAGCGCGCGCAGCTCCTTTTCCGCCGCCGCATTCGGCCCCCGCGCGGTCAATTCCAACTGCGCCTGCCGCGCGAACCACACATTCGAATGCGTCTGCAATTTCACTAACTCGCCTTCGCTCAACTTCCGAATATCCGCGATCCCGCTCGGCTTCGGCTGCCCGTAAGCGATCTTGTAAATCCGCCCGCTTGTCCGATGCACCCCGTCGTTCTCGTGACATTCGCCCATGTCGCTCCAATCCAGCGCGAATACCCCGCCGTCCGGACCCGAACCCAATTCCAACCCGCGAAACCACGTGTCCCCCGCCATCATGAAATCCTTCCCATGCTTCCCGACGTAGCCGCTCCCTGCGCGCTCCAAAATCTCCTGGTTGATCCGCCGCCCGTGCAAATTCAACGTGAACAAATGCCCGCGATATTCCGCCGGCCAATTATCCCCCTGGTAAATCATCATCCCAATATGCGCATGCCCCCCGCCCAAATCGTTCGCGATCCCATTGCGTTGCCGCGCCCAACCCGCGCTCGTGTCGAAGTGCCAATGATCCGCGTGCTGATCGATGAGCGCATACGTCCACGGATTCGGATCGATCGTATGCGGCCGCGTAAAATGCGCCCCCGTGAACTGATGCCACAAGTGTCCGTTCACCGTGTTGATAAAAAACAACTCGCCCATTTCATCCCAATCGTGCCCCCACGGATTCGTCGTCCCCGCGCAAATCGCCTCCACCACTTTGCGCTTGGGATGATATCGCCACATCGATCCGCGCAACGGAATCCGCTGCTCCGCAGGCGTCCCGGGCACACCCATTTCCGCCGCGCTCGAAGCGCCGCAACGCCCATACAGCCACCCATCCGGCCCAAACCGCAACCCATTCGCAAACGTATGATGATTATCCAACGACCCCGTAAAACCATCCAACAACACCTCCGCCGCCCCATCCGGCACATCGTCCCCATTGCGATCCGGAATAAAAATCAACTGCGGCGGACACATCACCCAAATCCCGCCGAACCCAATTTCGATGCTCGTCAACATCTGCAACTCATCCGTGAAAACCTTTCGCGAATCGAACTTCCCATCCCCATCCGTGTCTTCGAAAATCAAAATCCGATCCCGCAAATTCATGTCGAACTTCCGCCCTCCCTCCGCGTACGTATAATTCTCCGCCACCCACAAACGCCCCCGCGCATCCCACGCCATCGAGATCGGATTCTGCACCTCCGGTTCCGACGCGAACAACGTCGCCTTGAACCCCGGCGGCAACTGCATTTTCGCCACCGCCTCCGCCGCCGGCATCGGCTTCCCATCCCCCGGTTCCGAATTATAAAGCTTCGGAAATTCACTCGCGAAAAGAGTCGAAGAAACAAAAATCAATCCGAAAAGAATTCGATTCATGGCTGTCTTCATTATTCCAACCAACCGTTTACTGCGCGAGCGAATCTTTCGTGTCAGGCGGGGTCGAACAATGCAAATAGCGCGGGCCCGCCAGACAAGTTTTTGGATTTTCTCATACTTCGGGCAACGTGTTCCAAGCGCAGGCGGTCTGGCTCAGATTTCGCGCGGGCAATCGGTTCTGGTCTTGTCCCGAGGCGCCAAAAAAGATTAGCCTTTTCTTTGCATTGGCAACGAGCCTTCGAAACGGTTCAGGTCGAGCCAATACCATTTGAACTGCTTGGCCATGGTCAGCAACTCTTCGCCCGTTGGGGGTTTTACCAAGTACGAGTTTGCGCCTTCACGATACGCGCGGCTGATGTCGGATGGTTCCTCGGAAGAGGTGAGGACCACGATCACCATTGTTTGCAGGGCCTCGTTCGAACGGACCCATTTCAAAACGTCGAAGCCCGATTTGCGCGGCATCTTGAGGTCCAAAAAGAGAATGGCGGGCAGCGGGTAACGTTGGCGATCCGCGTAGGGGCCAGAGCCTGAAAGATAATCGATGGCCTCCTGGCCATCTTCGACAATCGATAATGGATTTTTGATGCCGGCTTCCCGCAGCGCGCGCTCCATCAAAAAAACGTCGTCCTCGTTATCCTCCGCCAGGAGAATCACCGCCGCCTGGTTACGCTCCGGGGAGCGTGAACCAAAACCGGCTGCCTCGCCCATATTCTGAATCGAATCCAATCTCTCCTCCCATCCGGGAAATCGCTTTTTTGACAATGGCGAGGCCGATCCCGGTGCCCTCGTACGTTTTTGCCGAATAAACCCTGCCGAAAATTTGAAAAATCCGATCGTGATGTTCGGGCAAAATTCCAATGCCATCGTCCGCGATCGAAATCCGAAATCGATCGCCCACTTTTTCGCTCGAAATCGTGACGCGCGAAAGCCGTTCCGGAGGCGAGAATTTCAATCCGTTGCCGATCAGATTGGTGAAGCACTGCCCGAGGTAAGCTTCGTTGCCAAGCACGGTCGGCAGCTCGCCCGCCGAGATTCGGTTGGCTGCCGCTTCGAATTCCGGATGGCTGTGGAATAAGTCCTTCAACAGTGCGGACAACGAAACGGGCTGCAAATCGAATTTGCCCTGGGCGACTTTGCTGTAACACAGCACATCTCGAACGAGCGCATCCAAACGTTCGGCGGCGCGCTTAATGCGTTTCAAACGGTCGGTGGCGGTGTCGTCGAGTTGAGCGCCGTAATCCTCCAGCAGCGCTTTGGCGTAACCGTGCATCGCCCGCAACGGCGACCGCATGTCATGAGAAACGCTATACGAGAACGCTTCGAGTTCGCCGATCTTGTCCGTGAGTTCGGCCGTTCGGGCCGCGACCATTTGCTCGAGCCATTCGCGCTGTCGCCGGCTTTCGGTGATGTCGCGCGAAAAACAGCGTGTGTAACGGAAATTATCCGCCTGCCAGTACACACTCGAATTGATCGACACGATCCGGATGCTCCCGTCCCGGTGGCGAAGTTGGGCTTCGTAATTCTTCAGCTTTTCGCCGCGCTTCAACCGCTCGAAAATATCGGCAATCACCGCGCCGTCCGCATGGAACTTCGTGATGCTCTGGCCGATGTATTCGTCGGCTGAATAACCAAGCAGTTCCAACTCCGCGCGGTTTGCCCAGAGAATCGTGCCGTCTTCGGCAACCTTGTGAATGGGCTCTGTCGCGTTTTCGAGGAAGTCGCACAATTCGTCCTCCGCCATTTTCCGTTTCGTCAGCTCGCGCTCCAGTGAAATGGCTTTCTGTTGCAATACGGCAATCTCCCGCAATCGTTTCGGCTCGGTCGCCGTTCGGTTGACGAACGTCTCCGTTGGCAGCACGTGCGAATGCGATTTGCAAATATGTTCGAAGCCCTCCGTACAGCATCCTCCCTCGAACCCATTCATCGGATACGCGCACAAAAGTTCGAAAACGTGCGTTTCGGCGATATCGTTCCAGAGTTCTTCCAGGCGAATGGCTCCCGCGCGATTTCCATCTTTCCAGAGGAGGGCGACCATTTCGCCGAAGGCGCGGACCTTTCTTTTGTCCTCGCCAGCCAGGGTCAAAATTGGGCCGACCGTTTTTCTGAACAAGGCCGGATCGGGACAACCATCGACCATAAATCGCGACAACGTTCCGGCGGCATCCAGCGCGAAATATCGCCCCGCTCGTCCCAGGGCCGCCAGGTCGAAGCCCGCCGTTTCCAGCTGTTTCTCGACCGCATTCCGGTGGTCCTGCGTGGCGATAAAAATGGCGCTGCCGCCAGTGCTGAAACCGGTTCGAAAATAGGTCACGACCGAGTCCGCCAGGTAGCTTTCGTCCTCATAAAACTGCACCGAATGGTCGTGAGGCGCGCGCCCGCCCGGGAGTGATGGTGGAATCGGCGAAACGTCGCGGAGTCCGGGGAAGGCTTTTTGGCTCATGTTGATCGTGCAGATTGGTCTGGTTTTAGGGGTATGCCAAGAGCGCTGCTTGCTGGTCAATAGATCGGTTAATCCCGGAGGTTCCCGCGCGCGGCGCTCAAAGAAGTCGTGGAATGGGGAGATCGGTCGTCCACTTTTGGCGCGTTGGTCCGAATCAACGCTGATCGCATTTCCAACAGTTGGTTAAGTTCTTCGTTGGACGTTTTGTTGCTGGTCCCAGCGGCGATGTCGTCCCTCAGCTTGGCAATTCGAGCGTCCACCTCAAGCAAAGTTTTTGTCTCCATGGATGGCAAAATAATCACCGCAACCGCCCAAAATGTCCCGCCTAAAAAACTCCGTATCGGTACGGTTTTGAAAATCCGTTGTGCAACGCTCTTGCAGGAGAACGCGTCCGAATTGTTTTAAGTCGAAAGGCGTCCCAATTTCCTTGAATTTGAACGCTTTAAAGGGCACGGTCTTAGGGTTGCGGGGTCCGTTTCATAGGAATGCTAGAGGCCCCACCGGGTCTTTGGACCGGCTCCCGAGAAATCCAAATGTCCGTGACCGACGAATCAACTCAACCCAGCGCCCCCGCCGAATTCTCGTTCGCGCCCGGGCAGCGCGTGGGGGCGGGACGTTTTCGGCTGGAACGGCTGATCGGGCGCGGGGGAATGGGCACGGTTTGGCTGGCGTTGGATGAACGGCTGAAGGAACCGGTCGCGCTCAAATTTCTTTCGCAGCGCATTCGCGACAATTCGATGGCGTTGGATTCGATGCGCAAGGAGACCAGCCGCAGTCATTCGCTCAGCCATCAGCACATCGTCCGCGTGCACGATCTTTACGAAAGCGCGGGTGAACCGGCCTTCATTTCGATGGAGTTCGTCGATGGGAAAAATCTGCATGACCTGGGTCGGACGCGTCCGCACCAGGCGTTTGGAGCGGACGAGGTGGCGAGATGGATGCGTCAGTTGTGCGCCGCGCTGGGTTACGCGCATTCGCGAGGCGTGATTCATCGCGACCTCAAGCCCGCCAACCTGATGCTCGACAACGCCGGGGAACTGAAGTTGGCGGATTTTGGTTTGGCGGCGGCTTTGCGCGATCCCACGAACGCGGAGGATTTGGGCATCAGCGGCACGCCGGCTTACATGAGCCCGCAACAATTTGCCGGCGCGCCCGCGTCCGTGACGGACGATATTTATTCGCTGGGGGCGTGCCTTTTCGAATTGCTGACGGGAATGCCGGTTTTTGCGGGGCCGAATTTCCGCCAACAAATCGAGTTCGAGCCGGCGCCGCAGCTTTCCGCGACGCTGCGACGAAAGGGCATTCCCACGGAAATTCCGGAGGCCTTCGAAGACTTGCTCGACCAGTGTCTTTCGAAAAACCCAGCGAACCGTCCTCAGACCGCGGCGGAGTTCCTGCGAAAAGCGAACGCGGCCCTGGCTGGAGATGCGGACGAAGGAGCCGCCGTGCCGCCCGTAAAACGGATTCCTGTGCGCATGATTTGCCTGGTGTCAGCGCTGGTTGTGACAGTCATTCTTTCAGTGGCAAGCCTTGGGCCGCGAAAAATGGCGCGCGGTCCCATTTTGAATCTAAAGAGCGCTCCCGTGCAGGGATCTTCCTTTGTTCCGCCTTCGAAACCGGAGCTGGCTTTCGACGGATTGCATCGAGTTTTCTCGCAGCGCGAGGGCACCCGGTGGGCGGCCAATATGCGGGGCAGCGCCGGGGAATGGGTTGCCGTCGATTTGGGACGGGACATGCGCATTGATTCGCTGACGATCGATTGGGAGCTGGCGTACGCGAAGGATTTCGAGGTTCGGACGCGCACTGAAGCGGAGGGATTTGTGGACGATCCCAAGCAATGGAAAAGGCATGGAAAAGTCGCGGGCTTCCTGGAGACAATCCCGGGCCGGGTCAATGAACCTGAAAATCAGGAGGACGTGGTCTTCGACTTTGCGCGGGGGCGTGTGCGCATGGGAAATTGGATGCATGCCAAGGGCACGGCGGTCGAAAAGCAGCCGGTGGTGGCGCGCCATGTCATGGTGCTGGTGACCGCTGTGGGATTGAACAATCGGGAGATCATTTCGATCTACGAAATTGAAATTGCGGCCAAGCCGCTGCCTTAGTTCAATGGGAGTGCATGGCGCCGCCCAACGATCAGCCTTCCGCCGCGAATTCGAGCGCATTCGTCTCGCAAGCTTCCGTCTTTCGCACGACCCGTTGGAACATCGTCCGGCTGGCGCAAGAAGGCCAGGGCGATGACGCGAGGGAAGGTTTGGAGCGTCTGGCCCGGACGTATTGGTATCCGCTCTATGCGTTTGCCCGCCGCCAGGGATTTAAGGAAGAGGATGCGCAGGATTTGACGCAAAGCTTTCTGGCGCGGCTCCTTACGGGGGAAGGGCTGCAATCGGTCGATCCGGCGAAAGGGCGTTTTCGTTCGTTCCTGCTCGCGTGCTTTAAGAATTTTCTCAACGATCAGCGGGAGCGGGCGCAAGCGGTGAAGCGCGGGGGCGGGGTGGAGTTTGTGCCGTTGAATCCGACCGCGGCCGAAGAACGGTTTACCGGCGATTCGGCGCCCGCGCAGTTGAATGGGGAGGAGCGATATGACCGGGATTGGGCGCAATCGCTGATGTCCGAGGCGTTGGAACGACTGCGAAAGGAATCGGCGGAAAGCGGGAAGGAAGAACGTTTCCTCGCTTTGCAGCCGTATTTGATCGAAGAGGTTTCGACGGATGAAGAGCGCGACCTCCGTAAACGGCTTGCCCTGGGAGAGAGCGGATTGCGTTCCGCGCTGCAACGACTTCGGTTTCGTTTGGGCGAGTATCTTTGGACGGAGGTGGCGCGCACCGTTCAAGACACGTCGGAAGTTGAATCGGAAACGCGGCATTTGCTGGGAATTCTTTCGCGAATCGAGTAGGTCCGAAATTTCCGTCGGCTCTCGTTTTTTGGTCGCCGCACTTTTTTTGCGATTATTTTCATTTTTTTTGCGCGGATTTCTTTTTTTCCCCGTTGTAGCTGGTTGAGAGCCCGAAAATCGATGGACGTTGCCATGACGAACATCGACCCAAACTATGCAACTGCCAGCGATCTCTGTTAGCGCGCGTACTGTTCGCCCACGCCTCGTCTTTGTCGGCGCCCTATTGCTGCTGGCCACCCTCACGCTTTCGACGCGAGCGCAATGGATCACGCAAAGCTTCAATTTGGCTCCGGGTTGGAACGCGGTCTATTTCCATGTCGATGCGAGGCACGTTTCGCTGGATCAATTGGTGGGCTCGGACCCCGCGAATCCGATTCAAGAGATCTGGCTTTGGCAGCCATCGCCGGCGACCGCGCAATTTGTCGTCAGCCCGCAAGCGCCCACAACCGGGGGGAGTCAGTGGTTGAGTTGGGATCGAAATGCGGGCCCAACCTCGGGGCTCCAAAGTCTGCCTGGCAATGCCGCTTTCCTTGTCCGCGTTGGTGGCGCCGCGAACTACCTCTGGCAAGTGAAAGGCAAAGCAGTTCCACCCGATTATCTTTGGACCAGCACCGGGCTGAATTTCATCGGCTTCCCTACTCTCGCGAGCGCGCCGCCTACCTTCGAGCGTTTTCTTAGTCCATCGCCCGCTTTCTACCAGGCGGCGCAGGTCTTTGCCTACGGTGGCGGAGAGCTTAGCGCGAGCAACCCGGCGCAGGTTTTTGCTCTCCGCACTAAGAATGTGAATCGCGGACAAGCTTACTGGATTCGTTCGGGTGAGACTTATAATAGTTACTTCGGCCCGTTCGAGGTTACTTTGGACAATGCGGACGGGATGCGCTTCGGCAGCGAGGTGAGCCAAAGCCGGATGCATCTTAAGAATCTCACCGGGTCCGCTATTACTGTTTCACTAAGATTGGTCAGCTCCGAGCCTCCGCCCGCGGGCCAGCCTCTGATAGCAAATGTCCCTCCGCTGCTGCTTCGTGGAACGTTGAATACGACCAACCTGACCTATGGATTCTCCAATCTTATGAGCGCGCCGCAATCCATCACGCTGGCGGCGCGCGGCCAGGTCGGGTCCGAAGCGGAGGTGGTGATTGGTTTGAATCGCTTTCAAATGACTGGAAACGCAGGGAGTCTTTACGCCGGGATTCTACGACTTACGGACTCTTTGAATCTGAGTCAGGTGGACGTGCCGACGACGGCGGAGGTCGCTTCGCTCGCGGGACTTTGGGTTGGAAATGCGTCGGTGGACAGCGTCAATCATTACCTGAAGTCCTACAACACAAATGCCGATGGCACGCTGCAAACAACCTCTGAAGGAAGCTACATTTCGGGCCAGACCAATTTGAATCCCGGCGCGGTTTCCCGAGCTTTTCCGTTGCGCTTGATTGTCCACAACGACGGGACCAACACCTATCTGTTGCAGCGCGCTTTTCAGGGGATGGATGCAAATACTAACTTGGTCGTTGCAACTCAGGAGCATTTCCTGCATCCCGCGCTGCTGGGATCGGCGCGCCGGGTCAGTTCCACGCATTTGCCCTGGTCCGCGGGCAATGCCGGCTGGCTCTTCAACACTCCGCTGGGTTCGGCTAACTCGATATCGGTGACTGTTCCAATGGCTTTTAACGATCAGTCTTCGAATCCCTTTCTGCATACTTACCATCCGGACCATTCCGGAATGGACGCGACCGGCCGGAATCCGCTCGACCGTGGGATGCATGCCTATGACGTGACCCGGGTGGTGACTCTGACGTTTACCGCGCCTGCCGATGATTTTTCGAGCCTCACCGCGAACAGCGGCAGTTTGCGGGGATTTTACTCGGAAAACGTCACTTTCCGGGGAATTGGAAGTAACTCGCGCCAATTTCATTCCAGCGGTCAGTTTACTTTAAACAGGATCAGTAATGTCGGCATCCTCACTCGTTAATTCTTTGTATTTATGCACCAACACGTTATGAAGCTTCGTTCGTTTGCATTCACCGTTGGGATGGCGGCGACGCTTTTCCTCATGCCCTCCCCGGCGCGCGGCGCGGATAACAACCCTCCGGAGCAGATGACTTACCAGGGGTTCCTCGCGGACTCCAATGGGGTTGGTCTCGCGCCAACCAATCCATTGAATTACGATGCCGTCTTCCGCATCTACGACGCCTCTACCGCAGGAACCTTGCTCTGGTCCGAAACGCAAATCATTACGGTGGACAAGGGCGTCTTCAGCGTCCTGCTCGGGCAGGGCGCGCAAAATGGGAGCGAACCGCGTCCGGCGCTCTCCTCGGTGTTTGCTTCGGCCGGCGCCTCGGATCGTTATATCGCCATCAATGTGAAGGTCGGCGCGACGGCGATGGACATCCTGCCCCGCCTGCGGCTGGTCCCGGGCGCTTATTCTTTTCTCGCGCGCAACGCCAATAACATTGTCGATTCGCGCGGAACCAATGTCATCAATACCATTGCGCCTGGGCTGGTGGGCATCAACAAAACGCCGACGACCGCGTTGGACGTGAACGGAACCGTGACCGCGACGGCGTTCGCGGGCAATGGTTCGGCGCTGACGGGAATCACCGCGACGCAGGTTCCGGGCCTCGACACGGCGAAATTGGTGAGCGGCACTTTGGACACGGCGCGCCTTCCGTCCAGTGTGGCGCTGTTGAATCGCTCTCCACAGGCCTTCACCGGAGCGAATACATTCGACACGGTCGGAATTGGCACCACCACCCCGACGGGCAAACTGCACGTAAACGGCGGCGTGGCCATCACAGGCGCTTCGAGTCCCTACGCGGCGGGCACACAGGGTCTGTTCATGGAATATTCCGCCAGAGGCAACGTATTCGCCTATGATTACAATGCGACTACAGGAGGCCCCAAGGATTTGACCCTGAACCTGCCGGGCGGGAACGTCGGCGTGGGAACAATTCCACAAAATCATTTTCAGGTCGGCGCCATTTTCCACGGAGCCGCCGGCTACGGCCTCCAGGTCAATGATTCGACCTATGGCGCGAATATCCAGATTAATCGCGCCGCCGGACAGGGTGGCATCGGCCTCATTGTGGATAATTCCGCGAACGGTGATGGGTCCACTTGTTTGTTTCAACTTCGGAACAATGTGGCGTCTGGCAATCCGTCCTTTCCAATGTATGTCAGGGCCAACGGAAACGTTGGAATTGGGTTCGCGGATCCCGTTTACCCGCTGGATGTGAATGGGACGATTTACGATCGCGGCCACTTGTATGTGGATGGGTTCATCTACAATCGTTTCGGCGGCAACTATTATGCGCTTGTTAACGGTGGAGGCGGCAACACGGTCTATTGGTCCAGCGACGAGCGACTCAAGAAGGATATCGAGACGATCCCGGACGCGTTGGAGACATTGGGCAAGCTGCGTGGAGTGACTTATCACTGGAATGAAACGGGTCTGGCGCACTTGACGCGAGACATCGAGAAAAAGTGGCGGTCCGCCTCGGGAACGGAAGAAGATAACCGAAAGCTTTGGGCCGAGAAAAAAGCGGAAGCCTTGAAGCGGCTGGACACTCCGCAGACCGGGTTTGTGGCCCAGGAGTTGGAAAGGATTTTTCCGAGTTGGGTGCGCACGGATGAAAAAGGGTTCAAAGAAATCAATGTGGACCAACTCGCAGGCGTGATCGTCCAGGGCGTCAATGAGCTGAAAATAAAATGCGACGCCCAGGCCTCCGAATTGACTAAGTTGCGCGCGGAGGTCGCCCAATTGCGCGATCGGGATGAAGCGCGGGAAGCTCGCTTCGCCCGGATCGAGAAGGCGTTGGGAGACAAAACCGCGCGGCGAGAATTAAGCCAACTGGAACGGTGATCGTCTTCACTTGTGGCAACACATGAAAGTCACTGTATGAAATTCCAGCTTTTGACACGCGGAGCCTTGTGGCTTCTCTTCGGAAGTCTCGCGGGAATGGCCCAGTCAGCGCCCGAACTGGCCCAGGATCGCGCCCCTTACAACTACGCCTCGACGAATGGCGTGCCCATTTCGACGACGTTGAATCCTGCCATTGGTTCGGATGGGCGGGCGCCTACCTTGCAGCGACAACTCGACGCGCAACAGACTACGGTCCCTCCGACACCCGGTCAGTTCCAAAGTTTCGTTGCGTTCGGCGGATTGGCGGTATCGACCAACCGCAGTAATTTGAGCGGTGGGGCGACTTTCCTCCAGAACGCCATCAACACCGATCTGCCGCGGTCTGGAAGCGGAGCGGCCACGATCGTCCTGACGCGCGCGCAGGTAGGCGCTCCGTTTGTCGCTCAACGATCTGCGTTCCTCTTTGGTTCCGTCATTCCCGTCCCCAACACGGATTCGGATACGAATTTGATCAGCGCTTCGGTGGCGGCGGATTATTGGCTGCCGGAACCGTACACGATTAACAATCATACCAATGCGCCGTATCATTGGAGCCCGCACGCGCGCCAGGTCTTCGCGCACCAGGCCGGTCCAGTCACCATCACCTGGAAAAAAGCCAAACCTTCGCTGACCAAACCGGCGGATTACGACACTCATCCAGACTACTATTCCGTCGAGAACGGCAATTATTATCGATTGTTCACTGTTCGTTATGTCGTCTCCGGCAGCCCCGTCAAGAAACCCCACAAACTCTACTGGACGGAGAGCGTCATGCGCGACAACGGGAAAGCGGTCTCTATTGCCGATCATCGCATTACCGCCCTTTTTGCCTACAACAACAGTTTTCCGGCCACCGTTGCGGCTCAATATCTGTTTCCGGGCCAGGACCCTCCGGTTGGCAATGGCAACCCGGGTGAAATTCACACGGCCTGGTATGATGAAAGCCTTCATCTCATCCGAGCTTACAATGTCGAAGGCCGCATATTCATGGAACTGCTTGGCGATACCAAATCCGATGGGGTGACGCGCCAATTCCTGGGCTTCGAAATCGTCGATGTCATTCGCCAGCCGACTCCTTCCGATGTAACTGTGGAACTCGGCGAGCAACTGACGCCTTACCAAACGCCCGGCCAGGATTTCTCCGCGCTGACGCCGAGCCTGCTGCTGTCTGGAAACGGTGGAGACTTTACCGTCAGCATCTATCAAGGGACGACCCGGAATCTTCTGCTTTACGCCAAGAAAGTGACGGTCAACCTGAACGATCAACTGGTGCACTGGTTGACGGAAGGCATCCAGGGCTTGCTGTGGCCCGACCTCCTGGTCCGTTATAAACTGGTGTGGCCGACTGATCCGGCCAAGTACAATCATTTCATTCGTCCCCCGGCGGCAACCGAGCAGATTGCGCAGATAACCGCTATTCCACTTCCGGAAGGAAATAACCCCACGATCGCATACCAGGATGACCCAGACCATCCCCGCGCCAAACTCACGAGCCAATCCGCCTTCTATACCTGGCTCACCTCCGATTATCCGGCTCACCGCGCGCTCATCCAATATACCTCGGGCGAATACGTTTTCTTCGAGCGCGTGTTCTCATGGCTCGATCAGAATCTCCTCAATACTACCTTTAACAGTTCCGTGGCTACGAATCTCAGCAATTGGGATGCGACCAACCACGTCTTCGTGGCCGCTCCGGATCGAACGATGCCGAGCGTAGTTCGCCAGACCGTCAGTGTCGGTTCGCGAATCCCCGCGCCCACAGGCGAATTGGGTTCCAATTCGGGCGAACCGTACTGGGCCGGAACCATTGCCAGCGGTCGCTCTTATGATCCGACGGCGTACATCGATCCGTTGATTTCAGGATTCGAAGCCGCAAGCGCTGGGGCTATTATTCCCGTCAACGCCATACCGGGAGCAAATCAGCTTGAGGTGCTCTGGTATCGCCGAAATCAGGCCGACATCAACAAAGGTTTTGAGCCGACTTACTGGCCGGCAGCCCTTGGTTACTACCAAATCCAATGGCCGTCGGACGCCGCCGAGATAATCCTTGCCAGCAACGCTGGGAGTGGTCCGTTGAATTCTCTTCAATCCCAAGGAGTCGTCTATTTCCAAAACGATCGCAATCAACCCGGCTACAACCCGAACGAGGAACACGCCCTGATGTTGGCCGGCCAGGCGTACGCTTTGCGCGACGACCTGAACGTCATCTCTGGTTCTGGATATTCGTCTGATCCATTCGTTCTCATACGTTACACCGCAGAGGATCAACGGCCCGCCATGCGGCCGTTCCATGTGCGCCGCGAAGCTCCCGAGCGCGGGATCATCTTTGACTACGTGACCGAGGCGGGACACATCCTCCAGGCTCCCATGCCGTTGCCGTTGCTCGGGCCGCCGGTCGAAGGTTCCGGAATCGCGGCCGCCAACGTCAACAAACCGAATTCGTCGGACCCACCGGCAGGTTGGGACCCGGGTGAATTTGTCGATCAATGGGCCATCTACAAAGATTTCACCTATCTCGATCGAAAGAACAATTATTGGGTCTATCGCGGATTGCACGAGGAACCGGCTTTGCAGTCGGGAACCTTTGTGCCCGCGTCGAATACCTTCGTCTCCAATTTGATCGGCACGGCGGTTACCGGTCTGCCTTTCACTTTCACCATTCACGCTTCGCAACGTTCCAGCGGGCTTCGCTTGATTGCCGCTACAACACTCCCAACGTGGCTGGAAATCACGCACGACGTAATTTACACCAATGGCTTCGGGGCTTTGACCACGAACGGACAGTCATTGACTCTCTCTGGAACTCCTCCTCTGGACGCCGTCCTTGGAACCAGTGCTCTTAAGTTGATTGTCAGCAACATCGTCACGGGCGCCACTTCGACAAACGATTTGCAGTTAACTGTTTCGACCACGACCGCGCTTCGCAGTCAGCAGGCTCCTTTGGAGTTGACCTACACCAATGCTTACGCGCGAGCCAACGTCACCTACGTCGATCGCCCTCCGTTCCTCGCCCAACCTCCTGGTGCAAGCAACAGCTTCACGATGCAATTTTATTATCGCACGCAAGCTGGCTTTGCCTGGCCTGGCGTCGGGAACCCGCCCGCTCCTGGGACTATCGTTCCGTATCTGCGCGCCCGCAACCCGGACGGAACCTTTGTTGGCAACGGTCGATCTTCGACCGATCCTTCCGCGCAAGTGGTCTATCGCCCGGTGTGGCCCGATCACGATCCAATCGATCCAACCAAGTCGCTGCCGGTTCTTCACTTTGGAAAAACGGCTACCGTGCCCCAGGACGGCTTTCCGGCGATTCGAGGGCAAAGCAGCTTAAAGGTCCTCTATCAACAATCTTTGGCTCTCGGCGGTGTTGCCAACCCGCGGCGATACTACCTCGGACGGATGTACTACGATCAGAACGAGAAGTATTCTTATCCGCTTTGGTACGGCCCTCATACCGTGGATGAGTGGGCCAGCTACAGCCGGGCCGACTACTATAACTTCCCTCTCGAATATTTTGGCGCGGACCAATCTCTTCTATGGAGTTTGCCGCCCCGCCAAGGCGAGCAGAATTACGAATTCTATTTCGAGGGAACCTATGCGCAGTTTAGGAACGCGCGACTTCTGGAACAACAGCACCGCACACGTCCCAGCGTGGTTCTGTTCGATCCGACGAAGGTCCAATCAATAGCCTGCACGCTGCCCGCGAGCATTAAAACCGAAGATTACCAGGGTCGTCGTTACTTCCCAGGGTTGCCGCCGCATCTCAGCCGAAGGTTGTATTTCGTCCCCAACGCGAACGATTCCACTGGAAAGACAGGAACGCTCTCCCTCGAGGGCTGCTTCATCGACACGGGAGCTGGCGATCCCTACCTGCAACTCAACACCCTGAGCGCTTCTGAAGTTAATGATGCGGAGGATTCCATTCCGGGGATGGGCAAGTTGCTGGCGGCGTTCAAAACGCAGATTACCGGGCTCGCGAGCGATGAAACTCCGGTCGATTCTTATGCGCTCAGCGCGGTTGGTCCGGGTTTGGGATTTGTGACCTTAATTGCTGGCAACGGCCGCGCTCTCACCAATCCGGATGATCCCATTTCCATGTATGTCATTCGCGTCGGCAGTCCGATCGAGTCCGGAGAGGTCAAGGCGCTGCCATCCGACAATCCGCTGAGCGAATTGGTGACGTTCCAGCACACGCTCGATCTGGCGGGCCGGGCTGGTGAATTCGAATATCAATGGATGATCGCGCCGCCCGTCAACGGCACGCCATTGAGCGTTACAAATGAAGTTTCCGGCAACACCGCGATGCAGGCTCTGGGATGGCAGCTCGCCGCAAATAGTGTGGATAAATCGACTTTCAAACTGGGCGGCAGCGGCATTCGCGTTCTGGCGGATAACTATGTTACCTTGCGGTATCGTTCTGTTCTTCCAAGTCATCCGCTCTACCAGAAATGGTCGAGCTGGACTACTCCCGCTCTGGCCGAAGGTTGGATTAAGCGGGTACTGGCGGGCATCAACCCCTTCAATCAACGCACGTCGGATCTCTTCAATAATCGCGTGAACACGGACGTGAGCGTCCTTACGCAAGCGGGCCATCGATGGGAAGGCGATGTAGCACTGAACTCCGGCAGTCTCAACAACTATGGATTGATCGAGATTTATGAAACGGTTTTGCGTCGCGGTCAGGGACTGAGTATCAACGCCGCCCAACCGATTAACTACGGCCCCGCGAACGACGCGCTCCTGTTGGCCGCGGGGTATATCAATAATCTCTACATGTTGCTTGGGGATGAAGCCCGCGCTGATGCGGCCAACCCGACGATTGGCATTGGCACCAAGGACAAAACGTATGGAGATATCGCTACGTCCTTGTTCTCGTTCCAGGGACAGGTTCCGTCTTTGCTCGAAGAAGAGTTGGCGCTGTTGCGTGGACGCGCTGACTTCCTTCAACCCGCTGTTACTACTGCGCCGTATTACAATCGCCTGGTCTGGAACTACACCCGGGGGATCAATTCGGGCGAAGTCATTTACGCGCTTAACTACGATATTTTGGATAAAAATGCCGATGGC
>Ga0070686_100000921_pt1 | contig 16993 bp, 9 predicted proteins | sample KBSS23LmetaG_FD_65654 | JGI IMG/M metagenome (GOLD analysis project Ga0070686, IMG submission 65654) | Switchgrass rhizosphere microbial communities from Kellogg Biological Station, Michigan, USA - KBS S2-3L metaG | ecosystem: Host-associated > Plants > Roots > Rhizosphere ... | reverse complement strand
ACGGCATCAAACTTTCCGGTCACCGGCAGATGACGGTCCGCCTGATACTTCTTCAGTCCACTGATTGTCTGCGCTCCGGCGCGTCCGTCCGGCACGCCGACCTTGTAGCCGCCGGCATTCAGCGCCTGCTGCGCCCGGCGAATGGTGTCGCTGGGTTTTGCCGCGGGCTTGGCTGGTGTGGTCGTCGCTTTCTTTCCGGCGCGGCCCTTCGCCGGCGTCGGTTTGACTGCAGTCCAAACAGGCGCCCACGACGCGCCGCGATCGAGCGAACGATAGACGCCGAGGTTCGTGCCCAGGTAAATCAAGTTGGCATCGCGCACGTCCTGCAGAATTGCGTAAGTGATCAAACGCGGAGGCATGCTGCGCATAGACGGCCGCCACGTTTCGCCGTTGTCCGTGCTGACAAAAAGAAATCCGCCGCCGGTGGTGGTGTTGATCGTCGCGGCGTAGATGCGACCGGGCGTTTCGCGATCCGCCAGGATCACGTTTGCAAAGCGACCGCTGTAACCGCCGTTGGTGGGCATGAAGTTTTTCCCACCGTCGTTTGAAACCATCACGCCGTAGTTGTTGGTGCCGATGTAAATCGTTTGCGGGCGCGAAGGATGAATAGCGATGGAGTTGACCTCGAGTTGCCGCGAGGTGGTGACCATCCACGAGCCGTCAGCGCCGCCGCGATTTGAAAGCCAGAATCCTTCCGTAGTTCCAGCAAAGACCAGCCCGGCGATCGACGGGTGTTGCACGATGGCGCGCGTGCGTCGCGACTGCGAAGGAATTCCCTGCACTTTCGACCACTGCTCGCCGCCGTTCTTCGTTTCATAAATTCCGCTGCAGGCCGAAGCGATGACGTGGTTCGGATCGCGCGGATCGATATCGATCGCGAAAATATCCGAGTCGTCGATGATGCCGTTCTTGATGCTGCGCCAGGTTTGTCCGCCGTCGTTGGATTTGTAGGGCAGATACCAGGTGCCGGCGTAGATCGTGTTAGCCGTGCGCGGATCAATCGCGAGCGACTCGACATGGACCAGGCCGGGCGTGTTGTAGGTCGGCAACTGCTGCCAGGTGTCGCCGGAATTGTCAGAACGGAACATGCCGTTGAAAGTTCCGGTGATCAAAACGTTGGGATTGGAATCCGACTGCGTCAACGAATGCAGCGCTTCATTCTTCAGTTCCGGACTCTCGCGCCAGCGACGTCCGCCGTCAGTAGACTTGAAGAAACCACCCGATTCCTTGTGTCTATGCGCGGCGACGTAGAGAGTTTTCGAGTCGCGCGGGTCGACGATGATGTGATCCACGAAGAGTTTCGGCTTGTTGAAGTTGTAAAGCAGTTCCCAACTCTTCCCGCCGTCTGCAGACGTGTAAAGCTGCGCGTCGAGCGTGCCGAGATAGAAACGATCGGGGTTGCTCGGATCAACGACGAGGCTGCGCACGTCGCCTCCCGGCGGGCCGTTCGCGCGCCAATCGTCCGAATACTTGCCGGGATCGGCCAGGCTGTCAGGCGCGTCTCCGGCAGATCCGACGGCGATGAATTTTAGGGGAAAGATAAATAAGAGAGCGGCCAGCAGAAAGAGTTTTGGCAATCGGGTTTTCATATTTGAAACAGCATCCATGGTTAAAAAGAGAGCTCGGGGGCGCACGCGCACGATTTTAGTATAATTTTCCGCATTTGTATTCCGCAACTTGCAACAAACCTGCAACAAAGCCCTGACGCAAGCTCTGAAATAGTCAGACGCACAAAAGCGAAGCGGGCGATGTCTCCACTAGTTGGGAGAAATCGCCCGCCTCGGAAAGTTCGCATCAGGGTTGCCCGACGCGAGTTTATCTAATTACTCCTCGTCGTCTCCACGACCACGGCGCGTCCGACGCGTCGGCCTGGGTTTCTTACACTCCGGACAGGGATCGACCGAATTGCTGGTGTTGGCCGACGGCGGGGTCGCGCCGGTTGGCACGATCCACAGTTCGACGGAAATATCAGCACGGCAGCCACCGTCGACGGTAACGATACGTCCGGCGTCGATGCCGCGAGTGTTGACGAGGTAATCCTTCGCGCGCTCTATTCGCTTCTGAGCCACGATGCAGCTCGTATGCGTGCAGAGGCCATCACCCGAGCAGGTGCCGTAGCCAATGATGTAGGCTTGGGCGCCCGGCTGATTTTGCAGTTGGATGGCGTAGTTATCGAGTCTGGCCTTTTCATCGTTGAAGCGGATGTCGCCATACTCGTCAAACTTCACCGGCTGCGCAGGCGGCGGAATTACCGAAGTGCTGCACGAAGCCGTCTTCGAGCAGGATGGATCAAGGCCGCCCAGCTCAACGGTTGCGGTTACGGTTTGACTACCAAGGCCGCCGGTGCTGACTGTGATCGATGACGTTCCCTGACCGCTCTCGATCGTGCCAGCCGAGACTGACCAGTTATAGGTAACGTTCGCATCGCCATCTACTCGGGCGTTGAACGTGATCGGGGTACCCTCGGGCACGTCAGACGGGCAGCTCACCAAAAGTTGCGGGCATGGAGGCTTGCAGTCCGTGCAATTCGCCACGGTGACCGTGCTGGAGCCGTTGACCGCGTGTTGGTTGCCGTCGTCGACGACAACAGATGCGGTATAGCTTCCCGGCGCCACGCCGGAGAGATCCCAAGTGACTGCCTTGCCTTGTCCTGACAGCCTGCCACCGCTAACGGTCCAGGTGAAAAGCAGTGTGTCGTTGTTCTCGTCCGTGTAATTGGCACTCAAGTCGACTGACGCACTCGAACTAGGTGTGCAAGTAGTCGAACTGGTTCCTGGCGGACACGGCAAAGTAATCGAAGCGCTCGATGGCGAAACGGAGCCCACCGGTGCCACGTTCGGCGGCGGCGGCGGGATGCGCGCATTGCGATGACCGGCCCAGAACTGGACGATGAATCCGTTGGGATCGTCAGAGAAGTTGTAGCCGATTGGACGTCCGCCGTTAGTGGCCGGACGAGTCGTACCCGGCACGATCACAACACCTCTTCCGGGAACAAACACGCCGGACAGATTTTGAATTGCGATGTTGGCGTCGACCTCATTGAAGTGGCCGGCGTCCTGCTGATTCATGTGGCGGCGATAAGCAAAGCCAAAGCCAAACCACCGCTTCGGAAAGATCCTGACGCCGCCCAGCACTTCGACGGGATTGTTGTTGAACGCATTCGGCGTCTTGCCGGCCACGTACATCGTCGAGCGCGCTTCGGCGATCAACTGGAAGTGCTTGTTAATCGGGAAGTCAAAGCCGAGGCCTGACAGAAATTCGTCAGGACGATCGAGCAACACCGCGCCGCCCATAGAGTCGCTCTTGGGATTGCTGTTCAGGATGTAGCCGATGTTGGCCGCCACGTTTACGTGTTGGCTCAGCCTGCCGTCAACAAACCCAACCACGCCGAAGTCGCCAATGTCGCCGCCGGGGCTCGCGCCGCGCTGCAACTGATTGAATCCCTGGAAGTCGTTAGCTTTGTCCGGATACCAGCGATAGAAAGGAATGAAGCCCCAACCGAGTGCATCGTTTGGCGAAGCCAGACGAATCTTCGCGCCCACCACCATGTCGGTGAAACTCGATTCGCCGTACAGCCGATTGATGAACGGCGCGTCCGGCAGATATGTCGGCGCAATCGTAAACGTCACCGGCACGACCAGTGCTGACTGCGGATCGGCGGCTGCCGGCGGACGGCAGTTACCGGTCAAAGCGGTACACGGCAGGATCGTGGTCGACAAAACAATGCCCGGCAGGATACTGCCGTAGACCGAACCCATGCCCGGGAAGTTGGACGCCCCACCGAAACTGCCATTGCCGCCGGTCGGCGTACCGATGCGGCTGACAAATGGCGGCGCGACGTTATTGCCGGTCAAGCCAAAGTTTGGACCAGTGGCGCCGATAAACGGAAACTGTCGGAATGGCTGTCCACCAACTCCGCATGGCGGTCCGACCGGTCGAAACAGCGGATTGAACCCGGTCAACTCAGTCGAGCCGCTCACGCGTTCCGGCGACTGAATGATTGCGGCCCCGGAGCAAAGGAGCGACGAACCGAAGAAAAGCTGCGAGTTCGGCAGATAAAAGCTGGATAGATTTTGCGGGTTATTGACCTTGACGCCGCGATAGCCGTTGGTCTTGAAGAACAACTCGACGTGGTCGTTCAAGCCTACGTTAAAACTCAAAGGCACATCCACGAAGTCTGCGTTGCCAGGATCGCGATCGTAATTGCTGTAAGCGACGCTGAATGTAAACTCGCCTTTTCGAATCGTGTCGCCGTCGTAAATCGTGAACAAGCCAGTCGGTCCACCGACCGGACCGCCAGTGCCCACTGTGGGAGCTTGATTACGTGGATCCTGAGGCGACCTCAAAGTTTGCGCCGACACCGCGGCGCACAAAAGCAAAGTTACGAGCGCGGCAATATGGGCTTTGGTTGCGAGTCTCATCGCATTCCTCCTGCGGAGTGAGTATCGAAATTAATCGTAAATGCCACCGTCGACAAAATGAGGGACAGGTACAGCCCCTCCGTTAGTAATTGGGTGACACGAAAGCCGAAACGCCACACTTATACGAAATGAAGGCATTTGTGTCAATGCCTAACCGCTCGAAAAGCAAAGGTTTACCTTGAAAGATAGGACCAAGTGGTCCGTCTTGACCTCGCACAACGGAAAGCAATCACCTGGCGGAGCCGACGAAGAGAGAAAGATAACGACGTTTGTGACCTCTGGTGCTCGGTGAAAAGCGAAACGGGCGACGCTTCACTGGGAAGTGCCGCCCGCTTCGGAAAGGTTCGCGTCCGTTGGTTACGAAAGACGCGAAGCTAATTGTTTATTCGTCACCCCGGCCGCGGCGACGCGTGGTGCGCCGCGGTTTCTTGCATTCCGGACATGGCGAAATGATGTTGTCAGTGCTGGCCGCGGGCGCCGTGGCGCCGGTCGGCACAATCCAGAGCTGCACGGTCAATTCCGAACGGCAACCACCGTCAACTGTCACCAGTCGACCGGCATCGATGCCGCGCGTGTTGACCAGATAATCCTTGGCGCGATCGGCTCGTGCCTGAGCCTCACCCGCACAAGAGCCGTAGGCGATAATGTAGCCCTGCGCTCCCGGATCGTTCTGCAGCTGGATAGCGTAGTTGTCGAGTCGGGCCTTCTCATCGTTGAACTTGATGTTGCCATACTCGTCAAACTTGATCGGTTCCTTCGGTGGCGGCTTAATTCCTGTCGTGCAAGAGGCCGTCCTCGAGCAGGAAGGATCGAGTCCACCGAGTTCAACGGTCGCCGTCACTGTCTGGCCACCGAGACCTTCGGTGCTCACCGAAATGGATGAGGTACCCTGGCCGCTGGTGATCGTGCCGGCCGAGACTGACCAGTTATAGGTAACGTTGGCATCACCGTTGACCTGTGCGGTAAACGTGATCGCAGTACCCTGATCAACTTCCGACGGACAGCTCACTGAGACTGTCGGGCACGGCGGGATGCAACGGGTGCACTCAGCAACTGAGACCGTAGTCGAAGCATTTGCTGTGTGACCGTTTCCGTCGTTAACCTCGACGCTCGCAGTGTACGTACCGGGGTTCACGCCCGACAGGTTCCACGAAACCGTTCTGCCTTCACCGCTCAACGTTCCGCCCGTGACGGACCACGTGTAGAGCAGCGTGTCGTTATCCGGATCGCGCGCGTCTGCGGTCAAATCCACAGACCGGCTGGAACTCGGCGTACAACTATCCGAGCTGGTTCCCGGCGGACACGGCAAAGTGATCGTAGCGCTCGACGACGATACTGAAACCGTCGGCGGCTGATTTGGCGGCGGGGGCGGGATGCGCGCGTTGCGATGTCCGGCCCAGAGCTGGAAGATGAATCCGTTCGGATCGTCAGACTGCTTGAAGGCCGACGGCACTCCACCTTCAAAGTGGCCCGAATCCTGCTGATTCATGTGACGACGATAGGCCGCTCCGATTCCCCACCAGCGCGCCGGAAAGATCCTGACGCCACCGAGAACATCAACCGGATTATTGTTGAATGCGTTCGGCGTCTTGCCGCCCACGTACATGTTCGCGCGCGCTTCCGCGATCAACTGGAAGTGCTTGTTGATTGGGAAGTCGAAACCCAGCGCCGATAGAAACTCATCGGGACGGTCCAACAACACCGCGCCGCCCATGGAATCGCTCTTCGGATTGCTGTTCAGGATGTAGCCGAGGTTGGCCGAAACGTTGACGTGCTGACTGAGCCGGCCGTCGATAAATCCGATCACGCCGAAGTCGCCAATGTCACCGCCGGGGCTCGCGCCACGCTGCAACTGATTGAATCCCTGGAAGTCGTTAGCTTTGTCCGGATACCAGCGATAGAAAGGAATGAAGCCCCAGCCCAACGCGTCGTTCGGCGAAGCCAGGCGAATCTTCGCGCCCACCACCATATCCGTAAAGCTTGACTCGCCATACAGTCGGTTGATGAACGGCGCATCCGGCAGATACGTCGGCGCGATCGTGAACAGGTCCGGCACGGTCAGCGCGGCGAATGTCGAGTTCGGTGGTATCACGCGCGTCGAAAGCACGATGCCCGGCAGGATGCTGCCAAACACCGAGCCCATGCCCGGGAAGTTTGACGCAGCGCCGAAACTGCCGTTGCCACCGGTCGGTGTGCCGATGCGGCTCACAAACGGCGGCGCGATCGCGTTGCCCGTCAAGCCAAAGTTCGGACCAGTCGCTCCAATAAACGGAAACTGTCTAAACGGTTGGCCGCCGACGTTGCACGGTGGTCCAGCCGGCCGAAACAGCGGACTGAAACCAGTCAACGCCGTCGAGCCGCTAACGCGCTCTGGCGGTGCGATCACTGCGGCGCCGGTGCACAGCAACGTCGAACCAAAGAACAGCTGCGAGTTCGGCAGGTAAAAGCTCGACAGATTCTGCGGATTGTTAACTTTCACCCCGCGATAGCCGTTGGTCTTGAAGAACAATTCCACGTGGTCGTTCAAACCCACGTTGAAGCTCAACGGCGTCTCGACGATGTCTACGTTGCCGGGATCGCGATCGTAATTACTGTAAGCGACACTGAACGTAAACTCACCCTTGCGGATCGTCTGCCCGTCGTAGACGGTGAACAGTCCGGTTGGTCCACCTACCGGACCACCGGTCCCGACCGTGGGAGCTTGATTCTTCGGATCCTGAGGCGACCTCAAGGTTTGGGCCGACACTGCGGCCAGTAACACCAATGTAGTGAGCGCGGCAATAAGCGCTCTCGTTGCGAGTCTCATCGCAATCCTCCTGCGAAATGAGTATAGAAGTTTGATTATGAATGCCACCGCCTGCAAGTCGCCGGATCATAAATGGCCCGGCGTCTCTCTTGCGATCCGGAGGCGCCAATTACAAGTAACAAATTGAACCATCAACAGCGTCCGCCTGTTGAGCAGGAACCCCAACGGTCAGGACTGGCTGACTCTATCGCTAATTCAATTCGTCGCTTGAGAAAGACCTAAGCATCACTTGGTACGAAAAAGTGCGCCCTTAGTGTCAACGATTCAAGCACTCGAACCCTGGCCCAAGCCGGAGTTTCTTCACATTAGTGCTAGTACGTGGTCATGCCAGACCATACCCTACCGGTTATCGGAAATCAAGACTTTTTCGCGACTTTGGCCCTGTTTCTTTATGTTTTTTCCGTCACGCGTAGATGCCGCGCATGCGCGTATCATAGGCCACGCGGTCGATGGCGAGCATGTAAGCCGCCGTCCTCGTGTCCACCGAATGCTGGTCCGCATAGCGGCAAAGATCGTTGAAGCTGGCTACCATCTTTTGCTCCAGACGCTCGTTGACCACCGCTTCGGGCCAGAAATAGCCCATCCGGTCCTGGACCCACTCAAAATAAGAAACCGTCACGCCTCCCGCATTTGCCAGGATGTCAGGGACCACAAAGATTCCCTTTTCATGCAATATCTGATCCGCTGCGGCAGTCGTAGGACCATTGGCCCCTTCGGCGAGCACCTTGCATTTGATCTTCTCTGCATTTTGAGAGGTGATTTGGTTCTCCGTCGCCGCCGGCACAAGCACGTCGCATTCCAATTCCAACAGCTCGCTGTTCGTCACCCGCTCAACGCCCGGATAGTCCTCGAACGATCGCGTAGCCTGCAGATGCTTGAGCGCCGCGGGAATATCGATGCCGTTCGGATTGTAGATGCCGCCGTGCACGTCGGAAATTGCGACAACTTTGTAACCGGATTCATGCAGCAACTGCGCGCCGATGCCGCCAACGTTCCCCGATCCCTGGACCACGACCCGCGTGCTTTCCGGCACCAGGCCAACGCGCTTGCACGCCTCATTGATTACGAACAGGATTCCGCGGCCGGTCGCTTCCCGCCGGCCGGATGAGCCGCCCAAATCGATCGGTTTTCCCGTCACCACCGCAGTCACGGTGTGCCGGGCGTGCATCGAGTAAGTGTCCATAATCCACGCCATTGTCTGCTCGTTCGTGTTCATGTCGGGAGCCGGAACGTCTTTTTCCGGTCCAATGAAATCGAGCAACTCCGAAGCGTAGCGGCGCGTCATGCGTTCGAGTTCGCCGATTGACATCTGCTGCGGATCGCAAATAATTCCGCCCTTGCCGCCGCCAAAAGGCACGTTAACCACGGCGCACTTCCAAGTCATCCACGCCGCGAGCGCCCGCACCTCATCAATGTTTACATCGGGCGAATACCTGATGCCGCCCTTCGCCGGCCCGCGCGCGAAATTGTGCTGCACCCGAAAGCCTTCAAAAACCTGTATCCGGCCCGAATCCATTCGGGTGGGAATGTAAACTTTCAACTCGCGATTGGGAACGCGCATCACCGCGTATAAATCCGCGTCAAGATTGAGCAACTGCGCCGCCCGATCGAACCGCGACATCATTGACTCGAACGGGTTCTCTTCTTTTATCTCGCGGATGTCATCCACGTAGACAGTGCTTGGTAAACTTGCCATCGGCTATCTCCCAATCTTCAAAATCGGATCAAAAGGTGCATCAAAACTTTCCACCCGCAACCGCCGAGTGAATCGATAGACTACAAACGAAAGCTGCTGGCAGTTGGTCCTAAACTGCTCGCGCCGCTGGGCCAGACGTGGCAGATCCATGGGTCAGGTCCAACACTTCATTCATCGCGCCGCTGCGGAAACCCTGCAGATCGAGTGTCACAAATTTGAAACCCAACTCACGAAAGCGGCGGGCCAACTCTTCGACCACTTCAATTCGCAGCGCCCGCTCCATTTCCGCCGGAGCGATTTCCAGCCGCACCAAATTATCGTGATGGCGCACGCGAAACTCGCGAAATCCGAGTTCGCGAAGAATGTCTTCGCCGCGATCGACCGCCGAAAGCCGTTCAATTGTCACCGGAATTCCATAAGCGATGCGCGACGACAGACAGGGACTCGCGGGTTTGTCCCAGGTCGGCAAACCGGCCCGACGGCTCAACCAACGAACTTCGGCCTTCGTCATCCCCGCTTCGATCAGCGGACTGCGCACGCCGTGCTCGCCGGTCGCGACGCGGCCCGGGCGGTAGTCTCCAAGATCGTCGCAGGTCGAACCGTCAACGATGAATTCGATTTCGCGCGCGCGCGCGAGTTCTTCGAGTTTCTTGTACAGCTCGTCTTTACAGAAATAACAACGCGTTGGTCCATTCGCAGTGTAGTTCGCGTCTTCCAACTCATCAGTACGGACCACTTCCCGATGCAAACCGAATTGCGTCGCGAGCTGAACAGTTTGCTCGCGCTGCTCGTTGGACAAACTCGCTGACTCACCCGTGATGCAAAGCGCGTTTTCGCCAAGTTCTGAGTTCGCAACGTGGGCCAGATAAGTGCTGTCGACGCCGCCGGAAAAAGCGACCAACACCGCACCCATCTCCCGAAGCAGTCGACGCAATTGCTCCTCTTTGGCCAACGCGACGAAGTCGTCGCCGGTTTGAATCGCAGCGCGCGTTTCGATGTTTTCGACCAAAGAACTACTCACAACTTTTGGGTCTCCGAGGTATGGAGACACGTGCACCACACGCGTCCGCTTCCTCATAATTAGCTGATGGGATTACGGCCGCATGTTATCGCATGCATCAAGACGAGCGCAACCGGCATCTCAGATTGCGTCTGAGCGAGTTTCACTCGTTGCGATTTTGGACGCGAACACTTTTAGCATGCTAAGTCGCGTGCTAAGATCGACGCCTCCTCAGAAATCATTTGCACGCCTGAACGCGTTTTGTTTTCATGATCCATCGCCTTAGTCACTGCATGATCGATCAATCACCACGGGCAGTTCCACGTTGGCTCTGCTGCGTCGTGTTCGCCGCAGTGTTGTTGCTATCGAACTCCAACAACGTCGTCGTCGCGCAAACGGACGATCCATTCGGCGACGGCGCGGCTGACCCGGTGAAACTCTTCGAGCGCGGCCAAAACGCACACGCGCACGGCGAACTTCTCAAGGCCCTCGAATTTTATGAAGAAGCGATCAAGGTGCGGCCTGAGTTTGCCGAGGCTGAATTCCAACGCGGCAACGCTTTGGTCGGGCTCGAACGTCTGCCGGAAGCGGAAACAGCGTTTCGGCGCGCGATAGAAATTCGCGCGACCTGGTCGCTTCCCTACTCGGCGCTCGGTTCGTTGCTGGTCAGGCTCGATCGTGATGCAGACGCTGAACCGATCTTGCGCCAGGCGATCAAGCTTGACGCGCAAAACAGCCTCGCGTTGCGCATTTTGGCCGAAGTTCGCCTGCGCGCCGGCGACGCGAAAGAAGCGCTCCAACTCACCCAGCGCGCGACGGCGGACCAGGACGCACCGCTTGCCACCTGGCTCTTGCGCGCGTCGGCCGAGCGCCTGACCGGCGACAACGTGGCGGCGCTCAGGAGCTTGGACCATGTGCTCGAAGTCAATCCCGCAAATGTCTCTGCTTTGCTCGAGCGCGCCGAAATTCGCATCGCCGGCGGCGACAACGAACACGCGCTGAGCGATCTCAAAACTGTGGAGCCATTAATAAAGGACGACAAACCGCGCTCGTCGCGCTTGGCCGCGGCCTATCAGTCGGCGGGCAAACCCGACGACGCGCGCCGCGTTGCCGAAGCAGCCGGACTGATCGCAGCTGCGAGTCCGTCCGCTGACGGTTCTGCAAAACTGAAAGTGACAGGCACGCCGGAAGAGATCGAGGCCGCCAACAGCGACGACCCCGAGGTTGCGCGCAAGGCGCTCGAAGCGCTGCTCGTCAAGAACCCGAAAAGCGCAATGCTTTTGGCGCGACTCGGCGCCGCGTATCGCACCAGCGATCCAACACGTTCACTCGACTACTACAAACGCGCTGCGGACCTCGAGCCCGCGAATCCTGACTACGCCACCGGCTACAGCTCGGCGCTGGTCCAGGCGCGTCGTTTCGCTGAAGCGGCGATAATTTTGCGCCGAGTCGTCGTCGCGGCCCCGAACAATTACGCCGCGCATGCGAACCTCGCGACCGCGCTGTATGAACTCAAGCAGTTTGCGTTGGCGATTGCCGAGTATGAATGGTTATTGAAAGCGAAACCCGATCTGACCGTCGCCTATTATTTCATTGCGTCGGCGCATGATAATCTCGGAGAATACGAGCCGGCGCTCGCGGCTTACGAAAGTTTTCTGGCACGCGCCGACCCAAAAACGAATCAACTCGAGATTGAAAAAATCAAGCTGCGGCTACCGTCCCTGCGGCGCCAAATTCAACTGGGCCAGGGCGTAAAGCGAGAGCCTGGACGAGCGAAGAAACCCTGACAACTCGATCGTTTGCCGTCAACAAAAACCTAAGATGAGACTCACAGGAATTCAACGACACTTGATCCGCAGCACCCACCTCATACTGCTGTGCGCGCTGTGTCTCGCTAGCGTCAGCGGTCAGGAGTCTCACAGCGACGAACAGAAGGCGCCGCCGCCTATGAAAGTCATGAGCACGCGGGAACGCGCGCAGGTCAACGAAGCAAAAGATCCGAAAGCGCGCCTGAAACTGACGCTTGAGCTCGCCGAGGCCCACATCGCAAATGCGGAGCTCAAAACGGCGCAGAGTGAATTCGAGGCCGCCGCGGCGGAGGCGGGAATGTACTGTGCCCTGATCGATAACCTGTTCGATTACCTCGCCACAATAAAAAAGGACAACGACAAGACGCGCGATCTATACAAACGTCTGGAGTTGACGCTGCGCGCTCATGGGCCAAAGTTCGCAATGATCCGTCGCGGCACGCCTGCTGAACACGCGGTTTGGATCAAGGAAGTTGAAGAGTTCACTCGCAAGGGGCGGACTGACGCGCTAAATAATTTCTATGGTCACACCGTTGTGCGCGATGACCCGTCGAAGCCGCCGCTGCCAAAAGATTCTGAGAAGCCACTGCGGGAAACCAAGTTGGTCCCGCCGAACCCAAATGAATAAAACAACCCGAGCCTCGCGCCCCCTGCAACTTTTTTTAGCAACTCTTTTCGTGACGCTCGCGGCGTCGTTTCCAGCCGCGGCCCAAACGCGTGATCATCTGACGCCGCAGGAAGTGGACCTCGTCAAAGACACGCAGATTCTCGACAAGCGGATCGACGTCTTCATCAAAGCTGCCGACCGTCGCATGATCGCGCTCGGCGCCGTGCCCACGTCGAGCGAAGCGCAAAACAGCAGCAAGGCCGCGAAGCAGGCGAAAAAAGATGCAGAGGTTTGGGGAGAAATTCCGACCGGCTCGCGCGCTGAACTCATCGGCGACATCGCGCGCATCTTCAGCGAGGCGATCACCAACATCGACGACGTCAGCGCCCGAGACGAAAGCAATCCGCTGATTCCGAAAGCGCTGCGCAAACTCGCGGCGGCGGCGTCGCGGATCGTGACCCAACTCAAACCAGCGGAGGAGCAGGCAAAGAACGACGCCGAACTCAGCAACTTCGATCAACTCGCCGAGTACGCCGACTCGATCCTGCAGGCGGCCAACAAACTGCCGCCACCGGTCGAGAAAAAAGGAAAAAGCAAAAACGAGCCGAAAGACGCGAACTGAAAGCGCCGTGGGCGCGGGGATCTGTCTGAACGCGCCGTAGGCGCGAAATGTTTATGGAATTGCGTTACGATGAAAAGTCTGCGGCGCGAATCGACACCTGTCGATTCGCGCCGAAGAAGTTTAGGCTACCAACTGTGCGGCTATAAACGTTTCGCCGCTCCGCGGCCCCTCGCTCAGGGCCGACGTCGAAAGACCAGCTGAGTCATGAGTTCTCATTACTCATTACTCATTACTCATTACTAGTTACTGGTCACTGGTCACTGTTTCTTCTTCGCTGCCGCGCTGACTTGATTCGCTTCCTGCTCAAGCGCCGTCCCCGCGCTGGCTTCGTCACCTTCCTCTTTCGCCGTCGCCGAAGACTTCAAGCGCGCTGTAGCCTCGCCAACCGCAAACAGTTGAAACTCAATCTTCGCCTCCGTCTTATCGATGCCGCCTGACCCGACGCCGGTGGCGCGGCCAAACATGCCGCCGAGTTTCTTGGCCGCCGAAATCTTCAACGCCGCGACGTCTGTGTAGAGAATGAAGTCACACTGCTTCGCCTTCGCTTCCGTCTGCGCTTCGCCGGGCGAAATCGCGTTCAGCGGGACCGCCTCGAGACCGTTCTCCTGAATCTCCGCCATCAGCCGCGCGCGCAGCGCATCCTGCGAAACTGCGTGATCGGTTCGATTGTTGACCTGGACCACGCCGATGCGAATGCTGCCCGGCGCCTTCGCACCTTGCGGCACCAGCGCCTTATCCAAATCGTCTTCACGGCCTTTCATCGCCTGCGAAGTCATCGCCGCCATCGAAGGCATGCCGTACAACTCCTGCGTGTTTTGCGTCTCGGTGTAACCGGCTGGCACGTCGAACAACGCCGCGTCAAGCGGTTCGCGCGAAAGTTCGATAACTTCCTTCGTGGTACTGAAAACCACGTTGCCATCGGGACCGTAAGACGTCGTAGTCTCCTGCAACGCGTAACCGGTGCGCGCAGCGCCTTGCCGGTTAAACTTCACCCGATCCTGACAACCGCCGCGCGGCATCGGACCACTCATCATTGGACCAGCGCTGCGTTCGCAGTTGAGTCCGTAAGAAAAATCGATGTACCAACCGTCAGTTTCCATGCGCTGCTTGATGGGGCTGCAGGCGTCCGCTGACGACTCAATGACGAGACTCGTTTTCACGTGGCGCGCCTGGAAGCCGAACATTTCTTTGCGCTCGCCGGTGTCGACCGCGTTGCTCGTGTAAGTTATGAGTCCGCCGCGCCGCGACGGTTCGGAGACGGTGGTTGCGGGCGCGGCTGCGGTGCTGGCCGTGCTGTCGCTCGTGTCCATCGGCGTGACGACGTATTTTCTGGTGCTGTCGCTGATCTGGACCGTGCGCTTCAGGTCACACTGCGTGATGTTGATCATGTCCATGCCGTGGCCCATCTTCATCTCCGAGCGCTCGCGCTGGCCCTTGAGCATCGTGGTCGATTCCATCGTTTGCCCGGAAGTGGTTTGACGATACGTGATCTTCAAATCGGTACGCGCCGCCGCGGGCGCAGCGGCAGGCGACGTGGATGGGGCTGGCCGACCGGGCCGGCGTTGCGCCACCAACGCGGACGACGAAATGACGAGAACCAAAGCTCCCACGAGACTCATACCCAAAAACCTTTTTCTCATGACTGTCTCCTTAATAAATGAATAGCGTCCTTTGTTAACGCGCAAAAAACCGACGAATCGGTGCAACTGTACGGCTAAAAACCCGCTTCGCGGGCTCTGGTCGCACGCTTTGCCCGGTTAGTCAGTCGTGCGCGCTTACCAAACTCTAGTCGCGCGCTTTGCGCAGTGTCTCGCTCGCGCGGTTCAGCGCGGCGACGATTCTTTCCAGCGCTTCCTTCGCGTTGGCGGTGTTGCGATCGTCGAGCGCCTGACGAAAATCGGGCAGCGGTTGCGCCGCATAACCGGTAAACGTTCCCGGCGCATAAATCTGATGCGTGTACCATGTCCGCCCGCGCAATCCGCGCGCGTCCGTCAACGAACGCTCCGCCGCGATCAAGCCGTCGTTGATGCGTCGCAGTTTCGCGACCGCGCGCGGGTGCCGGTCGTTTGCCTCCGTCCGCGTTCGCACGACCTCGTCGGCAGTTTCCTGTTTCGCTTTCTCGATCCGTTCCGCCTCTTCGGAAAACTTCTCGAGCGCGCTCGTCATCGACTTCTCGTCGATCGTCGCGGCAAGTTTTCGACGGCGCGCCGTCTTCATGCTTTCTTTGAAAAAGTCGCGCACCTGCGTCGCGTAATCGCGGTAGTCAAGCGGCAACCCGTCGGCGTCGGCGAGACGCAGCGCGACGGTTCCCCAAAGCTGCGCCGCCGCGACATGATAAACGAAATCCGGATCGCCGAAGTGACTCATCCAGTAAAACGAATCGTACGCGGAATGATAGACGCCGTAGTCGCCGCCGAAACCCATGTCGCTCGCGGGAATGCCGAGGTGTTGCAGAAACGGTGTGAAATCGGAACCGGAGCCGAGCGCGCCGATGCGGGCCTCGGCAACGGCGGTGTCCGAGCCGGCCTCGGCGCTCGTCATCTCCGCGTCGGGCTCGTCCTCGTGGGCTTTTTCCTGCCACTGCTGATAAACCGTCTGGCCCGTCTTCGGATCCTTGATGTCGCGCGTGACGCCGCGAATCAGTTTCCACATTGACGGCACTGACGCGGCGCCGAAATTCGGGCCCGACACCGCGGAATCCATGTTCAGATACGCGACCGCTTTCTGCTTCAACTCTTCCGCGTTGTCTTCGGCCCACTCAGTCGAACCCAGCAGTCCATATTCTTCGCCGTCCCAACTGCAAAGCACGATCGTCCGGCGCGGTTTCCAACCCTGCTTCAGCAACGCGCCAAACCCGCGCGCGGCTTCAAGCATCGCGGTGGTGCCGCTGTTTGGATCGACGGCGCCGAACGTCCACGCGTCGCGGTGATTGCCCATGATGACCCAACGATCTTTTTCTTCGTCGCCGTCGATGCGCGCAATCACGTTCCAAATTTTTCGCACCTGATAGTCCATCGACGTTTTCAAATGCACACTCACCTGCGCCGTGCCGCCGACGTGATACGGAAACGGCAGTCCGCCCTGAAAACCTTTTGGCCGCACCGGCCCGCGCAACGGCTCGATCAATCGTCGCGCGTCGCCGTATGAAATCGGTTGGACCGGAATGCGCGGCAGCGTCGTGACTTCTTCCATCTTCAGTCGCGGCTCGCCGGGTTTTGCCGGACGGCCCGGAGTCAACGGATCGCCGGGCGCGGTCGACAAGAATTGTACTGAGCCGCGTTGCGCGGAAGTTGTCGGTCGCCACGGGCCTTTCGGATAGACGTCGCCCTGCATGTAACCGTCGTCCGCGGGGTCGGAATAGATGATCAGCCCGACTGCGCCGTGGTCCTGCGCGACTTTGGCCTTCACGCCGCGAAACGAATTGCCGTAACGCGCGATCGCGATTTTGCCGGTGACGTCGACGCCGAGTTTTTTCAAAGCGTCGTAATCGGGCGGCAGTCCATAGTTCACGTAAACCAGCGGCGCGGTCACGTCGCCGCTCGGACTGTAACCATTGAACAGCGGAATGATTTTCGGGTTTGACGACGACGGGTCTTCTGGCACGATCGCTTCCTTCACCGCCAGCCGCTCGCGCCGCGGCCTTATCAACTCCACAATCGAAGGCTGCTTCGGATAAGGCAGCAACACTTCATACTCGTTCAACTCCGCAGCGATTCCGTAACTGCGAATCTGATCGCGCACGTACAGCGCCGTGGCGTAGTCTTCCTTCGTGCCGGCGACGTGCGGTTCCGCAGTCAGCCGACGGAGGTGTTCGCGCGCCGAGCCGGGCGCGGGTACGCTGCGAAACGCTTCTTCCCAACGACGCTGTTCGGCAGAAATTGGCGACGTCGAGCCGGTGCTGCTGTTGGAAGATGCGCCTTGCGGCAACACCGTTCCCGCGGTCGCTTGCACGATCATGAAAGCGGAAATGATTAGGACGCGAAACCCACGATTTGTTTTCAAGTCGAGTCTCCCCTGATTTGGTCACTGCTCT
>Ga0070686_100000920_pt1 | contig 16994 bp, 10 predicted proteins | sample KBSS23LmetaG_FD_65654 | JGI IMG/M metagenome (GOLD analysis project Ga0070686, IMG submission 65654) | Switchgrass rhizosphere microbial communities from Kellogg Biological Station, Michigan, USA - KBS S2-3L metaG | ecosystem: Host-associated > Plants > Roots > Rhizosphere ... | reverse complement strand
ACGCGCCGCGTCGATCGCGACCGCGGCGAGGATGATCACGCCCTGCAGCGCCCGCTCCCACTGCGCGCTCACACCCAGAAACGTCAGCGCCGGGCCGACGGCGCCAAGCAACACGACGCCGAGCAGCGTGCCGGTCATCGTCCCGCTCCCGCCGGTCACGGCAGTGCCGCCGACCACGACCGCGGCGATCACTTTCATCTCCAGCCCCAGCCCGGTGTTGCTCGGAATCTGGTTGAAGCGCACGGAGTTCAGGATCGCCGCGACGCCGGTGAGGATGCCGCCGATGACGAACACCGTCAGCTTGACGGCCGCCGTGTCGATCCCGGAGAGCCGCGCCGCTTCGGTGTTCGATCCGGTCGCGAAGACGGCGCGCCCGGCGGCGACGTAGCGGAGCACGAGCGCGGTCGCGCCGACGAGGACGGCCACAACCGCGGCGGCGACGAGCGGAAAGGCCGCCTGCGAGACGCCGAGCCACTGGAAACGCGCCGGCAGGTTTTCGATCCACGCGCCCTGCGTGATCCAGCGCAGGCCGTCGCGCAGCGCGACCATGGCCGCCAAGGTGACGACAATCGACGGAATGCGGCCGTAAGCGACAAGCGCTCCGTTGATCGCGCCGATCGCCGCACCGATGCCGCACGCCGCTGCCGCGGCGACCGCCGTCGATGTCCCGGAGGTGGCCGCGACGCCCGCGGCGACGCTGCAGACCGCAAACGCGGAGCCGACCGAGATGTCGATCTCGCCGGTGAGCATGATCAGCATCGCGCCGATGGCGACGACCAGCACCGGCATGTTGACCAGAAAGAGATCGCGGAGGTTTTCGATCGAGAAGTAGGACGGCGCTCGGGCCGCCAGCACCGCGCCGAGCGCAGCGATCGCGATCGCGACCGACCACTCACGCCGCATGGCCGAGTGCCAGCGCCATCACCGCATCCGGCGTCGCCTGATCGCGGTCGAGGATTCCGGCCAGGCCGCCGCCGCGCATCACCGCGACGCGGTCGGCCATCGCCAGCAGTTCCGGCAGGTCGGAGCAGATCATGAGGATCGCGACGCCGCGCTCGGCGAGGCGCTCGATCAATTCGTGAATCTCCGCCTTGGCGCCGATGTCGATCCCCTGCGTGGGCTCGTCGAGGATCAGCACCGACGGCTCGATCGCCAGCCACCGCGCGAGCGCCACCTTCTGTTGATTGCCGCCGGACAAGCCGCCGGCGGCGTCGCGCACCGACGCCGTCTTGATGCGCAGCTGCTCGACGTAGGCGGCCGCGGCGCGCTCTTCGGCAGCGATGTCGATGACGCCGCGCGACGACACGGCAGACAGCCTATTCAAGGTGGTATTCGCCGCCACCGACATCTCACCGATGATGCCGTGCTGCTGGCGATCTTCCGGAACGTAGGCGACGCCGTTTTGCACCGCCTCGGCCGGCGAGGCGAGCGTGGCGAGCGCGCCGTTGATGAGGATCTCGCCGCGATCGCGCGGCGTCAGGCCGAAGATCGTTTCCGCCAGTTCGGTCCGCCCCGACCCGACGAGCCCGGCGAGGCCGACGATTTCGCCGCGGCGGACGGTCAGCGTGATGGGATCGATGCCGCGCGCGGCGTTGGCGACCCCGCGCAGTTCGAGCGCGGCAACGCCGAACGCGGCCTGCCGCTTCGGATACATCGATGCCAGCTCGCGGCCGACCATCAGCCGCACCAGCTCGGCGCGATCGATCTCACCGCGGCGGCGCGTCGCGACCGACTCGCCGTCGCGGAGCACGGTCACCCGATCGGCGACGGCGAAAATCTCGTCGAGCTTGTGCGAGATGTAGACGACGCCGGCGCCGCGGGCGCGCAGCCGGGCGACAACGCCGAGGAGCGCGTCGACTTCGCGGTCGGTGAGCGCCGCCGTCGGCTCGTCCATGATGACGACGCGCGCGTTGACGGCGATCGCCTTGGCGATTTCGACCAGCTGCCGCTCCGGCATGCTCAACGTCCGGGCCCGCCGCCGGGGATCGATGACGGCGCCGATCTCCGCGAACAGCTGTGCCGCGCGTTCGCGTCGCGCGCGCCAGTCGACGCGGCGCAGGAGCCGGCCGCCTTCAGTCGGCAGCGCGATGTTCTCGGCAACGGTCAGGTCGGGGAAGAGGACCGGGTGCTGGTAGATCGCCACGATGCCGAGCGCGCGCGCCGACGCCGGATCGAGCCGCGCCGCCGTCGTGCCGGCGACGACGAGGGTGCCGGCGTCCGGCGTGTCGGCGCCGGTCACGATCCGAATCAGCGTCGATTTGCCGGCGCCGTTCTCGCCGACCAGCGCGTGCACTTCGCCTGGCTGCAGATCGAACGACACGCCGCGCAGCGCGTGGACGCCCGCAAACGACTTACTGATCGCGGTCGCTGCGAGGAGAGGACTGGACACGGTGGGACAGATAATACCGACACACGGCTCGTTGCGCGGCAGCGGGCAATTAAGAATTAGGAATTTGGAATTTGGAATTTGGAATTAAGAATTCGTACCTCTGTTCGACCATTTCGGACGATCCGCCCCGCGGCGGATGTCCCGAGTGGCACGAACTCGAGTACGAATTCCAAATTCCAAATTCTTAATTCTTAATTCTTAATTGCCGCTGCCGCGCCCGTGCCATCACGCTTCAATTACCAGACAAATCGAAGCCCGAACTGCGTGGTCCGTCCATCGTCGGCGCTGGTGATGGTGCCGACCGTGCCGTTCGAGATATTGAAGTCGGGCGTGCCGAAGTTCGCGTGGTTGAGCAGGTTGAAGATCTCGAACCGGAACTCGAGGCGCGCCTTGTTCACCGGGAAGCGCTTGCTGAGCGACGTATCGACGCGCTGCGTCCCCGGGCCGCGGACGGTGTTGCGGCCGGCCGTGCCTTGCGTGCCGGCGCCCGGCACCGTGTAGGCCGTCGGATCGAACCAGTGGTCGGGCGTCGGGTTGTCGATGTTGCCCGCGTCTCCCTCGCGTCCCGGCACGAAGTTCACGCGCTGTGGGATGAACGATCCGCACTGGCATACGTTGGTCGAGGTGACGGAGTACGGGAATCCAGAGGCGAGACGAATCACCCCCTGCACCTGCCAGCCGCCGAACGCGTAGGCGCCGGCGCCGCCCGACGACAGCCACCGTTTGCCGGGGCCGAATGGCAGCTCGTATCCTCCGCTGATCGCCGCGCGGTGCCGCTGGTCGTAGCGCGCCGGGCCCTCGTCGGCGTTGAGGTTGGTCGCGAACGCCGTGTCGTTCGCCTCGATCTCGCCCGAGCCGTTGTCGGTGCTCTTCGCCACCTGGTAGTTGCCGAGGAAGAAGAGACCGGCCGAGTAGCGCTTCTCGAGGCGGAACGACAGCCCATTGAATCGCGCCCACCCCTCGTCGGACGAGTAGAGGATCGCCGACTGGAAGGCGGGGTACGGCACGCGCGTCGCGATTGGCGTCGTGCCCGGCGAGGCCTGATTGATGTTGTAGCGCTTGTGCTCGTTGTAGGCGCGGCTGCCGGTGTAAGCGACCTCGACGACGTAGTCGCGGCCGAGCGACCGTTGAACGTTGGCGTTCCACTGCGTCGTGTAGGCCGATCGGTTGGTCGGATCCATCGAGAACGGCGCAGGGAACTGCGGCACGTTGTTCAGATCGGGGAACAACGAATCGACCGGGAACTGGAGCTGCGTCGCGGTGGGCTGCAGCGAGTACTGACCGTAATACGGCGGCACCAGGCGCGAGAACTGCAGCTCGTTCAGATTGAGATTGTCGTAGTAGACGCCGAAGCCCGAACGCAGCACCGTCCGGTCGTTCAGATCGTAGGCGACGCCGATGCGCGGACCCCAGTTGTTGAGATCCTTGTTGAGGATGCCGGCCGGATAGAAGTCGTTCTGCGGGATCACAAGCGGCACCAGCTGCGCCGGCAGGTTCGACGGCAGCGTGTGGTAGCCAATCTTGCCGCTTGCCGCGTCGAACGATCCTTCGATGCCGTCGGTCTCGGCCCACGGGCTGAGATACTCCCAGCGGATGCCCATCTGGACCGTCAGCCGATCGCTTGCCTGCCAGTTGTCGTCGAAGAACGGCGCGACGGTCGGCGACGTGTAGGTCGAGCGCGAGCTGCCGAACGCGCCCGTGCAGGTCGAACAGTAGCCAATCAGGAAGTCGGCGACTGGATTGCCGGTGAACTGGCCGTTGAACGTGAAGGTGCCGCGCGGCGGCACTTCCGTGAGGTGCTCGAACTTGCGGAACTGCGCCTGGACGCCGAAGCGGATGTTGTGATGGCCGCGCACCCAGCTGGTCGCGTTCGAGACGCTGAAGATGTTCTCCGTCGCGCCCTGCGTGATGCCGCCCTCGCCGTTGCCGCTGAAGCCGGCGAAGTTGAAGCCCGGACGCCCGTAGTCGATCGGATCGGTGCCGCCGGCGAGGTTGTGCAGCCCGATGTCGCCGACCCAGTTGCGGCCGTCGAGGCTGATCGGCGCGTTGAGGTGATACGCGTAGTTGTAGCCGACGCGCGTCTCGTTGACGATCGACGGCGAGACCACCCAGGTGTCGCCGACGGCGAGGTTGCGCGCGGTCTGCGGGAAGTCGGTGTAGCTGAAGAGCGACGGGTTGGTCTGCGCGCCCTTGTAGTACATGAACCGCTCGAACAGGTTGTGGTGCGCGGTGGCGACCTGATCGAGGCGGACGTCCATCGTGTCGGCGTCGTCGTTGAACGGCTTGATGACGCGGAGGTTGTTCGCGCCGGCCTGGTTGGGCGCCAGCACCGTCGGACCGAGCACCTTCGCGAAGGTCGAGAAACGGCTGGCCGGAATCTGGTTGCCCGGGAACGCCAGGCCGGTCAGCGGATCGCGGATCGCTGTCGCCACGCTCGAGAAGTCGCCGGTGAGCCACGCCGGATTGGGGACGCTGCCGAGAATCGTCCGATCGGCCTGCGTCCGCAGTCCCTCGTAGCCGCCGAAGATGAAGGCGCGGTTTTTCACGATTGGTCCGCCGGCGGTGACGCCCGCCTGCGTCTTGTTGCCCGGCTTCTGCCCGAAGTAGTTCTCCGCGTTCAACGCATCGTCACGGCGGTAGTCGTACGCGGAGGCGTTGAACCGGTTGGTGCCCGACTTGGTGACGATGGAGACGACCGCCTGTCCCTGTCCGTACTCGGTGGTGAACGCATTGCGCAGGATGTTCACTTCCTGGACGGCGTCGAGCGGCGGGTTGAGCGACAGGTTGTTGAAGCGCAGCGAGCGGACGTAGACGCCGTCGATGGCGTAGTTGGTCGAGCTGTCGCGGCCGCCTTCGACGGTCACGTACTGGCTGCGGCTGCTGCCGGCGGCGCCGAACTGCGTGCCGCGGTTGAACGCCTGCGGCGTGACGCCGGCGGCGAGCGCGGCGAAGGCGAGCGGGTTGCGGCCCGAGACCGGCAGATCCTCGATCTGCTTCTGTCCGATCGTCTGGCCGACCGACGCGTTCGAGACCTGCAGCAGCGGCGAGGTGCCGGTGACGGTGATGCTCTCGGCGACGTTGGCCAGGGCGAGCGTGATCGCCGGCTTGGCGATCTCGCCGTTGCGCACCACGAAGTCTTTCAACTCGACCGTGTTGAAGCCCTGGAGCTCGACGCGGATGATGTAGATGGCGGGCGGGAGATTCGGAACCGTGAAGCGTCCTTCGCCGTCGGTGGTCGCCACGCGCTGGGCGTTGGTGCCGGCGTTGATCACGGTGATGGCAGCGCCGGGAACGGCGGCACGGGTCGCATCCACCACCTGGCCGGCGATGCCGCCGGACGCGGATTCCTGTGCCCGTGCGCCGGTGGCGACGAGCACGAGTGCGGCGACGGTCAGGCTCATCAGCCTGCGGAACATATGCACAACCTCCCTGTGAACAGCGCGCAAACTTCGCACGTGTTGGATGACTTCTAGGCGCGCGCCCGCGCACGGTCAAAGCATTTCGGCGGGCCGCCGACCGTTCTGCGATGCGAAACACGGCATCCATGCCGGTGGATCGATTAACTCGCGCGTTTCCTGCGAGTAAGCTGTGAAAACGATCTAGAATCCCGGTTCGCGCCGCGCGACCGTCCGCGATCGTCACGTTGTGTAATCTGCAACCGGATCAGGTCGGCGATTTCGAGGTGCTCATGGCCACGCAGACGCCGTCCCGCGACCCGTACCTGGTCAAGTCCGTCGTCCATTCGTCGCGTGTGTTGACGGCGTTCCGCGCCTCGGGCGAAGCGCTGCCGCTGCGCGAGATCGCGACGCGGAGCGGGCTGCCCAAGAGCATGACGTTCCGCCTGCTCTACACGCTGGAGCGCTGCGGCATGCTCGAGAAGGTCGGCGAGAACCTGTATCGATCGTCGCTGCGGCCGTTCAAACAGCGGCTCTACCGTCTCGGCTATGCGGCGCAGGGCACCGACTACCAGTTCTCGAAAGAAGTCTCGGCCGGCCTCGAGCGTGCTGCCGCCGTGGAAGGCATCGAGCTGATCTCGGTCGACAACCGCTACAACCCGAAGATCGCGCAACGCAACGCCGACGTTCTCGTCCGCGAGCGCGTCGACCTGGTGATCGAGTTCCAGACCGACGAGCAGATCGCGCCGATCGTCGCCGCGAAATATCGCGACGCCAACATCCCGCTGATCGCGATCGAGATTCCGCATCCCGGCGCGACCTACTTCGGCGCCAACAACTACGAGGCCGGGTTGATCGGCGGACGGTATCTCGGCCGGTGGGCCAAGCAGCGGTGGGAAGGCGAGGTCGACGAGATCGTGCTGGTGGTGCTGAAGCGCGCCGGCAGCCTGCCGCAGATGCGGATGACCGGCATGCTGGTCGGGATGAAGGAAGTCTGTCCGCCGCTGGAGCAGCGGCGCGTCACCTATCTCGACGGCGACGGCGTGCTCGGCGACAGCTTCGAGGCCATGCGCCGCCACCTGCGGAGCTCGCGATCACGACGGATCCTGGTCGGCGCGATCAACGATCCGAGCGCCCTTGGCGCGCTGCGCGCGTTCCAGGAAGCCGGCCGCACCGACGCGTGCGCGATCGTCGGCCACAACGCGTCGCCGGAAGGGCGTACCGAGATGCGGCAGCCGGGCACGCGGCTGGTCGGCTCGGTCGCCTACTTCCCGGAAAAGTACGGCGCCGAAATCCTGCGCGTCGCGCTCGACATCCTGCACCACCGTGCCGTACCGCCGGCCGTCTTCGTCAAGCACCAGATGGTGACGCCAGACAACGTCAACCACGTGTACCCCAACGACGAGCTGATGCTTATGAATTAGGAATTTGGAATTTGGAATTCGTACCCTCCGTCGAAGGTGTGGAGGACCAGCGGCGTTGGTATCGTCGGTCAGCTGTGAACCCGCGCACGCATTCCAAATTCCAAATTCCAAATTCTCAATTGCACGCCTCAGCGAAGGAAGGCGTCCGCAAGGCCGCCGTCGACCGGAATCACGTGTCCGGTGGTCTTGCCGCTCTGCTCGCTGGCCAGCCAGCAGATGGCCTTGGCGCAGTCCTCGGGGAGAATCGGCCGGCGTGTGATCGTGCGCTGCGCGTAGAAGTCGGCCAGCTTGCTGCGCAGTGCCTCGGTTGACTCGTCGTCGCCGTGGGGAATGCGGTATTTCTGCAGCGACGCGACGACGCGGTCGCGCGGGAACATCGCCGAGCCGGCGACAACGGTAGCGGGCGCGATGCCGTTGACGCGAACCAGCGGACCGAACCCCACCGCGAGCTCGCGGATCAAATGGTTGATCGCCGCCTTGCTGACGTCGTAGGGCTCGCTGCCGGACTTCGGCACCAACGCGTTCGCGGAACTGGTCAGGACAATCGCGGCCGGCAGCTTCTGCGGCGCGAGCACCCGCCGCGCCTCTTCAGCGAGCACGTAATTGCTGGTGACGTTGATCTGGAGGGTCCGCGCCCACGTCGATTCCGAGGCGGCGGTCCCGGGCTCCGGCGTCGGGTAGATCGCCGCGGTATTGACGACGACATCAGCGCCGCCGAAGGTGAGGACCATCGCGCGGAACGCGTCCGCGATGCTGGCGCGATCGGTCAGATCGAGACGCGCCGCCATGCCCATCTCGGCTGACGACAACGCCTTCGCATCGGCCCACGTCGCCTCGGCCGCGCTCACGTTCTGGTCGGCGACGACGACGTGGCTGCCGCGCCGCGCCAGCTCGAGCGCGACCTCGCGGCCGATGCCACTGCCGCCGCCGATGACCAACGCAATCGTCCGGCTGAACTCGCGTTCGGGCGGCATCCGCTGCAGCTTGGCCTCCTCGAGCGCCCAGTATTCGATCCCGAATGCCTCCGCTCGCGGCAGCGCGACGTAGTTGTGGAAGCTCGTGAACCCGCGCGCCTGCTCGGGGCGGCGCGCCTGGGGCAGCGTGGTCGAGGCCTTCTCGCTGTCTTCCAGCGCGTTCGCGCCAGCCATGACGTGAATGGCGTTGACGAAGAACTCGGTCGTGATCCGCGCCTCGCGCTTGTCCTTGGCGAAGCCAAAAATGCCGAGCGCCGGAATCACGACCACCGACGGGTTGGCGCCGCGCATCCGCGGCGAATCGGGTCGCGCGTGCGCCGCGTAGTACGCCGCGTACTGCTCGCGGTACACGGTGAGCCGCTCGTCGATGCGCCGCAGCAGATCGTCTGCCGTCTCGCCCTTCGGATTCCACGGCACGAACATCGGCGAGATGCGCGTGCGCAGGAAATGATCGGGGCAGCTCGTGCCGAGCGCGCAGAGATCAGCCGCCCACGCGCTGTTGGCGAACTCGAGGGCCTCGTCCGAGCGCTCGACGTGCGCGATCACGCGGCGGTCCGAGGAGACGGCGCCGCGCAGATGGGGCAGGACGATGGCAGCGGTCGCTTCGCGATCGACTGTGTGGGTCACCGCCGCGCCGCCGAAGCGCGTCCGCTGCCGGCGCGCGTGGTCGTCGATGAACTCGCCCATCTGATCGATCGTCTTGATACTGTTGCGATAGCAATCGCGCGGCGTGTCGCCCCACGTGAAGAGCCCGTGGCTGCCGAGCACGAGCCCCTCGCAGCCCGGCTGATCGGCGACGGCCGCCTTCAACATCAACGCCAGCTCGAATCCCGGCCGCTGCCACGGCACCCAGATGATGCGGCGGCCATAGCGGCGGTTGAACTCGTCGAGCTTGTCGCGGCCGTTGGCGCTCGCCGCCAGCGCGATTGCCCAGTCGGGATGAAGATGATCGACGTGATCGAACGGCAGGAACGCGTGCAGCGGCGTGTCGATCGAGGCGGCGACGCGGTTCTCGCCGAACGCGCAGAGCGGGTAGAAGCCGACCATCTCGTCTTCGTGCGCTTCGCCGCGGTAGCGCGGGATCAGCCGCTGCAGCCGCTCGAGATCGAGCACCGCGAATCCTGACGGCCCCATCGATCGCAGGTCGCCACCGCTGCCTTTCACCGCCATCACGCGGACGCGTGCGCCGCTGACCGGATCCGGCAGATCGAACTTCGCGCTGGTGTTGCCGCCGCCGAAGTTCGTGATCCGCAGGTCGGCGCCGAGCAGGTTCGACCGGTAGCGCAGCAGCTGCAGCGGGTCGCCGGCCAGCGCCGCCGCGGCGCCGTCGTCCCAGAGATCCTGCAGGAATCTGCTCCCCGCGGACATCGTGTCAGGCACAGGTGAACTCCACGTAATCGACGAATCGCCGGTAGTGCGCGTCCCAGCGATCCGTGTTCGCGGGGACATATCGCTCGACCGGGAAGGAGCGCTCGATCACCGCGCGCGCGTCGGCAATCGAGCCGACCGCTCCGGTCGCGATCATCTGCAGCGCGATGTTGCCGAGCGCCGTCGCTTCGATCGGGCCGGCGACCACCGTCCGGCCGGTCGCGTCGGCGGTGAACTGGTTGAGCAGCCGGTTACGCGCGCCGCCGCCGACGACGCGAATTTCCTCGACACGGCGGCCGGTGAGCGTTTCCAGCTGCTCGAGGACGACCCGGTACTTCAGCGCCAGGCTCTCGAGGATGGCGCGGACGAACGCCGGCGGGTCGGGCGGCTCGGGCTGAGCGGTCCGCCGGCAGAACGCGGCGATCTGCGCCGGCATGTTCTGCGGGTTCAGGAACGCATGATGATCCGGATCGACCAGCGACCTGAACGCGAGCCGTTCGTCGCCAGCGGCGGCCATCAGGTCTTCGTATTCGACGCGGCGCGCGTCGGCAGCCATCCAGCTGCGGCGGCACGCCTGCAGCAGCCACAGCCCGCCGATGTTCTTCAGCAGCCGGATCGTGCCGGCGACGCCGCCTTCGTTGGTGAAGTTCAGGTCGCGCGCCTGCGCGGTGATCACCGGCGCGTCGATCTCGGTGCCGAGCAGCGACCAGGTGCCTGAGCTGAGAAACGCCGTGGCGCCGCCGGCGGCGACCGAGGCGACCGCCGACCCGGTGTCGTGGCAGGCGGGCGCGACCACCGGCGTGCCGGCGAGCGGCGCGGCGATGTCCTTGCGCAGCGCGCCGATCGTCGTTCCCGGCTGGACGATCTCGGCGAGCAGCTGCGTCGGCAGCCCGATCTCGTCGAGCAGTCGCCGCGCCCACGTCCGCGTCCGCGCATCGACGAACTGCGTCGTCGTCGCGATGGTGTACTCGGAGCAGAGACGTCCGCCGAGCCAGTAGTTGAACAGATCGGGCACGGTCACGAGCGCGTGCGCCGCGTCGACCACCTTCGGCGTCAGGCGGCAGGCGGCGTAGAACTGGAACAGCGTGTTGATCTGCAGGAACTGGATGCCGGTGACTGCGTAAATGCGCTCGCGGCTGACGCGCTCGAACACCGCGTCCATCATTCCTTCGTTGCGCAGGTCGCGATAGTGATACGGGTTCTCGAGCAGGTTGCCACGTTCGCCGATCAGCGCGTAGTCGACGCCCCAGCCGTCGACGCCAACGCTGGCGAGCCGGATGTCGGACGCCGCCTGCAGCGCCTGCGTGATCTCGGACCACAGCCGCAGCACGTCCCAGTAGAGCGAGCCGTTCTGCCGGATCGGTCCGTTCGCGAAGCGGCGGATCTCGTCGAGCGCGAGCACGCCGCCGCGGAGCTGTCCGACGATCGCGCGTCCGCTTTCCGCTCCGAGATCGAACGCGAGAAACGCGTCGCTCACGGGATCACGCGGTTGCGGCGCGGCGAGTGGAGGTCACAGCGCACCGGCCTGCTGGGCCACCCCGACGGCTTCCCAGCGGCCGCTCCTCGCCGACTTGAGCACCGCATCGGTGACGTAGTCGGTCGCCAGGCCGTCGCGGAAGGTGGGCGCCGGGCTCGTCCCTCTCGCCGCTGCGTCGAGGAAGTCGGCAAAGTGGTGGATGAACGTGTGCTCGTAGCCGATCTGCAGTCCGGGCACCCACCAGTGCTTCATGTACGGGTGGTCGCTGTCGGTGACATGGACGCTGCGCCAGCCACGCAGCTGGCTGTCATCGCGATGATCGAACCACTGCAGGCGATGCAGATCATGCAGGTCCCATCGCGCCGAGGCATGCTCGCCGTTGATCTCGAGCGTGTACAGCGCCTTGTGCCCGCGCGCGTAGCGTGTCGCTTCGAACAGCGCGAGCGAACCGTTCTGGAAGCGGCCGAGGAACGCGCTGGCGTCGTCGATGCCGACCGGCTCGATACGGCCGGTGAGGTTGTGCTTGCGTTCCTTGATGAAGGTCTCGGTCATCGCGGTGACGTCGGAGAGCGCTCCGTTCAGCCACAGCGCCGTGTCGATGCAGTGGGCGAGCAGATCGCCGGTCACGCCGCTGCCGGCAACGGCGACGTCGAGCCGCCACAGGCCTTCGCCGCCCTGCGGCAGCTCTTTCGAGATCGTCCAGTCCTGCAGGAACTGCGCGCGGTAGTGGAAGATGCGGCCGAAGCGGCCTTCGTCGACGAGGTGCTTGAGCAGCACGACCGCAGGGACGCGCCGGTAGTTGTACCAGACGGAATTGGGCACGCGCGCCGACTCGACTGCGGCGACGATTTTCTCGGCCTCCGCGGCGGTGCGGCCGAGCGGCTTCTCGCACATCACCATCTTGCCGGCGCGGGCGGCGGCCACGGCAATCTCGGCGTGGGTGTCGTTGGGGCTGGCGATGTCGACGAGATCGATGTCCTTGCGATCGACGAGCGCGCGCCAGTCGGTTTCGATCGACTCGTAGCCCCAGTTGCCGGCGAACGACCGGACGCGATCGGCGTTGCGGGCGCAGACCGCCTTGAGCACCGGTTCGTAGGGCACGTCGAAGAAACGCGGCGTCTGCAGGAACGCGTTCGAATGCGTCCGCCCCATGAACCCGTAGCCGACGAGGCCGATGTTGAGTTGTTTCTTTGCCATATGAGTACCCAATGGAGCGCGAAGGCTTTCGCCGAGCGACGGCGCGACCGCTCGGTTGAAGCCTTCGCGCTACGTCAGAGCCGGAACGCGCGCGTCCCAGCCGTGCGCGTTGCGGACATCGATCAACAGCCGCAGCACGTCGTTCCACGTCGACGCCTGCATCATCGTCGCGTTCGGGAACATGCAGCCGTCCCAGCACACGTGGTCGAAGGCACGCGTCGGCTCGCCGCGATCGTCGCGCATCCAGAACGCGGCGTGACGGACGACGTCGAGCTTGCCGTTCGGATCGCCCGGCAGGCAGTGACGGCCGGTCTTGTCGTGCGTGCCCGACCCGAACACTGTCGCGTCGTTCTGCGCGACGTGGAAGTCGATCGTCCACGGCCGCAGCGCGTCGGTCACCGTCCGCAGCGCCGCGTCGAGGTGGGCGGTATCCTTCCAGTCGTAGTCGGCAGGCAAGAGGCGATCCTCGGGCGCGTTGTATCCCATCGTGAAGAGCAGCGTGTGCGCCATGTCGGCCTGGAACCCGATCGTCTTCGGCCGATCGACGAGCTCGAGCAGCTGCACCATCCGCTTCCAGCTGTGCATGCCGCCCCAGCAGATCTCGCCTTCGGCGGCGAGCCGTTCGCCGTAGCCGGCGGCGATGTCGCACGCCTCGCGGAACGTCGCCGCGATACGCTTCGTGTTGCCGTCAGGATCTTTTGCCCATTCGCCGGGGCCGGTGGCCGAGTCGATGCGCACGACGCCGTACGGCCGGATGCCGATGTCGCGCAAGGTGCGGCCGATCGCGCACGCCTTCCGTACCTGGGTCAGGAAGTTCCGCCGGTCGTCTTCAGTGCCCATCGCCGACCCGCCGCCGGTCGGCGGCCACACCGGTGCGACGAGCGAGCCGACGGCAAATCCTTTCGATCGGATCTTGTCCGCCAGCCGCCGCAGCTCGTCGTCGGTTGCGTCGATGCTGACGTGCGGCGCGAAGAGGAACAGATCGACGCCGTCGAACCTGACACCATCGACCGACGCCTTGGCGGTGAGATCGAGCATCGTGTCCAGATCGATTGCCGGTTCGGCGCCCGGGCTGCCCTTGCCGACCAGGCCCGGCCACATCGCGTTGTGAAGCTTGGGATAGCGGTGAGCTGTCATGGCGCCCTCGTTCACTGCGTCAGCGGCGGAGCCGCTCGGCGTCGGGATTGGCCGGCCCGAAGTGCTTCAGCACGACGAGCGGATCGGTCTCGCTGTGGTTCTCGACGCGGACGCCCGCGCGGGCCGCGTCTTCGGTGACGAACAGCTCGTCTTCCGTCGTCTGTCCGTAGCGGATCATCGTCGGCGCTGACACGGTCAGCTTGCCGAACGTGCCGTGGCCTTGCGTGAGGATCAGGCCGTACGCGGCCGCGTCTTTGAGCGTGGCCGTGCGCCTTGGGAGAATCGTGAGTTCCTTGGCGGAGTAGTAGCCGGTGCCGTAGGTCACCCATTGCTCCCGGTATCCGTCCGCCTCGCTTTCGGCGAACGGCCGCACCGGACACGGAAACACCCGGTTCGATTTCGCGAACTCCGGGTTGACGTTCGCATCCCAGTCGAGCATCTCGACGAGATAGTCGAGATCGTGGTGATGCGCCGGCGGCACGTCCTTCGTCATCAGTTCCCACGGCACGATGCGGCCGTCGACTTCCGACTGGAACATCGCGAACACATCCGAGTTCACCTGCGGCTCGTAGGTGACGAGCGATCCTGGCGCATGCAGGATCCGCGGGTTGATCTGCCAACCGGTGCCCGGTTCGAGGCGGAAGGCGCGCGCGAGATTCAGGATCCCGTTGTCGCCTTTGTGCCAGTTCTCGAGACAGCGCCGCACGTCGGCTTTCGTCGTGCCGGGCTCGAGCCCCATGAACGTGTAGGGGAAGGCGTTCGCAATCTGGTTGTACTGCGGCGGAAAGTAGTACGCCTCCGGCTTGCCGCGGCGGCCGACCAGCTTCGCCTGTTCCTCGCTCTGGTGCATGTGATGTGGAATCGCGCCAAGGTTGTCGAAGAACTTGCAGAGCAGGTTCCAGCCGCCGTCGCGCGACATCGTGCGTTCGCCGATCAACAGATCGCCGGCGCTGTCGACGGCGTCCTTGAGGAGGAACCGCTGTCCGTTGGCGCGCACGTAGCTGAGACCCTCGTCGGGCGGCGTGCCCGGTCCGTTGTCGGCGTTGGTCGTCGACGAGAACCAGCGCTCGTTGATCCCGCCGCGGTGTCCGCCGAGCGCGTAGACGTCGTCGGGGTGAAGACGAAGACGCCGACCCGGAACCATGAAGGTGCGCGGCACCCAGGCCGGCTCGAGGCGGAGCAGCCCGCCGCCGGCATCGATTGCGTCTCGAACAGTCTGTCGTTCCACGGTCGCTCTCTCGCTCGCCTGGAAGGCTCGCGCTCCTAAACGGTCAGAACACCACGCGGCTTGTCGCCGCGTCGACTTTCGCGGCGTCGATGCCCGGCACTTTCTTCACGTCGTCGATTGTCTTGAACGGTCCCTTGTCCTGACGGTATTTCACGAGCGCGGCGGCGACCTCCGGCGTCACATCCAGCGCGATCTGAATCTCATCGGCCGGCGCCTTGTTCACCATCACCATCGCGAAGTGAACGTCGATGTACTGCTCGATTGCTTTCCACTGCTCGGGCGTCGCCTCCGCACCCTGCGTCGCCATGTTCTGCAGCGTCTCGTTCCACTCGCCAGGCGTTTTCAGGTTGGCGAGGATGATTTCCGCGTCGTGGCACCCGCTGCACACCTTGATCACGTCGGCTTTGCCCGGACCGTCGGGGAACCGGTCCTGCGACGACACCGCCGCCGACATCGCCAGGAGCGCCGCGAGCGCGCCGATCGCGGCGCTCGAGCCGGAGACGTTCACCATTACGGCGTGCCGCCACCCGCGCCCGGGACGCCGAATGAGTACAGCGTTCCGTCGTAGGTGCCGAGATAGACGCGGCCGTTGGCGACGGTGATGCCCGAGAAATGATTCCACTGGTGCATCTGATCGCCGCTCGACCACAGCTCCTTGCCGGTCCGTGCGTCGAGCGCGTAGATGACCGCGCGAGTGCCTTTGGCGGCGCGGATCGAGGAATCGAACTGCAGCCCGATGTCCGGGAACACCTGCGCCGTCTCCTCGCCGCTGCCGTAGCCGAACACGATGCCGTTGACGATCAGCACCGGCTCGCCGCGCTTCATGTCGCGCGACACCCACGCCGGCGTGAACTGCAGCTTGCCACCCACTTCTTCGAGCTTGAACGCCGCGACGCCGCCCTGGCGCGCTTCGGGCGTGTTCATGATCGGCGCCTTGAACTGCGAGTGCACCGGTCCCCAGAACGGCGCCAGCACCCACCGCGTGCCGTCGCTGTCTTCCCACGTCGACACCGCGCCCCAGCTGCCCATGTCCTGGAAGTCCACTTCCTCGTTGCAGAACAGCGGCGTCTTGTAGAGCGGCGTGTGATGATCGGCGCCGCCGGCGTTCCGCGGATCGAGCAGATACAGACGGCACTCCTTGCCCGAGGCCGCAATCAGCTCGCGTCCCTTGTAGGTGAAGATCGTCGGCGTGTTGTTCGGATCGAGGTCGCGCTTCCACAGCCACTGCCAGTTCGACGGCGTGAAGTAATCCTTCAGCTGCAACTCGTCGCCGACGATGTGGACGCCGACGACGCTGTTGGCGTAGCGCGGCGGATCGTAGATGCCGTCGCCGGTGGTGAACCACGCCGTGCCGGTCGAGTCGACCGCCACGCCACGCCGTCCCCACGCGCCGCCGCTGCCCGAGTTCCACGTCATGATCTTGTGGCTCGGATCGTCGAGCCTCGTCGCGACCACCGAGACGCCCGCGTAGGTGTTCGCCATCCAGAGCACGTTGCCGACCAGGTTCAGCGACCAGCCCTTGCCAACGTGAAACTTGAACGCCGGCTGCAGGTCCTCGCCGGTCGCGGCGTTGAGGATGTGCAGCATCCCGTCGCCGGTGACGAAGTAGAGCGGCCGCCGGCCCTGCGCATCGGGCGGACCGATCACCGGCGTGTCGCTGCTGCCGCCAGGCCGAAGGAAGCCCAGCTTCCGTGGGTCCTGTCCCGCCACGACCTGACCGGCGTAGTCCCAGGATCGCCGCCACTCGGTCTTGCCGGTTTCGACGTCGAACGCGGTGATGTTGTCGGAGATGCCGTTGACGATCGCCAGTTGCTTGACGCCGGATGGTGTGGTGAGCCCTCCGGCGATCAGCACCGGCATCAGCGCGTGCAACGCGCGCGGCTCGTTGCCCGTCTCGCGCTTCCACTGCAGCTTGAGGCTGCCGACGTTGTCCCGCGTCAGGATCTTCTCGTCCCTGATCCAGCCGGTGCGCTGCGGATCGGCGCCGTCGGTCGAGTAGTCGATCAGCGGCGCCGCTGTCGTCGTCGCGGGGCGCTGCGCTGCGAGGCCGTGATCGACGAGGCCGAGCGCCGCGACTGCCGCCCAGGTGATGATTCGCCGCATCGTCAGTGCTCCAGAGGAATGCCGAACGCGTAGAGCGTGCCGTCCGCAGCGACGACGTAGACCTGGCCGTCCTGGCCCGAGGGACCGACGCCCTGAACCGACGCCGTGATCGTGCGGCCGCTGTTCCAGAGTTCCTTGCCCGTCTTCGCGTCGAGCGCGTAGAGGGCGGCCGGTGTCGACCGTTCCAGCCGCTGCGCGGCGGGCATCTGCGCGTCGCCGCGCGCGGCGCCGGTCGACAGCGCGAACACGACGTCGTTGAGGACGATCGGCGGCGCCGGCGACGTCAGGTCGCGCGACGTCCA
>Ga0070686_100000917_pt1 | contig 17058 bp, 5 predicted proteins | sample KBSS23LmetaG_FD_65654 | JGI IMG/M metagenome (GOLD analysis project Ga0070686, IMG submission 65654) | Switchgrass rhizosphere microbial communities from Kellogg Biological Station, Michigan, USA - KBS S2-3L metaG | ecosystem: Host-associated > Plants > Roots > Rhizosphere ... | reverse complement strand
TCGGCGCCCGCCTCATGCTCGAAATGGAGGTTCACGCCGAGGTCCCGCGCGCGCTCCTGCAGGATGTTCAGCAGCCGCTTGCGGCCGATGCCGATGAAGCCGTGGCCCGACGAGCGGATCGTCTGGCCGTGGATATGGACCTCGATATCGTCCCAATGCGCGAACTCGCTCTGGATCGTCGCGCCCGACACGGGATCGTTGGCGAGCAGATTCTCCACCGTCTGGTCGGAGAAGACGACGCCCCAGCCGAACGTGTCGTCGGCGCGATTGCGCTCGAACAGGTCGATCCGATGCGCCGGATCGCGAAGCTTCATCGAGATCGCGAAATAGAGCCCGGCCGGGCCGCTGCCGATGCACGCGATGCGCATGATCGTCTCCAATTACTTTAGGTCTAAAATATCTGACTTTCACGATCGGTCAAGCGGCGGCGGGGAGCTGCCCGAATCGGGCGTTTTTGAGAGGGCGGAGGCATCGTCCGCGCCTTGCAAAAAGCGGGAGATGCGTTACGCCTTCGAAATAAGCCAGAGCGGGCGCTTCTGGGACGGTTCGGTGGAGGCCAACATGCGGATCGGGGCGGGGTGTTTCGACGCGCGTTTGAACCAATCCCCGGGTCGCGGGACGCGACGCCTCGCGCCGCCGCCGCGCCGCGCGGTCCTGATGCTCGGCACGTCGCTCTTCGTTTACGCGGCGCTCCCGACCGCCGCGCTCGCCCAGCAGGAATGCGGGCCCCCGCCGGCGGGCGGCGGAACGGTGAACTGCCCGCCGTCGCTCAATCCCTATCCGAACGGCATCACCTACAACGGCGTGGTCGACGATCTCACCATCGTCCTCGAGCCGAGCGTGGAGGTGCATCGCACCGTAACCTCCACGTCGAGCACCGCCGGTACCGACCTTCGCATCGAAGGTCCGACCAATACGTTCGTCACCACCACGACAAGCGGCACGCCCGGGATCAGCATCGATGCCGGCTTCGGCACCGCCTACGTCTCCGCCGACCGGATCCAGACGACCGGCTCCTTCTCGCGCGGCATCACCGCGGACAGCGCGAACGGGACCATCGTCTTCGCGAACGACATCGTGACGACCAACAAGTACAGCCCGGGCATCGTCGCCACGGTCACCGGCCCCAGCTCGATCTTCGCGCCGGCGGTGGAGGTCCACAGCGGCTCGATCAGCACGTCGCAAAAATATAGCGACGGCATCGTCGCCACCAATCCGCTCGGCAGCGTGACCGTCACCAGCGACTCCATTCACACCACGGGCGCGGACAGCGACGGCATCACCGCCAGCGCGTCCGCCAACGTGTCCGTCACGTCCGGCACGATCTCCACCGAGGGCGATCGTGCAAGCGGCATCGACGCGCGGCAGAGCGGCTATCTCTCCGGCACCGCCGGCTATTACGGCCCGGGCGTCGTCATCGACGCGGATTCCACGACCACGACGGGCAATGACAGCCCCGCGATCACCGGCATTTCCGCCAACGGCTATGTCAGCATCACCAGCGGCACGGTGAGCACCGACGGCACCAATTCGGGCGGGATCGTCGCCAACGGCAGGACCAGTGTCGACGTCACCAGCGGCAGCGTCACGACCACGCTCAACGACAGCATCGGCATCAAGGCGGATTCCTCGACCGGTTACGTCTCCATCGACAGCGGCGACGTCACCACCGGCGGCGCCCGTTCCGAAGGCATCGACGCCACGGGCGCCGCGGGCGTGGGCATCCGCAGCACCGGAACGGTGACGACGACCGGCGACGACAGCACCGGCATCCTCGCCGACTCGAGCGGCGGCAACGTCTACGTCACCAGCAACCACGTCGCCACGAGCAGCGGCAATTCGCTCGGCATCGATGCCCTGGCCACCCATGGCGGCGTCTCGATCACAAGCGAGTCGGTCACCACGCAAGGGACAGGCAGCATCGGCATCCGGGCCGATGCGTCCGGCGCGGCGCGCGTCGATTCCGGCAGCGTCGAAACCCACGGCAGCGACAGCGTCGGGATTCTTGCCACGGGCGGGATCGGGGTCAGCGTCTACAGCGATTCGGTCACGACCACCGGCAGCAGCAACAGCAGCGGAATCCGGGCCACCGCGCACAACGGCACCGCCTATATTTCCTCGGGATCGGTGACGACGACGGGCTCGTCCAGCACCGGCATCCGCGGCCTCGCCGAAAATGGCAGCGTCACCATCGTCAGCGGATCGGTGAGCACGACCGGCACCGGCAGCATCGGCATCGACGCCGACGGGACCGGGCGCGTCACCGTGATGTCGGGGTCCGTATCCACGACGGGCGACAATTCGGCCGGCATCGACGCGCGGCAGAGCGGCTATGTCGCGCCGACCCCCGGCGGCGGCGATCCGCCGCCCGGCTATGGCGGCTGTTACGACTATAATGGGTGCAGCACCTCTTCGGCGATCGTGGGCCCCGCCCATAGCGGACCGGCCGCCACGATCGGCGTCGGGCCCGGCGTCGTCATCAACAGCACATCCATGACCACCACCGGGAACAACAGCCCCGGCATCAACGGCATCTCGATCGACGGCTTCGTCCAGATCACCAGCGGCTATGTGAGCACCGCCGGCACCAACAGCACGGGCATCAACGCCAACGCCTATAGCGACGTCGAGATCAACAGCGGCACGGTCTACACGACCAACAACAACAGCGTCGGGATCAACGGCTTCGCCAATTACGGCTACGTCCATATCACCAGCGACCTCGTGACCACCGGCGGCAGCCGCAGCACCGGTATTTCCGCCAATGGCTATGGCGCAGTGACGGTCGACAGCGGCTCGATCGAAACTTCCGGCAATTACAGCCGCGGCATCTCGGCCTATTCCTTCTCGGCCGACGTCGATGCGACGAGCGGCACGGTCGTCACCCACGGCGACGAGGCGATCGGCATCTATGCCGCCGCCGATGCCTCCGGCAATTATTCGCCGATCGTCAGCGTGACCTCGACCTCGGTCACGACCGGCGCCCCCGGCACCTATTACGGGCCCGGCGATTACGGGCCCTCCGTCGGCGCCCACAGCATCGGCATCGCCGCCTACAGCTCGACGGCCGTCGCCGTGACCTCGGGCTCGGTCACCACCTTCGGCGACTATGCGCCCGGCATCGTCGCCTTCCAGGGAACCGGACCGGGGCCAGGGGGCGGATGCGGCTGCGAAGAGATCGTTCCGCCGGCCGGTCAGGCGCTCGTCGGCCCGCCGGTGGGGGTGACCGTCGACAGCGACTTCGTGGCGACGTCGGGCTTCCTCAGCCCCGGCATCATCGGCTATTCGACCGACGGTTTCGTCACCATCCACAGCGCCATGGTCAGCACGGCGGGCGACCTTTCGCCGGGCATCCTGGCCTATGGCTATGGCGCAGTCCAGGTCACGAGCGGCTCGGTCAGCACGCATGGTGACGGCAGTGTCGGCATCGACGCCGTTTCGGGCAATGCGGGCGTCGACATCACCAGCACCGGCACGGTGAGCACGCTCGGCGCCCACAGCACTGGCATCTCCGCGATCGCCGACAACGGCGCGGTCACGATCAATGCCAGCAATGTGACCACCGGCGGCGACTATAGCGACGGCATCTTTGCCAGGTCCGCGGTGGGGGCGGTCTCGGTCACCAGCGACGGCACGATCTATACGCACGGCTATGAAAGCGTCGGCATCTACGCGCGCACCACCGGGGGCACGGCCGATGTGACCGTGGACACCGTGTCGGTGCACACGCTCGGCGACTATGCCGACGGCATCGTTGCGTTGAGCGCCGGCGGCGGCGTCACCGTCACCAGCACGGGCGGAATCCATACCGAGGGCTATGAAAGCATCGGCATCTATGCCCGCGGCGACAACGGCCCGGTCACGGTCCATGCCAATTATGTGACCACGCTCGACGATTATAGCGACGGCATCGCGGCGCGGTCCGCCACCGGCGCGGTCTCGGTGACCAGCGACGGCGTCGTCGACACCAGCGGCTACGACAGCGACGGCATCCTCGCGCGCACCACCGCAGGCACCGGCAACGTCACCGTGAGCGCGGGATCGGTATATACTAGGGGCGACTATGCGACGGGAATCGACGCGCGGAGCTTCGGCGGCAGCGTTTCCGTCACCAGCACCGGCACGGTGGGGACCGAGGGCTATACGAGCCCGGGCATCGTCGCGGTCGCCGACAGCGGGAACGCGACGGTCCATGCCAACAATGTGACCACGCTCGACGATTATAGCGACGGCATCAGAGCGGTTTCCAACACCGGCAGCGTCTCGGTCACCGCCGACGGCACGGTCGACACCACCGGCTATGACAGCGACGGGATCATCGCACAGAGCACGGCCGGGACCGGCGGCGTCACCGTGAGCGCGGGATCGGTGCACAGCAGGGGCGACTATAGCGGCGGCATCTACGCGAAAAGCTTCGGCGGCGGCGTCTCCGTCACCAGCACCGGGACCGTGACCACCGAAGGCTATGAGAGCACCGGCATATACGCCCGCGCCGACAACGGCTCGGTCTCGGTCAACGCCAACAACGTGACGACCGGCGACGACCACAGCACCGGGATCTACGCCCGCTCGGCCGCCAGCAACGTCACCGTGACCACCGCTGACGCGACCCATATCGGCACGGTCGACACGACCGGCGATCACAGCGGCGGAATCGATGCGCGCGTCACCGCCGGCTTCGGCTTCGTCAGCGTGAACGCCGGCAACGTGCACACCAGGGGCGATTATTCCACCGGCATCTACGCCCGCAGCAACACGTTCGGCGTGGTCACGCTCAGCGGCGACGTGACCACCGAGGGCGACCATAGCGCCGGCATCGTGTTGCGCGCCGGCGCCGGCAACGCCTCGGTCTACGGCAATTTCAACGACGTCAGCACCAGCGGCGATTTCAGCGCCGGCATCGACGCGCGCACCAGCACCGGCGCCGCCATAGTCGCGGCCTACGGCACGGTCAGCACCGAGGGCTATACGAGCAGAGGCATCGATGCGCGCACCACCGCCGGCACGGGCAACGCCCAGGTGCGCAGCGGTACCGTGCACACGGAGGGCGATTTCTCCGACGGCATCTACGCGCGCAGCTTCGGCGGCAACACCTTCATCACGAGCCTGTCGGTTCATACCGAGGGCTATGCCTCCCGGGGCATCTATGGCCGGGCGTCCGCCGGCGCGGTCGGGATCAGCAGCCAGTCGGTCTCGACCGAGGGCGACTACAGCATCGGCATCACCGCGCGCGGCGGGACCGTCGTCGGCATCGCCTCGGTGACGGTGACCACCGAGGGCAACCATAGCGCCGGGATCAGCGCGGTGCAGATCGGCGTGCCGCCGGGCCCGCCCCCGCCGCCGCCACTGCAGCCGCCCGCCGGCGCCGCGGCGCTCCTGCCGCCGCCGACCGGGGTCGCAATCACCAGCAACAGCGTCAGCACGTCCGGATCGTTCAGCCCCGGCATCCGGGCCTATTCGCAGACCGGCTACGTCCACATCTTCAGCAACGCGGTGACGACCACCGGCGCGGTCGGCAGCAGCGGCATCGTCGGCTATGCCTTCCAGGACGTCCAGATCTACAGCAACAACGTCCACACCTCCGGCACCTATTCGCTCGGCATCGGGGCATTGAGCTATGCCGGTCCAGTGTCGATCAACAGCGGCACGGTCGCCACCGAGGGCCACCACTCTCCCGGCATCGCCGCCATCGCCTATGCCGGAGACGTGACCGTAACCAGCGGCACGGTCACCACGCAGGGCGATTATTCGACGGGCATCTTCGCGCTCTCGGATCCCTACGGCTATGGCGCGACCACCACCAGGGTCAGCTCGAGCGCCGTCACCACCCAGGGCGACTACAGCCTCGGCATCGACGCCCACAACGCGACCCGCGTCGTCGTCACCTCCGGCACCGTCGCGACGACCGGCGACAATTCGACAGGGATCCGTGCGCGCCAGGCCAGCGCCACTTACTACTATTACTATCAGGGCCCGGGCAGCCAGGACGGCATCGTCGCGCCGGCCGGTTCCGCGGCGCCGCCTGCCGTGGGTGTGGTCGTGAGCAGCAGCAGCGTCGCGACCAGCGGCGCGAACAGCCTCGGCATCGACGCTTATTCGGCCGACGGCTACGTCTCGATCACCAGCAACGCGGTCTCGACCCAGGGCTTCGCCTCCAGGGGCATCAACGCAATCGCCTATGGCGGCGACGTCACCGTCGCGAGCGGCGGCGTCTCGACGACGGGCGGCAGTTCGACCGGCATCTTCGCGCGCAGCTCCGGCGATGCGGACGTGTCCAGCACCCTCGTCACCACCGCCGGGTCGTTCAGCCGAGGCATCGATGTCGCCTCCGGCGGCGCGGCTTCCGTCACCAGCGGCAGCGTGAGCACCACCGGCGATTATGCCACCGGCATCTGGGTCTATGCGGGGCTGGGCGCCGTCGACGTCCACAGCGATTCGGTCATGACCGGCGGCTACGGCGCCGGCGGCATCAGGGCGGTCGCCAATGCCGGCGACGTCGCCATCGTCAGCGGGTCGGTCACCACCGCGGGCGACCTCGGCACCGGCATTTTCGGCTACAGCCGCGGCGGCAGCGTGACGATCACGAGCACGGGCACCGTCGGCACGGGCAACGCGACCACCGGCCTCGGGAGCGGCGGGATCATCGCGATCGCCCATGGCGGCGACAGCTCGGTCAGCAGCAATATCGTCGTCACGCAGGGCGGCAGCGCGCCCGGCATCGACGCGCGCGCCTATGGCGGCGACGTCGCGGTCACCAGCCGCGCGCTGTCCACCTCCGGCCCGAACAGCAGGGGCATCTTCGCCTATTCGAGCAGCGCCGACGCCTATGTCCACAACACGGTCTCGGTGCTCACCGGCGGCATCGGCAGCACCGGCATCTACGCCGTCGGCCCCCACAATGTCGTGATCCGTTCGACCAGCGTCTCCACCGCGGGCGACGATTCGGCGGGGATCGTCGGCATCCAGTTCAACGGCGGGTCGCCGCAAGCGGGCCTCGCTCCGGAGGGCGCCGGGGCCTTGCTCGGCCCGGCCGGGGGGGTCTCGATCACCAGCACCAGCGTGGCCACGCTCGGCGACAACAGCCCCGGCATCATCGCCCAGGCGGTGACCGGCAATGCCGAGGTGACCAGCGGCAGCGTGACCACGGCGGGCGACGGCAGCACGGGCATCCTGGCGATCTCGATCTCGAGCACGGTCTCGGTGACCAGCGATTCGGTCCTCACCAGCGGCGCCAATGCAACCGGCATCGTGGCGAGAGGCGCGGGCAATGTGACCGTCGGCAGCAACACCGTCGGCGCGAGCGGGACGGGCAGCGGCGGCATCGATGCGCGCTCGACGGGCGGGACGGTCGGCGTGACCAGCGGCCCCGTCTCCAGCAACGGCCTGGGCATTCTCGCCATGGGTGCGGGCAACGTGACGGTCGACAGCATCGGCGTCACCACCACCGGCAGCAATGCGGGCGGCATCTATGCGCGCTCGACCGGCGGCACGGTCGCGGTCAGGAGCGGCACCGTGTCGAGCACCGGCACGGGCATATTCGCGCGCGGCGCCGGCAACGTCACCGTGTCCAGCACGGCCGTCACCCAGACCGGGCCGACCGGCGCGGGGATCTATTCCCGGTCGAACACCGGCACCGTTTCCGTCACCAGCGGCGCGGTCACCACCGCCGGCGCGAATGCCGCCGGCATCTCCGCGGTGGCAGCGCAGGGCGCGACCGTCCAGAGCAGCGGCACCGTCCGCACCACGGGCGCCACCAGCGGCGGCATCAACGCCTTCACCGCCCAGGGCAACGTCACCATCATCAGCAATGTCGTGATCACGTCGGGCTTCCAGGGCTTCGGCATCTTCGCCGCGACCAACGACGGCAATGCGACCGTCACCAGCCGCAGCGTCACCACCTCCGGCGGCTATGCCGAGGGCATCGGGGCGGTCACGCAGCACGGCAACGCCTCCGTCACCAGCACCGGCACGGTCAGCACCGCCGGCACCCATTCCCCGGGTATCGACGCGTTCACGCAGAGCGGCAACGCGACGATCGCGAGCAACGTGGTGATGACCTCCGGCGATGCGTCGATCGGGCTGCGCGCGGTCTCCATGAACGGCTATGCCGTGGTGACCAGCGGTCCGGTCGCCACCACCGGCAACAACAGCCCCGGCATCGTCGCTTACGCCAAGGCCGGCAACGCCACCATCACCAGCGGCACGGTGACGACCGGCGGCAACAATAGCGACGGGGTCGATGCGACGGCGGTCGGCGGCAATGCCAGCGTGACCAGCGGCGCGGTCACCACCAACGGCAATGCCAGCGCCGGCATCAACGCCCAGTCGAGCGGCAGCACCAACGTCACCGCCAACGGCGGCGTCATCACCCATGGCGGCGCAAGCGTCGGCATCCTCGCCTTGGGCGGCGGCGCCGCCATCGTCGCCGCGCCGACGGTGACCACCACCGGCGCCGGCAGCGACGGCATCGTCGGAACGAGCAGCGGCGGCACGGTCTCCGTGATCAGCACCAACGTCGCGACCACCGGACGCGGCATCGTCGCGAACGGGGCCGGCAACGTCACCGTCACCGGCACCACGGTCACGACCAGCGGGGCGAATGCCGGCGCGATCGGGGCCACCTCCAGCAGCGGCAACGTCACCGTCACCAGCGGCACCGTGACCACGGCGGGCGCCGGCAGCACCGGTATCGTCGCCGGCGGTTCGGGAATTGTGACGGTCACCGCGCCGACCGTGACCACCACGGGCGCGGGCAGCGACGGCATCCTCGCAATGAGCAGCGGCGGCACCGTCTCCGTCACCAGCACGAATGTTTCCACCACCGGCAGGGGCATCGTGGCGAACGGCGCCGGCAACGTCACCGTCGCCAGCGGCAGCGTCGTCACCACCGGCGCCAATGCGAGCGGGATCGGGGCCATGTCCACGACCGGCAACGCGACCGTGACCAGCAATGCGGTGACGACCGCGGGCGCGAACAGCCGCGGCATCACCGCCATCGCCCTGCGCGGCAATGCCATTGTGACCAGCAACACGGTCCAGACGAGCGGCGCGGGCAGCACCGGCATCTATGCCGCCGGCAGCGGCGTCGTGACCATCAATTCGACCAGCGTCGTCACCACCGGCGCGGGCTCGGCCGGGATCGTCGGCGTCCAGCTCACGCCTCCCGCGGCCGCCTCGATCGCAGGCAGCGCCTCGGCGATCGGCCCCAATGGCGGGGTCACCATCACCAGCGGCACGGTGAACACGAGCGGCGCGAACAGCGTCGGCATCTACGGTTACGCCAAGACCGGCAACGTCGAGATCTTCAGCAGCGGCTCGGTCACGACGACCGGCGCGAACAGCTCCGGCATCTTCGGCAAGAGCACGACCAGCACCGTCGCGGTCGACGCCAACGCGGTCTCGGTCAGCGGCAACAATGCGGCCGCGATCATGGTCAGCTCGGCGACCGGCAGCAACGTCACCATCCGCGGCCTCGTCCAGTCCGTGACCGGGTTCGAGGTCCAGGCGAGCGGCGGCGCGACGACGATCAACAATCTCGCGACCGGCATCATCCGCGGCCAGGTCTCGCTCACGGCAAACGGCGACACGCTCCACAATGCCGGCCTGTTCGATGCGCTCGGCAACAGCGATTTCGGCGCTGGCACCGACACGTTCAACAACACCAATCTGGTGCAGTCGTTCAGCGGCGCGGCGGTGCTCGGCGGGCTCGAGAATTTCAACAATAGCGGCCGGATCGAGATGCGCGACAATGCGGTCGGCGATTCGCTCAACGTCACCGGCGCCTTCGTCGGAACGGGCGCCAGCTGGCTCGGCGTCGACGCCAACATGATGACCCGGCAGGCCGACGTCCTGATCACCGGTGCGGCCACCGGCTCGACCATGCTCGACGTCAATCTCGTCGCCCCGCCGGTCTTCGACATTATCGGCACGCTCGTCGTCGACGGCAGCGCGGGCTCGATCGCGAGCGCCTTCACCCTGGCCAATGCGACCACGACCAATCCGCTGGTCACCCTCTCGCTGCGGTTCGATTCCCCGAACAACAATTTCCTGCTCGTCGCCATGCCGAACCAGCCCGTGTTCGACTCGGTGATGACCGGCGAGACCATCCTCAATCTCTGGTACAACAGCGAGGATCCGGTGACCGCGCAGCTCCAGGCGGCGCGCGACGGCACCACCCTGCCGACCACCTCCAGCCTCGCCGGCACCGGCCGGTTCGGCGGGTGGGTGCAGATGATCGCCGGCCGCGTCGGCCGCGACACCGCGCAGACCGTCAACGTCGTCGGCACGACCAACGTGTTCAACACCAGCTACGACCAGGAGATGTGGGGCGTCCAGGGCGGCTTCGACTATCAGAACGGCGGCACGATCCTCGGCGTCACCTTCGGCTACGAGAAATCGACGGTCGACTTCGAGGCGAGCCTCAACCGGCTGAGCCTGCGCGACTACAATGTCGGTGCCTATGCCGCCTTCCAGTCGGGACCCTTCTACGCCAATGTGATCGGCAAGGTGGATTGGGTCAACGCGGATTCCCGGCCCGGCTCCGGCCTCTCGGCCTCGTTCGACGCCACGTCCTGGGGCCTGCGCGCCAATGCCGGGCTGCATTTCAACGTGGGCAACGTCTTCCTCGAGCCCGGCCTCAGCCTGGCCTATGTCGACGCCGATATCGACGATTACATGATCGCGGGCGCCACCGTGCATTTCGACAATATCCACAGCCTGCGCGGCACCGCGGGCATTCGCTTCGGCGCCGACATCGACCTGCCGGTCGGCACGATCTCGCCTTATGTCGGAATCCATGCGGTCAACGAATTCGAAGGCAGGCTGCGCAACACCTTCATCCTCGGCCAGACGATCGCGCTCGAGCAGGATGCGCCGGGCACGTTCGGCGAGCTCAGCGGCGGCGTCACCTTCCGGGACGGCACGCTGGAGGCGTTCATCCGCGCCGAGGGCGATTTCGGGAGCCACCGCGACGCGCTGACCGGCCGCGCCGGCCTCCGCGTCCGCTTCTGAGCGCGAGGGCCGGACCCTGGTGGCCGAAGCCGCGGAGCCGCCCGCTTCGGCCCGGAATTTCGGGTTCGAGGTGCGGCTCGCCTGGCGCCGCGACGATCCGGAAATCGAAGCCGACGCGATCGACTTCTGGACGCGCAACGACCTGCTTCCCGAGGGCGTCGACCCCGCCGCGCGCGCCAAGGAGCTGATCGCCGCCTCGTACAAGGACGGAAGGCTGGCGGCGGTCGCGACCGCGACGATCGACCGGATCGATTTCCTCGGGACCCGGTTCGCCATCATCCGCGGCGCCACGGACCCCGCGTTCCGCCGCAGCCATGCCCAATTGTCGCTGTCTGAGCCGAGCCGCGCGGCGCTCGAGGACTGGGCGCGCGCGCATCCCGAGGAGAGATATGCCGGCGGCATCGTCTTCGTCGACAAAAGCGAATGGGGCGATTTCTGCCGGCTGCCGGTCTGGCCCGAATCGGAGCTCGCGCTGGTCGGCTACGACCAGCATGGCCGCCAGGTCCGGGTCCGCTGGTTCGATGAATTCCGCTTCGAAAGCGAGAGTGAGAAACCGGTGCTGCCGCGCCTGCCGGAGGGGCCGCCGGGCGAAATCACGTTGCGCGACGCATGGCGGTCGGACGATCGCGGCATCGCGCGCGACGCGATCGCCTTCTGGGAGCGGCTCGGCAATCTCCCCGCCGGCGCGACGCCCGCCGAGCGTGCCCGGGAGATCGTGCTGGCCGCTTATTGCGACGGACGGATGGTCGGGATCGTCACCGCCTCGCTCGGCCTGTTCGAGAAGGTGCGCGCGCGCGTCGCGATGCTGCGCGGCTCGGTCGACCCCGAATATCGACGTTCGCATGTCGGCATCGCCATGTTCGTCAAGGCGCTCGAGATCCTCGAAGCCTGGGCGGCGGCCCATCCGGAAGAACGGGTCGCCGGGATCGGCGGCATCCTCGAATCGCGCGAGCTCCGCGCCGCCCAGCTCATGCCCTCCTGGCCGCAGTCGCGCTTCAACCTGGTGGGCTTCACGCCGGACGGGCGCCAGATCCGCCTGCGCTGGTTCCGCGACTTCCGGCTCGACTAGGCTCGTACCTGATTAGGTTGAACCAGGAACGGGCCTAGCTTCCCTTTGTGTGCCCTGTTTTCCGAATCGTCGGATGATCCCATCTGACTTGAAAACACTCTAGGGCCGCCGGAACCTTGCGGAAAATAGGCCGCCGAGGAGCGATCCGCCTCTCGAAAGCCTAGGCCTTGGCTGCGGGGGGCGTGAGGATGCCGAATTCGGAATCGAACGAGATCAGGCTCTGGATGTCGGGGGAGTGGACGCCGAGCGCCATCGGGCAGAGCGTCTCGGGGATCGCCGCGACGTCGAACAATTCTTTGATCGCGCCGTCGAGCCTTATCCATTCGACGAGGTCGCCGGAGCGCAGGTCGACGATGCAGACGCCGCACCAGGGTTCGCCGTCGCGCTTCTTCAGCTCGTCCTGGAGCGCCAGCCCGGAAAAGGCGCCGTCGCGGGGCAGCGAGACGGTCGCGATCGCATGGCCGTTATGGATGGCAAGCCCGCGCAGGAAGCCGGGGCAGAAGGCGAGGTCGGTCCTCGCGCCGGTTTTGGGATCGACCCGGGCGAGCATGCCGCGCCCTGAATCGAGCAGATAGATTCCGTCCGGCATCACCCGCGGGCTGTGCGGCATCGAGAGCTGGTCGGTGACGATGCGGTTGTCCCGCACGTCGATCAGGACGCCGCCCTCGTGGCGCCGGTCCCGCCAGCCATTGATCATGTCGGAGCGACTGACCGCAGTGACATAAGCGGGGACGCCGTCCTGCATGGCGAGGCCGTTCAGATGGCAACGGTCCTCGGCCGCGAGCCGCGAGATGAAGGGCGGCTTCCAAAGGGGACGGAAGCCGTGGGTGATGCTCATCGTGGCGAGGCAGGAGTATTTGGTGTTGACGAAGATCACCCGCCCGGCCCGGTCGACGCTGAGCTCGTGGACATCGACGTCGCCCGTGGTCTGGGCGTTGCGCGGGACATAGAGCCGGTCGAAATTCTCGTTGGCGCGCTCGTGCGGGGCGAGCACGTTCTCCAGCCGCCAGATCTGGAAGAGCGAGCCGACATAGACGCGCTGCGGGGTCGCGTGCACGCCCATGGCGCGGACGTAATTCTGCTGGTGGAAGCTCACCTGGCCGTTCGGCAGCCGGCCGACCAGGAACAATTGCCCGGTCTGGTAGGAGGTGAAGGCGAGGCTGCAGCGGTTGCGGGTCAGCCAGTTGCCGAAGCCGCGCGAGACGCTGATCTGGGTCTGGTCGGCGCCGGGCTGCGGCGCCTGCGGCGCCGCCTGGGCCTCCTCGACGGCGATCGGCGGCGCGGCCTCGGGCGCGGGCTCGGCGCCCTTCTCGCTCTTCTTCCTCGCCATCGACGCCCCCCTGGTCCGTAGCGCGATCCTAGAGAGAAATGACGGACGTTCAACGTCCCCCGTCTTCGAGATGGCGGACGATGAGCTCTGCCGCCGCCTCCGCATCCATCGCCAGCGTGTCGATCCTTATCTCGGCCGCCTCGGGCGGCTCGTAGGGGGAATCGACGCCGGTGAAATTGGCGAGCTTGCCCGCGCGGGCCTTCTTGTAGAGGCCCTTGGTGTCGCGCCGCTCGGCCTCGGCGAGCGGGGTGTCGACGAAAATCTCCATGAAATCGCCTTCGCCGACCATCTCGCGCACCAGTTGCCGCTCGGCGCGGAACGGGCTGATGAACGCGGCGAGCACGATTAGCCCCGCGTCCATCATCAGTTTCGCCGCCTCGCCGGCGCGGCGGATATTCTCGACCCGGTCGGCGGCGGTGAAGCCGAGATCCCTGTTGAGCCCGAGCCGGACATTGTCGCCGTCGAGCAGGAAGGTGTGGCGCCCGCGCGCGTGCAGCCGCGCCTCGACCAGGTTGGCGATGGTCGACTTGCCGGCGCCGGAGAGGCCGGTGAACCAGAGCAATTTCGGCGCCTGGTGCATCAGCCCGGCGCGCAAGGCCGGAGTCACGGCGAGCGCCTGCTCGTGGACATTCTCCGAGCGGCGGAGCGCGAAGCGGATCAGGCCGGCGGCGACCGTGGCGGCGCTCAGCCGGTCGATCAGGATGAAGCCGCCGAGCGCGCGACTCGCCGCATAGGGCTCGAACGCGATCGGCCGCGCGGTGCGGACGTTGGCGACGCCGATCTCGTTGAGCGCGAGCGTGCGCGCCGCCAGCTCCTCCATCGTGTCGATCGCATATTTATACTTGGGCTCGTGGACCGTGGCCGCGAGCGTCTGCGTGCCGAGCTTCAGCAGATATTGCCGGCCGGGCAGAAGGGGCTCGTCCGCCATCCAGATGATCGCGGCCTCGAACTGGTCGGCGACCTGGGCCGGCGCCTCGGCGGCGGCGAGCAGGTCGCCGCGCGAGCAATCGACCTCCTGCGCGAACTGGATCGCGATCGCCTCGCCCGCTCCGGCCGAGTCGAGATTGCCGGCCTGCGTCACGATCCGCGCGACCTCGGCCGAAGTCCCCGCCGGCAGGATGGCGAGCCGGTCGCCCGGCCGCACCGCGCCGGCGGCGATCGTGCCGGCATAGAGCCGTCCGTCGCCGCGGATCACGTTCTGGACCGCCATGCGGAAGGGGAACGGCACCTCTCCCCCGACTTCCACCGACTCGAGCGCGGCGAGCAGGGTCGGGCCGTCATGCCAGGCCATGCGCGCCGAAGGCGCGATGACATTGTCGCCCTCCAGCGCCGAGACCGGGATCGCGATCACCGCGTCCACGCCGATCGCCGACGCGAAATCGGCGAATTCGTCCCGCACCGCCTCGAACGCCGCCCGGTCGAAGCCGACCAGGTCCATCTTGTTCACGGCGAGGATGAAGGTGCGGATGCCGAGCAGCCGCGCGATCCGCGCATGGCGCCGGGTCTGGGTGAGCAGGCCCTTGCGCGCGTCGACCAGCAGGACGGCGAGCTCGGCGTTGGAGGCGCCGGTCGCCATGTTGCGCGTATATTGCTCGTGGCCCGGCGTGTCGGCGAGGGTGAAGCGGCGCTTCTCCGTCTCGAAATAGAGATAGGCGACGTCGATGGTGATGCCCTGCTCGCGCTCGGCCTCGAGCCCGTCGGCGAGGAGGGACAGATCGGTGACGCCCTCGAGCCGGTCCCCGGGAATCGCGCCGCAATCGCGCAGCATCCGCCCGATCAGGGTCGACTTGCCGTCGTCGACCGAGCCGCAGGTCAGGAAGCGGAGCAGATCGGGCATCACCGCCACTCCGTCATTCCCGCGAAAGCGGGAATCCAGAGGGTCTCGGTCGCGCGCCCTGGACCCCGGATCGAGTCCGGGGTTGACGCGGGCGTCACGCTTCGCATGACGCTCCGCATCAAAAGTACCCCTCGCGCTTCTTGCGCTCCATCGAGGCGCTTTGGTCGCGATCGATCATCCGCCCGGCCCGCTCCGAGCTGCCCGCTATCTCGGCGAGGATCGCCTCGACATCGTCCGCATCGCTCTCCACCGCGCCGGTGAGCGGGTAGCAGCCGACCGTGCGCACCCGCACCCGGCGCACCGCCGCCACCTCGCCGCCCTGGAAACGGAAGCGCTCGTCGTCAACGATCACGATCTCCCCGCCCCGCTTCACGGTCGGCCGCTGCGCCGCGAAATAGAGCGAGGCGACCGCGATCCGCTCGGCGGCGATGTAGGTCCAGACGTCGCGCTCGGTCCAGTCCGAGAGCGGGAAGACGCGCAAGCTCTCGCCGGGCCCGAGCCGGCCGTTGTAGAGCCGCCACAATTCCGGCCTTTGCCGTTTCGGGTCCCAGCCATGGCCTGCCGAGCGGACCGAGAAGATCCGCTCCTTGGCCCGGCTCATCTCCTCGTCGCGCCGCGCGCCGCCGAAGGCGAGGTCGAAGCGGCCGGCGTCGAGCGCCTGCTTCAGCCCCTCGGTCTTCCACATCTCGGTGTGCAGGGTCGCGCCATGGTCGAACGGATTTATCCCGCGGGCCTCGGCCTCGGGATTGCGGTGGACGATCAGCTCCATCCCCGCCTCGGCCGCGAGCCGGTCGCGCAGGGCGTAGAGCTCGGCGAACTTCCACCCCGTGTCGACATGGAGCAGGGGTAAAGGCGGCCTGGCCGGAAAGAAGGCCTTGCGCGCCAGATGCAGCATGACGCAGCTGTCCTTGCCGCCGGAGAAGAGCATCACCGGCCGCTCCGCCTCGGCGACGCCCTCGCGGATGATCTGGATCGCTTCCGATTCCAGGCGCTTCAGGAGGGGCAGGGTCAGGGCAAGGTTCCTCGACGAGGGGCGGCAAGGCGTTTGCGTCATTGCGAGCGTAGCGAAGCAATCCAGCCAAGTGCAAACGCCTTCTGGATTGCCGCGCCCCTGCGGCGCTCGCAATGACGATCGGGTCGAGCGCTCAGCCCTGCTCAGGGGTGGAACACCACCTCCGCCACGCGCCGCCGCCCGGCGACGCGGGTGAGCTGGACGAAGATGTCGACCGTGCTCTTTATGTAGTGGCGCACGTCGTCGCGGCTCAATTGGGTGCCGGCCTGGAGGGTCAGCAGCACGATCTGCTCGATCGCCCGCTCGGGGCTGTCGGCATGGACCGTGGTCATCGATCCCGGATGGCCGGTGTTGATCGCGCGCAGGAAGGCGAAGGCCTCCTCGCCGCGCAGCTCGCCCAGGATGATCCGGTCGGGCCGCATCCGCAGGGAGGCGGAGAGCAGGTCGTTGGCGTTGACCTGAGCCTCGCCGAGCGCGCCGCGCGCGGCGAGCAGCCCGACCGCATTGGCGTGGCGCACGAAGAGCTCGGGCGTGTCCTCGATCAGGATCAGCCTTTGCTCGGCCGGGATTTCGCGCAGCAGGGCGTTGAGGAAGGTGGTCTTGCCGGTCGAGGTGCCGCCGGCGACGACGATATTCTTGCGGGCACGCACGGCGGCGGCGAGCATTTCGGCGATGTCGCCGGCCTTGAGCAAAGCCGCCAGAGTGTCGTCGATCTCGGCATGCTCGGCCGAATCGCGGCCGCGCGTCTCGGCGAACGCGCCCTCCGTGACATAATCGCCGAGGGTGAGATCGGGCGAGAC
>Ga0070686_100000915_pt1 | contig 17072 bp, 9 predicted proteins | sample KBSS23LmetaG_FD_65654 | JGI IMG/M metagenome (GOLD analysis project Ga0070686, IMG submission 65654) | Switchgrass rhizosphere microbial communities from Kellogg Biological Station, Michigan, USA - KBS S2-3L metaG | ecosystem: Host-associated > Plants > Roots > Rhizosphere ... | reverse complement strand
CGCATCCGCGGGCGGAACGGCGACGTCCTACAACGGCACCGGCGCAACCGAGGGCACGTCGCGAATCGACTACGCGTTCTTGTCGAAGACGACGTTGCTGACGATCAGCAGCGCGAACGTGCCTGACACCCGCGTCAACGGCGTCCACCCGTCCGACCACGACCCACTGGTGGTCGTGCTCCGCGTCAACTGAGACAGGACGATCGGGCGGCGATTCCCCTGCAACGATGTTCGACCGAGAGGCCGCGCGGGACGCGCGGCCTCTGGCGGCTGAGAGGACTCGACACGTTCATGCGGTGTCGGTCAGCTCAGTGCGGATAGGAGAGCTTCGTCGAAGCGGGGCCTTCGACCGGGGGCACTCTCGCGGAGAAGATCGTGAGGCCGACCCAGTCGAAGTAGCGGATCAGCATCGCCTTGCGGACGCTTCTGCGCGACGCCGGGTCGTAGTGCCGCACAGGACGATCGAGGTGGCCGGCAATGCGAACACCGAGCCGGCGAAACACGTCGTCCCAGGGAACGAACACGGCATATAGCCAGACGAAGCTCAGAAACGGCGCGCGCTGAATGTAATAAATGGCCACGTGAAATGCCGTTCCGACGAGCAGGTACACGGGCATCAGCGGCGGCAGGACGACTGCGAGCCAGAACGTCGACTCGAACAGCATCGAGCCCCACGAGGCGATGGTCGCGAGCGTGTGATACTGCCCGATCCAGAGGGCGACGCTCGGTTCGGCCGAATACGCGGGTCCGGCTCCTGAGACCGTGTTGCCCCAGCGCATACCGTCCATGAGCATGTAGTACTGAAGCGTCCACCCGTTCATCCAGTCGAGACCGCTCGCCAACAGCTTGTGGAAGGCGGCGGACAGATAGATCAGCGCGAACATCCACTGCACGACGAGCAGCGGCCAGCGCGCGAACCGGCTTTGGTCGGACAACGAGTCGAAAAGCTCTCGGCCTCCACGATCGGCGGCGCGCAGCCGCCGACGGAGATCGTCGAACGACAGCGCAGCTCCAGACGGCGAGAGTGCGAGCATCGCCAAGGTAATCATCACGATCGCTTCAGCGTGATGAACTTCCGTGAACGAGTACTCGAACGCCTGAAGAAACACGCTGCCAGCGGTGAAGAGCAGGAGGCTGAAGCGAGTGAACCAGCCGATGAACGCCAGGATCCCGATCGAGAGCGTCAGCCAATAGATCGCGACGACAACGTCCTCCGGAGGGCGGTAACGCGTGCCGAACGGCAGCGTCAACACGCGCATTACGACGAGCGGCTGGTAAAGCGACTCGGGCAGCGCCGCGAGCTCGCCGAACAGGATGCGAGGGCGCAGCGTCGCCAGATGGTAGAGCTGGTATCCGACGGCGACCAGTCGTACGAAGCCGAGATTGAAGAGCGGCGCCGGTCGAAACCAGTACTGCTCCCACGCTCGCAGGAGTCTCATCGTAGCGATACCGTGGCCAGTTCGGCCGGCGGCGCTGGCCGTAGGCCGTCGCGCGTCAGGATGTCGCCGTGTTGCTCGACGCGTATGCCGACAAGCCGGTTTCCGCTCTTCTCGCGGTAGATCTCGGCAAACATCGCCACCTGAGCCACGTCTCGCCGCCGAATGGCCGGAATTGCGATGTCCTGGAATTTTCGGAAATTGAGACCGAAGTCCTCTGGCGTCAGTTCGACTTCGACACGTTCGGCCGTCTGCCCGAGGACGTGGAACCGCGCGATCACGGTGCCTTCGTAGTGTGCGGTGCGATACATCGGGTAGTTCATGAACGGCCACAGAACGTAGGAGGGGCGCGAGAAGAGCTTCGGGAAGATATCGAAGCTCGCTGCAGTCTGCAGAACCAGGACGGCCGCGATCACGAGGGACAGGAGGCGAGTCATTGGACCTTCTGGCTCTCGCACGAGCCCGGCCTTATACAACCTTCATTCCATCGGTGGACCCGACGTGGTTGGAAGCGCTTCCATGGCGCGACCGAGACCGGCGACGCAAACACGAATACGCCATATCCGCTCGCCAACCGCGTCGACCAACTGGAGTCACTGGCATGGTCGGTCATTCTCGTGCGTCGACGTCGATCCGGACGCTCGCGTTAGCGCTGTTCGCGCTGACGGCGGCGCCTCTCACCTCCGTACGCGCGCAGTCCTCGGTACTGATCGCCGCGGGGAGCGTCTGGAAGTACCGCGACGACGGCAGCGATCAGGGCACCGCCTGGCGCGGCGCCGCGTTCAGCGACGCATCGTGGGCCGCTGGCGCCGCGCAGCTTGGCTACGGCGATGGCGACGAGGCGACGGTCGTCGGTTTCGGCGACAATCCGGCCGCGAAATACATCACCACCTACTTCCGGCAGACGTTCACCGTCACCAACCCGGCGGGCTTCGGCTCGCTTCACTTGCGCCTGCTGCGGGACGACGGCGCTGTCGTCTTCGTGAACGGCACAGAGGCGTTCCGTACCAACATGCCCGCCGGCACCGTCACCGCCACCACGTTCGCGTCGACCGCGATCGGCGGCGCCGACGAGGCGGCGTTCGTCGCTGCGGACATCAGCCCGTCGCTGCTCGTCGCCGGTTCGAACGTGATCGCGGTCGAAATACACCAAGCCGATCCTGGCAGCAGCGACATCAGCTTCGATCTCGAGTTGACCGCCGATGCACAGACGCGGCTGACGCGAGGTCCGTATCTGCAGATCGGCACCCCGACGAGTGTCGTCGTGCGCTGGCGCACCAGCGGCGCCACCGTCGGCCTCGTGCAGTTCGGGCCGTCGCCGGGCGTCGTGTCCGGATCCACGCAGGAGACGTCGGCGCGCACTGAGCACGAAGTCACGCTGACCGGTCTGATCCCGGAGACGACGTACTACTACTCGGTTGGAACGACGTCGGCGATGCTCGCCGGCGATGCGACGTTTCACTTCAAGACGGCGCCGCCCGCCGGTGCCGAGCGGCCGGTCCGCATCTGGGCGGTCGGCGATTCGGGCACCGGCGACGCGAATGCGCGTGCCGTCCGCGACGGCTATGCCGCGTTCACGGGATCGCGCGGCACTGATTTGTGGCTGATGCTCGGCGACAACGCCTACGACAACGGTCTCGACAGCGAGTACCAAACGGCCCTGTTCGATACCTATCCGGCGATGCTGCGCAGCACTGTGCTGTGGCCTGCGTACGGCAATCACGACGGATCGTCGGCCGATTCGGCGACGAACACCGGACCGTATTACGACATCTTCACGCTGCCGTCGCGGGGCGAAGCAGGAGGCGTTGCCTCGGGCACTGAGGCGTACTATTCATTCGACTACGCGAACATTCACCTGGTCGAGCTCGAGTCGTTCGAGACCGACCGCTCCCCGACCGGTCCGATGCTCACATGGCTGCAGCGCGATCTCGCCGCCAACACGCAGCCCTGGGTGATTGTGTTCTTCCATCACCCTCCGTACTCGCACGGGTCGCACAACTCGGACATCGAGATCGAACTGGCCGAGATGCGGCGGAACGCGGTGCCGATTCTCGAGAACTTCGGCGTCGATCTGGTCGTCTGCGGTCATAGCCACGCCTACGAACGATCGTTTCTCATCGACGGCCATTACGGCGACTCGACGACGTTCACTGCGGCGATGAAGAAGAACGCCGGCAGCGGACGCGCCGACTCAGCGGATGGCGCATACGTCAAGCCGGTGTATGCGATGGCGCCGCACGAAGGGGCGGTGTATGTCGTCGCCGGTGTATCGGCCAAGCTCGGCTCCGGCACGCTGGACTATCCCGCAATGTATTCCTCTCAAGAGGCACTCGGCTCCTTCGTCGTCGACGTGAACGGCAGCCGCCTCGACGCCGCGTTCGTCGACACTACAGGCGCGGAGCGCGACCATTTCTCGATCCTGAAAGGCGTCAGCGCGCCGGCGCCGCCGCCGTCGGCTTCGCCGTACGGCGGGTCGAGGCGCGCGATCCCAGGCCCGGTCGAAGCTGAATTCTTCGACGAAGGTGGCGAGGGTGTGGCGTACCACGACACGACCGGCGGCAACAAAGGCGGAAGCTTGCGCGCGACCGACGTCGACATCGAGGCCACGGCCGATGCCGGCGGCGGCTACGACGTCGGCTGGACGCGGCCTGGCGAGTGGCTGCAGTACAGCGTTAACGTCGCAGCGTCGGGACAATACGACGCGACGTTCAGGCTCGCCTCGACCGGCGCCGGCGGCGTCTTGCACCTGGAGTTCGACGGTACCAATCTGACCGGTCCGGTGAGCGTGCCGAACACGGGCGGATGGCAGACCTGGGCGTCGGTGACGGTTCCTCGACTGGGGCTGACCGCAGGACCCCATACCTTGCGTCTCGTCTTCGACACGAACGGATCGACAGGCGGCGTAACGAACATCAATCGAATCGATCTGAATCACTCGAGCGGTGCGACGCCATTTGGCGGAACGGCGGCGGTGCTGCCCGGCACCATCGAGGCGGAGAATTTCGACGAAGGGGGGCCGTCTGCCGCCTACGTGGACACCACAGCGGGTAATCGCGGCGGCGCCTATCGTCAAACCGACGTCGACATCGAACCGACGACCGACGCCGGCGGCGGGTTTGACGTCGGCTGGACGCGTCCCGGCGAGTGGCTGCAGTACACCGCGAACGTGACCGCGGACGCTGCCTACGCCGTGGAGCTGCGCGTCGCGAGCATGGGCGGCGGCGGCGCCGTGCGCGTGGAGGTCGACGGCACCGACGTGACGGGCCCGCTTGCGATCCCGAATACTGGCGGATGGCAGACCTGGACCACAATCCGCAAAGCCGGCATCACGCTGCAGTCCGGCACGCACCGTCTCCGCGTCGTCTTCGTCGCTGCGGGAAGCAACGGGATCGCGAACCTGAATTTCCTCCGAGTCGTGCCATAAACACGTGACGCATCGCATCAACGGTGAACACAACCACCCGCGCGGACGGCGCCGCACCGCGCGCTTTTCCTCGTGATTTCTCGCGCCCTGTCCGCTCGCATGTAAGTCTTACCAAATAGTCGGGTCGTCTCACGCGACAGCCGGTCGGTGCAGGGGGCGATACGGCCGAAATCGCCAGCGTTTTCCCAAACTTGAGCGGTCGGCGTCATCTTTGCCGTTCGGTAAGGCCTCAGTACTTCCAACCTGATCCAGGGGAGCATGATGCGACGACTAGTGGCCTGTGTTTGTTTGTGCGGCGCGATATTGATGAGCAGCGTTGAGATGGCCGGCGTGGCATCTTCCCCGTTCACCGGATCGCCAGCGGCGATTCCCGGCACGATCAAAACTTCCGATTTCGACAACGGCGGTGAAGGGGTCGCCTATCACGATACGACCAGCGGCAACAGCCTCGGCGGCTATCGCCAGACCGATGTCGATCTCGAGGCGAGCACGGACGGGGGCTACGATGTCGCGAAGGTGCGCGCCGGCGAGTGGCTGAATTACACCGTCAGCGTCGCCGCCGCCGGCACCTACACCGTGACGTTCCGCGTTGCGTCGCAGGGTCCGGGCGGCACGTTCCACGTCGCATTCAACGGCACCAACGTCACAGGCACGATGACCGTGCCGGACACCGGTGGGTGGCAGGTGTGGCGGAGCCTGACGAAAACGGTGACGCTCGCCGCCGGTGTGCAGGTCGTGCGTGTCGTCATGGACTCGGTCGGCGCGACCGGCGGTGTCGGCAATTTCGGCGCGATGACCTTTGCTGCGTCGTCGACACCCAGTCCGACGACTTCGACACCGTATACCGGAACGCCCATTGCCCTGCCGGGAACGATACAGGCAGAGAATTTCGACAATGGCGGCGAAGGCGTCGCGTACCACGACACGACGCAGGGCAACAGCACCGGAGCATACCGATCGACAGACGTCGACATCGAAGCGGCAGTGTCAGGCGGCTTCGACATCTGCAAGGTCAGGCCGGGCGAATGGCTCAACTACAGCGTCAACGTCGCGACTGCCGGCAGTTATCGCGTCGACGTGCGGGTCGCGTCGTCCGGGCAGGGTGGAACATTCCACCTCGAGATGAACGGCGTGAATGTCACCGGCAGCCTCACCGTGCCCGACACGGGCGGGTGGCAGACCTGGCAGACCGTCAGCAAGACCGTGACGTTGACGGCGGGACCGCAGATCGCGCGGCTGGTCATGGACAGCATGGCAGTATCAGTCGGCAACTTCGATTCGATCGGCTTCGTTGCCGGCGCCGGCTCGACGTCGACCGGCTCGACCATCGACGTTCCGGCGGGCGGCGATCTCCAGGCGGCAATCGACACGGCGCAGCCGGGCGACACGATCGTGCTCGCCGCTGGCGCCGTCTATCGCGGCAGCTTCATGCTGCCGAACAAGAGCGGCAGCAGCTTCATCACCATTCGTTCGTCGGCGCCAGCCTCGACGGTGCCGGCTGACGGTGTGCGCGTGGCGCCTGTCAACGCCCCGCAGCTCGCCAAGGTGCAAGGGGGCGTCGCCGGCATGGCGGCCTTCATCACCGAACCAGGCGCGCATCACTACCGGTTGCAGCTGCTCGAGATCGTCAGCACGTATGCCGAGAATCAGATTGTCGAGATCGGCGGCTTCGGGACGGCGCAGGACACGCTTGCCGAGGTGCCGCACGACATCGTCATCGATCGCTGCTACATTCACGGCGATCCGGTCAACGGCGCGAAACGCGGCATTCTACTGAACGCCGCGGCATCGTCGGTGATCAACTCGTACATCTCCGACATCAAATCCGCGGTCAGCGATTCGCAGGCGATCGGCGTCTCGAACGGGCCGGGACCGCTGACGATCACCAACAACTACCTCGAGGCGACCGGCGAAAACATCATGATTGGCGGATCCGATCCGTCGATTCCGAACCTGGTGCCGTCTGACGTCACGATCACCGGCAACACGGTGCGCAAGCAGCCCGGCTGGCGCAATCAGGGCTGGATCATCAAGAACCTGATCGAGTTGAAGAACGCGCAGCGGGTCGTCATCGACAACAACCTGATCGAATACTGCTGGCAGCAGTCGCAACTTGGCTACGCGTTCATGATCACGCCGGTGAACCAGGACGGCACGGCGACGTGGACGGTCGTGCAGCACGTCAAGATCACCAACAACGTCGTCCGCCACGTCGCGTCGGCGGCGAACGTGCTCGGCCTGGCGTGGAACACCTCGCGCGTCACCAACGACATCGTGTTCCGCAACAATCTGTTCCTGGACGTCAGCAAGGCCAACTGGGGCGGCGCCGGCGTGATGTTGACATCGTCGGGCGGACAGGGCGTCGTGTTCGACCACAACACGCTCTTCACCGACGGCACGTCGGTGGTCTTCGCCGACAACCCGCCGGATACCGGGTTCGTGTTCACCAACAATATCGTTCCCGACAACGCGTGGGCGATCATGGGCTCTGGCGCGAGCCCGGGGAACGGCACGCTCGCAATCTATTTCCCGGGTGCCGTCGTCAAGGCGAACGTGTTCATCAAGGGCAGCGCCGGCACCTATCCGGCGGGCAACTACTTCCCCGCCACGGTCGACGACGTCGGATTCGTCAGCATCGCGGGCGGCGACTATCGGCTCTCCTCATCGAGTCCCTACGCGAATGCCGCGACCGACGGCGGCGCAATCGGCTACTCAGGACCAATCGTGCGATGATCGGGCGGTGATTGTCGGGCCGAGCCGGCCTGCGCGTTGGCAGGCGCGGCGGGTGCAACGCGCCTGCTTCGCTGCGCCGCCGATCCTGCGCCGATGGCCGCCTTCTTCTCCGCGCTGACCTCGGTCGACGGGCTCCTCGTCGGACTGGCAGCCGGCGTCGCGTGGTTGTGGCTGGCGACGCGTGCATCTGCGCCGCGGTGGTTTCTGACCGTCCTGCTGGCCGTCTACTTGGCGGCCAGCGTTCACGGGTGCGCGACGTTCATCAGCGCGCCACTGATCCGCGGCTTCCATACCTTCGCGGTCGCCGACGCGCCGCCGGCGCCGCGCGCCATCGTCCTTCTCGGCGCCGGCGCGCGGACCGTCCACGGACGCTCGCAGCGGATCGGCGTTCTCACGCTCGGCGGCGCGGCTCGCGTGCTCGAGGCGGCGCGGGTGTTCCATCTCGTCGGCGGACCGATCGTCAGTTCAGGCGGTGCGCCAGAGGGCCGAGACATGATTCCCGAAGCGGAGACCATGCGGCGCGCGCTGCTGGAACTCGGCGTCCCGGACTCGGCGATCCTGCTCGAATCTGAATCGAAGGTCACGCGGGACGAGGCGGTGCTCACCGCGCAGATCCTCGGTCAACGCGGCATCACGTCCTGCATTCTCGTCACCTCAGATGTGCACATGCGCCGCGCGCTGGCGACTTTCCGCCGCGCCGGCCTGAACGTGGTACCGGCCATTGCCGAGAACCCGATTGCGTTCGAGCGATTGAGCCGGACCTGGCTGCCCACACAACAGGCGCTGGAGTTTTCGCAGGAAGTCGTGCACGAATACGTCGGACTGATCTGGTACAGGCTTCGCGGTTGGCTTTGAGGCGGGCCGACCGCCGGTCGCCAACCTCGGCCTTGCAATCGAAGTCGCGGCCAACAGATCAGCCGTTGTGCGCTGCCTTACCGCTTTTATGACCAGCGTGTCTTAATCCCTGCGGCGGACTGCGACTGTGCGGCGAAAAGTTGCCGTTTTTGGGTTGGTCCATACCTTGCAGCACGGCTGAGCGTCGTGGCGCCTCATCCGCCGGCCGTTTCGGTTGTCATCAGCACTCGCAACCGCAGCGCGCTACTGGCACGGGCGGTCGAGCGGCTCATCCATCAACGCGTTCCTCGCGGATTCGACTTCGAAATCCTCGTGGTCGACAACGGCTCGACTGACGAGACGCGCGACGTCGTCGAGGCAATGTCGGCGCGCTGCGATCGCGTGCACTATGTCCACGAGCCACGGGTCGGCGTATCGTTCGGCCGGAATGCAGGCATTCGCCGAGCGCGCGCGCCGATTATCGCGTTCACAGACGACGACAACGTCGTCGGCGAGACCTGGGTCGCGACAATCAAAGAACTGCTCGACGCATACCCCGATGCCTGGGCCGTCGGCGGCCCGGTACTCGCCGAATGGCCGGCGGCGATACCGGCGTGGCTCAATCGCGATCACTGGGCGCCGCTGGCGATCGTCGACTACGGCGACCGGCCGTTCTACACCAGCGCGCGCGACCCACGCTGCCTGCTGACCGCTAATCTCGCATTCCGGCGCGAGGTCTTCGACCGGATCGACGCGTTCTCGAACGACTTCCCGCGCTGCCAGGATCACGAACTGCTGGTCCGACTGTGGCGCGCCGGCGGCCGCGCCTTGTACGCGCCGTCGCTCGTCGTCGGCGCCACCATTCCAGACGAGCGGCTGACGCGTCGCTACCATCACCAGTGGCACGTGTGGCACGGCCACTTCTCCGCTCGGATGCGCAACGAAGAGTTGCTCGATCGCCAAGGTGGACTACGTCCGGAGCCGCTGGTCGGGACCTACCTGTTCGGTGTGCCGTCGCATGTCTTCGCGGAGTTGTGGCGCGCGCTGGGGCAGGCACTCGCGCTGCTGGCGCGCCTGCATTACTCTGCAGCGCTCGCCCGCTGGTATCACAGCGTCTATCTGTGGGCGTATATCCGCCACACCATCACCCGTCATCATCCGACGGTCCGCGAGACTTTGGCCGACCCGTTCCGCTTTGCGGCGGCGCATTTCCGCCGCCATGCGGCCGGTGCGCACATGTCGGCGGCGAGAGTCGCCTTTGTCTACCTGCTCCTCGCCGCGCTGATCGGCGGATCGCTGTACGACATCCGCACCGGCCGTGAACACTGGCCGGTCTCGCCATACGCGATGTTTTCGATCGTCGACGGCGAGGCGTCGCTGCGCTGCCTGCGCATCGTCGGAGTCGGCGCCGGAGGCCGCGAGATGACGTTGCTGGACAGCAACCTGATCGCGCCGTTCGATCAGTGCCGTCTGACGAGTGCGTTGTCGCGAACCTACACCGACACGTCGCGTCGCAGCCAGATTCACGAGCAACTCCGCGACTGTCTCGATCGCTATGAAGAGCGGCGGCGCGCCGGCCTGCACGACGGGGAGCCGTTGGCCGGTGTCCGCCTCTACGAAATGCAATGGACGCTGCAGCCCGACGCCGCCAATGTGGAGACGCCGGATTCACGCCGCTTCATTGACGCCGTGTACCAGCCATCTGTCAGCGCCACGTTCTGAGGCAGCGTGATCGCCTGGTCTCGTTTCTGGTTCAAGCCGTCGTCGCCAGTCGACCTCGGCGTGTCGCGGATGGTGTTCTGCGCCGGCGTGTTCGCGATGTACGCGGGCGAAGACTTCCGTCTGTGGGGCACGGTGTCCGACGCCTTCTGGCTGCCGCTGCCGCTGTTCACCGTCCTCCACCTCCGGCCGCTCTCTCCGGAGACGCTGGGCGTGCTGCAGGTGGTGTGGCGCGTCGCCCTCGTCTCGAGCGCCGTCGGCCTGTTCACCCGCACGAGCATGACGATCGCGGCCGTGCTCGGCACGTATCTGCTCGGGCTGCCGCACAATTTCGGCCAGACCTATCACTTCGATGCGCTGCTGGTGATTGCGCTCGGCGTGCTCGCGTGCTCGCGTGCCGGCGATGCCTGTTCGATCGACGCGTGGCGCAGCAGCCGTGGCCGGCCGCAACCAAGCGGCGAGTACACGTGGCCGATCCGCGCCGTGTGGGTGGCGATGTCGCTGGTATTTTTCGCTGCGGGACTCGCCAAGCTGCGCTATGGCGGCCTCGCCTGGATCACGTCGAGCAACATGAGCATCCTGTTGACTCGCGCGCTGTACCACGTCTCCGATGCCGACCCGCTGACACGGGTGGGCCTGTGGATTGCGGGGCATCATTGGTTGGCCAGCGCGCTCGCCGCATCGGCGGTTGTCACCGAAATCGCGTTTCCCGCGGCGCTGGTGAGCCGGCGGGCGCGCCTGATCCTCGTGCCCGCCGCGATTGCGATGTTGGTTACGATTCGCGCGATGATGGGTCCGACGTTCGGCGGTTTCCTCGTCGCAAACGTGTTCTGGGTGCCATGGCAGGCGATACTCACCCGCGTCGAGATGTGGATCGTCGGCCGCCGCCCGCTCAGGGAAGCCAATTCGGTCGACGACTGCGCCACGCCGCTGAACGTCTCGGTCGATCTCGACGCCGGCAGCGCCCGCGCGGCGACCACGTCATCGAGCCTCACATTCGCGCCACCGTCGCAGCCGCACAGCGGCGACCGACGCTGACGCGCGCCGCACGTCCCAACCCGCCGCTGCGGGCCTGAGCAGCCGGCAACTTTTCCGCGCATCGACGACGACAGCATCTTCGTTGGCCGGCGAATGTGTCGTGGCCAGGCCGCACTGTGCACGTACGACGCGGGCTGCGCACCTGCGGCGGGATCTGTAAAAACCACGATCGTCGGCGCGGTCGCGGCGTGTGCGAAAAGCGTCCATGTCGCCGCGTTCGCGCGTGGCGTCAGGCCGCAGCGAACCCCGTTGTGTAAGGTCGGGAACAATTTTCGCCGCTTGGATGGCCGCGCTCGACAAAGAGCGCACCTCCGCGCGCATGATTTCCGCCCGAAAAACTCCGCGCCGTGAGTGAGCGGCTGCCAACCACGGCTGTGGCATCGTCGTTGCCCTAAGGCTCTTCGGTTCAACGCTCGAACCTCCATTTCAGAACAAGGGGACCGAATGATCCTGCGGAAAGCCGTAGCGGGTGTGGCGTGGACGTGTGTCTGCGTCGCGATGATTTCTTCACAGGCAGCGGCGGCGACGACCGCTGCGCCCTTCGGCGGCTCCGCGGTAGTACTGCCAGGTACGATCGAAGCTGAGAACTTCGATGACGGGGGCGCGTCCGTCGCGTACTTCGATACCACCGCCGGCAACCGCGGCGGCGCCTATCGCCAGACCGACGTCGACATCGAGACCACTTCCGACATCGGAGGCGGGTGGGACATCGGCTGGACCCGCGCCGGCGAGTGGCTGCAGTACACGGCCACCGTGACGACGACAGGCACTTACGCGCTGGAACTGCGCGTCGCGAGCGCGAGCACCGGCGGCATCATCCGCGTCGACGTGGATGGTACCGACGTGACGGGCCCGCTGACCGTGCCGAACACCGGCGGCTGGCAAACATGGACGACGATGCGCAAAGACGGGATCGTCCTCGCCTCGGGAACGCATCGCATCCGTCTCGTGTTCGTCGCCGCCGGCACCGACGGCATCGCCAACGTGAACTTCCTCAGGTTCGCGACGTCGGCGGTCGTCCCGTCCCCGTGGAGCAATCGCGACATCGGTCAACCCGCGCTCGCCGGCACCGCGACGTTCGCGAACAACGTGTTTACCGTAAAGGGATCGGGAGCGGATATTTGGGGCACGTCGGACGCGTTTCAGTTCGTTTCGCAGCCCGCTTCCGGCGACACCCAGGTCGTCGTTCGCGTCACCTCGATGGACAACACGAACGCCAGCGCGAAGGCGGCGGCGATGATGCGCGAGTCGACGGCGGCCGACGCGGCGACGGTCATCCTCGACATCGAGCCGAGCGGCAACATCGAGTTCATGACGCGGCGGACCAAGGGCGCCACGATGACCTACCTCGCTGGGGCGGCGGCGTCGTTCCCGGCGTGGCTGAAGCTGTCGCAGATCGGCACGACGCTGGTCGGTTCGGTGTCCAGCGACGGCGCGACGTGGCGGCAGGTCGGCACCACAACCGCGTCGGCAACGCTCGGCCTCGTCGGCCTCGCCGTCAATAGCCACTCGACGCTGCTGAACACGAGCGTTTTCGACAACGTTACGGTTGGCGCACCGCCGGCTGTGCTCCCGCCCGCGCCGGCCGTGCCGACAGCGCTCGCGCCGACGAGCGGCGCCGCGAGCGTTCCGCTCAATGTCGCGCTGTCATGGAGCGCGAGCGGCGCGGCCGCCTACGACGTGATGTTCGGCACCTCGAACCCGCCGCCGGCGGCGGCGAAGGGGCTGACAGTCGCGAGCTACACACCGCCGTCTCTCGCCAACGACACGACGTACTACTGGCAGATCGCGGCGCGAAACTCCGGCGGAACGGCGACCAGCCCGGTGTGGTCGTTCAAAACGGTTGTCGCCCCGCCGGCCACGCCGATCGCTGCGGCGCCGGCGAACGGCGGAAGCGGCGTCGCGTTGAACACGCAGTTGGCGTGGGCCGCGACCGGCGCGACCAGCTACGACGTCCGCTTTGGCACGACGAATCCACCACCGGCTGCCGTCTCCGCGCTCGCCGGCACGTCGAGCTATACCCCCGCGGGATTAACGAACGAGACCACCTACTACTGGCAGGTTGTGGCGCAAAACGCCGGCGGGACGACCGTCGGCCCCGTGTGGTCCTTCACGACGGTCGTTGCCCCGCCGTCAGCGCCGACGTCGCTCGGTCCGGCCGACAACGCAACAGGTGTCGCCAACCCGTTGCTGTCGTGGTCCGCGAGTCGCGCGACGGCGTACGACGTAAGGCTGGGAACGACCAATCCGCCGGCCAGCGCCGTAACCGGCCTCGCCGTCTCGAGCTACGCACCTCCGACCCTGGTCGCCGGGACGATCTATTACTGGCAGGTCGTCGCGCGCAACGACGGCGGCGCCACCGACGGCCCGGTGTGGTCGTTCACGACCGCCGGCGTGCCGCCTCCATGGACGAGCCGTGACGTCGGCGCGGTTGTGCTGCCTGGCAGCGCGAACTACGCCAACGGGATGTTCACCGTCGTCGGTGCGGGAGCAGACATCTGGGGCACTGCGGACGCGTTCCAGTTCGTCTCGCAGACCGTCAGCGGCGACACGCAGATTGTCGCGCGCGTTGTCAGCCTGCAGGCCACCCACGCGAAGGCGAAAGCCGGCATCATGCTGCGCGAATCGACGGCGCCGGATGCCGCGCACGTGATTCTCGCGGTCAAGCCCGGAGGCGCCGGCGTCGAATTCATGACGCGTCCAACTGCTGGCGCACTCACGACGAAACTGACCAACACGCTCGTCGCCGCGCCGGTTTACGTGCGGCTGACGCGCAGTGGTGCCACCGTCACCGGAGCGGTGTCAACCGATGGTGTGGCGTGGACCACCGTCGGCACGACGACCGCGTCGAGCACGTGGCCGCTGGCCGGCCTGATCGTCAACAGCCACGACATCACCCTGCTGAACACGGCAACGTTCGATCACGTGGCGATCACTGTTCCACCGCCGCCACCGCCACCACCCCCGCCGCCACCGCCGACAGCGCCGGGCGTGTCGCCGACGGCCTATAACGCCATCACCGATCGCACGACCTACACCAAGCCGGCGCTGCCGCTGGTCGGCAATGCTGGATCGCAGTTCAGCGACCCGACGTTCGGATCGCGCATGATGCGCGTCACCGACGCCAACACTCGTCCCGGTACCCTCAACCGGTCGTATCGTGTCTCGTCGAACGCGCATCTGGCGGTCTGGAACGCCAATTCGACGGCGTTCTACGTGCTCAGCAACGACGGCACGGCGATTCCCTTCTCGTTCGATGCCGCGACGATGAAGGCGTCGCGCTTCCAGCCGACCCAAACCGGACAGGGAGGGCTGACGCTCGGCTTCTACGTGGAACCGCACTTCAGCGTCCTCGATCCGAATTTGATCTACGGAGTGGCGGGCACCAACAACCGCACCATCATGCAGTACGACTTCAGGACCGGAACGTATTCGCCGCTCTTGAACCTCGACACGATCGTGAGCGGGCTGACGAACACCTTCGTCGGCGGGGCCATCACCGCCGGTACCACGGCCGAGAATCTGTTGACGTTTTTCGGCGGCGCCAGTCAGGACCGGCATTTCTACGCGATGTGGACGCCGCTCAACAACATTGGCGCGCGAAAGCTGGTCGACACCGTCTCGTCGACGATCAACGGCGTCACGACGAACGTGCCGCTGAATTTCCATATCCATTCGGCAAGCATCGATCGGTCTGGCCGCTTCGTGTTCATCTATCCGACTGCCGCCGATCTGGCGGCGCCGCGAAGCGCCGAACAGGTGTTTCTATGGGATACGGCCACTGACACGTTTACACCGCTCGGCGCGTCGGCCCACAGCGGCGGTCACGATGCCGCCGGCTTTGGCTACTGGATCAACCAGGACTGCTGCACGAGCTCGACATGGGATGCCATGCAGTGGCAGTTCCGCTACCTGAGCACGCCGCTGCACACGACCGACGTCATCTCGCCGGTGTTGTCTCCGAAGGAGATTTACATCGGCGATCACACGACATGGAGCAACGCGCGGCCTGACGCGATGGTGCCGGTTATTTCCTCCACCTACCGGATCGACAACTCTCCATGGCGCGCGTGGGACGACGAGATCATCGGCGTCGACCCGAACGGCGGCGCCGGCGGAGGTCCGGTGTACCGCTTCGCGCATCATCGCTCGGACGCGCGGAACGACACCGACCCGTCGAGCTTCTATTTCTGGTACGAGCCGATCGCGAACGTGTCGCCTGACGGCCGCTGGGTGATCTTCACGACCAATTGGGAAAAGACGCTCGGGAAGGATGCCAGCGAAGGCACGTTCCGCCAGGACGTCTTCATGGTGCAGTTGACGCCGCGGTAATTCTCGACGGTCGGGGTCGCGACGCTGCGGCCCCGACGTTTCCGCCGTGTGGGCGTCCGGTCCTTCGCACTCTTCCCGTTGCAATAACTCAGGCACAGCTCTGCCGCACGACCATTTCGGAATATTAACGTTCAGGTGCGGCATCAGGCTTGCTGAGTCGAGTGCCCATGAAGCACCACCCGGCTAGGACTGGCAGCCGCATGCCAGTCGTGAGCGTCATCACTCCTGCGTACAACGCGGCCGGGTACCTCGCTGAGACGGTTGGTTCCGTTCTGCGGCAAACCTTTTCTGACCTCGAGCTGGTCATCGTCGACGACGGGTCGACCGACGACACGCTTGCCGTGGCGCGCCGGCTGGCCGCAACCGATCAGCGCGTCCGCGTCGTCGCCACTCCGAACGGCGGGCCGGCGGCGGCCCGTAACACGGCGCTGCTCGCCGCACGCGGAGAGTTCGTTGCGCTGCTCGACAGCGACGACCTTATCCAGCCCGAATACCTGGCGCGACAGCTCGCGGTGTTGGACGCCAATCCCGACGCGGCGATTGTCAGCGCCAACGCCGTGAACCGCGGCGGCGGCCCGGCACATGATGGCAAGCCGTTCTGGCCGGAGACGAGCGGCGTCGAGCGCGTCACCCTTCATCACCTGATCGAGCGCGAAGACACGATGTGCATCCTGTCGCTGTTCCGTCGCGCGATCTGCGATCGGATTGGCGGCTTCAATCCCGAGTTCACCGGCAACGAGGATTACGAATTCTGGCTTCGCGCGGCGCTCGCTGGATACGTCATCGTCCGGAACTACGAACCGATCGGCGTGTATCGGCGGCACGACGACAGCCTGTCGAGCAACGAACCGCGGATGATTCGCGGCGTATTGAACGTCTTGCAGAACGTCGATGCGAAGCTTGACGGCCTTCCGCGCGAACGGGACGCGGTCGCGCGGCAGATAGCCCGGTTCACGAGAGAACTGCCACGGGCCGAGCTTCGCGCCGCGCTCCAGCGCAACGATGCGGTGGCCGCCGCGCGCGCCCTCCGCGTGCTCGCCTGTGAGCGCGGCGGCTGGATGCTCTCGGCCGCCGCCCGTTTGAGCGAATGGTGGCCCCGCCCGCTGTTATGGGCGTACCGCATCCGGCGTAGCGTTCGTCCGGCATGACGGCCGCCGGCGACGTGCGGGTCCCTGTGCGCGAACCTCTACCGTAGACCCTTTGTCATCTCAGCGCCTCGGCGTGACCTTTGCAGCCGAGTTGACCGCCTGTAACACAGTGCGGCGTGCTGATGTCCGGACCGCGTGAATGACAAAACTTCGAGTGGCCTTCGTCGCTCCGTCGCTGCGCATCCTCGGCGGCCAGGCCGTTCAGGCCGATCGCCTGTTGCACGCCTGGCAGGGAGATGCCGAAGTCGACGCCTGGCTGGTACCGGTGAACCCGGTCTTTCCACGTCCGCTCCGCGGAGCCTACGACGTCAAGTACGTGCGCACGGTCGTCAACGAGCTGACCTACGTGCCGCTGCTCGTCCGCGAGCTCGCCAGAGCCGACGTCGTGCACATCTTCTCCGCATC
>Ga0070686_100000912_pt1 | contig 17117 bp, 12 predicted proteins | sample KBSS23LmetaG_FD_65654 | JGI IMG/M metagenome (GOLD analysis project Ga0070686, IMG submission 65654) | Switchgrass rhizosphere microbial communities from Kellogg Biological Station, Michigan, USA - KBS S2-3L metaG | ecosystem: Host-associated > Plants > Roots > Rhizosphere ... | reverse complement strand
ATGTTCGACCAGTCGCTGTATGGGCGGAAAGCCAGCCTCCGAAAGTTCGTCAGCTCCGCCGAACCTTTCATGATCGTCGCGCATTTCGTCGACGAATATTCCGTAGGCGGGGCCGAGATGCGCGACGACCTCGGCGACCCGCAGGAGGAGAACGAAATCGTGTCGCGTCATGGCAGAGCGCGCCGAACTGAGATGCATGTCCGGCACGACGAAGGCGGTCGCCGCCACCGGCTCCCCATCGACGTATAGGGCTTCAATCGGGTTCATGCCGGACGGTATCGGCTATTGAACGGACGTGGAAGTGGAGCGGCCCTGAATTCGGTGCCAGTTACTAAACTCAGTGATGTTTTGCGTGCTCCGCAATGAAGAGCGACCAAAGAGCTACTCACACCCGCTATTCGGTAAACTGGCACCGGAATGCCCGGTCCGGCTACCAACGCCGAGTCCCGCAGCCGCGCTTCCGAGTATTACTGGTGCGCTGATCAGTTGGAGACCAAACAGACGAAGTACGCATCTAGTACCAAGTTTTAGTTCGCGACGGCAGGTGGTGGGAGAGGAAAGTAAATATTTGGAGTTCAGGGAACATTTGCGGGATCGAAATGGTTTTCATCTTAGCACTGGCGGACTTCCGCCACGATGCGATGGCTACCAATTCACATTCCCACCGGTGGCCTGGCTTCTCGGCCCCGCCGATTGAGTCCGCCCAAGGAACGAAGCATGCCCGCGGGCGCGCAGGCCCAATATCGCGCGATCTTCGACTATGCGTTCGAAGCGATCGCCGTCATCGACACGCAGGGCGATCTCGTATTGGCCAACCCCGCAGTCCAGCACATCTTCCTCGGGTCACCCAGCTCATCACCGCGGGCGGGCCATAGTCCATCGAGAAGCGTTGCGTGCGCGGCGACGGCTCCATCGCGTGGGTCACAAAGACGGTGAGCGCGATCCGGATCGAGGACGGCCACTCGATCGGCCTCCTCGTCGCCATCGGCGTCACCCAACGCCGGCTCGCCGAAGCCGCGCTTCGCGAAAGCGAGGAGCAGCTGCGGCTGCTGCAGCACGAATTCGCACATCTCGTTCGGGTCAATGATCTCGGCGAAATGGCGGCGGCGATCGCGCACGAGGTCATCCAGCCCCTCACAGCCATCGCCAATTACCTGCAGGCAGGCACTATGCTTGTGGCGAAGGAGTCGACCGCCGCGTCGTTGCGGGCGGCCCGTGAGGCGATGGCCCTCGCAGCGGAGCAGGCCCTCCGCGCGGGCGCCATCGTTCGAGGGCTCAGGGAATTCATCACCAAGGGCGACGCGGCCCGACATCCCGAACGGGCCGAAACGCTGGTCGAGGCCGCGATGGGTCTGGCGCTGCTGGATATGCGCCGCACGGGCATCAGGGTGCAGCACGAGCCGGCCGTTGAGGGGATAGTGCAGGTCAGCCGGATCCAGATCCAGCAAGTTCTGGTCAACCTCATCCGCAATGCGGTCGACGCGCTTGCGACCAACCCGCTCGGCGCCGAGCGCCTCCTCACGATCGCAGTTCGCGACATCGCCAGCGAGGGGGTCGTCGAGTTCTGCATCACCGATACCGGCCCGGGCATCCCGCCCGATATGCGCGGCCGGCTGTTTGAGCCATTCATCACCTCCAAACGCAACGGAATGGGAATGGGACTCTCGGTCTGCCGGCGCATCGTCGAGGCGCATGACGGAACCATTGGGGTGGAGTCCGGCGACGGGGCGGGCACGACCTTCAGGCTATGCCTGCCGCGACGCACGGAAACGCAACTCGATAGTGTTTGCAGTCATGATGCAGATTAGGACGCAGGCGAGTCCCACCGAGAATTCGGTGACGTCACCGTAATCTGTCCCCCCCTGACATGGTTCAGGTTCCGGGCTTCACGTAAGGCACTGTCGCGAACAGCTCCCGTTCCTGGCGCCGCGGATCGGGGACGACGCGCGTCTCGACGTCGAACACCATCGTGCGCCGCTCCGGGAGGGTGTAGCGCGGCCACGGCGGAAGCCTGCGATGGTTCGGGTCTCCGGTCTTCGCAAGCGCGATGAAGCTGTCGCTCATCCGGTCTGCGACCGCCTGCGCAGCGCCGCCGACGCCAGTGAGCGAGCCCGGCGCGCCGATATTGTCGAACACCAGCGGGATGTCGAGCGTGTGCAGGGCGCGCAGCCGTCCGCCTTCGGCGGGCGACGGGAAATCGAGCTGGTACATCCAGGCCGGCGCCCCGATCCGCGCCCGCTCCTCGGCCTGGATCAGGTGGCCGCGCCAGGAGCGGCCGGCGGTGGTGGCGGCGAAGAACACCTCGCTCGGCGTATAGTTCGGATAGATTTCCCGGTAGCGGCGGATGACGAGGTCGCGGTCGATATCGCTGACCATTTCCTGCTCGAGGCGCTCCGGCAGCGTGTCCCAGGTAAACGCATGGTTGGCCGCATCGCCGCCGAGGAAGGCGCGGGTCTCGTCATGGGTATTGCCGATGATCATCGGGATGTGCGCCGACAGAAGCGGCGCGGTCGGGTAGAAGGGATGCGCCGGCGTCGAGCGCGCGTCGAGGACCGACCAGAAGGTGATCCGTTCGCGCGGCAGCAGGGGGTCGTCGACGTCGAGCGCGTCGACCAGCCGTTCCGCCGGCGCGCTCCGCAGCAGGTCGATCCTGTCGGGCGCAATGTGCAGGGCGTCGAGGAAGGTCCGCGCGCGCAGCGTGGCGTTGCGCGGACCCATGACGGTGACGTGCTGGCCGCTCATCGTCGCCGCCTTGTGGAACAGGCCGCTGGCGACCGGCATCGCCATCAGCGTCACGACCTTCGCGCCGCCGCCCGACTGGCCGAAGATCGTGACGTTCGCGGGATCGCCGCCGAACTCGGTGATGTTGTCGCGCACCCACTGCAGCGCGAGGATCAGGTCGAGATTTCCGACATTGCCCGAATCGGCCAGCTCCGGCCCGCCGAAGCGCGCGAAGAAGCCATATCCGAAGACGTTGAGTCGGTGGTTGACCGTCACCACGACGACGTCGCCGCGGCGGCAGAGGCGGGTGCCGTCGTAGAGCGGGCTCGAGCCCGAGCCACTGGCATGCGCGCCGCCGTGGATATAGACCATGACCGGCCGGCGCCGGCCGTCGCGCAGCGCCGGCGTCCACACGTTGAGGAACAGGCAATCCTCGCTGGTCCGCTCGTTCGTCCCGCGCTGCGGCGAGGCGGGGCCGTATTCGGTGGCGTCGGCGACCCCGGCCCAGGGCTGCGGCGGCAGCGGCGGCATGAAGCGCCGCGGCGCGGTGTCGGCGCCGTAACGTACGCCCTTGAAGACCTTGATCCCGTCCCGCTCGGCGCCCCGGACCCGGCCGTGGCTTGTGCTTGCGACGGGGCGCGGCGCGGCCGCGCGAAGCGGCGGCGCGAGCAGGGCGGCGGCGCCGCCCAGGAACGTCCGGCGGCCAATGCGGGGCTGATCCATTATCGGGTCCTCTCATCCTTCTTTTGATCGATCCTTTAGCGCGATATGACGGCGCACATCGATGCGGAGCGCGCATCGATCGATTGTGCGATTGTCTTGGACCGTGCCGGTGACCCGTCCTAGGCGCTCTCTTGGGCAGGATTGCCCGGATCGCGCACCGGCCGCCAAGAGCCGGCGGCTGGAGAGGTCGAATGGCGAACGTCACGGCGGGCGAGGGAGCGGCGAAGCGCACGCGCGTGCGCTGGCTGATCATATTCCTCCTCTTCGTCGTCACCGTCATCAACTATGCGGACCGGGCCACCTTCTCGATTGCCGGATCGGCGGCGTCGGACGAGCTCGGCCTGGCTTCCGTCACGATGGGCTGGATCCTCTCGGCCTTCGCCTGGGCCTACGTCCTCGCCCAGATCCCCGGCGGCGCGCTGCTCGACCGGTTCGGCACCAAGGCGATCTACGTCGCGGCCCTGATCCTGTGGTCCTTTTTCACCTTCATCCAGGGCTTCGCGGGCATTTTCGGCGCCGGCCTCGCGGCCGCGGGGGCGCTGTTCGTGATGCGGTTCCTCGTCGGCCTCGCCGAGGCGCCGTCCTTCCCGGCCAACGCCCGCATCGTCGCCGCCTGGTTCCCGACGTCCGAGCGCGGCACCGCTTCCGCGATCTTCAATTCGGCGCAATATTTTGCGTTGGTCGCTTTCGCCCCGCTGATGGGTTGGCTCGTCCATTCGTTCGGCTGGCGGTCGGTCTTCGTCGTGATGGGCGGCATCGGCCTCGTCGCGGCCGCGATGTTCGTCGCCTTCATCCACCCGCCGACCCGCCACCGCGGGATCAACCGGGCCGAGTTCGACTATATCGAGGCGGGCGGCGCCCTGGTCCATCTCGAGGAGACGAAGGCCGGCCGCGGTGCCGCCTTCACTTGGCATAACGTCCGCCAGGTGCTCACCAGCCGGATGCTGCTCGGCGTCTATCTCGGCCAGTACTGCATCAACGCCCTCACCTATTTCTTCGCCACCTGGTTCCCGATCTATCTGGTCCGCGAGCGCGGCCTGACCATCGTCGAGGCGGGACTCGCCGCGGCGCCGGCCGCTTTGTGCGGCTTCATCGGAGGGCTGCTCGGCGGCGTCGCGTCGGACTGGATCCTGAAGCGCACCGGCTCGGTCACGAAGGCGCGCAAGCTCCCCTTGCTCGTCGGCATGCTGCTCGCGACCTCGATCGTGCTGTGCAACTATGTCGACAATCAGTGGCTGATGGTGCTGATCATGTCGGTCGCCTTCTTCGGCAAGGGCATCGCCTCGCTGGGTTGGGCGGTGGTCTCCGACACCTCTCCCAAGGAGCTGGCGGGCGTCACGGCAGGCATCTTCAACACCTTCGGCAACATCGCCGGCATCGTGACGCCGATCGTCATCGGCTATCTGGTGGCGGGCACGGGCGGCTCGTTCGCTTCGACTTTGTGGTTCCTCGCCGCTCATTGCATCGTCACCATCCTCGCTTACTTCCTCATCGTGGGGAAGATCGAGCGGCTGGAACTGGAGCCTCTTTGACCCTGAAACGAGAACGATGACCGCCAGCCTCACCCGCCGCGCCTTCCTCGCCGGCGCCTCCGCGCTGGCGCTCGCCGGCCTGCCCGCCACCGCCCGCGCGCAAGCGCGGCTGTTCGACATCGCGACGCCGATGGCGCCGCCGGAATGGGCCCTGCTCGAGCGCCGGCTGCTCGAGGCGAACGCAGCCGCCTGCGTCGAATTCTACAACCGTTATTTCGACGAGCGCGGCTACATCCAGGCGTTCATCCGCTGGGGCGCGAACGACGGGCCCGACGACGCGATCGAGAATTTCAACGACTGGCCGCATCTTCATGCGCTCGGGGCGCCCGATGTCGTCTACGAGCTGTACCGCAAGGGGTGGGAGGGGCATCTGCGCCAGTTCACCGAGGCGCGCACCACGGCCGTCGAGGTCGGCCGCCAGGGCATGTACTACCGGGAATTCCCGGTGAGGTTCGACTGGCAGCACCATTCCGAGTTCCTGACGGTGTTCAATGTCATGGGGCTCTCCAACCCGTACGACCCGCTCTTCCGCCGGCGTGCGCGTCGCTACGCCGGCCTCTACATGGGCGAGGATCCGTCGGCGCCGAACTACGATTCGCGGCACCGGATCATTCGGAGCCTGTTCAACGGCAGCCGCGGTCCGCTGCTGCGCGAAGCGACGCCGCTCGAATGGGCCGGCGATCCCTTCGAGGTCGGCAACCGCTTCCGGATGGAGCATGGCGAGCGGACCTATGAGGAGACGCTCGCCCATTATGCCGAATATGGCGACGTCGTCGGCGACAACCCGCTGAACCTCTCGTCGACCACGCTCGCGCTCAACGCCTATATGCTGGGGCACGAGCCGAAGTACCGGCGCTGGCTGCTGGATTACGTCGATGCCTGGGTCGAGCGGGCGCGCGCGAATCACGACGTCATCCCGAGCAAGATCGGCCTCGACGGGCGGATCGGCGGCGCCGACGGCAAATGGTATGGCGGCGTCTACGGCTGGGGGTTCAGCCCGATCGTGCCGCAGACCGGCGAGCGCGAGCACCGCAACCGCGTGCCGCGGTCGGTCGTCGCTTTCATGAACGCCTATCTCCTGACCGGAGACGACAAGTATCTCGACGTCTGGCGCCGCCAGAATGCGGTGATCAACGCGCAGGCGCGGACGATAGACGGGCGGCTGCAGACGCCGCGCATGTATGGCGAGCAGGGATGGTACGACTATGTGCCGGGGCCCTACCAGCTCAACGGGCTCGAAATATGGTATCTGTCGATGCGCCCCGACGATCTCGCCCGCGCCGGGAGCGACCCCTGGGTCGATTACCTCCAGGGCCGCAACGCCGCCTATCCGGTGCAGGCGCTCCGCGATGACCTCGAGCGGGTGCGCTCGCGCGTGGAAGCGCAGCGCAACGATCCGACGACGCCGGACACGCGGCTCGCCGACAATGCGCTCGACATCAACCCGGCGAGCGTCGAGGCTTTGATCCAGCTGATGGAAGGCGGCATCCACATCGCGCGGCCGCCCTGGTCCTCCACTTCGCCGCCGACGGGCGGGTCGCCTCTGTTCGCGCGCCTGCGCTATTTCGACGCGGACGCGCGCCGGCCCGGCGTGCCGCCCGACGTCGGCGCCTTGGTCGAAACGATGAGCGCCGACGACACGACGGTCGTGCTGGTCAACACCAATCAGGCCGAGGCGCGCACCGTAACGGTCCAGGGCGGCGCCTATGCCGAGCACCAGATCCTCTCCGTCGCCTCGGCGGCCGGGCGCCAGGCGGTGAACGCGCCGTCCTTCACCGTGCGGCTGCTGCCGGGCGCGGGCGCGCGCCTGACGCTGCGGATGCGGCGCTTCGCCAACCAGCCCACCCTTGACTTCCCCTGGCTGCGGCGGCCCCTCCGCAGCTGAGGAAGCCGCTGTCGTTTCGCCGGCGGCGGTCGTAGAGGGCGGTAGAGATGTTCCAGCTCAGCCAGCTCCGCTGCTTCGTCGCCGTCGCCGAGGAGCTTCATTTTGGCCGCGCCGCCGAGCGGCTGAACATGACGCAGCCGCCCGTCAGCCGCCAGGTCCAGGTGCTCGAGCGCATCCTCGGCGTCAGCCTGCTCGACCGCACCAGCCGGTCGGTGGCGCTGACCCATGCCGGCGCCGACTTCCTGCTCGAGGCGCGGCGGGTCCTCCGCCTCGCGGAGACGGCCGCCGTCAACGCGCGGCGGATCGCGCAGGGCGACGCCGGGCGGCTCGCGATCGGCTTCACCGCCGCTTCGGGCTACAGCATCCTCCCCAGGCTGATCCAGCTGGCGCGGCGCGAGCTGCCGAACGTGGACCTGACCCTGCGCGAGATGGTCACGCGCGAGCAGGTCGAGGCGCTGATCGATGGCCGCATCGACATCGGCCTGCTCCGGCCGCCGGTGAACCGGCTCGATTTCGACACCGCGCCCCTCACCAACGAGCCGCTCCTCGCCGCGCTTCCCCAGGGCGACCCGCGCCTCGCCAAGAGCGAGCTCGCCCTCGCCGACTTCGATGCGGCGCCTTTCATCATGTACTCGCCCGAAGGGGCGCAATATTTCTACGACATGCTGGTCTCGCTGTTCCGCACGGCGGGCGTGTCGCCGGCCTTTGTCCAGCATATGAGCCAGATTCACTCGATGCTGGCGCTCGTCCATGCCGGCCTCGGCGCGGCGCTCGTCCCCGAGGCGGCGGCGAGTCTCCATTTCAACGGCGTCCACTTCCGTCCGGTCGCCACCGATCCGCCCAAGCCGGTCGAGCTGGTGATGACCTGGCGCAAGGCCAATCCGAATCCGAGCCTGCGGCGCTTCCTGTCGCTACGCGACGCCTGGTCCTGACGCGTGATCGATCGATGCTGCCCAAGCATCGATCGATAGTTGCATTGGCTTGGACGTCATCGAAGCCGCACCCTAACCCTGCCTCCACTGCCCTCAACGAGAAGACCGGCGTCGGCCGGCTGCGGCAAATGGGCCGCGATGCTGGGGCCTCGGGAGAGTTGATCATGAAGGTGCACCGGTTCGGATTCCGCAAGCTGATCTCGTGCGGCGCCTCGCTCGGCGCGATCGCGCTCGCCGCGACGTCCGGCGCCGCGAACGCCCAGGCGACTCCGACGCCTGCCGAGGCCGCCACGGCGGCGCAACCGGACGGGACGTCCACGGCCGCCGCCGCGACCCCCGAAGGTGAGGAGGACCAGGCGATCGTCGTCACCGGCTTCCGCGCCTCGATCGCATCGGCGATCAACGTCAAGCGCAACGAGAGCGGTGTCGTCGATGCCATCGTCGCCGAGGACATCGCCGAGTTCCCCGACCTCAACCTTGCCGAATCGCTGCAGCGCATCCCCGGCGTCGCGATCACCCGCGTCCAGGGCGAGGGCCGCGGCGTCTCCGTGCGCGGCCTCGGCTCCGAATATACCCGCGTCCGCCTCAACGGCATGGAGGCGATCTCCACGTCCAGCGGCACCGCCAACAGCGGCGGCACCAACCGCGGCCGCGGCTTCGACTTCAACATCTTCGCATCGGACCTGTTCAGCGCGCTGATCGTGCGCAAGACCGCCTCGGCCGACGTCGAGGAAGGCTCGCTCGGCGCGACCGTGGACCTGCGCACCGCGCGCCCTTTCGACTTCAGCGGCAACCGCCTCGTCGCCTCGGCGCAGGCGAGCTGGAACGACCTCGCCCGCGACGTGACTCCCCGCGTCTCCGGGCTGATCAGCCGCCGCGTCGCGGACGGCCGCCTCGGCTTCCTCTTTTCCGCTGCCTACGAGCGGCGTCACCTTCTCGAGGAAGGCGCCAACATCACGCGCTGGTCGACCAACAACGCGAACGGCGGCTTCAATACCGCCTCGACGCTCCCGGGCTTCCCCGGGGCTGCGATCAACACGCCGAACGCCTTCTTCCACCCGCGGCTTCCCTCCTATGTCAGTTACGACGTCGAGAACGAGCGGCTCGGTCTCACCGGCTCCGTCCAGTTCGAGCCGGTCGAGGGCACGGTGCTCACCGTCGACGCGCTCTATTCCCGGCTCGGGGGCGTCCGGCGCGAGGCGCAGCTGCAGGGCATCGGCCTCAGCCGTCCCGGCGCCGGCAAGCCGCAGACGATCGTCCGCAGCGGCACGATCGACGCCGACGGCAATCTCGTCACCGCTCTGCTCGATAATGTCGATGTCCGCACGCAGACCGCCTATGACGAGCTCAATACCGCGTTCACCCAGTTCACCGGATCGGTCGACTCGCATCTCACCGACAGGCTGCGCGTCGGCGCCCTCGTCGGCCACGCCGACTCGCGCTTCACGTCGCCGGTCTCGACGATCGTCACCTTCGACCACGCGGACGCGGACAATTTCAGCTACGACTTCGCCAGCAGCCGCATGCCGATCATCAATTTCGGTTTCGACACGACCAATCCGGCCAATTGGGCGCACACCAACGGCACCTCCGAGGTCCGGATCCGCCCCTCCTCCGTGCGTAACCAGTTCACCACCGGCGAGGCCTTCGCCGAGTGGCAGATGAATGACGCGCTGACCTTCAAGGCCGGCGCCGACTGGCGGCGATTCCAGTATCGCGGCACCGACCGGCGGCGCGCCAACGAGTTGGTGACGCAGACGCTGTCAGCCGCCCAGGTGGCGCAATATTCGCGCCTGTTCGGCGGCTTCACCGGCAACCCGGTGGGCTCGGGCGCCACGACGAGCTGGATCCAGCCGGATCTCCAGGCCTTCGCCCGCGACTTCAACATCTACTGCAATTGCGGCATCTATGCGCTCGGCAGCGTCGAGAACAGCGCCGCCCGCGGCGGCAATGACGCGGTCAGCGAGAACACGATCGGCCTGTACGGCCAGCTCGATTTCCACTTCGATGTCGGCGGCATCCGCATCCGCGGCGACGTCGGCGGCCGCTGGTTCCGATCGAACCAGCGCAGCCAGGGCTATACCGCGGTCGGCAGCACGGTGTCGCTGGCGACGGTTGAGCGCAGCTATGACATGTTCCTGCCGGCCGCGAATCTCGCCGCGGATATCACCCAGCATCTCGTCGCCCGCGTCAGCGCCGCCCAGACCATCGCCCGGCCCGGCCTGTCGAGCCTGACGCCGGGCGGCAATGTCAGCGTCCAGGGTTCGAATCGCAACGTCACCAGCGGCAACCCTTTCCTGGAGCCGACCAAGTCGACCAATCTCGACGTCTCGCTTGAATATTATCCGACCCGCGGCTCGATCGTCGCCGTCAGCTACTTCTACAAGGACATCAGCACCTTCGTGCAGACGCTGCGCCGCAACGTCGTCTATAGCGAGCTTGGCCTGTCGCCGGACCTGATCGCCGGCACCGGTGCCACCCCGGACATGGAGTTCCTGGTGTCGCAGCCGGTCAACTCCGACGGCGGCGTGCTGACCGGCTTTGAGATCAACCTGCAGCTGAGCCTCGACTTCCTGCCGGGGCCCCTGAGCCATCTCGGCGTCCTCGCCAACTACACCCACGTGAACTCCGACATCGAATATCAGACGTCGCCGGTGCCCGGCGATCCGACGGTGCGGGCGACTCTCATCGGTCTGTCCAAGCATGCCGCCAACGCGACCCTTTTCTACGAGGACAGCCGCTTCTCGCTGCGCGGGTCGGTCGCCTACCGCTCCGGCTATCTCACCCAGGTGCCCGGCAGCGACGGCAATGACGTTCACGGGACGAACGGGACGATCAACGTCGACGCGCAGCTGTCGTACAACGTCACCGACCGGCTCCGCTTCAGCATCGAGGCGCTCAACCTCACGGACCAGTATAACGACCTCTATGTCGGTTCCTCGAACCGGCTCAACGTCTATACGCATACCGGGCGGCAGTTCCTCGTCGGGCTTCGTTATTCGATGTAGGCGGTCGCGCACCGGCGTGACCGCCGGCGCGTCACGCAGGGTCGCAAATTCTCGCGAAAGGTGAATGCAATGGGCGGGATGTCTCCCACCGAGATGGCGCGCACGATCGGCGACGGACTCCTGTCCTTCCCGGTGACGCATTTCGACGCGCGCCACGAGTTCGACGAGCCGGCCTATCGCGAGCATTGCGCGTGGCTGCTCGAGCACGATGTCGCGGGGCTGTTCGCCGCCGGCGGCACCGGTGAGTTCTTCTCGCTCACGCCTGAGGAGGTGGAGCGCGTCGTCGCGGCGGCCGTGGCGGAGAGCGCGGGGCGTGTGCCGGTCGTCGCCGGCTGCGGCCAGGGCACGCGCATCGCCGTTCAGCTGGCGCAAGGCGCGGAGCGCGCCGGTGCGGACGGCGTGCTGTTGCTGCCGCCTTATCTGGTGACGTGCAGCCAGGAGGGCCTCAGCGCGCATATCGAAGCGGTTTGCCGCGCCACCCGTCTCGGCGTGATCGTCTATAATCGCGACAATGCCATCCTCGACGAGGACGCGCTCGAGCGCCTGTGCGGACGCAACCCGAACCTCGTCGGCTTCAAGGACGGAGTCGGCGACGTCGAGCTGATGATGCGCGTCTATGCCCGTATGGGCGACCGCCTCACTTATGTCGGCGGGCTCCCGACTGCCGAGACCTACGCGCTTCCCTATCTGGAAATGGGCGTGACCACTTATTCGTCCGCGATCTTCAACTTCATGCCCGCCTGGGCGCTGCGCTTCTACGCGGCCGTGCGGGCGCGGGACCGCGCGACGGTGCTGGCCGAATTGCGCCGCTTCGTCCTCCCTTACATCGCGCTGCGCAATCGCTCGCCCGGCTACGCCGTCTCGATCGTCAAGGCCGGCATGAACGTGGTGGGACGCCCGGCCGGCCCCGTTCGCCCGCCGCTGACCGACCTGACGCCGGCGGAAGTGGAAGAGCTTGCGGCTTTGATCGCCGCCGCGGAACGGGCGGAGACGCCGCCAAGGACTGCGGCCACGGCCTGAACCGCCTCGGCGGACAGCCTGCCACCCTTCTCCGGCAGGTCACTGCGCCGGCCCCCGGCCGGCGCCTTTTTGCGGCCTGGCGAGCTGGATCGCCCCGCCGGCAAGCCGCCGCCTTGGATCGGGGAGAAGCTGGAGGAGGAGGCTCGTAAGCTCGAGGGCGGCTGAGGCGGGCGTCCCACCGGCGCCGTCGCCTGGACGCTATCGGAGCGGATGCCGGGTGTTGCGCCGTCGACGGAGAGGCGCAGGTCGCACAATACCGGTCGCGCATCGGCGATCGGCTTCTGCGAACGCCTCCCGCGCGCCGGTCATGTCGAAATCGCCATGTACCGCCCCGCCAACCATGATCTGAACGCGATGCGCAGCATTCCGAAGCCGCGGAATGAGATCCTCAGGCTCCGCCGGGGTGAGGGTGCCGGGTTGGTAGAACCAGCCCCCGTCCACCGCGACCGTCGCATCATCGATATAGGATGCGCCGCCGTACCAGCCAGGATCTAAAAAACGATTCGGTTCGACTTGGAAGCTCACCTGGGGCGGGATGGACGTTTGACAATAATAGAGGACCTGCCTGCCAGGCGCCCCGGCGCTCGCCAGCGCCCCGACACTGCCCTCAGGATAGTGCTGGTCGGAAACCTCCCACCGACCCACCATGGCCGTAGCTGCGAGCGCCGCAAGGATCACCTCTCCGCTCCCCCAATTGCCCGGGCCCGCTCTCGCACCCTGTCCGCGGCCCACTCCCACATGCCCGGCGCCCCGCGTCAAGCGGAATCGACCTCGTCCTCCGGCCTGGGCGACGCGGCGCTCACCCGGATTCCGATCGCCCTTTGCCGTAGCAAAACCCTGTCAGAAAGATCAGGTCATCCTCCACCCGGCAGGATGTGGTCTGGTGATACCAGTAGAGCCCCGGCTCCGAACCGTCCCAGGTGAACCTTTGCAGTACTTCCCCCTTGAGATATTCGCCCAACACGCTTGCCAGCGCCGCCGGATGTTCGACCAGTCGCTGTATGGGCGGAAAGCCAGCCTCCGAAAGTTCGTCAGCTCCGCCGAACCTTTCATGATCGTCGCGCATCTCCTCGACGAATATGGCGTAGGCGGGGCCGAGATGCGCGACGACCTCGGCGACCCGCAGGACGAGAACGAAATCGTGTCGCGTCATGGAAGAGCGCGCCGAGCTGAGATGCATGTCCGGCACGACGAAAGCGGTCGCCGCCACCGCCTCCCCATCGACGTACAGGGCTTCAATCGGGTTCATGCCGGACAGTATCGGCAATTGAACGGACGTGGAAGTGGAGCGGACCCGAGCGTGATAGTCATCGCGCGGACTCTGTCAGAACAACGCGGCAGGCACCGCGCCGTGCTGAACGATGACCCGCGACCAAGAGCCCAGCCACCGAGCCCACTCCGTGGTTTCGACTCCGCGCCCATCTAGGGCGTTGGAATAAAGGCGCGGTTTACTAATCCCGCTTTCGGTACCCCAAACCGGCTACGAGTCTCCTCCCCACTCGGAATCGTCCATTGCGGACCGAGCGGCTTATCACCGAGCAGCGGCACTACCGTGCAGAGTCCAAGCTTATGCGGCCCTCGTCATGATCGAGAACAGCTTGCGTTGTCGCGGAAATTGGATCGTGTCGTCCCAGTCGAAGTTGCTGGCGCGCGCCCGGACAGAGGTCACTACGTCATTGCTGCCCCTCGCGCGTCTCTTGCCGAGAATGACGATCTCGCCGGCATTCCGTAGCTCGGCAAGCTGGCTGTCGACGAGCTTTCCCACCACGGGCGTGTCATTGGCCCGGGAAATGAACAGGCTTCTTTTGGTGATCGGCCTGCCGCTTGTCCATTCGTCGTGGAGCATGGGCGGAATCTGCTCGAGAAGATGCTTCTTGGACCGCTCGGCTGCATCATCGTCGAATAGATAGTCCATCATGCCTTGGCGGACATCCACATCGGGGTCGAAGCCGAGCGCATCGAATCCTGGCCCGCCGAAATGCTCCATCGTATTGTTTGTTTCCCAAAACACATTGCCCATCTCTTCGCGCGCCTGATGGTGCTTGGAGAGGTGGATCAGCCAATAGTCGCGGTGCGATTCCGACGGGTGAACGAAAAAGGGCGTGTAGAAGGACGCGCCGGTGTGACCGAGGATGTGCCGGTAGACAGTGTTCTGAATAGCCCGCTTCCACCCTTTTGAACCATATTGATCCTTGATCTCAAGCAAGGCGCGCACGTCCTCCCGGCCATAGTCGATCGCTGCAAGCGCGCTCAGACTCGATTTCTTGTCATTGAGCAAGTTGATGAGCGCATCCACCATGAAGGTAAGGACCACTTCCGGGTTGGCGAGTTCGGCCATGATCTGGCGCACCGTCGCCAGCCTCACGTCGCTCCAGCCATATTGGTCGAGGAAAAATAGCGAATGGTGCGCACGACCCTTGGCCTTAATCGCCTTGATGACCTCCGGCGCCGCGTCTTCGAACGGCATTTGCATCAGCCTGATCTTGGAGTCGAGCAGCGCGCCATACCCGTTCTTGACGAGTTCATCGCGAAGGAACGCAATATGGTCTCGATTTTCGTCGATGAAGACGAAATCGACATCAAGATCGAAGTCGCTTCGACGTAGCGTTAGTGTGGCACGGGCCGCATTAATGGCTTCGAGCAGGCGCAGCGGCGAACCCTGCACGATCTCGCCGCCCAGGGAATAGACGCCGCCGCCGCAAAAGCCGTCGATGATTGTCATCTTCAGCCGGCTCTGTACATGCCGCTTGGTGAGCGTCGTCACATATCGATCGACATAGGTGCCATAGATGTCATGCTTGGCAACACTATGGCGGCCCAGGGAAGGGAGCGGCTGTCCTAACTTCCAATGATAGCCGAGCTTGCCCGCATCGCACGTTTGCGGCCGGGGTTTCGCAAGCTCATACAGGCCCGGCAGAGCCAATATTGGTTGATCGGGGAAGCTTGTCTTTTTGGCCATGGCTCGACGTCATAGAGTGACGGAATGAGAAGGGAATTCTCAGGATGCCTTTTTTCGACGAAGATTGTCCAGCCCCAGACGTTGACAATCCACAGCCGCGCGCCGACGTGCGCGCAACAATCTTGCCAAGCGACTCGCGCTTTGGCAGTGTTCACGATATGTTCCGTGGAGCGAGATGGCAGAGCGAAGCGCCATAGAATGGACCGATTCGACGTGGAATCCCGTGACGGGTTGCACGAAGATCACGGCCGGCTGCGTCAACTGCTATGCGGCCAGGTTTTCCGAGCGGTTTCGCGGCACGCCGGGGCATCCGTTCGAGACCGGCTTCGACATCACGCTTCGCCCAAATCGGCTCGACCAGCCGCTACGCTGGCGCAAGCCGCGGACGATCTTCGTCAATTCGATGAGCGACCTGTTCCACAAGAAAATCCCGAAGCCCTATGTCGACCGGGTGTTCGACACGATGGAAGCGGCCGATTGGCACCGGTATCAGATCCTCACGAAGCGCAGCTCGCTCATGCGGGACTATCTTAAGCGCCGCTATAATGGGCGTCCGGCGCCCTCGCATATGTGGTTTGGGGTCTCGGTGGAGGACCGCGCCGCGCGGTCGCGCGTCGAGCATCTGCGTGAGACGCCGGCGGCAACCCGCTTCCTGTCGATCGAGCCCCTGATCGAGCCCGTCGGCACCATCGACCTCGCCGGCATTCACTGGGTCATCGTCGGCGGAGAAAGCGGGCCCAAGGCACGGCCTATGCAAGAGGAATGGGTGCTCGAACTGCGCGACCAATGCATCGCGCAGGGCGTCGCCTTCTTCTTCAAGCAATGGGGCGGCAGCCGGCCAAAGTCAGGCGGGCGCAGCCTTGAGGGGCGGGAGTGGAACGAGATGCCCGAGCCGCTGGCTGCCTGATTGGCCGCTTACTCCTGAGCAGGACTTCCACCGTATTGGTTTGCCATATGCACCTTGCGAACGGCATATTGGCTGCCCCGCACATCGATGCTGATCAGGGTCTTGCGCAGCGACATGCGATCGTCCCAGAACCAGTCGGCGATGATCTCAGCTTTCGTCGGCATTCCGGACTCCATCGCGAACAGTACGCCATCTTCGAGGGGCATGTCGGCTGCGACGCGCGTGGCGATCTCGGACAACATGCCCGCTGCGAGATCCGGGATCGCACAGACGTCCTCATAGTCGGTAGCTTCAGAATCCTGTCCTGTGGTGTTCAGCCTGAACACGCCCATCGGGTGTGGCACGTAGAAGGACGACATCCGCGCTCCGGCGAGCAAGGCGTCATCATGCCGCCTGTCATTGGCAACGAACTCGTCTTGGTCGGTGATCCAGGTGAGGTCGCAATAAGGCTGCGACCAGATTGAGAGCATGATCGCATTGAAGTGAACCTTGCGCATCAGCAGCTCTAAACCGCGCGCGCTCCACTTGGCTCTGAGGCCGAAGGCCTGACACAGATCGGCCGCGGTCCCTTCTGTCGTCGACAGCCACTTCTTGCGCTTGTCGACGGCGATCGCGACGAGATGGCCGTCGAGGTCGGCCGCAGCCTGGAGATAGGGGATTAGCGCGTGCCGTCGGTGGCCATCGTCAAGGCGCTTGTAGCTCATCCTGCGCCGGTCCGGCAGCAGTCTCTCCCGCGCCCTCTGAAGCGCCGTGATACATTGACGCCCACCGCCGCGCACCACCAGATAGCAGTAGATATGATGCGTGGCGCGAGGATGTTCGCCGCCATAATCGGACGCGATGAACAAGCGCCCGGTCTTTCGGGGGTGAGGCTCGCTCGCGCTGATGATCTTTTGGATTGAGAAAGCCCAAGGCCAGAGTCGCCGCACCTGAATGTTCAGCGGAGTCAAGAGGCGCCAGTCATTCTCGGCGCCGGGCGGAATGAAAATGCGTGGCACGTTCAGCGCTGGATCATGCGTAGAGGACGAAATGTTGCTCATGGTCCTTAGTCATTGCCGTGGCGACCCGCCAGGAGCGTCCGCTGCCGGCGTGGCATTCCCAACCCCGTCTCCCCGCCAGCTTTCGCGCAAAACCGGCCTCTATCAATCCAGGCATGGGGTCGCTCGCCCTTAGAACCTCGTCCCCCGACAGTACGAGCCTTCGCGCTGGCCCGAACCGGTCGGCGAAAAGATACCGGCGATCGGGATCGGGATGGCGCCGGTAGAGCATAGTCCATGGGATGCTGGCCGTGACCTTGCCGATGCAATGTTCCGTCCCGTCGAACAGCGAGCGCTGACGGGGAAGCGCATAGCTAAGCAACATGGCCTGGCGGTCTACCAGAACTGCTGCCAGGCGCGAGGCGGCGAGCCGGACGGGAATGATCGCGGCTC